>Ga0247727_10001657_pt1 | contig 52274 bp, 45 predicted proteins | sample WisWelCaveWW1625_FD_202498 | JGI IMG/M metagenome (GOLD analysis project Ga0247727, IMG submission 202498) | Biofilm microbial communities from Wishing Well Cave, Virginia, United States - WW16-25 | ecosystem: Environmental > Aquatic > Deep subsurface > Groundwater > Cave microbial mat | place... | reverse complement strand
GATCGGCGCTTTTCGAAGGAATCGCCAATGCCATATCACCGTCCCGATATTGCCATTGGCAATTCTTTCAAAGATCGCTCGCCCGAATTCTCAGGCTTTCCTTGTAGTACTTTGCGGATAGCCTCATAGCCCGTTGCGCGTAATTGCCCCGATCAAGTACAATCTGTGGCACTTATGCTTAATCTGGCCCCATCGTCTAGCCTGGCCTAGGACACCAGATTTTCATTCTGATAACAGGGGTTCGAATCCCCTTGGGGTCAATTTTTTGTAAGCGATTTTCGCACCTTACGAGACTTTAGCTCAGTCGGTAGAGCATCTCACTTTTAATGAGAGGGTCGATGGTTCGAGTCCATCAAGTCTCAACTTCCTATCTAGCACGATTCCATGCACATAAGCAGTAATCAGTAGACTCAAAATAAAAATTGAGTCTATGATTTTAGCCAAATGGTGCAAGAATGGTGCAACGAAAAACAAACTTAACCAGCACTTCATCCCATCGCTCAAACCCTAAATCAAAAGGTTAGAGCATGGCATCGATCTACAAAAGGAAATCCAAAGACGGCAAGTCCTTTGTCTGGCGCGCTGTTGTCCGCATCAAAGGATATCCCACCACCTGCGATACATTTGAACGCAAACAAGCAGCCGAGGATTGGGCTAAAGATACTGAGCAGCGTATCAAGCTCGGTCAGTACAACTTTGAAGCAAACAATACATCTCGCACCTATGCGGCCCTACTCGATCGACTCTTGCTCGATGGGGCACTTCAACATCACCGCTCTCTGAAAAACACCCAGGCCCAATACAACTATTGGAGAGAACGCCTCGGCGCTTATGCACTCGTTCATATCACCCCCGAGCTCGTCGGCAAAGAGAGACAACTCTTTGCTGATACACTCACCCACAAAGGTTCTAAACCTTCCTCATCGACTGTTAATCGCTATATGGCGACTCTGGCTTCAACGCTAAGTTATGCCGTCAAACAACTCCGCTGGCTGCCTAAGAACCCATGCACGAATCTTCTCAAGTTTAAGGAAGATCCGGGAAGAGACCGTATTCTCACCGACGATGAGATCTCTCGTCTTCTCATTGCTTGTCGGCAGAGCAAATCGCCTTACCTCTATACAATCGTTCTCTTTGCATTGACTACAGGGGCGCGTCGAGGAGAGATCCTTGGCCTTGAGTGGCGTAATGTTGATTTCGATAATTGCCTTGCTCACCTCAAACAGACTAAGAATGGACGCCCCCGCAGTGTAGCGCTTGCTGACCCTGTGATTATTGAACTAAAAGCCCTGTACGAAGTCCGACAGCCGCTTAAGCCGCTTGTCTTTGCCAGTAAAACCCCCTTTGGACGAATAGATGTTAAAAAGGCTTGGATGCAGGCTGTTCAACGAGCTGGGCTCACAGACTACCATTTCCATGATCTGCGCCACCAATTCGCTACTTTCGCAGCAGGTCAAGGGGCCTCTAACATCGAGTTGGCCACTGCCATGGGCCACCGCAGTCTTTCCATGCTACTTCGCTACTCCAACCTCGATGCCAAGAATAGTAAAAAATTCAGCGGCACCATCGCAGAAAAGGTTACAAAAGGAAAAATTTATGAATAAAAAAGAGTTGTCTACGTTGCCGCCTACTGTCCCTCCTTCCTTGCCGGGCGGGCTCCTTGACGATCTTCGGCAAATGATCGATCGAGCCAGAGAGTCTGTTGCTTCCACCGTCAACTCGACTCTAGCCGTGCTCTATTGGCATGTAGGGTCTCGCGTACAAACTGAAGTCCTTCATAATGAACGGGCTGAGTATGGTAATAAGATTGTCGCCACAGTGTCGCGACAATTGGCGACAGAGTATGGGAATGCCTTTACAGAAAAAAATTTAAGAAGAATGGTTCAGTTTGCTCAGATTTTCCCTGAGAAAGAGATTGTCGTATCGCTGATACGACAATTGACGTGGACCCATTTCATTGCCCTCATTCCGATCAAAGATACCTTGAAACGAGATTTTTACGCGGAGATGTGTCGGGTGCAGCGTTGGAACGTTCGGACGTTGCGCAAACAGATTGGTTCCATGTTATTTGAACGCACAGCTCTATCTAAAAAACCAGAATCTCTTGTCGAGTATGAAATCGAAAGGCTCCGAAAAGAAGATCGACTCTCTCCCGATCTCGTTTTCCGCGATCCTTATTTTCTTGGATTCTTGAATTTGAGCGATCGGTACGTCGAAAAAGACTTGGAGGATGCCATCATGCGCGAAATTGAGCAGTTTCTCCTAGAACTAGGGTCTGGCTTTTCCTTTCTCGCCCGCCAAAAGTGTATTGTGATTGACCAAGAGGACTTCCACATCGATCTTCTCTTCTATAATCGCGACCTCAAGCGATTGGTCGTCGTCGAGCTCAAATTGGATGACTTCCGTGCTGAATACAAAGGTCAGATGGAACTTTATCTACGCTGGCTCGATAAGCATGAGCGTCGCCCTGGTGAAGAGTCTCCCATCGGGATTATCTTGTGTACGGGAAAGCAACAAGAAAGAATCGAGCTGCTGGAACTTGGCAAAGTTGGCATTCACGTCGCTGAATACCTCACAGCACTGCCTTCTAAAGAGGTTCTTAGTCGAAAACTGCACCAAGCGATCGAGCGTGCTCGTTTGAGATTAGAGGAGTCAATCCGTGAATAGTGGATTGGATGAAGCCTGTGCAATGCTCGATGACTTTGGGAAAGAAGTTGCCGGTATAAAAGCAGGTTGGGAGCAGATTGCGGCAGATAATCCGCATTTTGAACAAGAAAAAAGCCAACAATCAGGCTGAAGACTTGCGAAATGCCGTGATCGGCTCTGTCCCCGTTGAAGAGAACGCAGAAAAGGCTTTGAAGTATAAACGTTCCATTCAAAATCACCTTAATTTTTAATAAAGCAGCAGATCGCTGAAAAATATAGCTATAATACTGTCTTGGCAGGTTGTAAGAGCGACAGTTTAAAGTTCTTGGTGCAAAACCTTTGTTATATGTATCCTTGATTCTCTTTAATGGAGGCTTTATGCAAAAGGCATTTTGGGTGTTTTGTTTTTTTTGTCTTTCGAGTCTGGTAGCTGCAGAAAACGAAAGCAATTACGAACACTACTTTGGAGAGAATAAAGCGGTTATTTTTCATTATCTCAAGCCAGGTCAAGCTTCTGCACGTCTTGAGTTCCTAGGGCAATTGCCTGATGATAGCCTGATTCAGGAAAATAAAAATCGGTTCAGTCAGACGACTCGGATGACAGCGGAAGGCATGCCCTATCAGGTGTTTTCTTTAGAGATATCTCGTCCTTCAGATATGCCTTCGCCTTCTTTATGCGAAGGTTGCAAGAGGCAACAAATGAAATTTGCTGAAGACCAAAAAACTCTATTGCCTGTTTATCTTACTTATGGCGAAGGCAGAAATTTCATGTCTGAACAAAGGCCACAAAACATCTCGATTGCTTCTTGTAAGGCTTTTTTGCAAAACAAAAAGTGTCTTATTGTCGTTGGAACAGCTTTAGCTGAACATGCAGGAGTGGCAACTCGTAGTCATTTTGCTAGTGAAATTGGACTTGAAAAAGGCAAGACAGTTGATTTATTTGTTCGTCGGTTTCTTTCAGAGCCAGAATTGATCTTACAAGAATACATCGAACGCACAGAAAAGGGGCTTTTTGGAGAGCCAACCCCTGTGATCAGAGATTTAGCGCAGCTGTCAACGCGCTTAGATGCGCCTATTTTTACCTGTAATTTTGATCAACTCATTCAAAAAACAGGAGTTCCGGTGATCGATGTTTTAGGCGGAAAAACAAAAGCTATTGAAGAAGTCCTACAGAATATTGATGTTATCCTCACAATTGGGTTAAACAGAGACCCAGAAAGAGTCTTAGCTCATTTCAAATATGTCAATCCAAAAGGCACCATAGTAGCAGTTGATTTGAAGCGACCTTGCTATTTGGGAGACGAAGATTTTTTATTATCAATGGACCTCAGAGAGGCGATTCCAGAGTTGCTGAAAGACTGAAGTTTTCACAATGTTTTGTCTGAGTTGTTGCTTTATCTTTTCTATTTTCTCGATTTTTCTATAAAATACTTTGCTTCTTCTACATCGTTGCACGACAGAATTCACAAGCGCTCACGACACTTCTAGTCTCTCTTATACACGCTCGGTGCTGAAGAACTTTTATTTTAGGAGGATGAAATGAGCGTTGCAGCTACATCTCGTGGTGTAAGTGGGGCAGAGCTTGCAGGCGTCAATGCGCCAGGCCTTGATGAGGATGGCGCTGCAAATACCCAACTTGGGAACGAAGCTGATCCTGCCGCTGGCGACAATGACTCCCCCAAAATCCAACCTGTAGGCGTTCGTAAGCTGGATCCTGAAAGGATAGCGCAATATCTTTTTCCGAACCGTCCTGAAGAAGAACCTCTCCTGCCCATGGCACGGCTTGTACAGGCTATCGTCGAAAAAGAGATGGATAAGCGGCGCAAACAAGCGGAAAAGGATAAAAAGGGCGTTCTCGAGATTGAGGAATTTCATTATTCCAAAGGGGGACCAACTTGGCGGCCTGACGAACACCACGATTTCGCGATGTTGAATTATAAGATAGTGACTAAGGGAACGACCAAGTTTGGGCAGGCTCATCAAAAGCTGGGTTCTAAAGATGGTGAAAAACAAACCCATCGGCAGTACATCAACTTCTTCTATAGGGAGAGAACGCGCGAAATCTATGTCATTTCTACCAATCGCGCATGGGAAATTGTACGACCTTACACAGACTATCAATGGCCTCGGGCGTTTTGTCGCCACTTTCTCGACCCAGATCGGATCACGCATGTCACGCGAGAATCGATTTTTGGACAAGAGCGCAAGGAAGAGATCTCTTATCCCACGTATCAGCGGGTAGAGGGTTTAGAAGTGCGCGATCGACTTTATACAAAAGTAGTTCTTCCGGTTAGACGCAATTCTAGTTTATTCGACTTGCCTGCTTTTCAAACGCCTAAACACCAACGTCCAGCTGGAGATGTGACTGTCACTATTGGCGTGGGACAATTCCGAGTGCATCGTCGCTTGAGATTAGAAAATTATCCCGATTTGTTTGAGCATATCTCAGGCGAATTGTCAAAACCAGTCCCAGCTTACCTACAAGCCAAATTTGAAGTCCTCGATTACTTAGAGCCGGTGGATGATGATGAATTGCGTCGCAGGTTAGCGCTCCATATGGAGCATCAATTAGCTGTTGCGTTAAAGAATAGGACGCCTTCGAATTACTCATTCTGTCCAAAATACTTAGCCGACTATATCAATTCAAGTTCTGCGGTCTTGCAACTGAACTATGAGAAACACCGTTTTCAGCTTCCACGCTATTGCGCATTGCAAGAGATTTTAGATCGTTTACGCTTAGCATTTCCAGCCATGGAGAGGATGGCCCCAGCAGAGATTGTCACCGAGCTGAGGAAAGTGAGTGTGTGCTGCGATGATCGAAGCTTCCATCCGCTGATGGACTTCATCGAAGGGGAAATCCATGTCAATGCGCGAGCGTATTTTCGTATTAACAAATGTTTTTATAGCCTGTCAGGCGATTACCTTAGCCTTGTGCATGCAGATTTTAGAAGGAGTCTAAGTGGCCTTCTAATCGAACAAGATGACAAGGGCGCAGCTCTATTGCACTCCTGGGGCGGGCAGAAAGCTCATGGCCATCTTACGGCGACGGCATTAAAGCACGTCGGTGGTCAAAGTACACTCGATAAGCTGGTTAAGGAAAAAGTGTCTTATTTACGTTTACGTAAGCAGGGGAATCCCTTCGAGGTCTGTTTTGCGCAGTTAAAGGGGGAAATCCTGAAGCATCCTCTAGTTCGAGCTCATCGAGAGAGGATTGAAGAGTGCTTAGCTGGGTATGAAACAATCGATAGGCCTACTTTAAAAGCAGAGCTAGGTATCCAAGATGATGCTCTGGTTGATGAGATTTGGGATGAGCTGAGTCAAGAACGCGATGTCCTTGTCAAAGGGAGGGATTACTGCTATGTACTTAACCCATTGACTGTGGATGCTGCTTTGTCGGGAGTGCTCGATCCCTTGTGCTTTGAGCGCTTAGCTCATGAGACGGAAGGGCATTACAATGAGAGCTATCTTGATCGGCCAGGCTATATCGTTGGAGACCGTATATGCCCCTTTGGTATCGAGATTTTTGATCTCATACGCTGCACCGATACAACAACGTATATCGTTCACGTTAAGGAGGGCTTCGATTTGCATACGCGCGATGCCCTATCGCAACTCATGAACGCCCTTGAAATGATTTTTGAAGCGCGTCATGCCAATGCAAAAACCAATGTGCTCGATGAATGGTTTAGACGTGCAACGAATCCAGACGGCGAAAAGATCCAGCCGGAAGACCGGAAATATCGAGAAAAATTGGCACAGCAAATGTGCGCCCTTGGCTTGGATGCATTTAAGAAGATCTTTTTAGAGCGCAAGTTAGTCTTTGTCTATGCTGTCTTGGATCAACACGTGCAAGAATGCTCTCTTCAGCATGAAACGCAGCTCAAAGAATCGTTTCAGGCTGAAGATTTTAAAGAGATGGTCAAGGCGGGCAAAAAGACGCAAGATTTAGGGGCACAGGTTTTTGCAGAATTGCAGAGAACTGCATTTCTCGATCCTAAAGGGCGCTTGACTTCTAAATTTTATGCTTCAGCTGAGGGCCGCTTTAAACAAGATTTTGCTATGGATGTTACAGATACAGCCAAAAAGAGCATTTATCAGGTCTTAAGTGCCCAGGCTTCCCAATTTAACTCTACGATCGCCTTGTTAGAACTGCGGCGCACGCGCAAGCAAGTCAGGCGGTACGGACATGGGTTTAAAGTCTGTCAGATCAAACGTGCGACATATGATCCTAACAAGCCCTGGGCGCTTGTGCGAGACTTTGAAGTGCTCGATGCTATTCCAGATGACCCATCACCTGCTGTTTTCTATGAATATGAGGGGACACAGTACAGCGAAGAAAGCCCTACTCGCGGAGATGGGGCTTGTGCACTGCATGCGTTGAATAGCAACCAGCAAGTGAATGGAGAATGGGCATATGTATGTGAAGAAGCGCAAGGTGAAGAGATTGGCAGGAGGGCCAAGGCGGATTATCTAGAGAGATTGAAAGACAGGCCTGCAGCAAGCGAAGGTATTTATGTGCGCTGCCTTTCTGATTTCGTTAGTGCCGATCGAGAGTTAAGAGATGTCAAAGCGGCGCAACTTACAGGCTCTGTTCAGCAGGTCAGAGGAGTAAAGGTCCAACTCAATGATGTCTATCTTCAAGCTTTAAACGATGGTGCCAGGTACGCTAGGCTACAAGCGCAACTGAAAGCAACTAAACCAGAATATGCCAAGATGACGGTTGCGGCACTGCGTACACTCCTTCTGCAAAATGGCGAAGCGCGTTACAATGCATTCCAAGGCACATTAGACGCGATTTTGCTCATCCTTAACGAGATGCCAGCTTTTGAGCAGACCAGGATACAACTCAATCAAGCTCAGCAAGCATTGAATGCAGCAGAACGTGCGTTTCTTCTGAGCGAACGAGTTCAAACTGCGTATCGAGATGCTGTCATGGACACATCTTATTATCTAAGCGATACGGAACTCCATCTAGCAGCTATCCTCTACAATAGGGCCGTTGTTCTATTTTCACAAGGGCAGGAATCACAAGTCTTCAACGAGGACGCAGAAGACTATGTGTGGATTCGGCATGATGGAGAGCGCAGTAGGGGGCATTATTCTAGGATGAGCCAGAAGGCGTGAACGTCGGTTGCTTGCAAGATTTGAGTCATGTAGAGTATTTTCGAAGAAGTAGCTATGATGCTCAAGCTTAAATTCCCACACCCTTCTTGGATCGAAATCGATCTGGCGCAGCTGAAGCGCAACATGGCGTGCATCCGCGCGCATGTGGGCAGGAGCTTATTTTGTTTGCCGGTCAAATCAAATGCGTATGGGCATGGGCTGTGCGCCGTGGGACGCGCAGCGGAAGAGACGGGTGTCGATTGTTTAGCGGTAGCGCATCTGCAGGAAGGGATTCAGCTGCGGGAGGCGGGTGTGCACCTGCCAATCATGGTTCTGGGCGCCATTCATGAAGATCAAATCCTCGATTTGATCCATTTCGATTTTGAGTTCAGCATCAGCTCCAAGTTTAAAGCTGATCTCGTGGCTGAGAAGTGCAGGCAGACCCGCCAAAAATGCTGCGTGCATCTCGAGGTCGACACAGGGATGCAGCGCACAGGCGTGCGACCTGTCACGGCACTGGAACTCTACCAACACTTGAATCAGCTGCAGTGCTTTGAGGTGCGCGGGATTTATTCCCATTTAGCTACAGCAGATCGTCCGGGTGATCCTTTCACGCTCCAGCAAATCGCGGCTTTTGTGGCCCTCACAAGCCATCCTGTTTTCGAGGGGAGCCGTCTCATCCGGCATATCGCTAATTCTGGCGGCACGCTGTATTATCCCCAGTCGCATCTGGAGATGGTGCGCCCATCGCTTGCCACCTTTGGCTACTTGCCAAACACAACTCCAGCAGGCCTGGATGCGATCGCACCCTGTTTTTCGCTGAAGACGAAAATCTCCTACTTCAAAGTGGTCGAAGCGGGATCGGGCATCGGTTACGGTCATACGCATAGGACGACTAAGCAGACGCGCATCGTCACTATTCCCGTGGGTTATGGCGATGGGTATCGGCGCGCCTCTTCTAATCGCGGATCTGTTTTGATTAGGGGCAAACGGTTTCCGATTGTCGGGACGATCTGCATGGATCAGTGCATGGTCGATCTAGGCCATAGCGAGGCCTACGTAGGAGAGGAAGTGGTGCTCATCGGCAAGCAAGGGGATCAGGAGATCACACTGCATGAGATTGCACATTTATGGGACACCATCCCCTACGAGGTGCTTTGCGCATTCAACGATCGCCTGCCCAGAATTTATGTATGAAGATCTGCTTCAGAGATATCTAATCGACATGTGAACCTATCCCGATATTCGGGAACTTTGATTTTTGAAGGATTTTTTCAGAGATTTTAGAGTCACTTCGAAGGACATACTTAAATAAGTAGACCAAGAAGTGACTCTGAAAGATATGGAAAAAGACTCAAAAAGCATGGTTTTTCGAATACCGGGATAGGTTCATTTATTCTTTTAATTTTTCTTGCGCACTTCGATCATGGTGCCAGTGAGCTGGCTCCTCAGCAGAGCGACGATCTCCGCAGCGACCTCTTCAGGGGCTAATAGAGAGTCTCGGGGTTCGCCTGGGAAGTTGGCAAGGCGCATGGGCGTCAGGGTGCGCTGAGGCACGATGGCATTGATACAAAGTTCGGGGCGCTCTTCAGAGAGGCCTTGGGTGAAGTTAACCACGCCCGCTTTGGCGGCAGCGTAGATAGCGTAATTCTTGCGTCCTCGCGCAAAACTAGAGGAAGCGATGTTGACAATGTGCGCGCCAGGTTTGAGATGGGCGCATTTGCAGCTGTAAATGACGGCGCTTAAGTTAGCGCTCAGTTGGATATCGATCTGCTGTGCGGCTAAAGCATCGAGCGTGCCGAGTTGGAGTGCGCCGATGCTGTTGATGAGTCCATCGAGCGGACCATGTTCTTGGGCCAATCGTGAGAAAAGCGTTTGCGTTTGAGTGAAAGAGCTAAGATCGGCATCCTGACGTGCAATGGGAATGGCAATAGCGCCCTCTTTTTGAAGTGCATGGCATAGCGCTTGCCCAATGCCGCCCATGCCGCCTGTGACCGCGTAACGTTTCCCGACGAGCGAAATGTGTGCGTGGATAGGCGTTACACCTTCTGCCAGGCGGAAGATCTGCTCAGCGAGCAGCAAATCTAGCTCAGTTGTGATTTTGATGTTCTGTTCGCTGCCGAGCACCACTTGCACGTTGTGGCCGCAGCTGAGCACAAGCGCGCAGTCGTCGGAACGATCGTGTATCCCGAGCTTTATTGCGCGTTCATGAGCTTTTACGATCAAAGCATGCTGAAAGCTCTGGGGTGTTTGGCCGCGCAGGTACTCTTTGCGCACAGGGATGCTTTCAATCTGAGACAGATTTGGAGCATGCACAATTGTATCTGCAGATGGAATGCATGTGTCGACTGCTCCAGCGATGCGCGCGCGCTCCACATTTTCTTTTAAAATCGCATCGCTTACAAAAGGGCGCACAGCATCGTGGATCACCACAATATCCGTTTCAGGCCCACAAGCTTGAAGTCCTGCATAGGAAGAGCCTTGCCGCGTGTCCGCCCCGCAAACCACGCGCACCTGCGGCAGATGCGCACTCTCCGCCTCGACCTCGCTTTGCCAAGCAGATGGGCAGACCAGCAAGACCTCATCGAAGAGTTTCGAGTGCAAAAAACGTGCGAGCGTGTGTTGGTAGATCTTTTTGCCAGCCAGGCGATGGAACTGCTTGGGCAGCTCGCTACCGAAGCGCCCCCCCATTCCAGCCATCAGAAGAATCCCTACGACTTTGTTGCCCATGTGCCCATAGCTTAAGTTAATTATGCGCCTCGCATTTATCATGCGTAGGTTGTCGGTTCGATTCCGGCTCTCTCCCCATTCTAATGCATTGCCAGGTTTCCCTCTATACTGAGTTCGGGTGAGAGGTAAATATTTATACGATGAGATTTTGCCGATCGAAGCGGTATGGAGGCCGAGGCAAACTTGAGTGAAAGCTGGCGAGGCCGAATATCGCTTCTAGCGGTAAAAGATCAAGTAGAAATGTTTACAAATCACCTGAACGCAGTATACTTAGACTTAAAAACGCTTCGAGGTTATACCGAGACCTAATTAGTTTTAGGCATTTCTGCTGCTGTCTTTTTCCGTTTGATTTTGCGTTCGCTCTTGCAAGCTGACAGGAAGATTGCGTCGAGCTCCACGCTTTATCAAACAAAAAAACCCAGGGCATCAATGCACAAAACTAATTATACCGGCCTCTGGTGATTTGTAAAAGATTTCTGCTCGATCTTTTGTCGCTGGAAACGACGCTTAAGCCTCGCCAGCTTTCCTCAAGTTTGCCTCGGCCTCCACGTCGCTTCGATCGACAAAATCTCGTCGCATAAACCTTTACCTCTCACCAGAGGCCGGTATAAGTCACGGTATAGAACCTATCCCAAACAAGCATAGTTAGAGTTGCTTTAAAACAATTTTATGTAGTTTAGGCAGTATTTTACTTTGCTTTTATGGTGTTTTGGTAATAAAATTACCGTTTTTTAAATTCAATGTGAGGCTCTATGTCTTTAATTGCATCTGCCACTCGAGGAGACTCGTCTCAACCTGCCAACAATGCCGCTCCGATCGACTTTCATGAGAGGATTTGGCCAGAGGTGCCGTGCACGGTTGATGAAATGGGTCGAGTGATGACCCATGTCCTCCAACAAGACATGCACAATCCACCTTTCATGACTGAAAGAAGCCCATGCCCATCCACTTGGATGTGTGCGCATGAGCTGGGTTTGTCTCAGATGCAAGCCGTGCGATGCCGAGTCATGGTGGATGAATCCAAACGCGTTGCTATGGTCGTTTTTAAAGGGACAGATACTACAGCTGATAAACGATTGGATGCGCATATCATCGGCGCAGCATGGGATGAACACAAGCGAGTAACAGCATTTGCAGAGGTTGCTGCAACGCAGATACCTATTCCTGGGCTACAGCACGTTGTATCAGGTAGCGGTTTAGGTGCGGCTGTCGATTTGGTTTGGAAAGTGGGAAGTGCGGCCTATAACCTAGCTAACACAGGGCACGGAATAGATGATTGTTTTGGTGTTGTTGAACAGGCCAATCGTTTTGTAGGAGATGTTGTTCGGCCTTGGGCGCAAAGAAGAGATTATACATTGATTGTATCTGGGCACTCTTTGGGGGGACTTTTCGCTCATTACGTGGGTTATCAACAAAACTTGCGAACTGTGGCTTTTGATGCTTTATACGGGGTGCATGCATTTTTACCTACTCCTCTCGATACAGCTAGAGAGGCGCAATTGCACACCGTTGTGTTCAGAGAAAACTCCTTCATCAACTGGTCTCATTCACAAATTGGCAGAATTCATCAAGTGCTTCCGTCTCCACAGGTGGTTGAGGGTTTGGGCGGAGCAGGGATGTATCACGACCCCCGTTTTAGCTACGATTACGGTGATGCTGAGCAAAGATATGCAATCCATCCCTCTTTAGATGAATTGGCTCAGAGCTATGTAGATGCAGTGGTTCAGCGCGATGCTGTTAGGTTGACTTACGCATATTTTGTGTTGCATTTACTCCATACGCAATTGAGAGAGAACCGACTGGCAGACGGTATCGATTTTTTCAGGTATCTCGAAGTTTTTGATCTGCGCACGGCTGTGTTCCAAAAGATGGCAAGCATCATGGGCAACCCAGTTGATGTTCCAGCTACTTATGGCGAAGACTGTTTTCTAAACAGAAACGGCTATTCTTCTACTGCATCGCAAAAATCTGAGGCGATTGCGTGGGTATTGCGCGAGAAGCTGATAGTGAGGCGCTAGATGTTCTCAACGCGCTTCAATTTTGAGGACAATGCCGTGCATCTGCTGATGCAAAAATTCGGCGCGTTTGCGGGCGGCCTCGTGGGGCTCTGTTAAGGGCTCTTGGATGAGGGAGCTCAGGTGAGCGCGCCGGCAGTTGAACAGCAGCTGTGTGAGCTTAGCGTCGGTTACCCCTTCGATCCAGCCGAGATCGAGGCCCAGCTTCATCAAGCTGAGTGCAGAGAGTGCTTCTTTGGCGTCGATCTGGTAAGAGTGCAGCAGGATGGCGAAAGCGCGGCAAACTTGATCTTTAATCTCAGGATTTTCTTCATTTTTTAGATGAGAGCGCAGGGATTTTTCGAGCGCCATGAGCTTCATCGACATCGAGTGGATGGCGTGCAGGATATTTTCTTCCGTGACGCCAAGTGTGAAAGCATTTTGCAGGATTAAAAGATCGCCAATCACTTCGTCGGTTGTGCCACCGAGACTGGTAGCGGTGATCCCCTCATCCCCTTGTTTGAGCAAAGTTTCTGGGAGTTGTCCTAGATGGATGATCGCTGGCACATGGAGGTAAGCTTGAACAACTAGGCCCGTGCCAGAAAGGGCAGGATTAGCGGTGAGGTAGCCGAAGCGGGGAGAAAAAGCGAAATCGAGACTGGCGCTGAGTTTGGTCTCAATTTGATTGAGTTTGTTCCAAGCATTTTCCCACGCGCCTTGCGTATCGATGAGCAAGAGTTGCAAATGATCTTGAATATTGAGCAAGCCTAAGAACTTGGAGGAATCATCCACGACGAACCCCTGGCCGCGCAATGTGTTTTGCAAGCTGTCGGAGGCGAGGAATTGCTCATAGAGAAATTCTTTTTCAAAGGTCGTGATTTGATCAGCCGGTAAGAAGGTGGGATTGCTGAGAAGGGGCAATTGAGTGAATGGCTCTGAGAGGATGGGTAGGGTCTGTTTGAAATTGGCTTCCGACATTTTTGGTGGGAAGGGATAGCGCACGAGGTTGCGATGCAGGATGAACGTCGTGGCGGGCCAGATCGGATTTGCTACAGATTCCCATGGGATATGCTCAAGAAGCGACGGGGGCAGATTGCTCTTTTCTTTCATGAGCTCCCCTTTTCGGTGATGTCTTTGATTTGATCGCGCAGCCAGGCCGCTTGCTCGTAGTTCTCTTTTTTGAGCGCTTCATTGAGCGCCTCGTTGAGCGCATTCAAACGACTTGAAGAGGGGATCTGAGTGGGATTTTGGGGTGTTTTACCAATGTGAAGCGGTTGGGCGCGCTTGGCAGCAATGGCCTTTTTAACACTCGCGGGCAAAGCGTTGGCCGCGCTGATTTCGCTTAAGAGTAGATCGGCGAAGACCTCATAGCACTCTGAGCACCCTAGAGGGTTGCCCATTTTGATCGATTCGAGCGTGGTGCGGCAATTGTTGCAGCACAGACCTGTTTCTGCTCCCGTCAACCCTTCTTTAGCTGGTGTTGAGAGGGGCTGTCCATGCAATTTTTGCTCTAGGACTGGACACTCGCCACACATCTCTGTGCAGATCATCAAATCGCCCACGATCTCTTTGTACATGACGCGAATGGGCCGCTTGCACTGATTGCACTCAACAGGTCTTTCCACCATATTTTATAGTCTCCCTCGCCAAACCGGATTCTAGAAACGCCCATGTTTAAAGTAAAGGCGGGAGGCGTCGCGCCCGTGCCCAATCTTTTTCCAATTGGAACTCACTCCGTCTGACGTAAACAAGATTTGGCTGGAGATAGTCTTTTTATTCCCAGCCAAATCTCGCAGTTTATGAATGTTGGCTTGAGAGCGGCTTCAGGGAGGGGTATTTGGCTAATGACTCACTGTGTCAGCTCAGGCTCGTCTGTGGCTTTGGCAGGAACGCTAGGCATGAAAAAGATCAGGCCGAAACAAGCGACTAGCAAAAATCCGATGATGAAGAGCGATGTGATCACGGGCTCGTGTATCATGCTGCGCGTGAGCAGCCCTGTCCAGAGGGGGCCTAAATTCGAGAGGCACCATGCGCAGCCCATCATCAGGGCAGAGACGGTGCTGGGACTTTCAGGCACGAGCTTATTGCCCCAGGAGACGAGGATGGGGCTGACGAGCCCCATGAATGCGCCCATGGACGCTAGGAAGAGAATCGTGGCGCTTAAAGAGAGAGCGCCGTGGATGATAAAGCTGTAATAGAGAGCAAAAGCGCAAATGAGTATGCTGAGGGTGATGGTTTTATGGCCAAAGCGATCGCAGAGAACACCTGCTGGGATCATCATCAAAGCGCTGCCCAGAATAAAACAGAGATGGCCGCCTCCCATGCAAAGCCAGGAATGGCAATTTTTGGCGAGCATCAGATCGGGGAGCAGAAAGATAAAGGATTGCATCAGGGTGAAATTAGCGACTTGGGTGAAGTAGAGCAGTAGGAGAGGGCCTCGCGAGCGCAAGATAGGCCTAATGAATTCTTTGATCGAAAGGGCGCGATTCTGCGCTTGCTCAGGAAAAGGGTAACGCCACAGCAGGGCGAGCAGCACTGCCAGGGGTAGATAGAAGATGTAAGCGTGCCCATGAAAGAGCGCGGTCGCTTTCGTGAAGCAGATTTGCGAAAAAGCCAATCCAAAAGAACCGCCGCAAGCGAAGATCAAGATATTGCGACTCTTATGCTCTCGTGAGAGCATGCCTGCAAGCCCAGCTGCCGCTGGATGAAAGGCTCCCGACCCTAACATGAGCAGCATCAGAAGTGCAAAGGAGGCCAGAGCCCCCGATACAAACGTGATACATAGGACGGCAGAAGCCAGGAGCAGTCCTAGCATCAAGACGCGCTTGCGATACCCGCGGTCAGAGATGTACCCAAAAAACAATTGCGTCAATTCTCCGACAAATCCACTGATGCCGGCAATCAAGCCTGCTGTGGCGATGTCGATGTGCATGATGGTTTTGTAAAGGGGCCAAATTCCAGCGCAAAAATCGATCGTGAAATGACCAGCCCACATGAGAAATAGGCTCTTTTTCATTGTTGATGATGAGAACATGATCTTAGATGGAGTGATTTAATTGCTGACCATCCTAGCTTAAAGAGGGGTGGAGTTTCTAGACAAAAATATTCTTGACCTCTATGGTGAAAAAAAATCTTCACCAGGAGAGGGTCATGAAAAAGGTAATATTCAACTGGGCTTTTATCGCTGCCTGTGGATGTGTGAGTGCGCTGCAAGCACAGCCTGCTGGACAAAGTGCTCCTGCGCAACCAGCCGCCCCCGCTGCGCCAGCTCAACCGGCTGCCCCTGCGCCCAACTGCCTGCAACTCACGCCTGCTGAGCAGAATTTTGCAGGGCAGCTGACACCCGCCAATCAAGGGGTGTTTTGCAACCAGATGACCGTGCAGCAAAGGCAACAAGCGATGCAAATGGCCAACACGCCTGATCCGAGCGGCAACCTTGTCACGCCAGATCAAGCTGTGCAGAGCGTGATGCAGCATCCCAGCGCGTCCAAAAAAGTCAGACGGGGTGGTGGCTGCCCTGTCCAGTAAGCAATTTTGAGACCGCTCGCAAAACTCGCTTAACCGGAAAAAGGGCGATTTTAATGGGTGAATGGAGCTTTGTAACGGTCTCATTTGAGTAGACAAAATTATTTGAAGGTTATTAACCCGAGCCCCCAATAGGTGACAAATGGCTTGCTGCGGTTTTGCCATATCGATTCTCGCTCGGAAGCCTTCGTATTCAAGAATGTTATTCCTCGCTCGAACCGCTGCCCCACCCCCAAAGACGGTGTGTCTTTGGGGATCCTGGGGCGCTTTGATCTGGCTTTGCCTCGCAGCGCATTTTGTTACCTATTTGGGGCTCGGGTTAATATTTAGATAATTGTCTCCCACTAGACAAAAAAAGCGATTAAAATTAGATTCGTCCCTGTAACTAAATTGAGACCGCACTGAAAATTCAGCCTTAGCGGAGTTTTTGCGATTGCTCTCAGCTTAAGTTACGTAATTAGCTTTTAGGAGAAAAAGATATGAAAAAGATGATGACGTTTGCACTCGTGGCGATGACAGCTGGAGTGCTGGTCAACGCTCATGATACTCTTACACCACACTCACATGCAGTTACGCAGCACACACTGTCTGCAGATGAGCAAGCTTTTGCAGCAAAATTGAGCGATCAAGCGCGTCGTGCGTTTGCGGATAAGCTCACAACAGATCAACGACATGCTGTCATGGCAGCTGTGAAGAGCGGTGCAAATGCTGATGAAGCTGTAGCAAAATTTGCTGCAGGACACGTCGCAATTGCAGAAACTCCAGCCGCAAAATAGTTTCGATTCTCTCTTTCGCAACCGCTTTTCAGTTACTCGAGAAGCGGTTGCTTTTTTATTCCCCCTCCATTAGACATCTTTCGCAACTCCATTCGCTTGTTAAAATTGACCTTTTTGGCATCTTTGCCGCAAAATTTTTCAACCATGTGTTTACACATGTTCTCAAAATTTTGCGGCAAATCTGCACAAAAGCTGTCAATTTTTCCAAGCAAAGCGAATTTCGAAAGAAGTCTATTATTGCCATATCTATGAAGAGATACTGCGCCCGACCCAAGATTGTGAATTTTGGCGACAAGCTCTTAACTACAAAAAGAAAAACTAAATCCCTACGTTAGGTGGTGAGGGAGGGGTAGGTGAAAAGGAGTAGGTGGGTGAGATTGAGGAGGAAATGTGCGCAGATGCTGCTTTCGATGGATTTGGTGATTTGATAGATCGTGCCGTAGATGGCGCTGGCGATGAAAACGAGTGCGAGGAAGGGGATGTGGGGCACCCAGAAGTAGTGTAGGGCGGCGAAGAGGAGAGAGGTTAATATGATGGCGACGATACCGGCGAGGCGGTTGCTTCCTAGATACTGGTAGAGGCCTTTTTGTATGAAGCCGCGGAAAAATCCCTCTTCAGCCATCGAGACAAAGATCAGATTATCGATGATCCAGGGTAGCAGCAGCGTGGGGATTTTGGGATCCCAGCGAATCATGCCAGATTTGAGGGAGAGGGCCATCATGATGGCGATGCCGACGATGCTTAAGGGGATGGCAGTGCGCATGACGTGCCAGAGGCGTGCGCGTGAGTTAATCAGGGGCAGTCCAAACGCTAGGGCAAAGAAGCCGATGAAGGGTTTATCGTAATTGAGCCATAGGGAATAGGGGCGTGCTCCGGGACTGAGGATCTCGCTTGAGGCGATGCGCCAGTTGTGAAATCCAGGAAAGAGGTGGAAGAGGAGTAGAAACGAGATAGCTGTAGCGACTCCAAACAAGAAAATGCGTATGCGTGGTTGCGAGGTGCTGTTCAAAAAGTAATGGCACATCATCAAAATCACTAAGGGGAACAAAGTGACGAAAGAGGCGATGCCGGCTTGCAGTGCGAGGATGTAGGAGATGGCTAGGAAGGCTCCCCACAGCCAAGCTGTTTTGCGGATCCACAGGCTCAAAAAAGCCATGGCGAAGGCAAAAAAACAGAGCGTGTTTAGGGGCTCTTGCCAAAAAATCAAATGAGTAAATCCACCAATTTGCATATGATCTACGTTATACTGCGTCCAGCCCAATCGTGTGATTTTTTTTCGACATCTTTTGAGCCCTGGTAGTCGCCTTCGCGCTCGCTAGCTGCTCTGGAGATGGCGTCGCGCTCAAGGCGGTTACCAGGACTCAAAATCTTGTCGCCAAAATTCGCAATCTTAGACTGGGCGCAGTATATTTTTCTCGCGACTAAAAATCAATTGTTGGAGGCAGTTGCAAAACTGAAGCGACAGTAGAAAATCGAAGATTTTGAACCCCATTGCGTCGGACAAGGCCTTGCCTGTCCGACGCGTTGACGGCGGCCTACCTGAGAGGGTAGGCGCGGATGCGCGGATGCGAGTGGGGTTCGAAAGGGCGATTTTACACGTCGAAGAGTTTTGCAATTGGCTCGTTGGAGTGTCTTGGTGATTCGAAAAAAAAATGGGGAGGTCGAGTGGCTCGAATTTGAGCTCTTAGCTGACATGCCGCTGCAGCATGGTGTGTTCTTGCGTCATGGTGGTGTGAGCAAAGGCACGTTCGGCAGCTTAAACGCGGGAGGACTGCGCGGCGATACAGCTGAGAATATCGAAGAGAACCGCTGGCGGATCCAAACTGTGCTTGGGCTGGAAGTTATCAAGGGATGTAATCAGGTGCATGCGGATCACGTCATGCTGGTCACAGATCCAGCTCAGGTTTTGCCGGATGGAGATGGGCTGATGACGCAGCAAAGAGCACTGGGATTGATGGTGTTGCACGCCGATTGTCAGGGGACGATTTTTTACGATCCTGTGCAGCATGCGGTTTCTGTCGTGCATGCGGGATGGCGCGGGAATGTGCGCAACATCTACGCGGGCACTGTTGCGCGCATGGGGCGCGAATTTGGATCGCGTCCTGAGGATCTGCTGGTGGCGATCTCGCCAAGTTTGGGCCCCGACCGTTCAGAGTTCATCAATTATCGTACGGAACTGCCTGAGTCGTTTTGGCGTTTTCAGTTCAAGCCTACTTATTTTGACTTGTGGGCTATCTCGCGTCATCAGTTGGAAGAGGCAGGTGTGCGGCCAGAGCATATTCAAATCGCAGCGATGTGCACGTATGACCGCCCAGAAGACTTTTTTTCTTTTCGACGCGACAAGACGCCTGGCAATCACGCCACGATTGCGGCATTAAAATAGATGAGGCAGTTGCAAAACTGAAGCGACAGTGGAAAATCGAAGATTTTGAACCCCATTGCCGTAGGACAGGCAAGGCCTGTCCGACGCGCCTCCTCGCCTACCCGAGAGGGTAGGCGAGGAGGCGCGGACGCGAGTGGGGCTCGAAAGGGCGATTTTACGTGTCGAAGAGTTTTGCAATTGGCTCAGATGGTTACTTTAGGTTGTCTTGGAAGAACTGGATCGACTGCTTGCCGATCTCTTCGTGGATCTGTTTGCGGTTCACCGTGACATGATCTTCGAAGATTTTAGGCTCGAGGATCCCTTTTCCAAGCAGAGATGCGCGGTTGAGAAAGATGTAGTGATTCGCTTCGCCGGGCATGATTTTGAGGGTGACGCGCGAGAGTTTCATGGCGAAGATTTTGGCATTGCCATCGACGGGGACGATCTGGTCCTTTTCGGGTGCGAAGATGAAGATCGGTTTTTTCACGGCGCTTAAGCTTTTTTCGTCAAATAGCCACCCTAGAGCTGGAGCCATGAGGACGAAAGCTTTGATGCGGGGGTCGCCAAAGTTGCCGAGTGCGTCGTTGAAGTTGACGCGGGAGAGCACTTCCGGGGTGACGATGTCGGGGATTTCGTGGGCGCAGACGGCGGCGATCTTATCTTTTGTGAAAGCGGAGGCTGTCGCTCCTGCTACCCAAATACCTGTAGCGCCGCCCAGCGAGTAGCCGGCGAACCCGATGCGGCTTTCATCGATATGCCCAGCAAAACGGGGGTGTTTGAGCAGTTCATCTAACACAAAGCTCACATCTTGAGGTCTTTCCCAAGGTCTGGCATAGCATTCTGGGATTTTGTTGTTCCAGGTATTGCCGTAGTGGTCCATCGCCGCCACAATGTATCCGTTGGCAGCCAAGATTTCAGCCAGCCAGGCATTATTAAAGCGGTCACCGCCGTTGCCGTGGGACATGAGGATCAGAGGGTATTTCTTTTGATTTTGGCTAAGCGGAGCATCGCGCGCCTCGTCGCAACGCACCCAGAACCCTGGGACCTTTCTAGAGGGGGTTTCAGCATCAACGGGATACCAGAGCTCAGTGACGAGGGGTCTTGAGCGATTGTGGTCGTGGAAGTGTAGCGTGGTGATCCCCGTTTTCTGTGGCTGCAGGATGACTGATTGGAAGTATTGCCCAAAATTCCAGCTTAGCCCAAGTGGAAGTAGGAGTAAGATAGGCGCAACAAAATAAATAACTCGTTTTAAGTTTAGTCTATTCATAATGACGAGAGTGGTGTGTTTGTATTTTTATGTCTGTTAATTCTATTAATTATCAAATTAAGAATATTTTTGTAAGTGTTTTTAATAAAAACAGCGATAAAAAATATTTCTTGAGAGGTTTAGAGGGGTTATGCTACGAAGAAGACATTACAACTTAAGGTGCAACTTGGCGCGTCTGTTGTCTCTAAGCATGTTCTTAGCGGTGATCCTTTGCTCATCTTTTTCGTTTGCAGAAGAATCCAAGAAAACGATCCTTCTCCTCTCTAGTCGTGGGGGTGGAGGGCACCTGGCTGCTTCGAATACTCTGCAAAAGCTCGTGGGCGAAGAATACGACATCAAAGTCGTATTTCCGATCGACCAGCTCCGCATCTGGGGTGTACCCTCGGGAGAGCAGATCTACAATAAGATGCTGCGCAAAGGGTGGATCCGCACGACCAATTTCATCACCAGACATATCGCTCCTACTCTCTTTGGCTCGCGCGAGGACAAGATGGAGCAGATTGTGGGCTCCTATGCCGATGTCTATCAGCCTCACCTGATTATCTCTTTGATCCCCTTCGTCAATTACCCTGCTTCTGAAGCGGCCCGCAAGAGGGAAGTGCCCTACTTGCTGATCACGACAGACAATGACCTGCGCAATTGGGTATATGGACTCGAAAAGCTTAAGCATCCGCACTTTAAGGTCACTATTGGCGCCGATCTGCCGATGACGCGCGAGCTGCTGCGGCGCAAAAACATTCCCGAAGCGGCGATCGAGACGGTCGGGCTCCCCTTAAGGCTCGAGTTTATCAAGCCGACAAAAGACCCTGAGCAGATCAAAAGTGAGTTCAGTATCCCTTTGGATAAGCCGACCATCCTTGTCATGATGGGTGGGGCGGGCAGCGATAGCTGTTACGATTACGCTAAGCGGATTGGCCAGCTCAATATCAATGCGCACTTGATCGTCATCTTAGGCCGCAACGAGAAGCTGCGCAAAAGCATCGAACGCATCCGCATGCACCCCTCTAACTCGATCACGATCCTGGGCTTTACCGATCGCGTGGCTGATTTGATGAGCATCTCTGACGTGATCATCACGAAACCCGGTCCTGGCACGATCAATGAAGCCTTAGCGATGCATTTGCCTGTGCTGATCGACAACACAGAGATCTCGCTCTTTTGGGAGAGGGTCAATGTCGACATGGTGCTTCAGTATGGTGTCGGTGATCGCATCCGCGACCCAAAGCAGCTTAAGAAGATGTTGAAAAACTACTTAAAAGACGCTCGCACTCGTAGCCATGTGGCTGAATCTTATGTCTCTGTGCCGCAGAATCTCTTTCATGAGCGTATCCCGAAAATCATCCTGGAGATGTTTCAAGAGCCTTCTTCTCAGACCGCTCTGGCACATCCTAAGATCGATCAGGATCTCTCGCTCAATCAAGTGCCTGGCTTATCTGCGCCATCCCGCGGGACGGCTTTATAGCCGCACCCTTTGAGGATGCGGGGGTATCCGAAATACTCGATCATCGGCCATTTACGACAAACTGATGGGCGCAGCAAGTAGCGCGTGCATTTCCCCTCTTTGGACAAATAGCGGCATCCCATCGCGTACACCCTTTTGCCCTCTGTCTCAAAAGTTCTAGGATCTCGTCTATAGAAACCGAGAATTTCCGTATTCCAGAAATAGAACAGCTTGCCGAGCAGTCCTTTGGCTTCTGGGACCAGGATCGTGTAGCAGCAGTTGCCGCGCCTTAAGCATTTGCCGATCTTCTTGAAGGGCGGAGTGACGAGCAGGCGAGCGATGCGCTGCATGGCTAAATCGAGCAGCATGAAGGGTAAAAAAGCGACCCTGACAGGCCAGCGAATCCAGCCTGGCAAGCGCTGCGCGGGGATCCCGCCTAAGGGTGGCGGAGGTGGAGATACAGCTTCATCTGATTCTGCAATTAACTCATTCAGAGACTCTTGCGGCGCATGATCAGGGTGCAGTGACAACATAAAAATAGACTAACGGGTTTGATAATGGAGTCTCGAGTATAATGCACCTAACCATTCTTGAGGACTTGTTATGTTCAAAAAGATCTTTCTCCTTCTCACAGCACTCGCCGTGATCCTCACCTCTTTCCTCCAGGCAGAAGAGGTGGCAGATGAGTACCCTGTCGCCATTTTGGGTGGAGGCGTTGGGGCTTTGACTTCAGCCACTTACTTAGCTCGCGGCGGCATCGCACCCATCGTGATCACAGGTCCGATCATTGGAGGCGCGATCAATCAATCCAATAACGTGGAAAACTGGCCAGGCGAGGTAGCTATCTCGGGAGAAGCGCTCGGTGAAAGACTGCGCCGGCAAGCTGAGAAGAATGGCGCCGTGCTCAAGCCTGAGATTGTGGTGTCTGTTGACTTTAGCAAACGCCCTTTCACCATCACGACCCGCAAGTTGTTTCAAAATAAAGAGGCGCAGTTCAAGACCTACCGCGTCAGCGCTTGCATCATCGGCTTAGGGGCCAATCCCAACATGCTTGGCGTGCCCGGTGAAATGCGCTACTGGTCGCGTGGAGTTTACACCTGCGCTGTCTGCGATGGCAGCCTTTACCAAGATAAGATCGTCGCTGTAGTCGGCGGTGGAGATAGCTCTCTGACCGAAACACAGTACCTCTCCAACATCGCTAAAAAGGTCTATCTGATCGTGCGCCGCGACCAGCTCAAGACCATCGAAGGGGAGCGCGCTAAAGAGATCCTCGCACGGCCCAACGTCGAAGTGCGCTTTGAGACAGAGATCCAAGAGATTAAAGGGGATGACAAAAGAGCCACAGCATTGGTGGTCAAAAATAAACAGTCGAAAGATTTGCAGGAAATCCCTGTCGACGCTCTCTTTCTAGCCATTGGCGCACAGCCCAACACTCAGCTGTTCCAAGGGCAGCTTGAGCTCGATCCATCTGGATACATCATTCTCAAAAACCATCAGCAGACCTCCGTCGAAGGGGTCTATGCCGTTGGTGACGTAGCCGATCCCGAGTTCAAACAGGCCATCTCGGCGGCAGGCGACGCAGCCAAAGCCGCTCTGCAGGCGCAAAAGCACCTGCTCAGCTACCATCCGCCACAAAAGAAAGAAGCGACCGCATCTAAAAAAGATAACACAACAACTGTGCTGGAAGTCACCTCCTTAGCTCAACTCAAGCTGGAGCTTAAGAGCGCCAGCGGTCCCATCTTTGTCGATTTCTACTCGACCCGCTGTCCCCCTTGCCGCATGTTCAGCCCTGTCTACGATGAGTGGGCTAAAGAGTTTGCTGGCAGGATCAAATTCCTCAAAGTCAATGCCGATCAGGCTAGCGAAGTCTTTGCTCACTACGGGATTCAAGCTGTCCCCACTCTCATCATCTTTGATGCTGAGGGGCAAGTCATTCGCAAGAGCATAGGTGGTCGAGGCATCGCCGACATCGAGGGAAGCTTAGAAGTTATACGCCACCAAGACACCCTTGCTCCGAGCGATTTCCGCTAGTCATTAGACTTCTTTCGAAACAAAAAAAACTGCAATATGCTCAACGCAAAGACGCCAAGCCGCGAAGACGCGGAGAAAATTGAAAATGTATTGGCAGCAATTTGCAAAAATCTTTGCGTCTTCGCGGCTTGGCGTCTTTGCGTTCAATCTTCGTAACTGCTGAGTTTCGAAAGAAGTCTATTGAAGAAATCAGTAAAGTCAATCATTTGCTATACTGCGCCGCTTAATAGAATAGAGGTGGTGACGATGAAGCGCGTATGTCTATGGAACCAATTGCAAAACTCTTCGACGCCTAAAATCGCCCTTTTGAACCCCATCGCGTCCGCGCCTCCTCGCCTACCCTCTCGGGTAGGCCGCCGTCAACGCGTCGGACAGGCAAGGCCTGTCCTACGACAATGGGGTCCAAAATCTTCGATTTTCCGCTGTCGTGGAGTTTTACAACTGCCTCTATGGGTTGGGGTGTTTGGGCCAGCTCTTTTGTTTTGCGATGAAGCGCTGCCAAAGCGGGGCGTATTTGTCGAGGCGGATGTGCTCTACTGGCAGGCGGATGAGGGGGGCTTAGGATATGCTGTGAAGAGCGAGAGCGCAGATGCGCTCGCTCCAAAATCCAAGGCGTTTAATCCCCATTTCGACTGGGACTTTGGCGCGCGCATCGCTATAGGCTATCGCATCCCGCATGATCTGTGGGCGCTCTTTGCGCGCTTCACCTTGTATCACACGCACACGGATGCGCATCACAGCGATCCATTTCTCTTCCCAAGCTGGCTTCTGCCTGAAGCTCCTGCAAATCAGTTCGCCAGCGATGTGCACATGCACTGGCGTTTGCACATGGGCGCCGTGGATCTTGTGCTGCAAAAAACTTGGCAAGTTTCGCGAGCCTTCCAGCTTGTACCTCAAATGGGCATTCGCCATCTGTGGGCGCGCCAAAAGTTCAACATCGGCTATGAGGGGGGCAGCTTGGTGCCCGATCGCGCGGTGCTTTTGCGCATGAAAAACAAATTCCAGGGAACGGGCCCCTACTTAGGGCTTAAAACAGATTGGGCACTGGGTGCAGGTTTTTCTTTATTTGGCAATGCAGCCGCTAGCATGCTCTTTGGCGAGTTTTACTTGCATCAGGATGAAGACACGCTGAACACCAACGTCAAACGCCTCGGTTTTCACGATATTTTCGGGGCATCGCGTCCCATGTGGGAGATGCAGCTAGGTCTGCGCTGGCAGCGCTCATGGCCTGGCACCTTGAAGCGGCTCACGCTAGAGGTATCTTGGGATCAGCTCACCCTTTTTGAGCAAAACGAGCTGGCGCGCTTCACCGACGATATTGCACCGGGCGTTTTTGTCGCCGGAGGCGATAATTTAAACGTCCATGGTGTGGAGCTAGGTTTTCGCTTTGATTTCTAGAGATATCCAACAAGATATCCCTTGCAAAATCTGGCAGAGTTTCTAAGATGGGGACAAAGAGCCGAGGGGTGTGCAGATGGCTGGAGCCTTTGTCAGGTGGTTTGAGACGATCTCGATGCGCGATGTCGCGATTGTTGGGGGCAAGAACGCCTCGCTTGGTGAGATGACGCGTGCTCTGCGCCAGCAGAAGATCGAAGTGCCGCAGGGCTTTGCTACGACGGCCGAAGCCTTTCGCGCTTTTTTGCAGTTCAATCGGCTCGGACCAAAAATCTCGAAAATCCTGCGCGGCATGAGCGGTGAGCTGAGCTCTTTAGAGCATGCTGGCAAGGCGATTCGCCAAATCATTCTCAAATCCCAATTTCCACCCGAAGTGGCAGCAGCGATTTTGCAAGCGTATCGCAAGATGGGGCGCTCCGTAGATGTAGCCGTACGCAGCAGTGCGACAGCTGAAGATCTGCCTACAGCTAGTTTTGCGGGGCAGCAAGAGAGTTATTTGCACGTGAGTGGAGAAGAAACCCTTTTAAACGCTTGTTTGCGCTGCTATGCGTCGCTTTTCACCGATCGCGCCATCACGTATCGCCATGCCCAAGGGTTTGATGATGCAGGCGTTGCTCTATCGATTGGGATTCAGCGCATGGTGCGCTCCGATCTAGCTTCATCTGGAGTGATGTTCACAATCCATACGGATACCGGCTTTCCCCATTTTGTGGTGATCAACGCTGCATGGGGTCTGGGAGAAAATGTGGTGCAGGGCACGGTCACGCCTGATGAGTATGTGGTGTTCAAGCCGTTGCTTGGCGAAAAGCGCTGCGTGCCGATTCTAGAGAAGGTGCTAGGGGCGAAAGAGCAGCGCCTAATCTATCGCGGGAAGGGGACGAAGAATGTGCCGACCCCAGAGAAAGACCGCAAGCGCTTTGCCTTGAGCGATCGCGAGATTTTGCAGCTGGCGCGCTGGGGTGTGGCGATTGAGCAGCACTACGGTCGGCCGATGGACATCGAATGGGCCAAAGATGGCAAAAACGGGCGGCTCTACATCCTACAAGCGCGTCCTGAGACGGTGCAGTCGCAAAAAAGCGCAGATGTATTCAAGACCTATACACTCAAAGGCAAAGGGCATGTGCTCTGTCAAGGGTTGGCGATCGGCGAAGCGATTGTCTCGGGCCGCGTGCAAGTGATCAAGAATGTGGAGGAGATCCAGCAATTTAAAGCGGGAAATATCCTTGTGACGGAGATGACATCACCTGATTGGGTACCGATCATGCAAAAGGCCTCAGCCATCATCACCGATCACGGCGGACGCACGTCGCATGCGGCGATTGTGAGTCGCGAGTTGAGCATTCCAGCTGTGGTAGGCACAGAAGTGGGCACACAGGTATTGAAAGATCATCAGACAATCACGCTCTCTTGCGCTGAAGGGGAGATAGGTCATGTTTATGAGGGGAAACTCCCTTTCAGCTCCAAGCAGATTCACCTTGAAAAGATGCCGAAACTTCCCGTGCAAATCATGATGAATATTGCCAGTCCCGCAGCAGCGCTGCGCTGGTGGCGCCTGCCTTGTCAAGGCATTGGTCTGGCGCGCATGGAGTTCATCATCAACGATGTGATTCAAATCCATCCGATGGCGCTCGTGCATTTTGAGCGCGTGAAAGATGAGGAGGAACGCGAGAAAATTCGCTTGCTCACGCAAGGCTACCGCAATCGCTCCGATTATTTTGTGGACCATTTGGCAGAAGGGATCGGCAAGATCGCGGCGTCGCGCTATCCCTATCCAGTGATTGTGCGCATGAGCGATTTCAAGACCAATGAATACGCCAATCTCATTGGAGGCAGCGCTTTTGAACCCAAGGAGGAGAATCCCATGCTGGGTTTCCGCGGCGCATCGCGCTACTATAGTCCTCGCTATCAAGAGGGCTTTGCGTTGGAGTGCCGCGCGATCAAGCGCGTGCGCGATGAGATGGGGCTGAAGAACGTGATTGTGATGATCCCCTTCTGTCGTACTTTGAAAGAAGCCGATGCGGTGCTTGCGATCCTTGCCCAGAATGGACTTAAGCGCGGCAAAGAGGGGCTGGAGGTCTACATGATGGCAGAGATACCCTCCAATGTAATCCTGGCAGATGCTTTTGCAAAACGCTTTGATGGGTTTTCGATTGGTTCCAACGATCTGACACAGCTTGTGCTAGGCGTCGATCGCGACTCTGAAGAGCTGGCGCCCCTGTTTAATGAAAGCGACCCAGCCGTTAAAAAGATGATCGAAGATTTAATTCGCGCGGCACACCGCAAGAAACGCAAAGTGGGGATCTGTGGGCAAGCGCCGAGCGACTATCCCGACTTTGCCGCATTTCTCGTGAAAGCAGGGATCGATTCGATTTCGCTCAACCCCGACAGCATTCTCGGCACGATCAAACATCTTTCAGATCACTGACTGAAAAGTCATCGATTTTTCAGACAAAGCGAGTTTTGCAATTAGACCTCTTTCGAAACGGCAACCGACTGCATAAAATTGAACCTGACGCGCAAAACATCGACTATGATGAATACACCAACGGATGATATCAACGCAAAGACGCCAAGCCGCGAAGACGCGGAGAGAATTGAAAATGTATTATTATTAACCCGAGCCCCCAAAAGGTGACAAGATATGCCGCGAGGCAAAGCCAGATCGGTTCTCGTGAGGAATAACATTCTTGAATACGAAGGATTCCGAGCGAGAATCGATCTGGCAAAGCCGCAGCAAGTAGGTTGTCACCTTTTGGGGGCTCGGGTTAATAACCGCGATTTACAAAAATCTTTGCGCCTTCGCGGCTTTGCGTTAACTCTTCATAGCCGCTGAGTTTCGAAAGAGGTCTATTGTCTCATTTATAAATGTTGATCGCGATCACGCCGTTGATGAAGTCAGCGCTGTTGCGCCCTGCGACTGTGAACCACACACCGGCGATCATGCCCACATATGCGCTCCAGTTGTATTCAATCGCGGGTGCTAAGCTCACTTGCTCAGAAGAGGGCAGCTTCACCCTGTTATGCACGCCGGCAGTGCGGCCACGATGGCCTGAGAAACGAGATTTGTCGGTGTGGGTGTAATCGATGTCGAGAGCTAGTGCCAGTTGTTGTGTGAGTGTGTACTCCATGCCGAGCAGCACAGCCAACTTGTTTCCAGGAAACGCCTTGCCATGCGTGCCATGGCCGCCGCCATACGAGTTAAACCCTTTCACATGCACAGGTGTTTGAAAGGTGTAAGTCGTGGCAAAGCGTGGAGCGAAGTAGTGGTGGTTGCCAAAGTAAAAAAGGCGCGACATCACAAGCGAGAGCGCTGGTGCCCAGCTGCCCGATCCACCGATATCCGTGCCCTTTTTCTTAGCCTCTAGTTTTTGGTATTTGCCGATCGGAAGGTTGAGTCCCAGGGTCATCTTCACGCCTGGCCACCAGGTTCCTGGGCGATCTGAGACAACCTGGTAGTCTGTCGCAATCGGCAGGTCGTTGAGCACCCACTTCGAAGCGCCATCAGTGTGGTTCCATGAGAATTGCGGGACGAACTGAAAGTCCCAATCCTTGACTAAACCAAATTGCAGCGGCTGCTGAGTCGTGATGTTATAGAAGTTTGGGATCGAGACACTGTCCCACTCAGCATTGTAAATGCCTTTGCCGACGTTGACGAAGAGGTAAGGTTCTGCGTTGAAATGTCCAGCCGGCACCACGTGCCCCGAAGGTGTCAGTAGCGGCCCTGTCAACCAGGGTACGCGCTTAGAAGAGGGCGTCAGCCACCAAGGATAATCCTTGGGCGCTGCTTTAGCTCGAGCTGTCTTAGCTTGAGTTGAAGGCGTATCTGCAATGAGCGTTTCTAGATCAGCCATGAGTGGCGCAGAAGCGAAACAAAGTGTGAGAAGACTGCACAAAGTCGATGTCAGAGCGCGGGCGGTCATAAACGATCCTCATAAAAATTTTATAACCAATCTAGAGGATCAAATTTTTTTAGCAAAGGGAAAAGCACCCAAGTACAGTTTAACAAAAGTTTGTACCATAATTTGACTCATCTTTTCCCGCCCTGCGTCGTGCTCGCGCTTAACAGCTTACTCGAAGATGCCGGCGCGCTCCGCACTTAGCAGGACGGAAAAATCTGAGCGCAAATTCCAACAAAAACTTTTGTTAAACTGGACTAGAGAGCAGATCTGATGCACTAACATTTCTCTAGAAAAACAGGATTGAGTAGAAGGCTTAAAAATGATTGTTTTTCATTGAGATATTACACGAGGGGCTGAGGTTGCAGTGGACGGAAAAAGGCGATTTTGACGGGTGGATGGAATTATTCAACGATCTCAATTAGGGGGCATCGCAGCCTCGCAAACTGATTTGAACTACCCTCGCCAAGTGGCGAGGGTTTCGGGAGGATGGATGCAGGATCACCCTAGACTATAGGCCACCTACTGATGTGACCCGGTTAAGAGGGAGACACATCAATCACGTTGTGAATGAAACCGCAAACATAATCCTTCTGATCTTTAGCCGCAGAATATGGTTCTCGGCCATTATACGATGGAGGTATAGCAAATGCTGGTCGGCCAGCATGGAGCATCTCAAGCAATGCACACTGTTCTGCTAGCATCCTATTATCAGGTGCATCAATTTCAGCTAGCCTGATCAGGAATCTACCGATACTTCCGCCAGTGATCTCAGTACCGGGAGCTACGTAAGTTTTCGTATCTTCTCGATGCACCTGTAAATCTCCAAAACCTAGAAGTCCCAGAGGTTTATTTCTTCCCAGAGGTATAGGGTGTCCGTTAATATCATTTCTACAGAGTGCATTAAATTCGGCTTGAAGATCGGCAACTGCTCTTTGAGCATTGTTGTAAGTTTGTATTAGTCTCTCTAATTCAGGAGAAGGTCTAACGGGTGTCGAATTCGTGAGCTTTGCCACAAAGCCTCGCAGCAGCCCAGGCTGCGATGCACCGGCTTGTGCAGGCAAAGCTTGTGGGTTGCGCTGGTAAAATGTATCGAGATCAGCCTTTGCCCTATTCAACTCTCGTTGAGCAGCATGCATCAGTCCGGGTGGGTAGATGCCGAGATCTCTTTCTCCATCGTCAACCAAAATTGCAAGACGCTGCAACAATGGTTCCATTTCACGAGTGATAGGACCCCTGCGAGCAGTAGTTTCAGGAAATAATATCCATCTCGGTTGCCTCAGATGAACACGCATTTGCTCTATTTTTGTTAGATGCTGTGGTTGTGCGGCAAGAATAAACAATTCCCGAGCAATGACCTGATTCTTTTGATCTGGTGAGGCAAACTGCGGAGGAAGCTGCTCTCTAAGGGACTTAAACGTGCTACGGACTGCTGACGGCGTGATTTCCCCACATAACAGTGCTTCGAGTTTTTCTACTATCAACAGACTGTAGTATCGCCTTTCAAGTTCAGTTGTAACTAAACAGGACTGGAGTGGATTTTGAGCCCCAAGGTAATTCATTGCGGCTTTAAGGCAGGGCAAGCGATCTTGCGGTGGGACATGGGAAATGCGCTCCATAAAAGCCCTGTAGAAGTCCTCTTTAACTTCATTAAGCAAAGGAGGGTTTGATGACAACGCCTGCAACAGTGCTTGCATCTTTTGCTCTAACCCGGGGGGCTGCTCAGCGGGTGAGAAATAACTCCAGCCCCGTTGCAACCATCCACCTAAGCCCGATTGAGGGGGCGGGACATCCTGGTTAAAAAGTGCTCTTAGGGCTGGACCCACAAGGGAGCCTGCCAAGTTCGAAGCTGTAGTTGCACCATTGCTTCGGGTATAAAAAGATGGGAGACGGCAACTCTCCATTCAAACTCAGTGAATCCATCAGAGCGCACCCCAAAAAGATCCAGGTCAGGTTTTTTCTGGAATAGCTCTTGGGCTTTGATTGTAGGACCACCTTCTTTAGAAGAAAAAAGCGGAGCCAAGACCCCATCAACGTCGCAGACCAGTGCGTAAACAGGGCGCTGATTTAATTGAGTAGAAGCAGTCATCCGTGCTGTTCCCCATTATGAATGGGGAAATGATATAGGAGGCCACATGAATTCGGAAGCATAAAAACAGATTGAATTATGCTGTATTGAGCGATGGAAAAGAATTAAATTTAATCTTGATGGGGCGGTGCAGCTGTTGGTACCACAGTCGTATCGCGCCACAGCCATGCGCGTGCACCATTAAAAACTTGAGTGGCCGGGGCGAAGATCATTGCCACACCGCCCCCGATCTCTTCTAGTGAAGCATGTAGCAATTGTTTGCCCATGTACGGGGCGTTCTGGATGGCTGCCATGAAAGCATTGCAAAGCCAATACTGTGCAGCTCAAACACAGCACAAACAAACCTTCCCCCACCTCGTAGACACCATCTGCTTCATTCCGCCAAAAGCTGAGAGGCTTCTCTGCTAGTGCATCAGCGCCTCCACCAACTGAAAGTCCGTGAGACATCTTTATACCAGACTCCATTGATTTGTAAAGATTTCTGCCGGATCTTTTGCCGCTAGAAGCGATATTCGGCCTCGCCAACTTTCACTCAAGTTTGCCTCGGCCTCCATATCGCTTCGATCGGCAAAACCTCATCGCATAAATCTTCACCTCTCAACAGAGTCCGGTATAACCTCCTAAGAATGTAAAAGACTTTTTAGAAAAATGTTTCAGATACTTCTAAGCCGATTTCGAGCAGCACAAAGATCATCAGGAAGGCCAGAAACGGCTTGCCACCTGGCAATTGCGGTACGTAATCGTATTTCTTAATATAGCGTCCTACCCATGCCATCAAAGGAGGGAAGAGGCCAAAGAGGATTGCGCAGCTAAAACCACCAGCATAGCTGAGGGCAGAGATAAAGATGTGCGGGTAGGTGAGCGCGATGATGGTCGGAGGTATGAAAACCGCCAAACAGAGCAGCACCTTTTTGAAACCCTTCTTTTTAACCTTCAACCCATCCGCCAAAAAGTCGAGGTAGGCCAGCGCAAGAGCGATGTAAGAGGTTGTGAGAGTGAAGAATGCAAAAGCTTTTCCAATGGTGTAGACAATCGGGATTCCCAGCAGTTCTTTAAGCGGGCGTACGGCACTCCAACCTTTCTGTGCAGCTTCTGCCAGGCCGTTTGGGCCTTCCACTGGCACAATTCCAAGGATCAAAAATTCCCAGATCAAGTAGACAGCTAAAGGGATGCTCGTGCCTAGTAAGATGGCAATGCGCACCTTTTTGACATTCCGATCCATGTAGGTCATCAGCGTAGGGATGATCACTTGGAAAGTGAATGCTGTAAACAGGACAGGCAATGCTAGAAACGCTTTAGGCCAATCAGAGTGTGTCAGCATGGAGAGATTCACTTTGTCATAGGCCACGGCGATAAAGAGCAGATACGTGATCACGACGCCGCTAAATAAAGTGATGTTAAGTCGATCAACCCAACGTGTGCCCAGGTAAACCACAGGCGAGAAGATGATCACATACACAATCATGGCAACAGAAGGGGAGATTTTGCCCCCGGTGATTTCACTGAGCACCGAGCCGCCGCCCACCACGTGAGCGATCATGACAGTCACAAAAAGAAAGAGGTAAACAACCCAGCAAACATCTTTTCCAACAGGACCGAGCAAGCGCTGCGCCATGGTGATCAAGTTAGAATCCTTGGGCATCCAGGAGCACACCTCGAGCATGAGCAGCCCGGTGCATAGCATGAAGAGCCAGCAAAGGAGGTAAATGATGATCGATGGAGCAAAGCCACCCGCACCTGTGGCCACAGGAAGCGCCAGCATCCCGACACCGATCGTAGTGCCAGCGATGAGCAACGTGCCACCCAAAATGTGACCCATAGAATGAAATAAGTGCATAGTAAGCCTCTTCCTTTGTAAAAGAAGGAAATTTATAAACGGGGCTTAGAATAGGGGTTTCCTTGAAAAAAAGGCAAGAAAAAGTCCAAGCCTTCCCTAGAAAGCCCTGGTTACACCTGCTTTTCCACACCTGTCGAGCCAATTGCAAAACTCTTCGACGTGTAAAACCGCCCTTTCGAACCCCACTCGCGTCCGCGCCTCCTCGCCTACCCTCTCAGGTAGGCCGCCGTCAACGCGTCGGACAGGCAAGGCCTGTCCTACGCAATGGGGTTCAAAATCTTCGATTTTCCACTGTCGCTTCAGTTTTGCAACCGCCTCTATCTAGTGAGCCATTTCAGCGCTAGATCGACCTCGTCGCGCCCCTTGTACAACGCGATGATCGCTTCCTGTTCCAGCTTGGATTGTTCTAACAGCTCATCATTGGGGAATTGCCCATAAATAGTGTATACAGGGAGCAGGAAGTGCTGCGGGTCGTGCTCTTCTTCATCGTCTCTTTCGCTAGTACCCCATGGTAAAGAGCGCACGAACCTGCCTAGCAAGCTTTGTTCATTGCCATGCTCCCCTTTCCACTCGAAGAACCAGGCGTTATCTTGACCAAAGCCCAGCAAAATGCCTAAAAGCGCATGCGATTGCATGACGCTTCGCCAGAAGGATGAATCTGGATTTTCAACTTCAAAGACCGCCTCAAAGGGGTCAAAATCCCTGCCGAGCACACGTCGGAAATCGGCATAGTTGTTGAGAAGCATGCGTAGAGTCGATTCGACATTGACAAAGAACACAATGTCAACCCCTTCCACAAATTTAGAAGGGAACTCTCCAAACAAATATTGACGAATGGAGAAGCGGTCTTTAATGGCCTTCCATTTTTCGTAGTTCACCTTAAAACGATCTGCACTGTTGTGGTAATAAAATGCGATGGAGATGGGTTTGCTCCCATACAAAGTGTAGGCTCCAGGATTATTAAACAGCAGATCTCGAAAAAATTCTTGTAACCAAATCCTTTCATCCTGTGTGACTGGAAAGCAGGGTTTTTGAAAGGTGCGAGTGTCAGCGTTGCAAGGAGTAAAGAAAAAGCAGAACAGCAATGCGGCTAGATATAATTTCAGTTTTAAACAGTGTTTCATTGTCGTTTAGGGGTTAAGCGTTGTCGATTGGTATAGCATAAAAAATTTATTTTCAATTTGCAAGGCTTATGCACAACTGCAAGCTGGGAAAGAAGGTTTTAGTTTCCCTTTTTTATTTCTTGAAGGGTGCGTTGGCCCAGATCTAGGGTGACCTTTCGAATAGATCAACTCAAACAAGTGATTGGTAACTTATTAATGTTTTAAACCTTAGCAGAATGCGTCGTATGAACGTCCTCAGAATGGCAATTGTCTATTTGCAGATCACTTTCTTTAGCAACACATTCATCCGTAAACAGACGTTTTAACGATTTGCAGATGTTTTTCTTAATGTAAAAAATTCATCTGCAAATCAAAATTTCTCTCGTGTGGATTGATTTATAGCTTATATTTGTGCGAAGTTAAATTCTCAAAGAGCCCCATTGGGAGAAAAATAATCGAAGAGATGGAAGAGAAAAGGAAGCGGTTGCGCATTCCTAAACACTTTTCAATAAGACCTGTGCTTGTGCACGTAAATGGCGTTGAAGACAGCGTTTTAGATGAGGGGTATTTTGACAAGATTATCGACTTTGGTCAGCTTTTAGAATAAGCTGACAGATGGCGCTTTTGGCAGGTTTACGGTATGTTTGGAGGATGATGTCTTTGCAAGTACAGGATTGTTCACTTCCGGGTGTGAAATTGATTAGGCCGAAGTCGTTTGCGGATGAGCGTGGCTTTTTTCGAGAGACTTATCGCAAGCCGCTGCATCGGCAGATGGGGATCGATTGTGACTTTGTGCAGGACAATCACTCTTACTCATGTCGGGGGACGCTGCGCGGGATGCATTTTCAGCGCAGTCCGGGGCAGTCAAAACTTGTGAGTGTGGTGCGTGGCAGGGTGTTCGATGTGGTGGTCGATGTGCGGCGGGGCAGTCCTACTTACGGGAAGTGGGAAGGTGTGTATCTCGATGGTGAGCGCGGGGAGCAATTGTTTATTCCGGTTGGGTATGCGCATGGTTTTTGCGTCGTGAGTGAAGATGCGCATCTGTGGTACAAAGTGAGTAGCGTTTACGATGCTAAGGAAGAGATGGGCTTTTGTTTTAACGATCCTGATGTGGGGATCGTATGGCCGCTGGAAAATCCGGTGCTCTCTGAGCGCGATCGCACGTGTCCGCGGCTGAGCGAGGTGGCGTTATGAAGTTATGGATATTAGGCTCTAAGGGGATGCTGGGCTCGGCGCTGATGAATTTGTGTGCTGAGCGCGGTATGAGCGCTGTGGGTACAGAGCGCAGCAGTTGTGACATCACTTCTGCGATTGAGTTGCAAACAAAAATAGTGGAAATTGCGCCGACGCACGTGATCAATTGCGCAGCATTCACCGATGTGGATGGCGCAGAGGTCAAACGCGTGGAGGCGATGCAAGTGAATGCTTTTGGGGCGCACAATGTAGCAGCGATAGCTAAGCGCAGTGGTGTGCGTTTGGTGCATGTGTCGACCGATTACGTGTTCGATGGGAAAGGTGCACGAGCGTATGTCGAAACGGATCGGTGCGATCCGATCTCTTGGTACGGCAAGAGCAAGTGGGAAGGGGAAAAAGCATTGCTCTTGCACTATCCTGAGGCTTGTGTGATCCGCACGTCGTGGTTGTTTGGGCGAGGGGGTAAGAATTTCATCTCTGCGCTTTTGCAATGGCTCAAAGTGAAGTCTGAAATCAAAGTAGTTGATGATCAATGTGGCAGGCCGACTTATGTGAAGGATTTGGCTGAGGCGGTGCTGCGTTTGCTCGATCAGCGGGGCATTTATCATTTTGCTAATGCAGAGCCAGCGTCGCGTTTTGCAATTGCTCAAAGTATTTGGAAAGTGGCGAAGGCGCAAGGAATCCCGCTTACGTGCGAAGCGATTCACCCTGTGGCGAGTTCTGAGTTTCCGACACCAGCGGCGCGTCCGGCGTTTTCAGTGCTGGATACGGGCAAGTACACGCAAGCGACGGGGCATGTGCCAAGGGATTGGAATTTAGCATTCGAGGAGTTTTTGCGTGAGATGTCCTAAGCGTGTTTTAGTCACAGGTGGAGCGGGCTTTATCGGCTCTTCGTTCGTTCGCTATGGCCTGAAAGAGATCGTCTGGTGTGAGCGCGTGGTGAATTTGGATCTTTTGACCTACGCGGCTGATCTGCGCAATGTGCAAGAGTGTGAAGCAGATCCCCGTTATCGCTTCGTACAAGGGGACATTCGCGATGAAGTGCTTGTTGAGCGGCTGTGTGTTGAGGAAAAGATCGAAGCGATCGTGCACTTTGCAGCTGAGAGTCATGTCGATCGCAGCATTTTGGGTCCGCGCGCATTTTTAGAGACGAATGTGGGTGGAACGCTGGCATTGCTCGAGGTGGTCCGGCGCCATCCCCACGTCCATTTCCATCAGATCTCCACCGATGAGGTGTTTGGATCGCTCGGTGAGACGGGGGTGTTCACGGAGGAGTCTCCTTACCTACCAAATTCTCCTTATTCCGCTTCCAAAGCGGCGGCAGACCACTTTGTGCGTGCTTATGCGCATACTTATGGGCTTTCGACGACGATCTCCCATTGTACGAATAATTACGGTCCTGGTCAAAATGTCGAGAAGTTCATTCCGCGCATGATTGCGGGATGCTTGCATCGCCAGCCGTTGCCCATTTACGGCCGTGGGCAAAATGTGCGCGATTGGATTTTTGTCGATGATCACTCCGACGCCGTCTGGCGCATTCTTGAGCGGGGAGGACGTGGCGAGGTCTACTGTATTGGCGGGGAGTGTGAGCGCAAAAACGTCGAGGTGTTGGATGAGATCATTCAGATTTTTGCGCGTGTGCGCCGCGAAGATGTGACTTTGCTGCGCCGCCTGATTGCGCATGTGCAGGATCGTCCAGGGCATGACATGCGCTATGCGATCTGTCCGCGGAAGGCCAAAGAGCAGCTCGGATGGTCGCCTAAGCATGTATTTATTAGCGGGCTGGAAAAGACAATTTTGTGGTATCTTGAACACCCAGATAGAATGAGCCCAGGTCTGAGTTAGGTATGATTGATAAACAAAAAGTTGCATGTATTATTCCAGCGCGCTTAAAAGCGACGCGCTTCCCTAGAAAAATGTTGAGTCAGCTGGGTGGCCGCCCCCTTTTGGCGCATGTTTGGGAGCGGGCAAATAGCGTGGCGCTCTTTGATCACGTGGTTTTTGCGGTCGATTCTCAAGAAATTGCTGACTTGATCGAGGGGTTTGGCGGGAATTATTTGATGACCTCTGAGAGCTGTCCTTCAGGCACAGATCGCTTGATCGAAGTGATGAAACGGGGGGATGTGCAGGCTGACATCTGGGTGAACTGGCAAGGCGATGAGCCTTTTATCGGCGAGCAGATGATTTTGGATCTTTTGCAGACGGCTGAAAAGTGCGATAGCGATGTTTGGACACTCAAGAAACGGATCGTGTCGCCAGTGGAGATCTACAATCCCCATATGGCTAAGGTCGTATGCGATGCAAATGGCTTTGCGCTCTATTTTTCACGCAGCACGATCCCTTTCTATCGCGATGCAACACCTGACCATCTCAAAGTTTTTTTTAAACACGTCGGCATCTACGCCTTCACGCAGAGCGCGCTGGAGAAGCTTTCCGCAATGGAGCCCTGCCCTCTTGAGCAGGCAGAACAGCTCGAGCAATTGCGTTTTCTCTATAATGGTCTGCGCATCAAAGCGCATGAAACAGATCGAGAAGTGATGGGGATCGACCTGCCCGAGGATCTCGCTAAAGCAGAGGCTTTCCTTGCCAATCTGCAAGCCAGCGTAGTTTAACAAAAACTTTTGTTAAACTGTGCCAGCTTACAACCCACGGTTTAATTTTCCATTTCACTTCACGTTACTTGCTGTTGAGGGGCGCTATGCTCTAACAGCAACGCGAGCGTCTGGACTGCGCCGGCGCTCATTGCCTTGAGTTTTGCCGATGCCAATGTATCTGCGCTCATGGGTGTTTTTAGCAGCAATGCGACGACGTCCTCACCATGCGGCCGCTGTGCTGCTTCAAGAAAGGCAGCTGCATGATCAGCTGCTGCAGTGGGCCTGGAGCGAGGAGGAATGCAACAACATCGTATGGGGTAGATTGTGGAGCTCTTTGTAAAGTCGCTCCAGAAGTCGTCTGGTGTAGCACAGCTTGTTTCTGCTGTAGCACAGCTTGTTGTTGAATGGCTCGTACAACTGCTTTTCCGCGTAACGCAGCAGAAACAGTCTCAGTTTGTAATAGGTGTTGCAAAATAGGGACGTATCCATAAAACGCTGCAGTCGTCAATATTTCTTTTAGATCAGGACCTAAAGATGCTCCTGGCAACAAAGTGAACATCTCGGTATAGCCATATTCTACGGCGGCTCTCAAGGCATCTGTTCGATATTTTCCAGAAACTACGTTGCCTGTATTGAGAGCTACTACTAACTCGCGCTGTCCTGCTACACATGCAGATACAGCAGCCCGACCTATGTCATCTGGACTCACTAAGGGTGCTGCTGGGACTGTGACCCCCTCTGGTGCTGTCTGTGGAGCGCCTGCTGAACCAAGTGTTAACAGCATGGGGATCAGGAAGAAGTGTTTATTGGCAATAGCTTTTTGAAGTGCGGCACCTCGATCTTCGCTTGTCACTGGGCCATGTTCTAACAACCTGGTGGCGATGGTGATGAGATCCTGTTGGCGTTGCGGAGATAATACGGAGTTTGTGTCATGTTTATACCCTGCTACTCTGTTCAATGCTGCTCCTCGATCAGCTTCACTCATAGAAGCAGTTGCTAAAAGGTGTTCGATCACATCCATGTAGACATATGGTAGAGCTGCTTGAACGGCTTTTCCAATCACCGGCTCAGGAATTGTAAAATGATCTTGCAATTTGCGGAGGTTTATTAGAGACCCGCATTTAGCAGCGCTCTCAAAGGCTGCGTGGATAATTTTTGCAACTTCCACGCATTGATCATCTGCACCCAGCCTTTCTGCGCTAAGTCTTGGATCATTCAAGAGCAAGTCAGCAACTGCGGTTTGCTTTGCATCCAAGGCTTTGCTCAGAGCTTGTGCGTGCAATGTTGTCGGCAGTTTTCCCAATTTACTGTTCAGCAGCCATTTGACAATCTCGATGCGGCCCAGCTCAGCAGCACGTATCAGCATCTGGCCTGTCGTCCTATAACCCGCTGAATCAGGAGAGCCTCTGCTATCAGATTCAATTACAGCATCTGTTAGCAATAACTGAACGACGTAGAGGGAGTTATGTGTGACCGCGCCTAGCAGTGCCTTCTCCCTATCTTCTTTATTGCAGGCCTGTTCTCTCAATTCTGGCTTGTGGGATAGTAGGTGTTGGACAATCGCATCTTGGCCTAATGCAGATGCAAGTAAAAATGCGTCGTGCAATTTCTTATCTGTAATGATTTGAGGCCCACAGTTTAGCAAGGCCCGTAATGCTACAAGATGACCCTTGGCCGCCGTATAGAGGAAAGCGTATTCTATCGAAAGTGGAGTGGGTGATTGGTTTTTGCCTATGCTGCATAATACTGCGGCAAGCGCTGTCACATCTCCAAGCTGGGCAGCGTTTAAAACTTTGCAGCTGTCTGATAAAAAGTCGTTTACCCGATAAAGAGTGGAGGCCTCTCTGCCGCCGAGGGTGCTATTTCTGCAGTAATCGGAGAAGAAACGCTCAGCACTAAAATCTAGTCCCTTTAAGAAAGATGTGATGTCCCCTCGAAACTGATCTATCGTAACAGATGTAGTTCCAGGATTTGTTGCTGCTGTAGCGCTCATTTTGCACCTCGGGTTTTAAATTTCGACAGAGTTTAAATGGGTTTGATTAAATTTGCAACACACTGCTTAAAAACGAGAATTAGTAATTTTAGTTTTCATATTGTATCGTTCCATTGGGCTGTTAATTTATTAAAATTTTTATGTGTTAGTTCTAGGGTATTGCGCTTTCGTTTGAGAAAATCCTTGCGATGGGGTATGATAGACCCCTAAATAGAGGCCGCTCGCAAAGCTCGCTTTACCCGAAGAAATCGATGATTTTTCTGGCCACTGCTCACATCAGTGACGAGACATACACAAAGAGTGTAGGCGAGGAGCTGGGTGAGCAGTGGCCAGAAAAAGGGCGATTTTAACGGGTGAATGGAGTTTTACAACGGTCTCAAATAGGGGTCTTTTTTCATGGGCACGCAGGAGCTTCTTCAAGAACGCTCAGAATACAAGTGGGGTTTTGTCACTCCGATCGAATCGGAGAGTCTTCCTAAAGGGCTTTCTGAAGAGACGATTCGCGCCATTTCCGCTATCAAGGAAGAACCTGAATTTTTGCTGAACTTCCGCCTTAAAGCTTATCGCAAGTGGCTGGAGATGAAGGAGCCGACATGGTCGAACGTGCGCTATACGCCTATCGACTACCAGGCGATCACTTACTACTCTGCTCCCAAGAAAAAACAATCTTTAAATTCTTTAAGCGAAGTCGATCCAGAGATTTTGCGCACGTTTGAGCGTCTGGGGGTGCCGCTGGATGAACAGAAGCGACTGGCCAATGTGGCGGTCGATGTGGTGTTCGACTCGGTGTCGCTTGGCACGACGTTTCAAAAAACGCTGCAGGAAGCGGGCGTGGTGCTGTGTTCGATCTCTGAGGCGGTGCATAAGTATCCCGAGTTGCTGGAGCAGTACCTGGGTAGCGTGGTGCCGATTGGCGATAACTTCTTTGCCGCGCTCAACTCAGCGGTATTCACCGATGGCTCGTTTGTGTATGTGCCTAAAGGGGTGCGCTGCCCAATTGAGCTGTCGACGTACTTTCGCATCAACGACAGTCAAAGTGGGCAGTTTGAGCGCACGCTGATCATTGCCGAGGACAACTCTTACGTGAGCTACCTAGAGGGTTGTACGGCGCCGGCTTTTGACAACAATCAGCTGCACGCGGCTGTGGTGGAGCTGGTTGCTAAAGACCACGCTGAGATCAAGTATGCCACCGTACAGAACTGGTATGCTGGCGATCCTAAGACGGGCGTGGGTGGGATTTACAACTTTGTGACCAAACGCGGACGTTGTGAGGGATACCGCTCGAAGATCCGCTGGACGCAAGTGGAAGCGGGCGCGGCGATCACATGGAAGTATCCTAGCTGCATTTTGCAAGGGGATGAGTCGGTGGGGGAATTCTACTCCGTAGCTCTCACGAATGGCAAAATGCAAGCGGATACCGGCACTAAGATGATCCATTTAGGTAAAAATACCCGTTCGACGATTGTGTCAAAGGGGATTTCAGCGGACCAGTCGCACAACACTTACCGTGGACTTGTGAAGGTGGCGCCGCGCGCTGAGGGTGCGCGCAACTACACGCAGTGCGACTCGATGTTGGTGGGGAGCGAGTGTTCAGCTAATACGTTTCCTTACATCGAAGTGGGCAATCAGAGCTCTCAGATCGAGCACGAGGCCTCCACATCCAAGATGAATGAAGAGCAACTCTTTTACTTGCAGACGCGCGGGATTTCGCGCGAGGATGCGATCCAGATGATCGTGAATGGATTTTGCAAAGAGGTGATCCAAGAGCTCCCGCTGGAATTTGCGGTTGAGGCTCAAAAGCTTTTAACTTTAAAACTTGAACACTCCGTAGGATAAGCATGCTAGTACCCAACCATAAAAGTTTTTACCAAGATTTGCGCCCAGGTTTTTCCGCTGGGCAAAGCGCGGAGCGCGCCGGCATCTTCGAGCAAGCTGTTAAGCGCGAGCGCGAAGCCCAGCAAAATAAAGATGGGTCAAAGATTGCTGAAAACTTTTGTGGTTGGGTACTAGAAATTAAAGAACTTCATGTCACCATTGAAGGTAAACCCATTCTCAAAGGGGTCAACCTGACCGTTCGCAAGGGGGAGATCCATGCGATCATGGGCCCCAATGGAGCAGGGAAGTCGACTCTTGCTAAAGTGCTAGCTGGCGATCCGGCGTACGAGGTTGTGAGTGGCGAAGTGCTGTTCCTTGGACAGAATATTCTCGAGCTAGATCCTGAGCAGCGCGCGCATCTAGGCCTTTTTCTGGGTTTCCAATACCCTGTGGAGTTGCCAGGTATTTCGAATCTGCAATTCTTGCAGACGGCCTACAATGCGAAGCGCAAGGCGCGCTCAGAGCCTGTACTCAGCGATGAGGAATTTCAAAAGTTGCTCGATGAGCGGATGGAGCTGGTGGAAGTGCGCAGCGAATTTAAACTGCGTGGCGTGAATGAGGGTTTTTCAGGGGGCGAGAAAAAGCGCAATGAGATTCTGCAGATGGCTGTCTTAGCGCCTGCGCTGGCTATTCTCGATGAAACCGACTCAGGTCTCGACATCGATGCGATGCGGATTGTGGCGCGCGGCGTGAGCTGTTTGATGAACGAGGAAAACGCACTTTTGTTGATCACGCACTACCAGAGGTTACTCGATTACATTCGCCCCCACTTTGTGCATGTGATCATCGATGGAAAAGTGGTGCAATCGGGCGGCGCTGAGCTAGCGCTGGAGCTCGAGAATAAAGGTTATGATTGGTTACACCCAGCTGAGGTGAATGTGTGACGACGCCGTTTCAAACCTCTCTTAAAGGAGTATTTGAGCAATCAGCGCAGCGCGATGCGCTGGGTGCTGTGCGTGCGAAGGCGTGGCAGCAGTTAGAGCAATGTGGACTGCCGACGCGCAAGGATGAGGCGTTTTCTTATGTTTCTTGGCGCGATCTGCATGAGAGCGTGTTTCAATCGAGCGCGCCTGTCAGCTTGCAGAAAAGTGAAATCCTGCAGCATGTGCTTCCCTGTTGCAGCCACTCCCATTTGGTGCTAGTCAATGGCATTTTTATGCCAGAGCTAAGCGATCTGTCTGCGCTGCCAGCTTCGATTGTGCTTTTGCCTCTCGCTGAGGCGATGCGCTCGCATAGCGCGTTTTTGCAGAATCACTTTGCCAAAGCGCTTAAAGAGGAAAAAGATCCCTTTGTTTTGCTGAATTTAGCTTTGCACGCTAGTGGTGTTTTCCTCTATGTGCCTCCTAAGACAGGTGTAGTGGCGCCGATCCAATGTTTGCATGTGAGCCAAGGTAGTCAACCTCAGGCAATCGCTTCTAGGCTCCATTTGCTTGTGGGAGCGCAGGTGCAGTTGGAGTGGATCAACTCTTCTGTCGAGCTGGATCCTGCTGCCGCCCATTTTTTTACCACAAACATGGATCTGCTCTTGGAAGAGGGTGCGCAGGTAGGCGTGTTTCAAAGTGCGCAGCACAGCTCGGCATGGATTTTTAATGCTCTGAGAGCCACGCTCAAACGCTCCGCCTGTTTGAAGACCGTTCATCACGGGGTGGGTGCCAAATTTACGCGCCAAAGCTATCGTGTGCGTTTGAGCGGTGAGGGGAGCGAAGTCGATCTGAAAGGTCTATCGAAGCTCTCTGGGCGCGAGCAGGCGCATGCGCATGTGGTGATCGATCACGAAGCGCCGCATACGCGTTCCAATCAGCTCTTCAAAGGTGTGCTTTTTGATGCCAGCCAGTCGAGCTTCGACGGCAAGATCATCGTGCGCAAAGAAGCACAAAAGACCGAGGCTTATCAACTCAACCGCCATCTGATTTTAGGATCTGCCGCTGTGGCTAATAGCAAACCCAACTTGGAAATCTTCGCCGATGATGTCAAAGCTTCGCATGGAGCAACAGTGACGCAGCCCGACGCTGCGCAGTTATTTTATCTCAAAAGCCGCGGGATCTCGCAAAGTGGGGCGCAAGAGCTGCTCATTGAGGGGTTCTGCCAGGAGATTCCAATGCCATATATGAGGGGAGGTGCATCATGAGAGAAACCAGTGAATTCAACATTTGGAAAATTCGCGCAGAGTTTCCCATGCTCGAGCAGAAAATGCATGGCAAGCCTTTGGTTTATTTGGATTCAGCAGCAACGACGCAAAAACCGCGCGAGGTGATCCATACACTCACGCGCTTTTACTCTGAGCAGTACGCCACTGTGCATCGCTCTGTATACGAGTTTGCCAGTCAGGCCACGGCGCGTTACGATGATGTGCGCATACAGGTAAAAGAGTTTCTGGGGGCGGCCTTTGCGGAAGAGATTGTATTTACCAAAGGCACGACCGATGGGATCAATCTCGTCGCCAATTCCTTTGGACGCGCCTTCATGCAGCCTGGGGATGAGGTGATCATCTCTGTCATGGAGCACCACTCGAATATAGTTCCTTGGCAGCTGTTGTGCCAGGAGCGGGGTCTGCGGCTTAAGTTCATACCGATCAATGCGCGTGGGGAACTCCTTCTCGATGAATATGAAAAGCTTTTGACTGACCGTACAAAGATCGTGAGCGTGGCGCATGTCTCGAACGTGACTGGCACGATCAACCCTGTGGAAGAGATCATTCAAATGGCGCATCAGCGCGGAGCCAAGGTGCTCATCGATGGGGCGCAGAGCATAGCTCACATGCCTGTGGATGTGCAGGCGTTGGGTGCTGATTTTTACGTCTTCTCTGGCCATAAGGCCTATGGCCCCACTGGAGTGGGTGTCCTGTATGGAAAACGCGCGCTTCTCGACAAGATGCCTCCCTATCAAGGTGGAGGCGATATGATCGATCAAGTGACGCTCGAAGGGGTGACTTTTGAGCAGGCTCCTTTAAAATTTGAGGCTGGCACGCCAGCTATCGCACAGGTGATGGGTCTAGGTGAAGCGCTCAATTTCATCGAAAGTATCGGACGGGACCGCATTGCGGCTTGGGAGCAGGATTTGCTAGAGTACGCCATGGAGAAAATGCATCAGATCCCCGGTTTAAGAATCCACGGTACGGCTGCTAAAAAGAGCGGTATCATCACCTTCAACATCGATCATCTCCACCCGCTCGACATCGGCACTTTGCTCGATATCCGCGGCATCGCGATCCGCACAGGGCACCTCTGCGCGCAGCCTACGCTGCGTTGCTTCAATGTCAATGCAACGGCGCGTATCTCATTTGGTGTGCATACTACTTTTGAAGAGATCGATCTCTTTCTGGCGGCTCTTCAAGAAGTGACATTGCTACTCAAACCTAGCCTTTCGTATTGATTTTATAAGAGACTGTTAACGGATTTCGTTAACTGCTTTTTGCGTCTTTTACGACGGAGACTTTGGCAGGCACTTCCAAGATCACCAAGGCAGGTTTGACTTCAACTTCTGCTTCTAAAAACCAAACGTAACAGATAGCGTGCCGCCGTGCAGAACCAGAGGGCCGCTATCTTTGATCAAAGAGGTGTTGGAAGCATTGGAGTTACCGGTGGGATCGTAATTGGCCACGCGGATGAACTCGTTCTGTTTGAAGAAGGAGAGCAGCTCGTACATCAGACGCATATTGACATAATAACGATCTCCGTGGAAACGGTTTTTCCAATCGATCCCCATCGAAAGAGCCGTCGCTAAACGCGCCGCATCAAGATCTTGATCGAATTTCACCTTGGTAAACGGTGTGGCGATCGTACTAAACCGCTCTTTACGCCCTAAGTCGAATTCCCCCGTGTAGAGACTCGCAGAACCTGAGCCAAAAAGGCTCCATCCTGCGCCCAGGCCGAAATGCAGATCGCATCCTGTCTTAAGACCCGCCCCCCAAAACTCATTTTTCAGCTTGGTGTGGTAGAAACCAAAAGACAAGATTTCGCTATAAAAGACATGGTAGTGTTGATTGATCCAAACTGTGGTGCCTCCGAGGAACGGATGGACTTTGAAACGCTTTGTCACTGCGAAGTTGCGCCCCAATAGAAGATCTAGCTCGTTAAAGCGCAAGGTCCATTTCGCTTTAGCAAACGTGAAGTTAAACAAGATATCCGCTGTAGCCACAGGGTGCGCCCAAACGGCATAAAAGCTCTTGGGTAGATTCGCTTGCAGACGGTTTTTTGAATCTGTGATGAAACGCGTCCAGATCAGGTTGAGGTCCCATCCCCCCTCAGATTGATACCCCAATCCGAGCCGATAACCAAAGTCCCAATCAAAATCGGGATTTTTAAGGTGCAGCCTCGTCGGTGGGAATAGAACCGGAACGGGCGAGTTCGCAGAGAGGGCATATTGGAGTCCTGACTCGCGCGCCTGCCAGTAGAACACATCGGCATGCACGAGAAAATCGCTCCCAAGCGTTCCCGAAGGGTTGTGTTTGCTCAGCCACTCAACCTCAATAGCGTCGAGACGCGCCAATTGCTCATCAGACGGAGCCACATCAGCCATCAAGAGCTGAGGGAGTAGCGTAAGCAGCAATACAGCTTTTTTCATAGACACACTCTAAAAATCGATCCGTCCTGAAATTGTCAAACCCTCAAGCGAGAGGTCGCCCTGATCTGTCACCACGCCGTCTGCCACTGGGATACTCACGAATCGGAAGAGCTGATTTTGACTGAAGTAGAGATGCTGCTCCCAGCCCGCCTTGATACCAAAATGGAACTGATCATGGAAAAACATGTGGTCCCAACCAAGCCCCAAACTCAGGTCAGTGATCGCACGCGCATTGTGGAAACTCTGCCTAGAGCGCAGCGGTGCTTGGCCATTTGAAGTCTTTTCTCGGATGTGGATATCAAATGAGCCGTAGACAAGCGAGAGCGTGCCACCGCCATAGACATTAAATCCCCACGGCAGTCCCCACTCCATGTCAACACCAACAGCTGGCCCTACTCCCCAGAAATCGTTGCTCATGTGGATAAAATCGTTGATAGCAGGCCCACCGATTTGCACCACGTTCAAATACTTCACTTTGTAATGTTGATCGAGGAAGACTGTGCGGACATCGATATAAGGGCGCACAGAGAAGTAGTGGCTCACGAAATACTCTTTGCCCAGCTCGATGTCAAGGACGTTCACATAAGTGCGCCATCTTGCCGAAGACTCTGTGGCAAAGCTTGCCCCTGCCGGCCCCTGCGGAAACGCCCAGATCGTCGCTAAGCCACTGCCTTGCTTGGCATGCACGTGTTTGTCCGCTGTAGGCGTAATGTGCGTCCATTGAATCGATAAATCCCAGTCATCGCGTGGAATAATGTATCCCAGTCCAATGCGAAATCCCCAATCCCACTCAAAACGGGGATCTTTGAGCTTAATGCGATTATTTGTCGCCACGCCCGCAGGGTTATTCGTGCTATAAGCGAAAGAGAGCCCATCTTCGCGCGCCGTCCAATACAGCGCATCGCCGAATAGAAACAGGTTGTAGCCATGCACCACTTGAGGATTAGCCGGAGGGTTGTACAGTTTCGCATTCTTCACATCTTGCTCTAGCACCGTCAGCCGCGCATCGAAAGAATCATCTTCCGCACACAGCACAAGCGGTAGGGCACATAAAAAAGCACACAAGTGTTTCATCATAACAACACAACCTACATAAGTTGATCAGACAATACCCCATGTCAAAAAAAAAGTGGAGCGCAAAAATTGCTCCCCGAAATCGCGAGCGTTTTTTTTATTTTGGGTGTTGCTTTTTCTTTTTTTGTTGGTAAAAACTTGTGACCGCTTCTATTGACATGTCGAGAGAAGGAGGAGGGGTTGGTTTTTGTTTTTTTGTTGGGTAGGATCAAAGCGCAACCGGATGAGAGATAGCCCTATAATGTTAAAAAACATTTTAAAACAGTTTAATGTTTTAAATTGGCTTGTTTTTTGATCTTTTTTTGTGTTATAATTACATCGTTTTTACGAGGTTTAAATGTTTATATGACAGGTATAGCTCAATTGAATGAATTACAAAGGCTCACAGTCCTTTACGCAAGTGGAGGGGAGCCTTTCCCTGCAACATCCCCAGTGGTCGGGGTTACTCAGGCGGTGTTTCGAGCTGCGCTTGAAAGGGGTGATGTCGACATGCGGTTCGTAGTAAGGGATCTGCGAGAAGGCGTTACGCTCGAAAGAGCGGCGATTGGGACCTATTCCATAGGTTTAGAGGACTTATTGTTCGCAGCCAAAAGACGCGTGTCAAGAGAGGTCTTTAGCGATTGTCTTCGATGGGGTCTTGGGAGTCAAGAGCCGCCGCAGAGTTTATTTCAAGCAGTTTTGAGACTTCGGTCCCCCGTTCTAGATTATTTACGGCGCCTGATCTTGCAGGGTTACATGGTGGATCAAGAAGACTTCCGCTTAGCAGTGGATTTACAGCGTTCATATGAAGTATTCTGGGTGCTTTTGAATTGCAATGCAGAAAGAGATGAAGATGGAGGAGTGGTTCTCGTGGAGCACGATGAAGGGTATATTCCCTGTCCCGATGATTACGAATATGCATGCCAAAGACGTTTACCTACCGGCATTTTAGAGCTCATTGACCTCCACGTAGAAGAATGGGGATCGGGCTCAGAACCAGAATTGTCAGAACCAGAAGCATAGTCTGGGCGTTTCGAGCTTATTAACCCGAGTCCCCAAAAGGTGACAACCTACGAGCCAATTGCAAAACTCTTCGACGCGTAAAATCGCCCTTTCGAACCCCACTCGCCTCCTCGCTACTTTCTCGGGTAGGCCGCCGTCAACGCGTCGGACAGGCTTTGCCTGTCCTACGGCAGTGGGGTTCAAAATCTTCGATTTTTCACTGTCGCTTCAGTTTTGCAGCTGTTTCTACTTGCTGCGGCTTTGCCTCGTGGCGTATCTTGTCACCTTTTGGGGGCTCGGGTTAATAGATTAAAAATCGAGGATGGCGCCGAGGTTCCAGCCTTGGTAGGAGAGGTTGCCGTTGTTGGTGGTGAAGGAACCGAGAGCGGTGTTGTCGACAAAGTAGGGGAACTGGTTTTGGGCGAAGTAGGTGTGTTGCTCCCAGCCGAGCTGCAGGCCGAAGTGGATGCGGTCGTGGAAAAACATGTAGTCCCAGCGCACGCCCATCTGTAGATCGAGGATCGGGTGGCATTCGCGCACGCTGTCTTTCATGCGAACTGTCTTGGTCTCTGTGCGTTCATCTTCTTCGATGTTGCGCAGCTTGTGAAAGCCGTACTCGATGGCCGCTACAAGTGTGCCGTAGAGGCTAAAGCCTCCGCTAAATCCCCATTCTGTTTCAAGACCTGCTTCTGGACCAAATCCCCACCAGTTATTGCGCTTATGCACTTCAAAAGGGTCGCCAACGATGTTGAATGTAGCGATCGGATGGGTGTAAGCGACGCGCAGGCGTTGCCAGATCCAGGTGGAGCGTAGTCCTATGTGGGGGCGCAGTGTCAGCCAGCGGCTGACATAGAATCCCCGTCCCAGAACGAGATCGATCTGGTTGAGATGTGCATGCCAGTGGGCTTTGAACTCTTGGAAACGGGGTTGCATGCCCACAATGTTGCCTTGGGCTGGATGGAGTTGCGAGGGTCAGAGTTCTTGCGTCGATTTCACATGCTGGTGGCGATGGGCGTCGGTGTAAAAGCGCAGCCAGGTGAGGTGGATATCCCAGTCATCGTGGGGAAGGTTGTAGCCTGCGCCAACGCGCAAGCCCACATCCCAGTCAAAGCTTAGATTTTTTGCGATCGCATGATCGAGGGTGAGGGTTTGATCTTTGTTTTTCACTGCGAGTGGCAGGTTATCTTCACGCGCTTGCCAGATGAGCAGTTGGCCATATACCGGACTCTGTTGAGAGGTGAAGATTTATGCGATGAGGTTTTGCCGATCGAAGCGATATGGAGGCCGAGGCAAACTTGAGGATAAGTTGGCGAGGCCGAATATCGCTTCTAGCGGCAAAAGATCCGGCAGAAATCTTTACAAATCAATGGAGTCTGGTATAGACAAAGATACCGTAGCCATCTTTAACTTCAGCGCGAGCTGGAGGCGTGATCACTTCCGGCTCAGCAGAAGTTAATATAGCCGTCATCGAAATGAGAGAAGTGAGAAGAAGCGTTTTTTTCATACGATCCTCTTAAAAATCAAAGCGGGCGCCGAGGGAGATTCCTTGATAGGTCAAGTCGCCATTGTTGGTGCTGTAGGAACCAATCGAGATGTCGTCTTCAAAATAGGGGAATTGGTTCTGCGAAAAGTAGATGTGTTGCTCCCAGCCGGCGTGAAAGCCGAGGTGGAAGCGATCGTGCGCAAACATATGATCCCATGTGAGCCCAATTTGCAGATCTAAGATCGGATGGGAGACGTGAAAGCTGTCTTTGAAGTGTACATTGACCACTTCATCGGTTTTGTCCTCATCTCTTGCTTTGAGATGGTGGAAGCCAAATTCGATCGAGGCTGCGATGTTGCCATAGAGGCTGAAGCCTTTGCCTAGGCCCCAATCTGTATCTAGGCCAGCTTCAGGACCGATGCCCCACCAGTGATTCCCCTTTTTTACTTCGTAGGCATGGTCTCCGACAAAGATGGGATGCTTGTAAGCGGCTTTTAATTTTTGGTGTAACCAAGTTGAACGGATCCCGAAGTGGGGGCGCAAACTGAGCCATTTGCTGACGAAAAATTCGCGGCCCAGATCGAGGTCTAGCTGGTTGAGATGGGCATGCCAGTGTGCAGGAACTTTAGAAAAGGCCAGCCCGATGTTGATCACAGCGTCAAAACCATCGGCATCCCCAGGGTGTGCTTGGGAAGCCCACAGCGCTTGTCCGTTTGATGCAAAAAACTTGTTGTGTGCCTCAGAAAACAGCCTGAGCCATGCGAGAGAGAGATCCCACGCATCGTGAGGGATATTGTAACCAAGCGCAATGCGAAAACCTGGATCCCACCTGTAGTCTAAATTTTTTCCGCGCGAGTGATCGAGGTTAATATTCAGATCCCGATTTTTCACCGCTATCGGAAGGTTGTCGACATGGGCTTGCCAGAAGATAAAGTCCCCTTCAACGAAGAGGTTGAATCCATCCACCACTTCAGGACGTGCTGGGGCTGTGATCATTTTCTGCTTTTGCTTTTGTTCAACTGCAGAGAGGCGCTTATCGAAGTTGCGCATCTGTATGTCGCTAGGCTCAGCTTGCAACAGACTTGTCGCTATGATGGTAGGAATGATGGCATATTTAAAAGTCAAAGCGCGCTCCTACGGTCCACCCCTGGTAAGTGAGGTCGCCGTTATTGGTTGTGAAGGCTCCAATCGACGTGTCGTCGATGAAATAGGCAAACTGGTTTTGCGAGAAGTAGATGTGCTGTTCCCAGCCCGCGTGCAAACCTACATGGAAGCGATCGCGGTAAAACATCTGATCCCACATCATCCCCAGCTGCATGTCGAGAATTGGATGGGAGACGCGGAAGCTGTCGTGAAATTTGACTAAATCTGTTTCAATCGTTTCATCTTCATCCCGATTTTTGACTTTGTGAAACCCATATTCAATAGCGGCAGTGAAATTGCCGTAGATGCTAAAGCCAGCGCCGATCATCCACTGCGTGTCAAGGCCTGCTTCTGGACCGATCCCCCACCAGTGGTTGCTCTTTCTGATCTCGAGCTCATCTGTATTGAGAAATACAGGTTCCTTATAGTTCACTTTCAGTTTTTGCCGCAGCCATGTATTGCGCAGTCCCACATGGGGTCGTAGCGTGAGGAAACGGCCCACATAGAATTCACGGCCCAGGTCGAGATCGATTTGATTCAGTTGCGCATGCCAGCGCGCAGGGATGTTGACAAAACCATTAGAGCCATCCAAAGGATGTTCTTGTGAGCCCCACAGGATTTGTCCGTTTGCCACATGCAGTTTGTGATGTGCTTCTGAGTGGAGTCTCAGCCAGGTTAAGTTTAAATCCCAGCCGTCGTGGGGTAGGTTGTAACCAAGGCCAACGCGAAAGCCTAGATCCCAGTCGAACTCGAGGTTTTTGCCGGAAGCATTGTCGAGATTAAAGTTCATGTCTTTATTCTTTACGGCAATGGGGAGGTTGGCTTCATGCGCTTGCCAAATGAGCAGGTCGCCATAGATGAACAGATCCCATCCTCCTTGCACTTCGGCGCGCGCAGAGGGATTGATCGAGCCTTGCTGATTTTTTTTCTCAAGCGCGGCCATGCGCGCTTTCAGATCGCGCATCTCGGCGGCATCATCTTGCGCAAATAATGTCCCCGCTACAGCCACACAGAAAATCATAGGAATCAATTTTGTCATGGAACCCCCGAAGCTAGTACCCAACCACAAAAGTTTTTATCAATCTTTGGCCCATCTTTATTCCACTGGGCTGCGCGCTCGCGCTTAACAGCTTGCTCGAAGATGCCGGCGCGCTCCGCGCTGTGCCCAGCGGAAAAACC
>Ga0247727_10001656_pt1 | contig 52279 bp, 40 predicted proteins | sample WisWelCaveWW1625_FD_202498 | JGI IMG/M metagenome (GOLD analysis project Ga0247727, IMG submission 202498) | Biofilm microbial communities from Wishing Well Cave, Virginia, United States - WW16-25 | ecosystem: Environmental > Aquatic > Deep subsurface > Groundwater > Cave microbial mat | place... | reverse complement strand
TCGCCAACTTTTACTCAAGTTTGCCTCGGCCTCCATACCGCTTCGATCGGCAAAATCTCATCGTATAAATATTTACCTCTCACCCGAACTCAGTATAAAACCGCCCTTTTGTGGCAGATCGCCATGCCGAGCATGGCTGACATCCCTCCACTCCTCGCCTACCCTACCCGGGTATGTCTCGTCATATCAGAATGCCTCTGCCTCAAAATCATCGGTTTTTCCAGGGCAAGCGAGTTTTGCAACTGGCTCATTTTTTTGAGGCTCGGGTTAATTAAGGCTGCACCTTCATGCGGGTGATCACTGACGAGAGGACCAGCATGAGAAGGATGCCGAGAACGAGGAGAAGAATACACCACTCTTTAACAGAAAGTTTTGGTTTCATAGAGCGCCCATCTGTGTCGCAAACAATTGACCTTGTATCACTTGCGGAGCAACAACCCACTGCTTTTGCTCCATAGCATATAAAGCGATGCAGTAAGCTATCCAAGCAGCAAAAAGCAAGCAACTCGCCCCAGTAGCTACTATGATCAGGGTAGGGCTAAATACCCCGCCAGTGAGCAAACCAAGCAGCCCAAAGGCCGCCCATACAACGGAACTCACATTGCTCATCAGCCCAAGTCCTGCACAAATGGCGTTATGCACGTGCCAACTCCTCTCGCGTGCCTTCAAATGGCCATGCCTTTGCATGTTCAACAAAACGCTGTTGCCACTATGCACAAAATCCAGATTGTTGTCTGGTTCCGCGAGCACGCGCAGCTCTGCGAGACACTCCCGTGTAGAATCCACAATCCCAACACTGCAAGTGACTAAATAGCACCCCATATTCAGAGGCGAAAGCACGCTAAAAGCACGCCCAAGGGCCACCAGTCGAGACTCATGCGCCCACTTGAGCACGTAACAGGAACTCGCTGTGAGCGATAAGCTATTGATGAAAAGCTGTTTTGTAGTACTCAAGAACCGAGTGGCAAACCCCGGCTGCATAGGGTTTTCCGCCATGACAGCTGCCATCTGGTGCACGCTCGACCTAAAAAAGATCGCCGAAATGACCCAGAAAAATGACCAAGTTAAGCCACTTGCAACTGCAAAGGGCTCTTTCATAAGTTGTCTCAATGAGATCAGCGAGGCATTTTGAAGGGAAGGTGGAGAACCAGCGCTCATTGCGCCTGTTTGAGACAGATTTTGCTGTACCAAGCAAGTCAGCACTTCACTGCTTGGATTGAGCGACAAGGCGCCCATGCGCTCATACGGATAAGCAGAGGTCGAGACTAAAGCGATCATGCCACCCCCAACAGAAAAATGGGAGCAGTGGGTCTGGCTACATCTGTTCTTGTTTCTAACACAGTTTCACCTAGTACCGGATTGCACAAACAAATTGGAGGAGACTAAAGCCTCCTCCAATGCACTTAAATGCTGTTTCTCAAAAGAGGCAGTTGCAAAACTGAAGCGACAGTGGAAAATCGAAGATTTTGAACCCCATTGCGTAGGACAGGCCTTGCCTGTCCGACGCGTTGACGGCGGCCTACCCGAGAGGGTAGGCGAGGAGGCGCGGACGCGAGTGGGGTTCGAAAGGGCGATTTTACGCGTCGAAGAGTTTTGCAATTGGCTCAAAACCCTTAGAACGCAGCTGGCGCGGCAAACGCCTGCGGTCTAGTTGCAAGTAAAGGTTCTACAAACAATTTCTCGCGGAAATAACAGTATAATTTCAACGTCAACCATGCTGTGCCAAGTCCCAAAGAAACTTGCGCAGCAGTGAAGCCAGCCACGAGCACTGTCGTACCCGCCACAGCAAGCGCCAACACACAGTATGCAATGGACGCCACATCTTTAGCAATTTTAAGGCAGGACAGAGTCCTCTTTTCATTTCCAAGAGGTGTCGTATCCCTCCAGCCTTGGCGCAGAGCATAAGTCTCGTCGAACACTTCAGAGCCATCAAGCGCAGCCGCCGTGCCATTAAAGACCGTTTCAATCCCTGGCATCTCCTGGCCTAGATTCCAAACTTTCGCACCATGCATGTAGATTAAAGCATGCGAAGCATCATTAGCCACGACCAACCCTTTTACGCCAACCTCTTTATAAGCTTGCACAATCCTGTGAGCACGATGAGGATCTGCTGCAGCTACACTATGCGCTCCTAGTACATCTAACACCCCGTTTACCAGTTTTCTTGCACTGACAAACAGCCCTGGAACGCTAAAACCGCTGGACATCGTCGACATCGCCTGATCCACACGGTTCACCAGCGCTCTTGGAAATGGGTGATCTGGGATCGCTTTAATGAGCGAAGTGGCTGTACCAAAAACGCGGAAGAGATCTTGAGCTCCTTCCGCTGTTGTCAAATATTGCGCACCTTCATCCATCAGAGCACTTACCGACGGGTCTTGCACACGACGCCCTGCTGGCGCTGCTGCAGTTGGGACTGGCGCGAACCAGTAATGCGCCGCGTTTCTAATTCCATCTAAAACCATATTCGCCTCTTACAATTTATGTTTTCCGTTTCCATTAAAAGTGGTTTAAACACACGTGAAGGAGACCACACTCCTAGTTTATTCAATATTTCCCTGCTCTGCAGTTCCGCAGTACGCCTTCGTGCATTCAGCACTATGTCCATTTAACGAGCCCTCGTCGCTGCTTAGGCCCTTGCTAGTATTACAGCATTTTGCTGAGGCAAGACGTACATCCTTTCGTAGAAGTAACATTGCACCTTCAGACCTAGTACAGTTTAACAAAAGTTTTTACCATAATTTGACTCATCTTTTCCCGCCCTGCGTTGTGCTCGCGCTTAACAGCTTACCCGAAGATGCCGGCGCGCTCCGCACTTAGCAGGGTAGAAAAATCTGAGCGCAAATTTCAGCAAAAACTTTTGTTAAACTGTACTAGCCTTTAAATCTACCCCAATATCCAGGCGTTGCTTCTGTGACCATAACATTCTCTTCTAAGGTTTGTAGGTTTCGTCCGATTTCGCAATTTGTCTATTTGCACATAAGGAGGAGGCATTGCCTCCTCCCTTTAGCTGAGATCACATGTGATTCCATAATACGTTTTCTAAAGCTGCTTTTCTTGGGAGTGAATCCAATGCGCTTCACTCACGCGAAAAACTCAGCGCCTACAAGTTGACGGGCTGAGCTGAGCGATAGTTAATCCCTCGAGTAGGGTGTTCAAAATAACGCTCAGTAAGGTATCCAACTATCGTGAAGAACTGCGCCGAAGTGAGGCATGCTAGCATCACCCAAGGTGCTGCTGCAACGCCTGCAATGAAGATAGCGTGGAGGCCAATCACAGCCAGAGCAACGTAGGAGATGTCGCGCGCCAAGTTAGCGAGGTAGTAGGCTTGCACTGAGCGGTTATCTGTTCTTTGCACGATCTTCTCCACAGCTGAATAAGAGCCATGTGAGGACCCAATCAAGCAAGCTGTGAAATTCACTTTATCGATCCCGGTGCCATTGAGGTTAGTGGCGCCCAGCTGATTAGTTAGTTTCAAACTATCGCAAACGCTATTGACGAGTGGCTGGCCTTTAGCTACGACTTGACGACCATTTGTTACAGAATGCTCATTCCAAAAGGATCGCAGCGCTCTAAATGTTTCAAGCGCATTGTGGGGCACCTCTGTCATGCTGAGTGCATTCTTGGTGTTACGGCAAAAACCACTCATACCTTTGGCATAGGTGTTGCTTGGGTCAGCAACATTCTGCCATCCAAAGAAGTAGCCGACAGCCTTGATCACATACTTTGGTTTCTCTCTGCTCATTCGGACGATGTTCAGAAGAGTTTCTTGAGCGAGATTCCAGCAGCTTCCACATCTTGTTGGAGCGGTTGCTGGGGCGGCGGCGATAACTGGTGCTGTCGTGGCTTGTGGATTGTGAACAGCTGTTGTTGCCATACTTTATTCCCCTTGTTGGGTTAAGAAATTGTTAAAATTGAAGAAGTAGCATAGCGGTCAGATCGTTTACGATCAACCAAATAAATGATTGTGAGGGGGAGGTATTAAAAATTTGGATATATGAGCCAATTGCAAAACTCTTCGACGCGTAAAATCGCCCTTTCGAGCCCCACTCGCGTCCGCGCCTCCTCGCCTACCCTCTCGGGTAGGCCACCGTCAACGCGTCGGACAGGCCTTGCCTGTCCTACGGCAATGGGGTTCAAAATCTTCGATTTTCCACTGTCGCTTCAGTTTTGCAATTGCCTCATATTGGTTTTATTTCATCGCAAGGGGATGGTGAACCCCTTTGAGGAATTCTTCCGCTGGCATGGCGCGTTTGCCTTCGAGTTGGATCTCTGTGAGGCGCAGGGCTCCGCTGCCGCAAGCGACGATCCAGCCCTGCTTGCCAAAGGCGAGGAGGGTTTTAGGGGGCTGGTTGTGGGGCTCATGGATGAGCTCGGCGCGTTTGATTTTAAGCCGCTTCTCTTCCTGCCCTAGCAGCACGCTGCACCAAGCGCACGGCGTGGGGGAGAGGGCACGGATGAGATTAAAAATTTCAGTTGCACTCTTTGCCCAGTCAATTTTCTCTTCCTCAGGTGTGAGCTTAGGCGCAAATGTCACTTTGGAGTGATCTTGCGGTACGCGCAGCACTTTGCCATGCGTTAGATCTGTCAGGGTAGCCAGGGTCAAGCCGCAGGCAAGCTCGCAGAGTTTGTGATCGAGCTCTGCAAAGTTCATTTCTGGTGGAAGGGGGATTTCAGATTGAGCGAGCATGTCGCCGGCATCCATTTCCGGGGTCATGTCGATCAGAGTGATCCCTGTCTTGCTCTCGCCTGCCATGAGGCAGCGTTGGATGGGGGCGGCGCCTCTGTATTTGGGGAGAAGGCTGGCATGGATATTGACACAGCCGAGCCTTGGAATATCGAGTATGTTCTTTTTGATGATCTCGCCATAGGCAACGACGAGGAAGAGGTCAGCTTGATAACTTTTAAGCTGCTCTGCAATTTCGGGAGTGGAGGCTTTGAGCGGCTGCAAAATGGGGAGGATGCTTTGGTTTTGCAGCAGGAGTTCTTTGACGGGTGGATAGCTGAGTTGGAGATTACGTCCTTTGGGGCGATCAGGCCGAGTCACAACTGCAACGATGTCGACACCTTGCGCCAGAAGAAAAGAGAGGATTCTAGCTGCGAAGGAAGAGGTGCCGAAAAATACAACTCTCATGCTGCCTTCACTGCAAAGCTTAAACGCGCTCTTCGATGAGCTCTTCTAACTCATCGAAATCTTCATCAGGGATAGGTTGGTTGATGATTCCCTGGAAGCCAATCAGTCCACGGCGCGAGGCGCGGCAAAAATCGATCCAGTGCTGCACGTGGGGGTTAGTTTCCACTTCGCTTTCAATCATATCGAGGGCTTCTGAAAGGCGCAGCCCTGAACGGTAGGTCATTTTGAAAGCTTTAGCGAGGGTCTTTCTCACTTCCAACGGAAATCCATGGCGCTTGAGCCCCACGAGATTGAGCCCACCCAATTTGTAGGGAGCGCCAGCACCAATGGTGTAAGGAGGAATATCGTGTGTGATACGGCTAAATCCACCGACCATCGCGAAACGGCCAATGCGCGAAAACTGATGCACAGGGGTCATCCCGCCGATAATGGCGTGATCTTCTACGATCACATGTCCAGCAAGCATCGCATTGTTTGCCATGATGACGCGATTGCCGATTTCACAATTATGCGCTACGTGGCAGTACGCCATGATCAAGCAATGATCTCCAATGCGCACCACCGAGTTCTCTTGGCATGAGGAGTTGATCGTGACAAACTCGCGAATTTCGCAATGTTTGCCGATGATGACGTATGTCTTCTCCCCTTTGAACTTCAAATCTTGCGTTTTGGTCCCGATGCTGGCTGAGGGCCAAACGACCGTTCCTTCGCCAATGGTTGTATGCCCGTCGATATAAGCATGCGATTTGATCACAACATTATCTTCAAGTGTCACTGTGCCCTTGATAATGGCATAAGCTTCGATCGTTACATTCTTACCGATCTTTGCTCCGGACTCTATAACTGCTGCGGGGTGAATATTTGATTGAGACATGGGAACCAATGCTTTAAGTATTTATTTTGTCAGGATCAAAGCTGCGCTTTATCTACCAGGGCAAACCCAATTTCTGCTTCAGCAACTACTTGATCATTCACTATTGCTTTCGCCATTATTCTTCCGCCTTTTTGGCTGATGTACAACCCAGACGCGTGCAGAGTGAGCACGTCGCCAGGAACAACAGGCCTGCGGAATTTCGCGTTGTTAATCGAGAGTAAAACTGCAATCTTTTCAGTGTAACCTTTCTGGTGGATTAGAACTCCACCTGTTTGAGCGAGTGCTTCAAGAATCAGCACACCGGGCATGATAGGCACTCCAGGAAAATGTCCCTGAAAAAACTGCTCATTGACTGTCACATTTTTCTGACCGATGATCACATTTTCTTCTAGATTCATGTAGAGGATGCGGTCAACGAGTAAAAATGGATAACGATGTGGCAAGATTTTGATGATCTCTTTCACATTTAAAATGACGGGTTGAGGTGTTTCTGTGGCGCTCATGATGAACACTCCATCTTCATGTGATTATAAAGCTCCTTAGCAAAGGCGATATTAGAGGTGTGACCCGATCGCACTGCAATGACATGAGCTAAGAAATTCAGAGAGACGAGCGAAAGATCCCCGATGAGATCTAACACCTTATGGCGCACCATCTCATCTGGGAAGCGCAGTCCCTCAGGATTCACAACTTTGTTCTCTTTAATGATCACAGCGTTTGTTAAGCTTCCACCTCGAATGAGCCCCTTCTCTATCATAGGAGCGATTTCCTCATAAATAGAAAAAGTGCGACATGGCGCGATTTCTTGTTTGAAACGCTTTTGATCAAAAACAAACGAGTAAAACTGCGTCCCAAGAAAAGAGGAATGTGGGTAATGGAGCGTGTAACTGACGCGAAACTCATCTGATGGGATGGCGATGAGCGTGATGTCGCCTTGCGACCATGCGATGGGTGTTTGAAGCTTGATCTGTTTTTTTGTCTCTTCTAATTCAGCAATACCAGCTTGCTCGATGAGGGACACAAATTCCAAACTGCTGCCATCAAAGACAGGAACTTCTGAACCGGTGATCTCGATGATCGCATTGTCGATTTCGTAAGCTCGCAGAGCTGCTAGCAGATGCTCGACTGTTTGAATAGAGATGTGGCCGTCGCCAATCATGGTGCAGCGCGGTGTAGCCTGTACAAATTCTAGACGGGCTGGAAGCTCGGGTGCATCTGGCAGATCGACGCGCTTAAAAATGATGCCCGTGCACTCTTCATTAGGGCAGAGCTTTAAAGAAACTTGCGCGCCGGTGAACAAACCGACGCCACTGGCCGCTATAGAACGCTTCAATGTGCGCTGCTTTCTCACGACATGAGCAGAGCGGCTATCATTTAAAACGGACTGCTCACAGGAAAATAGCAAGAATAACCTCAATTTTGCTTGAGAGGAGCCACCTTATCAGAGGTGGGCCCTCTTAGAAAGAACATAATCCTACGCACTTTCTATTGATTTATCAGGTAAAAAATACCTCAGAATGGCATTTTCTTCAAGTTTATTAACCCGAGCCCCAAAAAGGTGACAATCTACTTGCTGCGGCTTTGCCAGATCGATTCTCGCTCGGAATCCTTCGTATTCAAGAATGTTATTCCTCGCGAGACCCGATCTGACTTTGCCTCGCGGCGCATCTTGCCCCCTTTTGGGGCTCGGGTTAATAACGTGAGCCGGGGTTTAAAAAAAAAATTAATTCTCGAGTTCAAAATTGAAGAAATGAACAATCCACAAAAACATAAAATCACAATTCCAAGCTCACCTAAAAACGAATAGAGGGTGGAATAATTATAAAGTTTGAGCTCAAAAGTTAAAATCCCTTTTTGCCACTCAATTTTTTTTTCTCCATCCCCAAGTACAGCGCAAGTTTGGCCCAAACTGTCGATCACCCCTGTTACCCCCGTATTACAAGCTCGGATGAGGGCGCGCCCATTCTCTACCGTCCTGGGCTTGGCGTGTGAAAAATGTTGTTGAGGCAGCGTTGAATTCGGGTAGTAATTGTCATTGGTCAGGTTAACCATCAGCTGCCCCCCTTCCCTTACCCCGCGGCGCATGATCTCAGAAAAAGTTTCTTCATAGCAAATCGAGGGGGTCAGCAGCATCCGTTCTCCCATAGTAGAGGATGTGGTTCCACGGCTAAAAAAAGAATGGATACCGAAAGCTCTGGAGAGCGGGGCTAGAAAGTTAAAGGGCAAGTACTCCGCTAAAGGGAGCAGCACCTTTTTATCGTAGCGCTCCATTTTGCTGTTTTTAGGCCGCAATAAAAAAGCGGCGTTGAAAAACTGATCCTGCTCTCTCGCGTGGTGATCCAGCCCGATTAAAACTTCAGCATTGAAATGTTGGGCAAGCGTCTTAGCAAAAAAAAGATGGGAGACATAGAGGATCTTTGCACCTTGAAGTGTCTTTCTCTCATAGGCAAAGGGGGGCTCCAGCGGCGGAAACGCGTCGATCACAGCCGGACCTAACCTCTCTACCAGGATCGCTTTGGCGACCGCGAAAGGGTGGAGGGGCGCGTCGGCTTGATAAGGGAAGGCGGCTTCGGGAAAGACGATCAAATCCCAATCTTGCTTTGCTGCTCCGAAGTAGGTCAGAATTTGGGCCCACTGCTTCTCCGATGATATAAAGTCCGATGCCCGGTGCAGCAAAGGGATCTTTTGCGATGGGAGAAGCGCCGTTTGCACAAGCGCCACCTTCACATTGTCTGTGACCTGACCAGCGCGCTGTGCATGATAGTGCAAATGCAGAGCGCCGAACGCGTAGGGCACAAAAGCCACACCTACTGCCCAAGACCAAGCAGCCACTCTGGATTGCGCTTGTCTCCAGAGGCAGTTGCAAAACTCCACGACAGTGGAAAATCGGAGATTTTGAACCCCATTGCGTAGGACAGGCCCTGCCTGTCCGACGCGTTGACGGCGGCCTACCTGAAAGGGTAGGCGAGGAGGCGCGGACGCGAGTGGGGTTCGAAAGGGCGATTTTACGCGTCGAAGAGTTTTGCAATTGGCTCTCCACGCCTTCAAGAAAAGCAAGTTAGTCCACATAGCCCAAAACGAAAGCCCTAAAATGCCTCCAACGCTCGCTAACTGCAAAGGCAGCGCTGTCCAGGTCAACGTGAGCCCGAGTGGGTTCAAGCTAAAGCCGCATAGCGGCAATAAGCGGACCCATTCAAACAGGGCCCAAAGGCAGGCCAAACCCACTGTCCAACTGATGGTCATATTCCGCGCTGTCAGCAAGGAGAATACGCCAAACTGCAGACCAACCATGAGGGCGATCCCAGCCCACACGCCAAGAATGTAGTATCCTTGAAATTCTATCGAAGTCATCCAAGACAACTGGATGAGCTCTGCGCCAGCAAACCAAGCGGTAGAGATCCAAAAACGCTTTTTTTTACTCCATTCTTGCGGCAAAAAAGCCAAAAAAAGTGCGATCCCAAACGCTGCAACTAAGGGACAGAGCCAGCTCAGGCGCGCTGGCTGTCCGAAGGCGAGCATCAAGAAGCTGAAGAAGCTAAAAATGCAAAAATTAGCTGGAAGGGCTTTTCTCATGAACAATCGGCCCAGACCCCCTCTTACCGTAGGCGAAGAGGATAAGTAAGCCACCTAAAATGCTTAAATTTTTCATAAATAGAACTGTTTGCATCTCTCGATCGGGCCCAAGCAGCGTCCAAAAGTGGTGAAAGAGAAATGTAGCTGGAGCCATGAAGAGGATGAGCAGAAGAGCCCCAAGCCGAACGCTGATGCCTAAAAACACCAAAAGGCCGCCTACAATCTGACAAAACACAGCCGCTGCTAAAAGGATGGTCGTCGAGGTTAAGGCAAACTCAAGAGACTGTTGCATCCAGTCGACGCCTAGGTTGAAGCTCATCCAGTCATGCAAGACATTCACAAGCTCTTGCTCTTTCAGATGCCAGTCTAAAAGTGTTTTTACACCCGCGGCGATAAAAATCAAACTCAAGGCCGCCCGGCCCAAAAAAGCGATGAGGGATTGCAGAATAAACATACTAAACACCCCGTTACATTGGAACCTATGTTGTCAAACTTGAAAAATTAAGTAAAAACAAATAAAATGGCTCACCTTTTTAAGGTTTAAAATAAAAAATGAAACACAATTTTCGCGAACACCACTTATTTCAAATCCTATCTCAATACGAAAGCCAGTCCCTGCCCCTTGATCTATTTTTAAGAAACTATTTTCGTCAACATACCGCCGTCGGCTCCAAGGATCGCAAATTCATCGCCGAAGCGGTTTACGGTATGATCCGCTGGCGCGGACTGCTAGATCACCTTTGCGACAAACCGTTCACTTGGGAGAAACGCTTGGAGCGCTACGTTGGATTCGATCCTCTCACCCTGCAGGCAGACCAGACCATTCCTCAACATGTCCGTGTGAGTTTTCCACGCGCACTCTTCGATCTGCTGTGCCAGAGCCTGGGCGAGGAAAAAGCGATCGCCTTCTGCCTCGCAAGCAATACCGCTGCGCCTACAACGGTGCGCGTCAACACCCTCAAATGCTCAAGAGAGGCTTTGTTGCAAAAATGGGGAGATCAAGTCTCCGTAGCCCCCACGGAGCACTCTGCATGGGGGATCACCTTCAAGCAAAAGGTTAATTTTTTCGCGCTCCCCGAATTTAAAGAGGGGTGCTTCGAAGTGCAAGATGAAGCTAGCCAACTCGTGGCCAACCTCTTACCCGTGCAGCCCGGAAATCTCATCCTCGATTATTGCGCTGGCGCAGGAGGAAAAGCCCTGGCTATCGCCCCTAAAATGCAGCACAAAGGGCAACTCTACCTCCACGACATCCGCCATCATGCCCTCTTGGAGGCTAAAAAGCGACTCAAGCGCGCCGGTGTGCAAAATGCCCAGTTGCTTCCCTTCGATGCAGAGCATAAACATGCCTTGAAGCATAAAATGGACAGCGTCATGATCGACGCTCCGTGCTCGGGAACCGGAACCTATCGCCGCAATCCCGATATGAAATGGAAGTTTTCAACCGATTCTCTGGCCAATCTAGTCCTTGAACAGCAGCAAATCTTTGCCGAAGGGCTTGCCTATCTCAAATCTGGCGGCCACATCCTTTACGCCACATGCAGCGTTTTGCCTCAAGAGAATGAAAGGCAAGCGGCATTCTTTGAGCAAAAATATTCTCTCGAGCGCGTCGCACCCAGTTTTGAGTCGATGCCCACCCAAGGTGGCATGGACGGCTTTTACGGGGTCGTTTTCCGAAAATCTTAGTGTGCAAATATCAGTGCCTAAGCAAAGAGGGAGATGAACCACAGAGTCACAGAGAACACAGAGTTTTCACAGAGACCCCTCTTTCGCGGGCGAAGCGAAAGAGGGGCCTACTCTCGCGGCGAAATCGTCCGCGATGCAAAATGAAACCCATTTACTCGCAAAACCAACCTCTTCTGCACAGCAGCTATGAATGATCTTTCCATCATCCCCTACGTACACAAAATAACAATCGCTTAGTCCATCGCGGACGATTTCGCCGCGAGAGCATGTCCAGCTTTCGCTTCGCACGCGAAAGCAGGACATCTCCCTTCTTCCCTCTTCTTCCCCTCTGTGTTCTCTGTGACTCTGTGGTTAATGGTTAAGCCCACTCCCTTTAATCTCAAAATTTTAGCCAGGCTTGTAAACTCTGGCTAAATTGTGCTAGACTGCAAACCCTATGAAACGTGCCATTTTTGTTCTGATTTTTAGTCTATGCGTACAGAGCCTCCTTTTAGGCGATGCTCCTGCCCCCATGATGCTTCAAGATGAATCTCAAGAACTCATCGTCTACAATCGCATTTTGGCCAAAGTGAATGGGAAAACCATCTCAGTCATCGATGTGATGAAGCGGATGGATCTCTTTCTGCAACACCACTACCCCCATCTGGTCAGCTCGAAAGTGGCGCGCTTCCAATACTACAATTCTCAATGGCGAGAGACACTAGCTCAGATCATCGACCAAGAGCTGATGCTGGCTGATTCAGAGCGCCTTGAGATCAAAGTCAGCGAAGCTGAGATCCGCGAAGAGATGCTGACCCGCTTTGGCCCTAATATCATTCAAACGCTCGACAACATGAACCTCACCCATGAAGAAGCGCGTAAGATGATTGTCGATGAGATGATCGTGCAGAGGATGATGTGGTACAGAGTGAATGCTAAAGCCCTCAACACGGTCAACCCGCGAGACATCAAGACAGCTTACCATAAACACTGCGAAAAAAATCCAGCCTTAGAAGAGTGGCGCTACCAAGTGCTCTCTGTACGGGCTGCCGACAAAGCCCTCAGTGAAGCCCTAGCCCATAAAGCGTTTGATATCTTGCAACAGAAGCACTTAGAGTTCGCGACGCTGCCTCAAGAGCTGAACACCCAAATGGAAGCGACATCTGAGGGGATGAATGTGGCCCTTTCTCCTGAGCTACAAGCTGACGAGAAAAGCATTTCAGCCTCGCACAAGGAAGCCTTGAAAAGCCTCACCCCAGGTGCTATCAGTCCGCCCATTGCACAAGTCAACCGCATCGACAACACTGTCGTCTACCGCATTTTCCACCTCATTGAGCACACTAAAAAGACCCTGCCCTCATTCGAGTCGATGGCCGATAAGTTGAAAGATGAGCTGCTGCAAGAGGCGTTTGACAAAGGTAATGCTCACTACATCGCAAGATTGCGCCAGCGCCTCGGCTACGACGAAAAACATATGTTGGAAACCCTCCCGCCTGATTTCCAACCCTTCAATTTAAGATGAAAATCTTCAAGCCCTCCGAGCTGCATGCGTTTCTGAAGGCCCATGGCACGCGCGCTAAGAAAAGCCTTTCCCAGAACTTTCTGATCGACGGCAACATCTTAAGAAAAATCGTCCAAGTAGCTAAGATAGTCCCAGGCGACCTCGTGATCGAGATTGGGCCAGGGCCTGGAGCTCTGACAGAAGCCTTGCTCGAAGCTGGCGCCCAAGTGATTGCCATTGAGATGGATCCGATCTTCTCAGAAGCCCTACAGCGCTTAAAGCAACCCGGCTACTCTCTAGAGATCGTTCAAGGCGACGCGCTAGCAATAGACCTGGCCGCCCTTGCCAAAGGGAAAAAGGCTAAAATTGTAGCCAATCTCCCCTATCACATCACCACGCCGCTACTCACGCGGGCGCTCCCCCTTTTTAACAGCTTCTCTTCGCTCACGCTCATGGTGCAAAAGGAATTCGCTGTGCGGATGATCGGTAAGCCCTCTACCCCAAACTACAGTAGCTTTACGATCTTCACCCAATTTTATGCAGATGCCAAGCTCGCCTTCACGATCGCACCATCGTGCTTTTATCCTCCGCCGAAGGTCCATTCAGCGATTATGCATTGCACTCTCCACCCTCCTCCCGAAGGGATCGAGCCCGAGGCCTTCTTCCAATTGACCCGCACCGCCTTCCAGCAGCGCCGTAAATTCTTGCGCTCCACTTTACAGGCGCTATTCCCTAGAGCTGAAATCGAACAGAAATTAAGCGCGATGGGGCTGAAACACTCGGCTAGGCCTGAAGAGCTATCGCTGGATCAGTTTTTAACTCTTTTCCGTCTTCTGCGCGATGCCGAAGGCAAGTGAAAATAGGCGTAAGTGGCCCATAGCGTCGCGATCCCTGTCAAAGCCAGAAAGATCGTCATATACCGCCAGATGAACCCTTTCAGAGCCAGCCAACATAACTGGACCTTAAAGCTGAAGGTTTTTTCCACTGAAGACAGCGCAAAAACGGGCGCGCTAATCAGGAGCTCCCCCTGCTCTGAGATGACCTGCAGCTCTCCTACGCACCTACCAGCGGCGACTGGGAGCGCGAGCGGCAGCCAGCTAATCTGCGTATGGAACTGTGCCTCTTCAGAAGGATAGTACTCCATCTGCAAATCGTCAGCCAAAGCAGCTTCGACTCTTCTATTTCCGCCGCGTACAGTGGTCGTAAAGGTATCAAACCCTTTGGAGAAGAGCGTACGCGAGACCTTGCGCTCATTAAAAGCTGCTTCAAACAAAGCGATGGCATCGCTGTAACGGTCAGCATTATGCGGGCACCCTAGAAGCACTGAGATCAGGTTTCTGTTCCCATCCTTCGCTGCCGCCACAAGGGCGCACCTACCCGCATCTGTGTACCCCGTTTTGATCCCAATGGCCCTGCGGTAATAAAAAGGGTTGCCCGGTCTAAGAAGCATATTAGATTGCCCAAGGACCACCTCAGGCTGCTTGTTCGTCTCCAGCCGCGTAAACCGTGGAAGCTTGACGATCTCGCGGAAAAGTGGATGCTGCATCGCTTCCCGCGCTAAAACGGCCATATCGGCGGCAGAGATCTGATGCTCTGGATCATGAAGGCCATGGGGGTTTGTGAGATGGGTATTGTGACACCCTTTCTGCTTCACGAAATCCCCGAGCTCCTCCACGAAACGTGGAATACTGCCTGAAATATGCTCGGCGAGCACATTGGCAGCATCATTGGCTGATGCCAGCATCAAGCCATGCAAGAGCTGCCGGAACGTCAACACCTCTCCATTTTTAATCCCCATGTGGGTACCCCCATACTCGAGGCGGTAGGAGGGGTGTTTCGCTCCAGCTGCACGCCGAATTTGGGGAGAAACCGTGCCTACAGCATTGGGGGAGGCCAAGATAGGCTCATCAAGGCGGCCCACCATCTTTTCTAAAGCGTAAAGAGCGGTCGCCACTTTGGTGGTGCTGGCGGGAAATAAGGGCTGCTCAGCATTTTTCGCATACAGAATGGCGCCCGTATCCGCATTGATCAGGATGGCCCCTTTGGCCGAGACATCCACCTTGAGCGGCGTGGCAGACCATAGAGCAGGGGCTCCGACTAAAAAGAGAAAAATACAAAGCGAGAAGCGCATGGTTTGCAAACGATTAACCCTAAGAAGCTGTCCTAAAACCGAGCCTTCGATCTTTGAGCGCTTTTCGCGATCTTTTCCCTCCCCCTCCTCAGCCATGTCATCATCCCGACATTGTCCTCGTCGGGTGAGAAAAAATCTCATCGAAAAGCCCTTCAAATCTCTAAAAGGCTTGGTTTTAGGACAGCTTCTAAGAGGCAGTTGCAAAACTCTACGACAGTGGAAAATCGAAGATTTTAAACCCCATTGCGTCGGACAGGCCTTGCCTGTCCGACGCGTTGACGGCGGCCTACCCGAGAGGGTAGGCGAGGAGGCGCGGACGCGAGTGGGGTTCGAAAGGGCGATTTTACACGTCGAAGAGTTTTGCAATTGGCTCCTAAGGCTTACATGATCCCCCTATTCTCCACAAAAGCCCCATTCCAGAAAAGCACTCCGCTCATTTTGTAAACTCCCCCTAAAGCTCTGCTTTAAAATAAATTAGCTTTACTCTAGTAAAGAAATTAGTTTAACAGCCTTGACAGACCCTCTCATTTCAGGCTAAACTAAAAACAGAGGGGAAGAAGGAGAGGGACCATGGTCAACCCAAAGATTCTAGAAGAAGCATTTTCTGAATTTACCAGCAATTTATCTAAATGGATCCCCGACGGGATCATCCAAGTTGACCTCAAGCTGCTGGATGAGCTCGGGCTCTTAGACAGCTCTCATTGGGAAGACAGTGCTGAGGATTCCCAGCTGACCCAGTACTTTCATATTGTGGAAACACCCGATAAAGTCACCCTGTTCAACGAGCAGTTCGCCATTTGGATCGTTCCCCAGCTCATCGATGAAAACCCCACGACCACCACGTTTATCTCCCTCGTTCAGGGCAACAAAGCTCATCTTGAGCTCGTCTATATGACATCCGGCGTTTATAACACGCCAAAATACATCCTGAAGATCCTACAGCACTTCCTAACAGACGTGCAGGATACGGAAAAAGCGATCGCTTCACTTGGGAAATAGTTTCGTCTGCGCGGCTAATAACACCTAATCTTTTAATAATAAAAGACTTACGCGCACGTCTACCACCCTTGGGTGAGGAGACCTTGGACGATTTCGCGCGCTAGATGGCGGTAGACCGTTGGGGAGGTGTCATCATGGGCCCCTTCGATCGAGTCGAGCTGCCCTAAAGAGAAATCGAGGACGGTTTGCGACTGGCCTTTCGAATTGATGAAGACCAGGTCGCGAATCGAGTTAGAGTCAACGTAGTCGTAATCGGCATTTGCGGTCACCACTTGGGGCCCCAATAGCACTTCCTGGGTGTAGGCATCGATCAGTGTGACCTCCGCCGAAAGGGTACGCCGGTTTTCAGTGCCGACAATATTCTTACGCAATTTTCCTGAGGTGGGATCTCGATCATAGCGGAATCCAATCCGATCGCTATTGTCAGCCAGGACCGCCACCTTGAGGATGAGGGCTCCCCCACTTTGAGAGTAATCAAACTGCCCAGAAGTAGATAACATGTAAGCCAATTCAGCATTAAGCTGCCCACCTACATCGTTTGGGATGTAGGGCACACTGATACTCTCACCTTTTTCCCCTTCGAAATGATAGCCACAACCCATCAAGATCACCAGGAGAAGCAGAGGGAGCTTTTTCACTTAAGTGCCTCGTTTTGAGAGGGTAGTTCGTTTTGCACAACTTGACCTTGCACTTGGAGGTTCAAAAGCGGTGAGCTTGAACTCGCAGGCGGCGTAGCCTGCTCTGCAGGCGCGCTCTGCCCTTGTGGAGGCTTGTAGTTCAGCTTGGAGAGGCGCTTGTTCGCCAGATCAGCCACATTTGTGTCGGGGTATTTGGCTAGAATGCGCGTGTAGTAGATGAAAGCAGCGTGAGGCTTTTTAGTTCTTTCGTAAAAACGCCCAGTATCGTAGAGGTTGCTCGCATAAATCTCTTTCATCTCTTGGAGCATTTTTTCAGCGGCAGCGGCCTTCTCTTCTCCTGGAAAGTCCATTTTGAATTTGCGCAGGTTGATCTCTGCGAGATCGAGAAAATCTTGGTCAGGGTACTGCTCTTGGGATTGAACGAGATAGACTTGTCCGATGCCGATATAGCTCTCACCAGCTAAGGGGTGCTTGGGAAAACGGCGGATGAGTGTCTGGTAGGTTTCGATACAAGCTTTGTATTCATCCTCTTTAAGCAGGAGCTGAGCTTTGCCAAACAAAGCTTGTGCAGCAAGGTCGTGGTGTGGGAGAGCTGTGATCACTTCATCGTAGATCGCAAGCGCCTCTTCCCGCGCAGGCACCCATTTGGGCATGCTCTTAATTCCAAAGATGTGCTTCTTTGCGCCACCTTGAAATCTCTCAGCAATTCTGAATTTGTACTGAATAGCCTCTTCAAAGTACTTGGGCGTTGCCTGCATCTTGAGATACCGCGTTAAATGGCGATTAGCAAGCTCGTAATCTTGCAGTTGAAAATGACCCACGCCGAGGAAGAAAAGTGCTTCTTCAGAAAAAGGTGTGCTCGGAAAATTCTTCACAATGATCACGCCGTGGCGCACCAGCTCTTCCCACTGCTCATTTTGATAAGCCGACATCAGTGCGCTGTAGTGCTCTTGCACCGACATCGTCGCAACAATCTCGGTGTTCATTAACTTTCCGTCTTTGATCGTGTACGCAGCGTTCACAAACAACGGGGAGAGACAAGTCAGCAAAAGTATATTGAGTTTTTTCATGCGATCCAAACAAAAAGATTCTTCACAATAATGAGTACGCCTTTGCGGATAGGCTCATACCGTTTCTTGGTTTTTACCCACAGCAAGTGGATCCCATTTAAACACACACCATCGATTTTGTCATCTCCCCCTTCAGTCACGGCTGTACGCGACACTCTCTCATGGCGTGAATATGGACGCAGCCTTTATTCTTGTAGCCATTCATTTTAAGCTTTGTTTTTTACAAACACATTATTTTTTATTTAAATAAGGAGAGCGTTGTGGCTGCAACTGCAATTGGAACTAGACCGGATGTTATTTTTAAAATAGGAGAGCAAGCCTACGCATTTTGCGTCCGAGATAGGAGGCATTTTGAGGTGACCGAGCAAGCACAGGGTTCTTTGGTTGCCAGAGTTTCTATAGATGAGGTCAAGCGCGATGGGAATCGGGACTACTTTTACGCCCACAGATGCCATGTCATTGGCTCTTTGTTTTATTTTGTAGTGCGCAATAACGAGTATCGCAATCGAGACGTTTGGAGCTTCGACCTAACAACAGGCAAGTTTGATTGCGTCCTCAGTCCGGCGCAAGACCCTCATTTCTGGAATCGTCGCCTCGTTGAGTTCGGCTCTAATTGCAATGAGTCTGATCATTGCCCAGGCGCCGCGGGTGTCATTACCATCTACGATTTAATGTTGCCCAAAGATCAGAAAAAAGTAGGAATCTGCTTTTTAGAGGGAGGCCAGGGCAACTGGAATTGTGAAATTGACAGGCACAGTGGAGTGATTGTTATTAGTAATCCCGCAACTGGAATACATGACACATTGGATATTTTAAATATCGAGAAAACATTCGACCCTCATGATGTTTATAAAACAAATGGCCAACCTACAAAAATGATATTTAAAGGACAAATGTGAGGTCTGATGGGAGGGAAGTTTTTCCTCCCTGCTTTTGGGATCGCGCTACACCGGATTCCCACTCGTTTAGCGTGTGGCCAGCATCTCATTCAATAGGCTGAGCCAATTGCTCAGAGTGCTGGTAGCGGGGTTTGTGAGGTGCTCTTCGTGCAGCTCCTTGAGCATGTCCATGAAGGGAAATGGGATCCAGGTCTTTCCAGCAAATTCATCGAAATAATATCCGAGCGTATGATCTTCGCCAGGCGGGTAATGCATCACCTGTGAAATAAAAAATTTAATTTTAGCCAACCCTTCTATTGAAACCCCTGTTTGACCTTGGATGGAGTTGCAATCATCGACTAATTTGTGCCATAATTCAGACATTTGTTGAGCAAATTCTGGATGATGGCTCCTGTCTTCGATACTGAGGATTTTGAGTACGTTGCGAAAGGCGAGAATGCTGTCGATGAGCGGCCCTTCATCTAGGAGAAAAGCCCCTTTTTCCTTGCCTTCAGTGGAAAGAGAAGAAAGGACTTTTTTAAAGTAGGAGACCAGCGCCGCAAAGATCTGCGACTTGGCCGCCTTGCGAGCATCAGCATACCCCTCATCTTGAGCTTTTTTATCGCGCTCAATGCGGCCGGTAACGATGTTTTCGTAGGGGTCGCGCTCGCGGCGGTGGACAGATTTATCTAAGTCGCCCATGGGAACTTTGCTTAGCCATTTATGCTTAATCAGACGGATATAACATCAAGGTGTTTGTTGACCATAAATATAATTTTGAGTCAGAAAGGGGTTGACTTTGGGATGCAAAGAGCATTACCGTTCCTAGCCTTCTCAGTTTTCAGCTTTAATGGGAGGAGTTCGCCGTGAAAATGCTTAATTTCCTAAGGCCTGCCCCATATGCTCCAGAGATTCAAAGCTCTGAAGTCGTCAAGCAGCGCTATAAATATTGGCGTCTACGCATTTTCTACGGCATGTACGTTGGATACGTTTTCTATTACTTCACCCGTAAAAGTTTAACTTTCGCAATGCCAGCCCTGATGCAAGACCTCGGTCTGCAAATCAGCGATCTGGGCATTCTCAGCAGCATCCTGGCTATCTCCTACGGCATGAGTAAATTTTTGAGCGGGATTCTTTCCGATCGCTCCAATCCCCGTTTCTTCATGGGTATCGGTCTGATTCTCACTGGCATATTCAATGTCTTTTTTGGATTTTCATCGTCTCTGATCTGCTTTGCGCTTTTTTGGGGGTTGAATGGATGGTGCCAGGGTTGGGGATGGCCACCTTGTGCGCGCCTGCTGACACACTGGTATTCCCAAAAAGAACGGGGGCGTTGGTGGGGACTCTGGAACACGTCGCATAGCGTGGGTGGCGCGTTGATCCCCCTGCTCGCAGCTTTTTGTACACAGTATTGGGGCTGGCGTTTTGCCATGTACGTTCCCGGCGTGACTTGTATCGTGGTTGGCTTGTTCATCATGAACCGTCTGCGCGACACGCCGCAATCGCTTGGCCTGCCACCCATCGAAAAATATAAGAATGATTTCCCTGTGTCTAAGACAGAAGAGGAGCATGAGCTTTCATGGAAAGAGATCCTCTTCAAGCATGTCCTGAACAATAAGTACATTTGGATTCTGGCCATTGCATATTTCTTTGTTTATATCATTCGTCAAGCGGTCAACGATTTTGGTGCGCTTTTCTTGATGAAGACCAAGGGCTATTCGATGATGATGGCCAATGCGAGCGTTTTCTGGTTTGAGGCGGGCGGAATTTGCGGAAGCCTGGCAGCAGGATGGGCCTCTGATAAAATTTTCAAAGGGCGCCGCGGACCCATCAACGTGCTGTTCAGTTTAGCTGTTATTTTTGCCATTGGGGGGCTCTACTTCTCTCCTGCTGGCATGGTCATGGTTGATTACTTTCTCATGTTCACCATCGGCTTCTTCATCTTCGGTCCTCAGATGTTGATCGGCATGGCTGCGGCAGAGCTTTCCCACAAAAAAGCGGCAGGCAGCGCGACTGGATTTACCGGCTGGGTCGCTTATCTCGGCGCCGCTACAGCTGGCTATCCGATCAGCAAAATAGCTGAGGTCTTCGGTTGGTATGGCTTCTTCCTCTCTCTGGCCGTTTGCGCCGGGATCTCAGCCTTGCTGCTACTACCGCTTTGGAAGATCAAGAGCAACCCCAAATACACTAACTTGCCAGAGCCGATTCCGGCTCCAGCACCTGTCGAAAAGGGCAGCGGCGAACCAACGCAAGCGTGATAAGCTCTTTTTTCCGTCTTTAAATCGATTCACTCATCGAGTATATTTCAATTTGTTATAGAAGGATGATCCGATGAGCTGGGTTCCCCTACACGTCCATTCGCAGTATTCGATTCTCGATGCTTCTGCCTCCATTGAAGCGATTGTCGAAAAAGCGGCAGCTCTCCAGATGCCAGCCGTAGCGCTGACAGATCAAGGCAACATGTACGGCGCTGCCGAATTCTTCAAGGCGTGTAAGAGCGCGAAGATTCGGCCGATCATCGGCTGCGAGCTCTTTGTGGCGCCCCATTCGCGCTTAGAAAAGAAACGCACCCCTGGCATGCCAGTCGGTTTCCCGATCGTGTTACTAGCCAAGGACAAAAAAGGGTATCAGAACCTTTGCCGCCTAAGTTCGCTTGCGCACATGGAGGGATTCTACTATCTGCCGCGCATCGATAAAGAGCTTTTGGCTGGCTCTACAGAAGGGTTGATTTGCCTCTCCGGGTCGCATCAAAGCGCGCTTAACTTTTGGATCCAGCAGGAGAAAGAGGAAGAGTTACTGAGCGAGATCATTTGGTTCAAAGAGCATTTCAAAGAGGATTACTACTTTGAGCTTTTGCGGCACCAAATGAGTGATGCTGACATTCGCTCAGATGGGCTTGATCAAGAGATGTGGCTGCATCAGGCTCATCTTGATGCGATTGCGCTCCAAAAGAGCGTGAATGCGCGTCTGATCGCTCTTTCGAAAGAGCTGCAGATCGACTGCGTGGCCACAAACGATTCCCGCTACATCGATCGCGAGGATTGGGCTGCACACGAAATTTTAATGAATATTCAGTCGGGCGAGCCTTGTGAGATTTGGGAAAAGGACTCTTACGGCAATCCCAAAGCGCGTGTGAAAAATCCTAAGCGACAGGTGATGCACTCGCATGAATTCTACTTTAAATCGGCGCAAGAGATGCAAACTTTGTTTGCAGATGTGCCAGAGGCCCTTACCAACACGCTTAAAGTAGCGGAAGCTTGCGCGTTTGAGTTTGACTTCAAGACGAAGTTCTACCCCGTCTTTGTGCCGCCAAAACTCGAAGGGCAATCCTACACCAAGGCGCAAAGACTAGCAGAAGCGGAGCTGTTTTTAAGGCAACTGTGCGAAGAGGGGATCGGGGTACGCTACACACCTGAGCGCCTGCAAAATGTGCAGGAAAAGTACCCTGGGCGCGATCCACTCCAGGTGGTGCGCGAGCGTTTGGAGTATGAGCTGAGCACCATTCTACCAAAAGGGATGGGTGATTACTTACTGATCGTTTGGGATTTCATCGCTTGGGCTAAGCGCAACCGGATCCCAATGGGCCCAGGTCGCGGATCCGGGGCTGGATCGATCGTCCTCTACCTCATCGGCATCACAGATATCGAGCCTTTGCGCTTCAACCTCTTCTTCGAGCGCTTCATCAATCCTGAACGGATCTCCTATCCCGATATCGACGTCGACATTTGCATGGATCGCCGCGGCGAAGTGATCGATTATACGCTGCGCAAATATGGCAAAGAGCGCGTGGCACAGATCATCACGTTTGGCACGATGAAAGCCAAAATGGCTATCAAAGACGTTGGACGCGTGCTCAGCATCCCCCTACCGCGTGTCAACGAGATTGCCAAGCTTATTCCTGAAGACCTCAATATGACGATCGAAAAAGCGCTCGAGATCGACCTTGACCTGCGCGGGTTGTACAACAATGACCCTGAGGTGACGCGCCTACTCGATATGGCGATAAAACTAGAAGGCTCTGTGAGAAATACCGGCATTCACGCCGCTGGGCTGATCATCTGCGGAGATCCGATCATCGACCATATTCCGGTATGTGTTTCTAAAGACTCCGATATGGCGGTCACACAATTCTCGATGAAGCCGGTGGAAATGGTGGGGATGCTCAAGATCGACTTTCTAGGGCTCAAGACGCTCACGACGATCCAGCACACCGTGGATGCGATCAAAGCCAAAGAGGGCACAGAAATCGACTGGGTGAACCTGCCTCTCGACAACAAAGCGACCTTTGAGCTGCTCAATCAAGGCAAAACGATGGGCGTGTTTCAGCTAGAGTCGGGTGGAATGCAAGACTTAGCTAAGCAGCTGCACATCGACAAGTTTGAAGAGATCATCGCGGTTGGCGCGCTCTATCGCCCTGGCCCCATGGAGATGATCCCCTCTTTCATCAACCGCAAGCACGGCCGCGAAAAAATTGAGATCGATCATCCTTTGATGGAGAAAGTGCTCGCCGAGACCTATGGGATCATGGTGTATCAAGAGCAGGTCATGCAAATTGCTAGCTTGCTCGCCGGCTACTCTCTGGGCGAGGGTGATGTTTTGCGCCGCGCCATGGGTAAAAAAGACCGGGAAGAGATGATGCGCCAGCGCGCGCAATTTAGAGCGGGTGCGCTCAAACAAGGGATCGATGAAGTGACGTCGATGCGCATCTTTGATAAAGTTGAAAAATTTGCTTCTTACGGCTTTAACAAGTCGCACGCAGCCGCTTATGGTTACTTGAGCTATGTCACCGGCTATTTAAAAGCCAATTACCCACGCGAATGGATGGCGGCGCAGATGACCACGGATCGCGCCGATTTATCCAAAGTGACCAAGACGATTCGCGATTGTCAAGCCTTTGGCATCGCCATCCTGCCTCCCGATGTGAACGAATCGGGGAAAGAGTTTGTGGCCGCGCAAAAAGGGATCCGCTTCGCGATGGCCGGGATCAAAGGGGTCGGAGAAGGCGTCGTGGAAGCGATCCTGCAAGAAAGAGCGCGCGGTGGACTCTTTAAATCGCTCTACGATTTTATCCGACGCATCGACACGCGCAAAGTAGGTAAAAAAACCATCGAGCTACTGATCGAGTCGGGTTGTTTTGATTTTACCAGTTGGAGCCGGCCGCAGCTGCTCTGCTGCGTGGAACCGATGTTTGACGATGCCTCCAAAGAACAGAAAGATGCCTCCAAAGGGATCATGAGTCTCTTTTCCCTGATTGAGAATACCGCAGAGGAGCGTTTCGCAACCCCGCCTCCTGTGCCGCAGGAGATTCCACGGCAAGCGCTAATGAAGCGCGAGTTCGAACTACTCGGCGTGTATTTGCACGGCCACCCACTCGATGAGTACCGTCCGCTCCAAAAACGCCTCTCTTGCGTGCCCTTGGCAGACTTGGAAAAACTGCCTAACGGCAGCGTCTGCCGCATCGCCTTCATCATCGAAGGGCTCAACGTGCGCATTTCTCAAAAGAATCAGAAAAAATTCGCCATCTTGACAATTGGTGACGGCCACGAGCGTCTTGAAATGCCTGTATGGTCTGAGCTCTTTGAAGAAAAAGCACCACTGCTTCTGGAAAATCAGCTCCTCTACGCTGTGGTGCAAAAAGAGACCCACGAAGGCTCCGTACGCCTGCAGTGCCGCTGGCTCGACGACCTCACTAAAGCTAATGAAGCGATGGTCGCCGCATGCGACTCTGCTTACGATATGGCCAAGCAGCATGCAAAAATGTCCATGGCGCGCGATAGAAACCGCGCTGAAAAAACCGCTACGAAGGAAAGAGAGATGGAAAAGAAAAAGTTTAGTCGCTTGGCGATCACCCTCAATGCTGATCAGACCCGCCACAGCCACATCTTGCAACTCAAGTCAACCTTCCGCTCGATGCCCGGCAATACGCCCGTCTCCGTGCATTTTGTCACGAGAAGTGGGACGCTCGGCACTTTAAAAATCGACCCCTCCTGGGGCATTGAATTTCATCCCGATCTTGAAAAACGCATTACAGCACTGCCCTGTGTCAAAAGTTTGAGCTGGCACAACTGACCCCTGCGCCTGGGTGCGATGCTGAAAAAAATTCCCTTTCAAATAGACGATCGAGTATGCTGTGCGGACATGAGGCAGTTGTAAAACTGAAGCGACAGCGGAAAATCGAAGATTTTGAACCCCATTGTCGTAGGAAAGGCTTTGCCTGTATGGCGCGTTGACGGCGGCCTACCTGAGAGGGTAGGCGAGAAGGCGCGGACGCGAGTGGGGGCTCGAAAGGGCGATTTTACGCGTCGAAGAGTTTTGCAATTGGCTCACATGATTTAAACTATTTTTTCAATGCGCAGTATTATCGTTATCGGAACTCAGTGGGGCGACGAAGGAAAGGGCAAGGTCATCGACCTCTTGGCCAGCCAAGCTGATCTAGTCGTACGCGCTCAGGGTGGAAACAATGCCGGACATACGATCGTTGTCGGCGATATCGAATACCGCTTCCACCTTGTCCCCTCTGGAATTTTATACCCAAAGACCTACTGCCTCATCGGCGGCGGAACGGTGATCGACCCCCAAGTCTTACTAGAAGAGATGCAGCGCCTAGAGTCCCAGGGAGTGGATTTAAAAGGCCGCCTCGGCATTTCCGCTTATGCGCATATCATTTTCCCTTACCACAAACTACTGGATAAGCTTTACGAAGAGCAGAAAGGTGCTCTGGCCATTGGAACAACTGGCAGAGGGATTGGCCCCTGCTATGCCGATAAAGCCAATCGCGTCGGCATTCGCTTTTGCGAGCTACTGGAACCCGAAATTTTACGATCTCGCTTGCAAGCTGTCTTACCCATCAAAAATCGCGAGATAGAAGCTGTTTTCGGAAAGGCTCCGCTCGTTTTCGATGCGGTCTTTGAAGAATATAAACGCTATGGGCAAGCTCTGCGCCCCTTTTTGACAGATGTCGAAGCGCGCATCGCGCAAGCCCTCAGCGACGACAAAAAAGTGCTCTTTGAAGGAGCGCACGGATCTCTACTCGATATCACGTTTGGCACATATCCCTTCGTCACATCTTCGAGCACCATCTCTTCAGGTGTTTCAGGTGGGGCAGGAGTTGGCCCAAGTCGGATTGACCATACGATAGGAGTCGTAAAAGCTTATACGACCCGGGTGGGATCTGGCGCTTTTCCCACAGCTTTGAATGAAGCTGAGCTCAAGCTATTTGTCGACAACAAGACGGCACGCGAAATTGGGACAACGACAGGCCGCCTGCGCCGCATGGGCTGGTTTGACGCCTGCTTGGTGCGCCATGCCGTCAAATTGAGCGGTGTGGATTCATTCGCACTCACCAAACTCGATATTTTAGATGGGCTCGATGAGATCAAAATTTGCAAAGGCTACCGCTTAGATGGACGCTTGCTCAATCAACCTCCTGCCATCCACGAACATTTAGAAAAAGTAGAGCCGGTCTATGAGACATTGCCGGGCTGGAAGTGCGCAACCAAAGACATCAACCATTACCAGGACCTACCCCAGGCGGCCCAAAAGTACCTAGCGAGGATTACGGAACTGATCGGCGTCCCTTTAAGTATCCTTTCTTTAGGCCCAGAGAGACACCGCACCATTTTTATTCAGGATTTTTTTTAAAGTACGCAACATGAATACTCTTCTTCTTGAACCTCCAATCCCAGCAGAAAAAGGCGCAGCCTATTCTGTTGAAGAACTCGCGACGATCGACCTCTCGAAAGTCCCCTCTCACATAGCCATCATCATGGATGGCAATCGGCGCTGGGCTAAACGGCAAGGCCTCCCCCCTATGATTGGCCATTGGAAAGGCGCTGATACTCTCACCAAGATTGTGCGCGCAGCCTCTGAACTGGGGATCAAAGCGCTCACTGTCTACGCTTTTTCGACCGAAAATTGGGCGCGCTCTAAAGAAGAGATCGACGCCCTGATGCACCTCTTCAAGGTCTATCTCGATAAAGAGCGCGACGCTATGGTGCGCGAAGGGGTCAAGTTGGGGACAATTGGAGACCTCACACGCCTCCCTGCTTTCGTTGTAGATGCTTTGAATGAGTCTAAACGCGCGACACAGCACTCAAATAAAATTGATTTAGTCCTCGCCATCAATTATGGTGGCCGAGATGATATTCGCCGCGCTGTCGTAGCGATTGTAGCGGACGTAGAAAAAGGAAAGTTGGATAAATCCCAAATTTCTGAAGGGCTGATCGCAGATTACTTGGATACTGCGAAGTGGCCTGACCCCGAGCTGCTGATCCGCACAAGCGGTGAGAAAAGGCAGAGCAACTTTTTGCTTTGGCAGCTGAGCTATAGCGAATTTTACCACGCAGATGTCCTTTGGCCTGATTTTGATGAAAAAGAACTACTCAAAGCAGTGTTAGAGTGCCAAATCAGACAGCGGCGTTTTGGAGGCCCATGAAGATCCAAAAGATGGCGGACTTAAATCGCCGGCTTGTCGTTTCATCCATCATCGGACTTGTCGTCATTTTTTTTATCGTTTTCTCGCAGAACCTTTTAGTTAGCATTTTGCTGGCGCTCTGTGTGGCAGCGCTGTCATGCATTGGCGTCTGGGAATACGCCCAGTTGGCCATCGCCAAGGGGGTTCAGCCCGCAGTGAAACTGATGGTGATTGCAGCAGGGCTTGTGGTCGTGGCCTTTTTCGCCTCACTGCATTTCGTAGACTTCCCCCAACTGCCCATTTTTGTGCTCGCCGTGGCAATCGTGGCTTTTTTCCTCAATCGATTTAAGGACACACAAGACTCACTCGTCAATATTGCCGTGGAGTTCTTCGGTATCTCCTACGTCGCAGTACCTTTAAGTTTGATGTTAGGTGTACTCTATCCCGTCACACATCAAGGGATGGCGCAAGAAGGGCGCTGGTGGTTGCTTTACCTCATCACCGTGACTAAAATGACCGATGTAGGTGCTTACTTTATCGGACGCCTCTTCGGGAAACGCAAACTCTCCCCTATGCTCTCCCCTAAAAAGACCATCGAAGGCGCCGTTGCGGGTTTTATCTGCGCGATCCTGACCAGCTTGCTGATCCGTTCACTCGGTCAATCGCTATCTCCCGAGCAATTCCACCTCACTCTTTTTGAAGCTCTTTGGCTAGGAGCGCTACTTGGCATTTTCAGTCAAATTGGAGATTTAGCAGAATCTCTCCTGAAACGGGATGCTGTCGTGAAGGACAGCAACCATTTGCCAGGTCTCGGCGGGGTGCTGGACATGGTTGATTCGCTTTTGATCACAACGCCGATCGTCTATTTCTTCATCAAATTGCATTGATTATACCGGACTCTGTTGAGGGGTGAAGATTTATGCGATGAGGTTTTGCCGATCGAAGCGATATGGAGGCCGAGGCAAACTTGAGGATAAGTTGGCGAGGCCGAATATCGCTTCTAGCGGCAAAAGATCCGGCAGAAATCTTTACACCTCAATGGAGTCCGGTATTATGATTATTACAATTGACGGCCCCTCGGGAACCGGAAAAACAACTGTTGCTAAGCGAGTGGCTGAACGCTTGCATTACGTCTACTTTGACACAGGCGCCATGTACCGCGCTTTCACCCTCTTGACACTCGAGCAGAATATCGATTTGAAAGATGAACCCAGCATCGCAAAACTCCTCAAGCACTTCCAATTTAATATCGCAGAGATAGCCGGCTCTAAGCGCTATATGATTGGAAAGCGCGATGTCTCTGACGCCATCCGCTCGCAAGTGGTTACCTCGCATGTGTCCGCTGTATCTGCACTCAAACAAGTGCGAGATGCGCTTTTGGAGATTCAGCATCAGTTTGGCAAGGGTCGCAACGCTGTTTTCGAAGGGCGCGATCTAGGCACGGTGGTCTTTCCACAAGCTGAAATCAAGGTGTTCCTCTCAGCAGCCCCTGAAGTACGCGCAGAAAGGCGGCTGCAGGAGTGGGTCGAAAAATACCCTGAGATGGCAAAGCGCGCGGACCGCCAAACCATTCTCGAGGATATTGTACGGCGTGACACCTACGACTCCACGCGCGAAGTAGCCCCGCTCAGGTGCCCTCAAGATGCCCTGCAGATCGACACAACACAGCTGAGCATCGATCAGGTCGTCGATCAAATTGTTCATCACGTCAACACCAAGGCTGCACGATGACCGCTTCCTGGATCACCTCAAAGAAAATGAACTGGTTTTACAGATTCATTCTCGGCTCCGTCTGGTGCTTTTTCAAAATCTTCTACCGACATCGCGTCTATGGCCTAGAACATTTCTGCGATGGCGGCGCCATCATCGCATGTAATCACACCTCCTTTTACGACCCACCCGTTGTCGCCATCTCTGCCCCTGAAGAGCTCCATTTTCTCGCCCGTGAAGGGCTTTTCAAAAACCCCCTCTTCGGCGCCCTCATACGCAAACTCAATTCCCACCCTGTCAGTGGCGATGCTTCCGATATCGCCGTATTAAAACTGACCTGTCAGCTTTTGAACGAAGGCAAGAAGATCATCCTTTTCCCCGAAGGTAGAAGGGCCTTTAGCGATCAGATGCAACCCCTCAAAGCAGGCGTAGCTATGCTCATCAGCCGCTCCAAGGCCTTCGTCATCCCCACTTATGTGCATGGAACCTATGGCATCTGGAGCAGAAAGCGCAAACTCCCCAAACTTTGGGGGAAAACCGCTTGCGTTTTCGGCTCCCCCATCCGCTGGGAAGAGTTCGCAGCCCTAGAAAAACGTGAAGCACAAGCCGCCCTCACACAAAAGCTCGCAGAGTCTATCCAAGCTCTGAGACGTTGGTATGAAGCTGGCACTCAAGGCCTTCCACCGTGAAAGTAGATCGAGATGTTGTTTAGCAGCGCGTTACAATCCTTCATCAAGTCTTCATCGCAATTGCGGTTTTCCACCACAAATCCAATCAGATAATTATCGATCAGATACACTACAGCCGCCCCCGAAGCGCTGGCATTGGAGTATGTGAACTGCGTGTAGAGCATCTTGGAAGGGGAAAGGTATTCACCTTTTGATATCTCAACTCCCTCTTCGGCGTAGATGAACTCCTTTAGGTCTGCAGCGCATCTCCAAAGATAAGATTGTAGATCGTCGACAGGATGATGCAACACAGAGGTGAAGATCCAACAACGCTTATTGCCAGAATGGTGCGTCAGCTCGATATCGCAATAAGGCACCATAGAATCTGTTTGTTGATGCCATCCCTTAGGGACATCCACCACAATTTCGTTCACCTCTCCACTGAGTTGCAGCGAAATGGACGAGGTGTATTCTGCGTGAGCCGGCGACAGAAAGCTGAACAGGCTAAATAGGATCGCTCTTAACTGCCATGACTTTTCAAAAATCATAAAAACCCTCCCCTTGCCCGAAAATTTTAAGTTAAAAATTGAATGACGTCAACGCTGCAAAGCGAGATCGTACCTAAACGATCAGACTGATGAGCCAGTTGCAAAACTCCATTGCTCTGATTAGAAAAGCACGCAGCATAGCAGATCTCCATCTGCTACTTGGATGACTACCTGCGATCTTGTAGCGACATTGGAGATACCGATGAAGTTTTTATCGAGAGTGCAACCCACAAGCTCCCATTGCAGGCCTTGTGTCGTGACTCCATGGACGGGCCCATTGAGTGGGATGAGAGAGATGGTCTGACCGACGGCGCAGTCTAAAGTCACAGTTTGATCAATGACAAAAAGGCGTTCCCGATCCGACTCGAGAAAAAGGCGCCCTGCATAGCGTGATAGAAGGACGATGTTGCCAAGCGTATGATCCGCGCGCCCTCCAAGGCTCGCAAAGACCGTCACCTCTTGGGTCTCTGCACCCATCACTTCTTGAATTGCAATCTCAAGATCGGTTTGATCCTTCTCGCGCGGGACCTGCAAACGTGCAATACCGCTATAACTTTCTAAGAGGCTCGGAAGCGTAGAGTCAAAATCACCCACGATGAGATCGGGCTGAAGCCCTAGTGCATGGCAGTGTTTAAGCCCCCCATCGACCGCCACAAGGATCGGAAAAGAGCGAATGCGCTCACGGATCGCCTCTGGATTGACAAGATCGCCATTCGCAATCAATGCGATACGCTCTTGGGAATAACGCCCCACCGCTTCATCCGTTGTGTAAAATACTTGCGGTCAAGATGACTCGAACATCCACCGAGTTTCCCCGACTAGAACCTGAATCTAGCGCGTCTACCAATTCCGCCATGACCGCATATAGGGAAGCCATTATACCCAAGCGGGGCATTTTTGATAAGTCTTGAAGCTCACGATGAAGATGTTGTAGAATGTGACTATACCGCGACCTAATTAGTTTTAGGCATTGCTGCTGCCGTCTTTTTCCGTTTGATTTTGCGTTCGCTCTTGCAAGCTGACAGGAAGATTGCGTCGAGCTCCACGCTTTATCAAACAAAAAAATCCAGGGCATCAATGCGCAAAACTATTAATCCGAGCCCCAAATAGGTGACAAAATGCGCTGCGAGGCAAAGCCAGATTGATTCTCGCGAGGAATAATATTCTTGAATACGAAGGATTCCGAGCGAGAATCGATATGGCGAAGCCACAGCAAGCAGGTTGTCACTTATTTGGGGCTCGGGGTAATAATTAAGTCACGGTATATAATTATACACAGACCCATTGGGAGGCTCCATGAGTGAAGATGTAAAGAATCTGTCTGAAAATTCCTTTAAAAAAGAGATTGAAAAAGGCCTGTTCCTCGTCGATTTTTATGCTGACTGGTGCGGCCCGTGCCGTACAATGACTCCCATTCTCGAGCAGGTGGCTAAGGAGATGCAAGGCAAGGTAACTGTGGTCAAGGTTGATGTGGATCAAGCCCAGAGTGTGGCTGGGACATATCAAGTGAATTCGATTCCTACACTGATTCTGTTCAAGGATGGTAAAGAGGTGGGGCGCGTTGTCGGTGTCCGCGAAGCCAATACTTTAAAAGAATTTATCAACGGCGCAGCTTAGCCATCAAGTTGAAGAGAGGAGCTCCCCTCTCTTCACAATGGTTCACTCAACCCAATGCAATACGTTGCGAATGATCGACCAGCGCGGCTCTTTGGCCGCTGCGATCTCCGTTTTGCCTTTGATCCACAAGTCGTACTGCTTCTTCACAAATCCCTGACCGCGTTTGTAAGCCATCCATTCATTGAGATAGGAAACCAAATGGAGGTTCCCCTCACGCACAGCGTAGGCAATCTGGTCGACACCGAGCGCAGGTGAAGGTAAAACCAAGCGATAGCCCCGGTTCGTCAGCGACCAGGCCATGGCTTCTTCTTCTTCCCACAATAGCGCTACAGTGGCGTCTTCGTTCACAATATCACCGTAAGTATTTAATAAAATCATGCGGTTTTCAGGAAAATACTCTCTTGCAAGCATTTCATAGGACGATCCTTTCATCACAGCGATTTTCAAGTTGCTGTTTTCTTGGATAGAGCTGAGTGTGCTGAAGGCTTTGCGCATCTTTTCTTGCACCACTAAAACAAGTCTCGATGAGACATAGGGACGCGAGAAGAGCAGCTCCTTCAACCTCTGCGGCGTGACAGAGACAGCCGACATCGCAATATCGTATTGCCCTTCTGTCAGCTCGTTGATCACACTTTCGTAATGCAGAGGTACCAGTTCCAAATGGCATCCAAGATCATAGGCCAATTCATAAGCAAACGCCATATCATAGCCTACAACGCTTCCTTGGATATTGTAGAAGCAGTAGGGAGGCGCTTCGGGATAATAGCCGACGCGTAGCACTTTAGAAGCGACGATTTGATCGAAGAGGTCGCTAGTCAGCTCGCGCGGTGATGGAGGCGCTGTCAGTATCTGCGCAGGACTTGTGGAAGTGATATCGAGCTCGAAGATGCTTTTGCTCTCTTTCTTGATATCTGGCAGCGGATTGACGAGCTTGATCGCTGCAGCCACTGCCAAGACTGGAATCAACGTGATAAAGCTGCTCCTCAAGATACGGGCAAGAGAGTGCTGGATCATCTTACGACAGGACAGCGTGATGAAAAGCGAGAGGGAAGCGATTTGCATCACGGAGACCATCGACTGAAAACCAGCCGTGAATGGGAGCGTGGAAAGGTAGAGGTTGACGGCTTCGATAGGCATGCTGAGAGAGTCGAGGATAAAAGTGAGGTTATTGATCCAAGAGCCCAAACCCACAGCCCCTAAGCCGGTTAAAAACGTGGTGACAAAGAGCTCCACTTGCCCGTTAAAGTTCAGCGGGATGCTATAGAAAATCGATACAAACAAGACAAACAGGGTGATAAAGAGAGAGCCTAAAGGCAAGTTGAAGACGACCGAGACGGTACCCTGAATCTGCGCTTGCGCCTTTTCATCCTTAGGGTCAATAACTTGCGTTTCTTTTTTCAAAAGTTCAATGATGTATGGCAAACAGACAATCACAACATTGGTTGTATAGCCAAGTAAAAGCACTGGGGAGAGCTGCTGGATCCACTTGTAAGAGCGGATATTGGTGAGCATGCTGACGAGCCTAGGAAAGATCCAAAAAATCACAAGACATACCCCAATGAGATAGAGGATCACATAGGTGCTGACTTGCTTGACAGTGGACAGCTGGATGGTCCCCACTTGGTTTGCAATGATCAGGAATGTGCCGTAAGGCGTAATACGCGCAATCCAGCCTGTGATCGACGTCAGCACCTCAACGAGGTTCTCCAGGCCTTGCATAATCACTTCCTTGCGCTTTAGAAACATCAAGGCAATGCCAAAGAAGACGGAGAAGACCACAATGGCAGGGACGATGTTGTTCGTCAGGCAGAAAAAGATGTTATCGGGGATGAGCAAGTCGGCGAAATTGAGGTGCGCCGGCTCAATCGAGGTGTAACCGGCAATCTGCTTGGTCGAGGGAAGCGGGAACATCGAATAGGTCAGATAGACCATCAGGATGTTGATCACCCAGGCCAGACCAATGAAAAGGACGCCGTTTCTTAAGATTTGCAGAGCCTGGGATGCGCTGAGCTGCCCAAGACCGTGCATGATAGCCACAATCAAGTAGGGCACGGCTGTGACTTTCAACACCAAAATGTAAGCTGAAGCATAGGGAGAGAATACATTGCACAGATCCCCAAAGAAAAGACCACACGCAGCACCCAAAAAAGTGGCCACGGCCATCTTTAAGGCGAGGGACATCTTAAAAAACCGCATACTAAATCCAACTAATTTTCAGTCTTAGAGTATGTCTACGAAACCGGTTAATTGCTTTTTGCGCCTTTTTCTTTAGGATTGGACCCTATTCCTTGGCCTAGTTAATTTAACTATGTCCAGCGGAATAGGCTCCAATCCTAAAGAAAAATCCATCAAAAATCAAAACAACCGATTTTCGTAGACACACTCTTATGGAAACAGCATTGTGTAGATTTCCGCAACCAAATTATGCCGGATTCGACTGAGAGATCTACATTTATGAAAGCCGTAACAGATTGAAAACAAGAGGAGGGATATCAAGTCCCTCCCCAGTTTGCAACATCTTAACGAAAGCTCTGCCAGACCCTTAAGAGAAGGGTTGACTTCTAGCGCACATGGTCGCCAGGTTCAGCAATTTCAGCAGAACCGGCCTTAACATTGGTGTTTCCGGCTTCGTTAACTTCAACAGGCGCATTCGCTTTAACAATCTCAACTTCAAAGGTTAAGAGAGAGTTAGGCGGAAGAATCCCCTGCGTTCCGTAAGCCAGGTCAGGGTGGATATAAATGACCCGTTTTTCACCCTCTTTCATGCCAAGCACCGCTGTTTTGAGCCCAGGAATGATTTCATCGAGTGAGATCTTCTCCTCCTCTTTTGAAGAGCCGAAGACTGAACCATCTAGAAACTTACCTGTATAGCGGATCAGCGGAGAAAATTGCGCTTCTACCAGCGCCCCTTCGCCCGTCTTTTCAACGCGGTACTGGACCTTGCCCTCTTCTAAGCTGACCATTCCCTCTGATTTGCAGTTCGTGTCTAAAAAGCTTTCTGCACTTTTGAGGTTCTCTTGACTTTGCTCCTTGTAGAGCTTTTCCTGCACAGCGGCAATGGCTTGCACACATTCCAACTCGGTCATTGGGGAGTCTTTCCCCTTTGTAGCGTCCTGGAGCCCTTTGATCACTTGAGCAATGTCAAACTTAACCCCTATGGACTGCAGATTCTTTCCAATGAGGTGTCCAAAAGCTTCTGAAACTTTTAAGATGTCAGGGGCGGCTTCTGGAGCTGGTTTAGCGATGGCTTCAGGGAGAAAATTGGCGGCAGCCTGATCACTCATCAGCGAGGAGGCTGTTGCAATAGAGAGAGCGAAGAGGGAAAGAATATATTTTTTCATAAATTAAGGGGCTTGGGTTGGTTTGTCCTTGTTTGTAGAAAGTCTCTTATAACGAAATCAGAGATGATTTATTACATTTAATTTACTCTGTTTTGGGTTTATAGCCAAGAAATTTCGCCAGGCTCCGTTTTTATTTTCAACTCCTCGAGTGGCTTTGGATTGACGGCAGAGGGGCATTGCATCACGATTGTTTTCGTCGGGAGAGAAAAAATCTCATCGAAAAGCTCTTCAAATCTTTAAAAAACCTGGTTTGAGAACAGTCTCTAAGCTCTCGCCATCTGATAGAGCTCAACAATTTTGGCGGGCAGCTGCTCTAGAGTGAGATCGAAGGTGTCGCGCGTCGCCATTTTCTTCAAAGTGATCCGACCGCTTGCAAGTTCATCCTCTCCAATGACGAGCGCGTATTCCGCCCCACAGTGACTCGCCAGCGATAAGCCTTGCTGCACCTTGCGACCACTCGCATCCATCTCCGTAGGGATCCCCTGATGCCTAAAATGAGAAGCCAGTACAAAGCAGTGTTCCATAGCAGCAGCGCCGAGCGGAATGAAGAAAAGAAAAGGGTGCGGAGGCTCAGGAAAATAAGCGCCCTGTTTCAGCATGGTTTGGATCAATCGCTCCAAGCCCGAACCAAAACCGATACCAGGTAAATCGGGACCATCCAAAGTAGCAATCAAGCCATCGTACCTTCCGCCACCGCAGACAGAATTTTGTGCGCCAAGTTCTCCTGAAGTCACCTCAAAGACGGTTTTGCTGTAATAATCCAAACCACGCACCAATCCAGGTTGCACGGCATAACTGATTTTCAACTGGTCGAGCCGTTTGAGCACCGTCTCAAAATGGACCCGCGATTCGTCGCTCAAAAAATCGAGAATGGAAGGAGCCTCTTTTAAGATCTGCTGATCAACAGCGGCTTTAGAGTCTAAGATGCGCAAGATGTTTTTCGAAAACCGCGCTTGGCTATCTCCCGAGAGCTCCGCAAAGTAGGGCGTGAGATAGTCTGTCAGCGCAGCTTTATAATCTGCTCTCGAAGCAGCATCTCCCACTGAGTTAATCATCACGTTTAAATTTTTTAGACCGAGGCGACGGTAGATTTCACACGCGAGATCGATGATTTCCGCATCTTGCTCTGGCGCACCCACGCCAATGGCTTCCACGCCGAATTGGTGGTGCTGACGATAGCGTCCTGCTTGAGGACGTTCGTAACGGAACATCGGCCCGATGTAAAAATACTTATAGAGACCCGGCTGAGAGTGGAGCTTCTTTTCAAGAAATGCACGCATGACAGCCGCCGTCCCTTCAGGGCGCAGTGTCATGGAGCGCTCACCGCGATCTAAAAACGTGTACATCTCTTTTGAGACGATGTCTGAAGTTTCACCAACGCCGCGCACAAACAACTCAGTCCGCTCAAAAATCGGCGTACGGATCTCCTGATAGCAGTACTCCGCTGCCGCCTTGCGAATCACTTCTTCAACGTGCTGCCAGCGGTGCGACTCGCGCCACTTCTCCTCCGGATCGCGCTCCACAGGAATGATGTCGAAAACACCTTTGGCAATAGCGTATTCCATAGTTTTCCCAGCCTTGTGCAAATGCCAAAATATACGAACTTTTTCGATAAGAGTAAAGCAAGGATTACGCCAACGGACGTACCACCCGGCATATCCATAAGGGGGCAGTAATAACCCAACTTGCCCCCTTATCCCGACATTTTGAGGTTTTTCGAAAAAATGTTTTACAACTGACTGCTGAATTTTAAGTGGACAGAATCGCATATCCGTCGTATCCTCCTCGTAATCAAAACATATTCCTAATTTTGTGGTGCTTAGCATGGAAAAACAAAAGAAATGGCAGCGTTATTTAATCCTAACTGTCATCATTTTGACGATTTATAATATCCTCCCGACAGTCTTTTTCTATACAAAACCACTGAGTTCGCCGATCGATGAAAAACGCGCAGAGGGTATTGCTGCAGCAATTGTCAGCCGTGTTAACGCTTTGGAAGATGAGTCTGTAGGCTGGCTCTACTCGTTTTGTCACTTGCTTAAGCTAAAACCGCTGCATATCGAACTGCAACCGCAAGATCCTGAATATGTTTCGCTGACGTTCAAGTCGGTTGAAGACGCCAATCTTTTCAGGCAGCACCTGCCGCGCGCTGGATCGCTCATCCCCTTTGTCCCAGCTCAAGTGACGCTGCAAAGCGGAGAAGAGCAGAGCAAAAACGTGGTTGTGCAGCGCCGCATCCCTGTGCACTTTAACGAAGAAAAGCTGCAAGATTACTTTCAATTCTCACAAAAATTTGACGCGCAAAATCAACCGACACCGCTCTATCGTGCGCTGGTGGAAGATCGCGCGCTAGAAGTGGGCATCTCCCTTGCTGGCCCTTCTGAAAACGCCATGTATGTCAAAGGGATTATCGACGAAGCAGGGGGCCCGCAAACGCCAGAACTACTGATCCATCTGGCACAGAATATTCTATCATTTGCCAAAACATTTGGTGAGAATTCCGAGATCTCCCATCGCTATTTCTCCTCTTTCTCTCAAATTGAGGTCTCCGACAAGTCGGCTTTCATCCAAAGCTTTGTCCGCTCCCTTGGGAGTATGCAAGATCAAGTGAAAGCGGAAGTCGCGGCACTGAAGACAGAAGAAGAGCAGCTGAAAGCCAAAGGGCAATTTCTTGAGCCTGCTAAGCAACAAAGAATCGAACTGCTGACTTCTCGTGAGAAAACTCTGACGCAAGCCAGCGCTATCGTGAAGCGCAACTCTGCCTTTTTTGCTAAGGGGCAGCCGCCGCTTAATTTTGCTAGCCTCGGCGCATTGATGCAAGAGGGGGCTCGCACGAGCAAGTTGCAAACGATTTCCTTGGGGCAGCGCAACCCCTTTATCAGCGCGCTGGCCATCGATTGGAGCAATGAGAAAATTTACCTCTTGCCGCATGCCGATGTCGTTGCTTACCGCCAAAACCCTCAAGTCAAGTCTTACGATCAAGCTGACCAGCTTCTCTACAACGAGATTGCACTTGCATCGCGCCAGAGCGGAGAGCGCATCTCTCCCTTCCAAGATCGCTTTGAAATTGAACTCAGCCAGCTGACAAACAGCCAATCATTTCTTGCGATGCGCCTGAGCACGATTGCTCAAGCAGAAGCAAAAGAGCTTAAAGAAACGCTTGGGAGTGCTTGGCACCCTTCGCATCCCGATCTCAAAAGCGCCAACTTCCCGATCTACGATTACGACACCTTCATCAATTTGCCAGCCGAAGAACAGAAGCTCGGCCTCGTGATCTACGCTCCAGCTTCGTATAAACGGATCCCCCCTGCTGGTTTTAAGATGAACTCTCTTTACGTCGTAGCTAAAGGGATGGATAAAATCCTTGCACGTCTGCAAGGTGAGCCGCAAAACGCGCAAACTGCGCAGTTCATGCAAGATTTCAACCATCTCCGAGATCTTTTAAACGCGCATGGTTTTGTCGGATACTCTGGTAAATCGATTGGGCTGGGAGCTGAGTTTGCCTCCGACTTCATTTTTGAAGTTGAAGACTACTACCAAACCGTCTTGAAAGCGACGCGTGAAGAATTTGGTGTGCATGGCACCAAGCGCTATGCCGTGCTTGAATTCACCAACGTTGAACAGCGCATTCTGACAGAAAATAAGATTGGCAACCACATCCATGAAGATCTACTCAAATGGCGCGATGACTACTTAGCTGCACAACTCGGCATCCGAGGTGTCTCCAAGTTTGATGTGCCAAAACCTGTACACAACGTCTACTGGAGCAACTTTCAATTAAGCCTGGCTAAGTATTTCCGCGGTGATGATCGCAAGATCCTCCACTGGGGTCTCGATCTCTCAGGTGGAAAAACTGTCCAAATCGAACTGCGCGACAGCAATAATCGGATGGTGACAAATGAAGCTGACATCCAGCAAGGGATTAACGAGCTCTACAATCGCGTCAATAAGATGGGGGTCTCCGAGGTCAGCATTCGCAAGGAAGGCAATTACATCACGCTCGATTTCCCAGGCTCACAAGGTCTCTCTGCGACGGAGCTGGTCAAAGCTTCCTCCATGTATTTCAACATCGTGAATGAAAAGTTCGGCTCGAATAACGAAGCGCTCGCTGCAGTTACCAATCGCTTTTTACAAGAGGTTTGGAATGAAGCGGTCGTGACAGGGAAAAAAGAGATCGACGAGATCAATCAAATCGCGTGGAAACACCTTTATGGGGACTCGCTGGACCCTGATGTGATCCAACCGCGCAGCGAAGCGGGTCGCACGCTGTATGAAAATGGTTTCCGCTTAGGCAACCCTCTCGAGACTGCGATCAGCAGCGCCATGAACGAAGCCTACTCTAAAATTGCCATCTACCGCGGCGATGATTTCACCGATTGGTATGGACAAACGCATCCTCTCCTCGTCGTTTTTAGAAACTTCGCGCTGGAGGGATCTAACCTTGAAAACATCCAAGCTGCTTACGATCCGTCCAAAGGCAACTTCCTCTCCTTCTCGGTCAAAGGCTCCTACTCGAATAAAGAGGGACAGCGTTTAAGCCCACGCGAGGAACTCTTCGCCTGGACCTCCCATTTTGCGCGCGAAAAAATTGCGGGCACACCCCTCGAAGCCATCTCTGGCGGCAAAGGGTGGCGTATGGCCGTGATCCTCAATGGATCTGTGATCAGCGCTCCAACTTTAGATGCTGCACTGCGCGACAGTGCGATGATCAGCGGCAGTTTCACGCAGCGCGAAGTTGGCCAGCTCGAAGCTGATCTGAAAGCTGGATCTCTAAGCTTCACGCCGCGCATCCTCTCTGAAAAGAATGTCAGCCCTGAACTGGGTGCTAAAGAGCGTACTAGGGGTATCGTTTCAACCATTGCCTCACTTGTGCTTGTGATCGGTGTGCTCCTCGGCTACTACCGCTTCTGCGGTGTTGTGGCCTCCATTGCCGTTCTGTTCAACCTCCTCATCCTGTGGGCTACACTGCAAAACTTGCAGGCAACGATGACGCTAGCAGGCATTGCAGGTATCATCCTGACTTTGGGGATGGCAGTCGACGCTAACGTGCTCGTTTTTGAGCGTATCCGCGAAGAGTTTTCGCATAGCGGAAGAATCGCCTCTGCTGTGCACGCCGGTTACCGCAAAGCATTTTCCGCGATCTTGGACTCTAACGTCACGACTATCATCGCCGCTTTGATTTTACTCCACTTTGACTCAGGCCCTATCAAAGCCTTTGCGATCACCTTGATCATTGGTATTCTCTCATCGATGTTCACAGCGCTCTTTATGACGCGTTTCTTCTTTGCGGGCTGGGTGCAGAATCCAGAACACAAAGCGTTTAAAATGCTCAACTGGTTCAAAGCCCAGAAGTTCGACTTCTTGAAGCACACAAAGATCACCCTCATCCTCACTTCGGTGGTGATTTTGATCGGTGGCGGTTTCTTCCTAGCTGAACGCTCGACACTCTTCGGTATGGATTTCAAAGGTGGCTATGCTTTGAACGTGGAGATTCAACCCACAGCTCAAGGGCATTACCGCGCTGCTGTGGAAGCAGCCCTCATCAAGCAAGGGATTCATGCACAAGAGATCCAAATCCGTGAACTGACACCAGCAAACAATGTGCGTATCCTGCTCAGCCGTGGCTTGGAACAGCAAGGTCGCCCATTCTATGGCCTCCCCATGGAATACGACTTGAAAGAGCCTGCTTACCCTTATCTCACCAATCCTAAAATTGTCTGGGTGGTGCAGTCTCTACAAAAAGCTGGTTTGCAGGTCAGCCCAGATGCGCTCGAAGAGCTCAATAAAAACTGGACGGAAGTCAGCGGGCAGATCTCAGATTCGATGAGAAATAACGCCCTGATTGGACTTGCAATTGCACTCCTGTCTATCCTTGTTTACATCACGCTGCGCTTTGAGTTTAAATACGCAGCCAGCGCTACCCTCTGCTTAGCGCATGATGTGATTTTCACGATTGGAGTCATCGCCATTCTGCACTACTTTGGCGTACCGATCCAAATCGACCTCAACACCGTAGCGGCGTTAATGACGATGGTAGGCTACTCGCTCAACGACACCATCATTGTCTTCGACCGCATTCGGGAAGATGTGCGCTTGATGCGCAAATCCTCATTTAGCGAGATTATCAACCACGCGCTCAATGTGACCTTGAGCCGCACCATGCTCACTTCCGGCACAACCCTGCTCGTCCTCCTCCCTCTAATTCTATTTGGAGGCAGCACACTCTTTGGATTTTCACTTGTGATGGCCATTGGCGTGATCTTTGGAACGCTCTCCTCCCTCTTCATCGCCACACCACTATTGAAATACTTCCACGACAGAGAGCTTCGGAAAGAACAAAAAATATTAGCGAGCGAGCGATAAAGAACCAATCCAAGTAAAGATTTTCGAGGAGCCTTAAGGTGATTTTGAGCAGATTTTTGCTGCGACAGGCCGAAGGGAATATCTGGAAGCGCATCTTTCCGAGGCATGAGCTGCTAAAAGATGCCAAAAGCACTCAAAGATCCCGAAATTAGATTTAGTTGGATAGGTTCAAAGACACTTGTTACCAAAGTGAAATTTAGCCTATACCAGGCTTATGAGGATGATTCATGGTTGCAACCCAGCACGATCCAGTTTGGGTCTACCCTAAGGTAGATTTAGAGTGGCATAAAACGATTGTTAGCGAGTTCAGCATCCATCCAGTCACGGCGCACGTCTTAGCATCGCGCGGTTTTCGCACCCTAGAGCAAATCCACGACTACCTCTACGCCAAACTCCCCAACCTCTACGATCCTCAGCTTTTCCTCGATATGGATAAAGCTGTAGACAGGGTGCTAACTGCGCTGAAGCGCAAAGAAAACATCCTGATTTACGGCGACAACGATGTCGACGGGATCACCGCTGCCGCATTGCTCACAGAATTTTTACGTTTCATCGATGCCAACGTGTTCTTCTATGTACCCAACCGCACTTCGCTCAAGCAAAGCCTGATCTTAGATGCGATTGAATACGCCAAAATTAACGAATGTAAACTCATCATTACCGTCGATTGCGGCATTACAGCAGCTGAAGAGATCGAAGTTGCCATACGCCATCATATCGATGTGATCGTCACCGATCACCATGAGCCCACAGCGCGCATCCCCCACTGTATAGCGACGCTCAACCCCAAGCTCATCAACAGCACTTATCCCAACCGCAATCTCACAGGCGTCGGCGTGGCGTTTAAGCTAGCGCACGCCATCACAAATGCCTTGATCGGCAACGGATCGATCAGTCCCACCAAGATCGACCTCAAACGCTACCTCGACCTTGTTGCGCTCGGCACCATTGCCGATATGGGCTCTCTGCTCGACGAGAATCGCATCCTGGTGCGCTATGGCCTCCGGCAACTGCGCAAAACCAGACGTATTGGCCTCACCAAGCTATTCACAGTCTGCGACCTCAAACTAGGCGAAATCACCCCGCTCGACATCGCCTCGAAAGTCGCACCGCGCCTCAATAGCTTGGGCCGAATTGCTGATCCCACAAAAGGGGTCGAGCTGCTTCTCATCCGCGATGTCGTCGCAGCCGAAGCCCTCGCCAAAGAGCTCGACTTGAACAACATTGAGCGGCAAAAAATCGAACGGCGCGATTCAGACGACATCGAAGAGTACATCCTCAAAAATCCCCAAATCCTCAAACACAAAGCGCTTGTCCTTTCCTCAGATCGCTGGCATCCAGGGATTATCCCGATCATCACTGCGCGCATCGCCAAACATTACAACCGCCCCACCGTTGTCATTTCCATTGATCAAGGCCTGGGCAAAGGCTCGATACGCACGATCCCCGAGTTTCCCCTTTTGCCCCTTCTGAAAGAAAATGCCAGCATCCTCGAAAACTTTGGCGGCCACGACTTCGCCGCAGGGCTGACCATCCGCGAGGAGATGATCGAAACCTTTAGAGAGCACTTTATTCGATCCGCCAACGCCCGCCTCAAAGAGCAGGATATTGTTCCCAAATTACACCTCGATGCGCGCATTAATTTTGGTGAGCTCACTTTCGACTTCATGGAGTCCTTTAGCTTGCTAGAGCCTTTTGGCAATGAGAACCCAGCTCCCATCCTCTACTGCGACGCTAAACAGATTTGGCCCCCAAAAATCGTTGGCAAAACCCATCTAAAACTCTATCTAGAACAAAATGACCGCATGCTCGAAGGGATCGCCTTTGGTATGGGGGAAAAGCGCCCTCGCCTTTGCAAAAAAAACCTCACGCTGCACATCGCTTTCACACCCCACATCAACACCTTTTTGAATAAAGCGAGCATTCAACTCCAAGTGCGTGACTTCCAAGTCACCGATCTCCCTGAATGATGCAAGGCACGATTGAATCGATCGCATTTGGCGGTAGCGGCGTTCTCAAAAGCGACGGTTACGTCGTCTTTGTGCCCTTCACTGCCCCAGGCGACCAAGTGCATATCGAACTCGTGCAGAAAAAAAAGCATTACGGCGTTGGCAAACTCGTTGAACTGCAGAGCCCCAGCCCTCTGCGCACGACCCCTCCTTGCCCCTATTTTGGTAAGTGCGGCGGTTGCCAGCTGCAACACCTCAGCTACGCTGCCCAGCTCGAAGTGAAGCGCAAATTCATCGAGGATGCGCTCCAGCGCATTGGCAAAATTCAAGTCGTCGTGCCTCCTGTCGAACCAGCGCCCCTCACTTTCGGTTACCGCCGCCATATCACCTTGCAGCTGCGCGCAAAAGAAGATCAGGGATTTGAGGCGGGTTATATCGGTGCTGATGGACACACCTTTCTGCCTATCAACACCTGCCCAATCTTTTCAGAGCACGATACGGCGATTTTCGCGTCACTTAGACCCCTGCTGCACCAGCTCTCGCCCAAAGGGATTGAGCGCGCTACGCTGCGCCTTTTTAAAGCAGCGGCTTCTCAGTATCTGCTCGTTCTGCATACATTTCCCCATCTGCCCCAAAATGCAGCCATCGCCAAGGAGCTACTTAGCGCGCAGCCTCTGTGGGAAGGGATCAGTTTCAGCAGTCCGCGAGAACAGGTTGCTTATGGCCAGGCCAGTTGTCACGTGGAGATTTTGGGCATAAAGGCTACGTTTGCCCTCTCTGGTTTTTTGCAAAACTTCCCAGAGCAGATGGAAAAGATCTACAGAGCCATTTTGGACAATGTTCCCGAAAGCGCTCAAAGAATCCTCGACCTCTACAGCGGCGTGGGGCTCACTTCGCTCCTCTTGGCTCAGCGCAAAGAGGCCGTGGTAGCTGTCGAACTGCACAGCGAAAGCACCCGGATTGCCGTGCAAAACGCCCATGCGAGTGGCATACACAATGTGGAGTTTCTCACAGGCAAAGCAGAACAGCTCGCGCCAGAATTATTGCAGAAACACACCTTTGATGCCGTGCTGCTCAACCCGCCGCGCACAGGGGTGGATCCACAGCTCATCCAAACACTTTTAAACACGCGTCCCCACCATCTTCAATACCTCTCATGCATGCCTGCCACCCTCGCGCGCGACCTGCAAGCCTTGCATCAAGGCGGCTACACTGTGGCAAAGATCCAGGCCTTTGATATGTTTCCACAAACCACCCATGTGGAAACTCTTGTCACATTAACCCATGAGTGAGACAAACTCCTTTAAATGCCCTTTAGCCTCATCCACAGCCTCTTGCCAGAAATCAGGCTTGCGCAGATCCGCGCCCCAATGCTTGAGCACCAATGCTTCTGTCTCCATCTGCCCAGAATCCCTTAAAAAGGCATCGTACTTCTCCGCAAAGTTGCGCTCCTTCTTGACTCGCGCAGAAAGTCCTAGACTCAGCAAATAACCAAAGGCATAGGGATAGTTGTAAAAAGGCACGCCGGTAAAATAAAAATGCAGCTTAGAGACCCAAAAATGGGGATGCCACACATCCAACGCATCGCCATAAGCCCGTTTCTGCGCACTTGTCATGAGCGCATTCAAGTCTCCAGCCAAGAGAAATTCTTTTGACCGCGCCTTGTAAAACTCTGTCTCGAACAAGAAACGCGCATAGATATTCATGAAGAACGTCGCAGAGCGCTGCAAGCGATCGCCCAGCAGTTTGAGTTTACCCTCACGTGTCGTGCTCTCCTCGATCAACGCATCAAAGATGAGCTGCTCAGCAAATGTCGAGGCCGTCTCAGCCACGTTCATTTTATAATTCTGCAAAAGCGGCGGTAAATCTCTGATCACATAGCTGTGATAACCATGTCCAAGCTCATGCGCGAGCGTCAGAATGTTCTGCATTGAGCCAGAATAAGTCATGAAGATGCGGCTCTGTTTCGAGTGTATAAAAGGCACGCAAAACCCTCCAGGACGCTTGTCGGAGCGATCTTCTGCGTCAATCCACTCCTCCTGGCAAGCCAATTTAGCAAAAGCTCCCATCCCCTTGTGAAATTGCGAGAAACGTTCGATGATCAGCTCAGCGGCATCCTCGTAGGGGACATTGTCAGGCTTTTCAGATGGCAAAGACGCCTCCAGATCATACCAAGAAAGGCGTTCCACACCGAGCATCCGCCCTTTTTGCTTTAAAAACCCAATAAATGGCGCACGATTCGCTTCGACCACCCCCCACATCGCATCGAGCGTCTCGCGCTGCATGCGATTTTCAAGCAGCGACTCATGCAGCGGATCTTGCCATCCGCGGCGATGGTAGAGCGCTAAGCGAAAACCCGCGAGATGATTCAAGACTTGAGAAAATTCCCGCTCCTTCGACGTCCAAGCTTTTTCCCATTCAGAAAAGACCTCCTGGCGCACAGCGCGATCAGGATGGGCGAATAAGTTATCCGCCTGCCCAGCCGTGAGCATCTCGACTTTCCCCTCTTTTTTAAATGGAATGCGCGTACTTGCCACCAGTGTCGAGTACATCTCGTTCCAACTGTGGTAACCATCGACTGCTAGCTCTGTGGCAAGCTCCTCTGCATTCTTCTCGAGCAAACTAGACGCGCGCCTACGCCGCTCCTGCAAAACATAGCTATAGGGCTTAACCTCAGCCTGTCCCAGAAACGCATTAAACGCCTGCTCGCTCATGTTCAATAAGGCACGATCAAACGCTTGGGCACGCTTTTGAAATTCCGCTTCTAAACTGCAGTACCGTACTCTTAGCTGGGAAGCCGTCTCATCCTTAGAATTCTGCGATTCAAGGCAAAGAATGAACGCATCGCACTCCTTTATCGCTCCATCGAGCTGGTCGATCTCTGTCAATAAAGAAATGCTCAGCTCCCGCTCGAGCTTTTGCTCGAGCGCGCGAATGCGCTGTGCTAAACTTTCTAGCTCATCTCGAAACGGCTTAGATTGACTGCCACCTTGAAAAAAACACTCCAGATTCCATCTTTGTAAGTACATGACCATCTCCTGCTAAGAGACTGTTAACTGATTGCGTTAATAGTCTCTAAGAGGGGTCATTCTACAAACTCGATGGATTATTGAGGAGCGTCTTGTTGACGCGAAGCCGCATTGAGTTCAGCTGTAATTTCGGCAAATCGCTACTGCACAACTTCATAGCGATCATGACCTGCGGAAAGCAGTGGCGCGCTTGTATTTACACCCTCTTCTCAGGGCAAAGTGTATACTGCGTTCGGGTGATTTGTAAACATTTCTACTCGATCTTTTACCGCTTGAAGCGATATTCGGCCTCGCCAACTTATCCTCAAGTTTGCCTCGGCCTCCATACCGCTTCGATCGGTAAAATCTCATCGTATAAATATTTACCTCTCACCCGAACTCAGTATAAAAGCAAATCATGGGGAAATAAAAAAACCACTGGGGAGAACTTCCCAGTGGTTTTGTTCTCAGGATAGTAATCCTACTTTCTCGCGAGAAAAAGGGTTAAGGTCTAAAGGTTATTACATAACCTCAGAACTTAACGGACCTTTCTTATTGAGATAATTTTCCTGATAAGTCTTGATATCTTCCGTATGTACGACCCAAGCTGCACCTCGACGGTGAGCTTTCATCAGCCCCACGCGCGTTGCGTAATAAATTTTTTGAGCAGGTACATTCAACATCTTAGCGACTTGATTAACAGAGTAATATCCTTTGTCGTTATCAAAAAGGAGCTCTCCGTTATACAGTGACTTTGTGCGGGAATACTTATTTTTGCGGTAATTTTCAAGATCTTCTAGATCAATTGTCCAACGTGTGGAATCTTTGCACGCCTTAAGCTTTTTTTGCTTAATAGCGACATAGATGGCTTGCCGAGTGACGTTATTGATGCGCGCCGCCTCAGTGATCGAAACCACCTTCTTGCCATGAGGAGTCGCCTCACCCACACCTAGGTGCTTTTTATCTTGTTCCATGATTTATTTCCTCCAATCAATTCAAAATAACTCTTTACTTCCCGCGCGCCTTCAGTGTAGAACTCGCTTTAAATCAACCACTTATTAAATAATCTGGCGCATTCCGCGGTTAGTTTTAATTAAATTCATTCTATTCATTCACTTTGAACATTAATTATGGCATATAAATGAATTGAAATCAAGCATATAGAGATTTTTTAACTCAGAAGCGGGGTCAAAAGGCCCCTGAAAACAATTTTTAAAGTAGCCATAAACCTTTGAGGTGCTGTAAGCTGCGAACTAAGGTTGTGGCCAAAGAGAATGCACATGTTTTCAAAATTTTTCTCACTCATTTTTGTCATTTTTTTCACTTTTTGCCTCCTCGAGGCAAAGCCCCCTCAGCTCACTCCCAGGGATGCTCGGATAAAAATTGATGAAATTCTCAAGGCCCATGTCTCCCATCAACAGCTATCCGCTGAGCTGGCTTCACGTGCTATTCAAAATTTTCTTGAAGAACTAGACCCCACCAAAACCTATCTCTTAGCCCCTGAGATCGAAGCTTGGCTGCATCCTACCCCTGAGCTCCTCCAGAAGGTCATGGAGGGCTACAGACGCGAGGAATTCACCTTTTTTAGCGATGTCCACGCCCGTATGGTGGAAGCGATTCAGCGGCGCAATGCAATCGAGGCGGAGACGGCCCATTTGGAGCTCCCAAAGGATGTGCTCCCCTCTGAGTTTAAAGATATTCAATGGGTTAAGACGCGTGAAGAGCTCCGCGACAGATTAATGCGTATTAAAGCCCTGCAGCTAAGCACGGCTGAGAAGATCTCCACTGAGAATAAGGAGCAATTCATCCAGCGGCTGCAAAAACGGCGCCTGACGCGCGAAGGCGAACTCTTGGGAGCCACCTCGGAAGAGCAGGAGCAGATCGTCCTGGCGTATGTGCTCAAAGCCACAAGCTCTGCGCTCGATTCCCAAACGATGTACTTCACCCCTGCTGAAGCGAATCAATTCACCATCCAAGTGCAGCAGCGCCTCTTCGGCATTGGCGCACAACTGCGCGATGATCTCAATGGCCTGACGATCATCCGCCTGCTCGATGGAGGACCTGCCAGCCAAGGCAACAAGCTCAAAGTCGGCGATAAAATCGTTGCTGTCGACAATGAGCCGATTGTGGGCATGGACATCGTGGAAGCAGTTGAGCTGATCAGAGGCCCACAAGGCTCCAATGTCACTCTGACGATTTTGCGCGAGGTGAAAGAGAAAAACCAGCTGCAAGAGGAAAAACTCAACGTAGAGATCGTGCGCGGCGAGGTCGTTTTGAAAGAAACCCGTCTAGAAGCAACCTACGAGCCTTATGGCGATGGAGTGGTCGCAATTCTGCACCTCTTCTCCTTCTACCAAGATGCGAATAGCTCTTCAGCCGGAGATCTTGCGGCTGCGATAGAAAAGCTCAAAAAAGAGCACCAGATCAAAGGGATCATCCTCGACTTGCGCAACAATGGAGGGGGGCTGCTCACGCAAGCCGTCTCCGTCACGGGACTCTTCATCTCTAAGGGGATTGTCGTCTCTGTCAAAGACAACTCTGGACAGGTGCAACACCTCCGAAACATCGAGAGTAAGAAAGTGTGGGATGGCCCGCTGCTCGTGCTGACCAACCGCCTCAGCGCATCTGCGGCGGAAATCGTAGCTCAAACACTCCAAGATTACGGCAGAGCCTTTGTGGTCGGCGACCCTGAAACCTTCGGAAAAGGCACCTTCCAAACATTCACCCTAGAAGCTGCCAATTTTGGTAAAGTGAACCCCAAAGGGGAATACAAAGTCACGCGCGGCCGTTACTACACCGTCTCGGGCAAAAGCCCTCAGCTCGTCGGCGTCAAGTCTGACCTTGTAGTACCTGGTATCTTCTCAGAAATGGACATTGGTGAAAAATTCTCAAAATTCCCTGTCGACACTGATAATATCCCACCTAATTTCACAGATGATTTGAGCGATGTCCCCCCGATCCACCGCAGTCAATTTAGCCGCATCTACAAAACCAATTTGCAAGGGGTGATGAAAGTCTACGAACCATACCTTGTAACACTTAAAGCTAACTCGACGCGCCGCTTAGAACTCAATAAAAACTACCAAAACTTCCTCAAAGAGGCTGCCAAAAAGGACGACGCCTTCGATCCGACTGAATTTTTTGGTCAAAACGACCTGCAGCTCCTCGAGACGATCAATATCATCAAAGATCTGATTCTGCTCGTCGAGCACCAGCCTGCCTCTCAATCCTCCAAAACCAGCGCTAAAGCCGCTTAAAGGGTCTCAACACGCCCTCTGCCTGCTAAATCTCTTAAGATTAATCGCTGTCTCTTATATACTCGTGAGTTCACCTGCCCTATAGGATAATATATGAAAAAAGTGCGCGTCAGAATTGCCCCTTCTCCGACAGGAGACCCCCACGTAGGCACGGCCTACATGGCCCTCTTTAATTTGATCTTTGCTCGCCGTTTTGGGGGTGATTTTATCCTGAGGATTGAGGATACCGACCGCACACGCTCTAGACTTGAATACGAAAAGAACATTTATGACGCTCTGAGATGGGCTGGAATCGATTGGGATGAAGGACCTGACAAAGGGGGCCCATGCGCACCCTATCGCCAATCGGAGCGCACAGAGATTTATCAGAAATACTGCCAGCAACTCCTCGACCAAGGCAAAGCGTACAAGTGTTTTGCCACGCCAGAAGAGCTCGCAGAGATGCGTGAGATGGCCGCGAAACTAGGTCAGCGCGTCGGTTACGACCGGCGCTACCGCAATCTAAGTCCACAAGAGGTCGAGCAGCGTGAGCGCGCCGGCGAGCCTTTTGTCGTACGCCTCAAAGTGCCGCTAACAGGCGAATGCGTCTTCGAAGATGGGATCAAAGGGCGGATCTCCTGCCCTTGGGCCGATATCGACGATCAGGTTTTGCTAAAATCAGACGGTTTTCCTACCTACCATCTAGCGAATGTGGTTGATGATCACCTGATGGGAATCTCCCATGTGATTCGTGGAGATGAATGGATGAGTTCGACGCCCAAACACATCTTGCTCTATGAGAGCTTTGGATGGGAACCGCCCATGTTCATGCACATGCCCCTTCTTCTCGGCAAAGATGGCAAGAAACTCTCCAAGCGGCGCAATCCGACCTCGATTTTCTACTACCGTGATTCAGGATATCTGCCGGAAGCCTTCGTGAATTTCATGACTTTGATGGGCTACAGCATGCCAGGTGACCGCGAAGTTTATTCCCTCGAAGAGATCATCAAGGAATTTGATCCTAAGCGCATCGGCGTGTCGGGGGCTTTCTTTGACGTCTTGAAACTCGACTGGCTCAATCAGCAGTACATGATCAATACCATCCCTGAGAATAAGCTCTGGGAGCGGCTCAGAGGGTGGCTTTTCAACGACGCCTTCATGCAGAAACTGATGCCCTTATGCCATACGCGGATCAAAACCTTTAGCGAGTTCATCGAGCTCTGTGACTTTTTCTTTGTGCACCATCTGCACTACACTCCTGAGCAGCTTTGCCCAGCGCAACAGCCCAAAGAGAAGATCGCTATGATACTGCAAGGGATCATCTGGAGCATGGATGAGCAGGAGAACTGGAAGCGGGAAGGGATCGAAAAAGCGTCGCGCGAAGTCTCAGAAATCTTCGACGCCAACCACAAGAAAGTGCTCATTCCGGTACTTTACATGGCCCTTACAGGCAAACGGCATGGACCTCCTCTGTTCGACTCGGTCGAGCTACTAGGTAAAGACCGCACGCGCGCCAGACTGCTAAATGCAATTGAGATGCTAGGCGGTATTTCGAATAAGAAGATGGATCACCTGACGAAGGGCTGGAGCAAGCGGGATTGCAAGGATCTCTTTCCTACGCAAGCAGACCCCCAAACAAACAAAAATGATTAACGTTGTTGCTCTTCTTTGACAGGGGCTTTATCTGCAGATTTTTCTGAAATGATATACGCAGACTGGTACCCTGGGTCTGTACAAGCGCAAAATAAAGCTAGCAGCGTGAGGAGCAGAAGCGATTTTCGTTCCATACTTAATTTTTACCCTTTTTTAGGCTCGCATGTCCATGGTTATTTTAGGTAAAGACAGGTCCCACCCAGCACTAGCGACCCTCAAAGAGCGCGTGCTGCTCACACGCCCCCCATCGAGCAAAAAGACCTTTCATATCTCACTCGATCTGCAAAACGCCCCTTTAGAATTCCAACCAGGCGATTCGATCGGGATCTTCGCGCGCAACGACCCCCTTCTGGTCGATCACCTGCTGGCAGCCATGCGCAAAAGCGGCGATGAGATCATCAAAGACCCCCGCTCAGACCATATGTTGAGCTTGCGCGAGTTTCTAAGTGCCAAAGCCAACCTCGCGCGCCTTACCTCCTCCTTTTTGAAGCTATTTTACGAATATGAACAGATTCACGATAAACGCAATCAGCTTCACCATCTACTCCAACAGGAGAATAAACCTCTGCTTTCTCAGTACTTAAACACTCACGACCCTCTCGACCTATTCAAGGCGTACCAAGGGGTTGAAGTCCCTTTGGAGCAGCTCTGTGCGCAATTTGGCCCCCTGCTGCCCCGTTTCTACTCGGTGGCATCTTCACCTAGCCTCTTCAAACATGAAGTGCACCTCACCGTAGCGCTCTCAAGCTACCCCCACTCAGGCGAAGTGCGCTACGGCGTGGCCAGCCATTTCCTCTCCAATCTCGCGCACCTTCACACAACACCTATCCCCGTCTACGTGCAGCGCGCGCTGCACTTTGCGCTACCCGTTGATGACGCAACCCCCATCATCATGGTGGGCCCAGGCACTGGCGTAGCCCCCTTTCGCGCCTTCATTCAAGAGCGCCTGCACCGCGGTGCTACTGGCAAAAACTGGCTCTTTTTCGGCGAGCGCAACCGCCAATCCGACTATCTCTACCATGAGTTTTGGGAGAACTGCGCTGCAGCCGGGACCCTTAAGCTCGACCTGGCTTTCTCGCGAGACCAAGCGGAAAAGATCTACGTCCAGCATAAAATGCTTGAACAGGCGCGTGAGCTATGGAGCTGGCTACAAGAAGGCGCTTATTTCTACGTCTGCGGGGATGCCAAGCATATGGCCAAGGACGTGGAAGCAGCTCTTGTCACCATTGCTCAAACGCAAGGCCACATGAGTGAAGAGGCCGCCAAGGCCTACGTCAAGAGCTTGCGACAGCAGAAGCGCTATCTTGCGGACG
>Ga0247727_10001655_pt1 | contig 52312 bp, 52 predicted proteins | sample WisWelCaveWW1625_FD_202498 | JGI IMG/M metagenome (GOLD analysis project Ga0247727, IMG submission 202498) | Biofilm microbial communities from Wishing Well Cave, Virginia, United States - WW16-25 | ecosystem: Environmental > Aquatic > Deep subsurface > Groundwater > Cave microbial mat | place... | reverse complement strand
CCATCGGTGGGGATTCGGTGAGGGTCGAGTTTGGCGTTCAGCCATGCAGCGGCGGTGCCAGCGGGCCGTCTGTTGAAGGAGGCAGACTCGATCCAATCGAGGCATGTACTCCGTTTGGGGAGGTGGTAGTGAGAAGTGGCGCTCAGCTCGATCATTTTCGTATTCTTGCTAATCCCGACATGATCGGGCTAGGACAGATGACAACTCTTACTGTTACAGCAGAAGATGACCACAATAACGAGATCCAACTTTCTGGCAACACAGCGCTTATTCTTGAGGTAAATCCGGATGCTGTTGGAAGCCTCGTCAATTCGGCAGGAGATACAACCACCGGCCGCGATCACGTCATCGATTATCAAGAGGCACGAAATGGGTTAGTAAGATTCCTGGCTAGTCGCACACTCCCACGACGCGTCGCAGCGAGTCTGAAGGTGAGGCTTGGAACTGATGAAACGAAGACGGGTTCGACACTGTTGACAGTCCAGCCGACTTGCGAACTCAGAATCACTGTCAACCCACGAGAGGTCGAGCCGCTGAAAGCTGGCCGAATGAACGAGGCGGTGGTCGTGGTCGCGATAGCATGCAATGGAATTCCGGTCGAGGGTGTCGCCATTGACTTACATGTATTCGGAGTTGAACAAACCGGGGGCCATGATCATTCGGGAAATCGTCCAGGAGGAACTCTCCAGAGAGCAAGTGGGTTTACCGGTTCCAATGGAGAAATGCGGACTACCTATACCGCTTCAGAGATTGGCGGGACAGATAGGGTCTTTGCGACGCTTGTTGAGACCTCGCAGAAGGATAGTCTTGACATACCCGTCTGGATTAATGATCTCGTCCTGCTGCCTAATGAGCCCAATCTGTACATCAAGATTGGTGGAACATGCTCACATCATGGACCGAGCGATCAACTTCCTATTGGAAGTCGGTGTCTGACTCCTGATAACAACCACTGGGCAACGGCAGATGTCGCTACCAGCCTCTTTTCTATCGCGTTGGGATGGTTTTTTGAATTTCCCAGTGAACCTCCCCTCTTTATCAACGACATAAGTCTACCAGGTGGGGGCCTTTTTGACATCAACGGAAATTGGAGACCCGGGCATTCTACTCATCGAACGGGGAGAGATGTGGATGTGAGGACAGAGTTTCCAGATCCGGCAAGATTCAGACAGGGTATAATAATTCGCAGTCCGAGAAACTCCCTTGATACCTCGGCAATCAGATCTAATATCTTGTTCGAAAGGAAATGCAAGATGGGGGGAGCACGCAAAGCTCAGATTCATGGAACCTTAGGAACAACAGAGGAACACTATCATGTATCCTTCTAAGATTCACAGCCCGTCCCGTCCCGGGCGAAACGCTACGAAGAGATTCTTGACGATTCTTTTTGCTGTCACAGCTTGCTACTCGTGGCTGCATGGCCAAGTTTCTTCAAGTGTTACGTTCGATTCATCAACGGGGAATTACGTTATTCGGTTCCAAGGGGCGGAAGGCATCGTGGAAACTGTTTTCGAACCTTCGACGAAAGTTCGACCACATATTCAATGTGTGGTGTTAAGGGATCGTGACTCCGGACGGTTACTCTACTATTATACTGTTCGAAACGGTAACGGTGCCAGACAGCGATTAATCACATTCTCAGTTGATCACAAAACCCAAATTAATGACCTTGAGGCGCCGAACCATCAATGGACAGCGGATATAATAGGCACACGACGACTAGCGAGTTGGTCACACTCGAGAGTAGATCCCCATGGCGTTCTAACGAGTTTTAACGGAATACCGTCTGATTCGGCAGCAAGTGGTTTTTCGTTTCGTTCTGCCGGACTTCCCACAATCGTGTTTAGTTACTCAGAAGGAGCTGCTAAAACCGTATATTTTCCAGAGGAACCGCCCCTCGACGTGGACAGCCTTTTGGATCCTCTGGAAATCTTTCCAAGAAACAGCGTTAGCCAAACGACTGTGGGTCCTAAACAACCTGAAGAAGCTTTTGACAAGACTGCTTTTCTTGACACCCTCCTTTCTTACACGCGCCAATCGGCTCAGCTTGGATGGCTGGGGAGAATCAGGGACGACGACTGCGACGACGATGAACGCCCCGATGATGGCGTCGTAAGGAATATCGAGAACCGATTGCAGAAAGCGAGACGAGAACTGGTGCGTGGAGACTCCGTCAAAGCACGTAGAGAACTGGAGAAACTGATTAGAAAAGTCGATCGACTGCAGAGAAGAGGCGAGCGCGTCATGACCGGTGAAGCCTATGCGCTGCTCAAGTATAACACCGAATACCTGATCGAGCGGCTGCCGGAGAGGAGAAGACGGTAATAGGAAGGATCGACGGGGAAGTCAGAATGTGGGCAACTATCCAGAGTACGAGAAAGGAGACGATCATGAGCCGTACATTTGAGTTGTTGTTTGGGTGCGTGCTTATTTCAACCGGAATAGCATCCGCACAAACGGTCTACTCGGTTCCTCCGAACACAAAGGGAAATCAGCTCGACTTAACCGTTGTCAATGAATCCCCCACGGCCGCTGCCGTTGAGCTTGAGCTGAAAGCGATCAAATATCCCCCGACCGTAACATTCCGGGCGGTAACGCAGACTATTGAGTCGATACCGCCTCGGAGTGAACGGTCAGCCACCTTCACCTTCGATGTCGGTCGGCCCGCCTCCGTGAACCTGACAGACACGTTAGAGTTTCTCATCAGCCTGCCTTCGCCGAAGCGGAGCTTCAGCTCCGCATCTACGCACCGTAGCGTGCTTCAACGCGCAGGCGCGCAGGCAGGCGACAGGGCTGGTGCAGTGTGGCAGAAGTCCATCATCATCAACTACACGCCGCCGGCGGTGTTTGCCCTCGAGCAAAACTATCTCCGTCCGCTCCGCGGACGAGAGTCTCGTACCGACAAGGAAGGCTCAATTATGTAGCGGGACGGACCCAACCCCTTCAATCCTTCCACAACCATTTACTACCAACTGCCGATTGACAGCAGGGTGAGCTTAAAGGTTTACAATGTCCTGGGCCAGGAGGTCACGACGCTCTTCGACGAGCAGCAGTCGGCCGGATACCATGAAGCACGCATGGATGCCTCGACACTTGCCAGCGGACTGTATTTCTACAGAATGGACGCAGGTAACTTCACGGCAGTGAAGAAGCTCATGGTGGTGAAATAGAGCCCCTCTCTTAATTCAGAAAGCCCGGTACATATGCCGCGTGCCGGGCTTTTCTTTTGGACGCCTCGGAGTATCGCGGTGTCTCAGGCATTACCCTATGCCCTCACCGCGAGGTAATTGGTACCTCCTGTTGACTGCAAGAAAAAAAACGCTTACTTTGGTTTCATAAAAATGAAATAACAATTTGCCCTCAGCCCGACGATGATCCTCGCAATTGATGTCGGTAACACGAATACCGTATTCGGGATTTTTCGACGCAAGAAACTTATTGCATATTGGCGTGTATCAACCACAACGGTAAGAACGGAAGACGAATGCTGGCTCGTCCTCAAGCTTTCCCTCGAACAGAAATCGATAAGGAGTGAAGAAATCAGTGGAGTAGTCATTTCCTCAGTAGTCCCCACCGTCACGACAATCCTGGAGATGATGACCATGAAGTATTATCGGCTCGCGCCTGTGATTGTATCAGCGGCCATCGACATCGGGCTCAAAATACGATACGATACACCGGAGGCAGTCGGCGCGGACCGCCTCTGTAATGCGGTCGCTGCTTACAAGAAATACGGCGGGCCTTGCATTGTGGTCGACATTGGGACCGCAACAACCTATGACGTAATTTCCAGGAGAGGGGAGTATCTCGGGGGAGCCATCGCTCCCGGGATTGAAACTGCTTCTACTGAGCTCCACCGGCGCACGGCATTGCTACCGAAGATTCAACTACGATTTCCGCAGAACGTTATTGGTATGAACACGGTAACGAGCATGCAATCGGGTGTTTTCTATGGTGCCCTTGACGCGCTGGAGGGGATGATCGCGCGCATACAGAAAGTCATTGGAAGGAAGGCACCAGTTATCGCTACCGGAGGCTTTTCAAGACTCATCGTGAAGAAAAGCAAAATAATCGATCACCTTGAGCCCAACCTCGTCCTTGAGGGTGCCGCGCTCATTTACGAAAGAGTGAAGGGAACCTCGCGATAAGTCTAAGTCGCATTTCACCACCCCCCAAAAAACACAAAAGCCGTCCCACGAACACGAGACGGCTCTTTAGAATCAGGAAAGTAAGCAATTATCTCTTTACCAGAGAAGATTCGGATTGAATTTCCGAGGCTTCAGTTTGCACAACCCTGCCGAGCTTCCTTGCCTCGGCAAAGCGCTCGTGCAGTAACGATGAAATATTCACCATCGACTTCATAGCCGAAGAGACCGTATTATATTCCTGTTTCACCTCAGTAAATGCACTGCTAAAACGATCACGCAGAGCTTTATTCAGGAGCGGCAAGAGGTCTCGCTCATATTCTTCTATGTTCATGGAAATGAGCGTCAGTGAAGTGTTCACAACGTGGGCGAGTGCCGAGACGGTGTCTTGAAATGTTTGAAGCGCCACAAGGTTCTTTTCCCGCTCACGCGCAATCTGCTCGCGGCGGGCTTTCTCTTGCCGAAACAAATACCGCTCATAGACTCCATTAATCAGCAGCGGAAGATGATCGAAATCGATTTGATCCTTTCGAACATAATCATATGCCCCGAGGCTCATCGTTTCTACTGCAATCTTCTCCGATCCTGCAGCGGTGAGCATGATGACGGGTGTATCCATTTTCTCTTCATGGATCCACTGCATAACGTTCAAACCAGAGATCCCCGGCATCTTGTGATCAAGAACGACAACATCAAATTCTTTATTCTTCAGTGCCTCAATTGCGGCCTCCCCCGAGTCGCATTCCTGCACTTGAAATCCTGCGCTCGCCCTAAGAAATTCTCTGACAGCCTTCCGAAAGGATTCCTCGTCATCGACGATCAAGATGCGCAGAGGACTTGTTTTTTCGATCATAGAACCCGGCATATGATGAACGTTTTACGCAGGCTTAGTTTACCATTATCCGCAGCAAGTAACAAGTTAGAATTCTCTAATATGGATTAGAATATTCCAATACATGTGATTGGAATCGTGCAAAAGACGCTTGAAGAGCCTGCTTCTTGAGGAAGCCGAATCGCACGGGACTATTCAAGGACGTGTTTGGTGGAGAGTCAGGCCAGCTTTTGTTTCGTAAGAGGATTCTTGATTGGAAGCCTGATGGTAAACGTGGATCCTCTGCCCACTTTGCTCCGGACGGAGATTGTTCCGCGATGTGCTTCTGCTATCCACTTCACTAATGCCAATCCGAGCCCGACACCACGCGAATCATCAGAATCAGCTCTGTAAAAAGGATCGAAGATCTTCTCTATCATTCCTGGAGCGATACCCTTTCCACTATCAGTCACGGAAATGGCGGCATGTCCATTGTCAACGATGCACCCGACCCGGATTCGACCCCTCTTACGTGTGTGCTTCAGAGCGTTGTCAAGAAGAGCAAAAAGGACTTGCTGCAATCGTATTCTATCTGCCTGGATATGCAGCATGGGGATTGTGTTAAGGACGACTCTTACATCCTTTTCGCGAGCGAGTATGGAGGCTTCTTCGCAAAAGTCCTTTAAGAGTGTATGCAGCGGGACGCGGGAGATGTCCAGCTTAAACTTGCCAGCCTGCAGCGTTGCCAGGCTGAGCAAATTATGCACGATGCGATCTAACCGGAGAATCTCGTCGTAAATGGATGCAAGGGTCTTCCTCATCTCTCCGATGGGCACTCTGGGACGCAGAACTTCCTCCAATTGGTTCCTGACGAGGGATAGCGGTGTACGAAGTTCATGGGAAGTAAGGGATGCAAAACTCAAGACCTGTCGAAGACGATCGCCCATCTTTTCAGAAATCCCGACCACCCGTTGAGCCAGGTCAGATACTGCCCGGGTGACGCTGACACGTCCGGGATACTGGGTCGCGGGAAGGGAAATTGTCTTGCTTGAATTGACTTCGAAAAGATTCAGCAGCCGCGCTTCGGACTGCCGCAAAGTCTCTTCCCCCCGCTTAAGGTCACCGATGTCGCGCGCAACCCCAATAAGACCGATAACATTGCCTTCGCTATCTCTGACTTGAGAAGTCCTGAGAGCTATGGGAAACTCAGATCCATTCTTCCTGCGATGAAGTAGTTCGCCAACCCATCCGCCCCGGCGCGTGTGTTTCCATATTTGTCTTGCAATGACCGCATCAACTTTCGGCGAACGAAGTATGTTCGGATGCTTGCCGAGGATTTGTTTCTCGGAATAGCCGTAGGCCTCAAGAAAGGCTTTGTTCACAAAAATGAATCGATCGTTTACATCCGTGATGCAAATGAGCTCCGAGGTGCTCTCGACTGCATGGGCCAGCAGGCGAATCTGTTCTTCCCTCACAGGTGAAGGAGTCACTCCCTGAGTGAGTCTCTTGCCGTCTTTTCTTTTCATCACGAATTCAAATCTTTGATGACCCCCTCGTAGCAGGGGGCTGCGCTTTTAGTACTCTGTGCGGGACTCCCGAACCACCGCAACCTGTCGCCTGCGGCAACGATCGGCTGTCGACACCATCGATGAATCCTGTTTACTCATCCCTCAGGATAAAACCCTCCCCGCGGATCGTCTGAATGAGTTTCTTCGGGAATCCTCGATCGATTGCTTCTCGAAGGTAACTGACGTAGACGTCAACGATGTTGGTGCCCGTGTCAAACTTGTAACCCCAAACTTGTTCAGCGATGCGTTTTCGAGTGAGAATCTGATCCTTGTTACGCATGAAATATTCTAAAAGCGCAAATTCTTTTGGACTCAGAACGATGGTCTTGTGTCCCCGGCTCACCGTGCGTTTTACAACATCTATGGTGAGGTCGCCAGCCTGCATAATGGAGGTTCTCGAAAAACCGGAGCGCCGAAGGATCGCTTGAATGCGTTCCAACAGTTCTCCCGAGTCGAAAGGTTTGACCAGGTAATCGTCGGCCCCATCCTGCAAACCCTGTATGCGGTCGGCCACGCCATCGCGTGCAGACAGGATCAACACAGGAGTCGGATAGGACCGTGAGCGGAGCTCTTGGAGGAGGGCAGTTCCAGATTTTTTCGGTAGGTTGAGATCGAGGATGATGAGGTCGAATTCGCGCGATTGTGCCTTCTCGGTACCCTCTTCCCCATCAAACGCGAGCGCCACAACATAGCCAGCACGCACCAACTTACGCTCAATCGAGTGGGCGAGTTTCCTCTCATCTTCGACCAGGAGAATTCGGATTTTCTTCTCAGAAACATTCACAGCCAGAAACCTCGACAGAATACAAGGCTATTTTGTGGAGAACGCGCCCGACGCCCTCCCTCCCCTAGCGCACTCCAAACATCGTTACCGATGCTTGCGCAACCTCCACCAGCGGACCAAAGTATAATCCTAAAACGAGAGTGGGAATAAGCAACACCATCAGCAACAAAACCTGCAATGGGCCAAACCGCAATGGCTCGGCAGCTTCATGGGGGTCCATCAAGAACATATGGCGGAAGATCCGCACATAATAGTACAGAGAGATAACGCTATTTACGACACCAATGAGTGCGAGCCAATACCATTTCCCGTTGATCAAGGCGGCAAACAAATACAGCTTACCGACGAAACCAGCCGTGGGCGGCAGCCCGGTAAGAGCGAGAAGAAACACAGCCATCACAACAGCGACGAGCGGTGTCCGATATCCAAGTCCCCTGTACGCCTCGATATCCTCGCTTCCCGTCTTGTTCGCGACGAGCATGACAACATAAAATGCTCCGAGGTTCATCAGAAGATACACTGCGAAGTAAATCAACACCGCGGCGATACCCTCGCTGCTGAGGACTACGAGCCCCATCAAGATATACCCTGCGTGCGCGATGCTGGAGTAGGCCAGGAGCCGTTTCAAATTGTTTTGCCAAACCGCGACAAGATTCCCGAGCGTCATGGTAAGGATTGAAATCGCCGCTATGATTTGATTCCATTCGAACCCGCTCAACACGGCCCAATACCCTTTCGCTACATGTTCCGAAGTAGTGTCGACAAACGCCACGTTGAAAAACCGGGTCAACATCGCAAACCCTGCTGCCTTCGAAGCCACGGCAAGAATCGCTGTGATGGTGATTGGCGCACCTTCGTACACGTCGGGCGACCAAAAATGGAACGGCACAGCGGTGATCTTGTACCCAAAACCGACGATGATCAAGATTCCGGAAATCGTGAGCGCAAGGAGATTGACATCGCCCGCCATCAATGCGCGATTTACACCATAAATATCCGTGGCTCCGGTGAGACCGTAGAGAATAGATATTCCGTACAGCATCATCCCCGAGGTAACGGCGCCGTAAATTACATACTTGAGTGAGGCCTCGCTCGAATCGTGCGCCTCCTTCGTGTATCCCGCCAGAATATAAGAGGTTATACTTGTCAGCTCCATCGCTAAATACATCATCAGGAGGTTACTGGCGCCGGTCATCAAGAACATTCCCAGCGTCAATGCGAGCAAGAGCGCATAGAATTCTCCAAGGCTCTGCGCACCCTCCTTCAGCTCCCGTGACATCATCGAGAATGCCACCACAATCAGAGCCGACAGTAATATCACAACCTTGAAGAAGAAGGAGAAGGGATCTACAGCAAACATATTTGAAAAGATCGACGTGTTTGTACCTCCGGGTTGTTGCAGCAGGATGTAACCCGTGAACGCCAAGGCCGCAAGCGCCACAACCCCGACGAGGGGGCCTCTGCCCCGTACCATCGGGGCAAGGAGAATTGCTATCAGAAATGCCGCAGCCAGCGAAAGTTCTGGCTGGAAGTGTTGGAGACTAACTAAGATTTGCTCGAGCATGAAAATAAAGAAGAAAAGTCAATCTTGTACTTATTTTTTTTGCGACTGTTCTTGCTGGCTGCGAAACTCTTGTTCCCAAATTATACAAGACCGAATCTCACTCCCATAGTCTACTTCGCTCCTGAGTTGATTTGCCTTCTCAAGATTCGTTCGTGCTTCTTCAAACATATAGCTGTGTTCATACGCCAGGCCAAGGTCGTAATAGGCTTTGTGAATGTTGGCATCGTTTGGATGTTTACTGATCGCATCCTTAAACACCTCGATCGCTTTATCCCATTGTTGATTTTTCGCGAGAGAGAGTCCATCCTTCAGTTCCGGGATCGACTCGTCCGTGAGAAAATTGACCTTTATTTCTTCTGTGTAGGTTCCAAGCTCTCGGATAAATTCTTCGATGACCTCTTTCCTGATAGCCTCATAGATTCTCCCTTCCGTGAGGCCGGGGAAGAAGAGGTTGCCGAGTTCGAACAAACCCTCCTCTGCCGAATAATCTTTAGCGCTGCTCATCGTGTGTTCCAGCATGACCGCAGCAGTATTCAGGCTTCGGATCGTAAAAAGAAACTCCGAGCTCCACTTGTGCACTTCATACCGTTTGCCTTCCTTGGACCATTTTCCACTCTTGGGGTCCATGACATCTTTTTCCTCCCATTTGCGGCCTTTGGCGTGCTTTGAATCGAAAATGCCCGTGATGAAAATTGAAGCTCCCGTTCTCCTGATAATGTCTTCTGCCGTCTCTTCATTTATTGAGTTTGGTAGAACATCGATTATTTTCTTGTCGGAGACGCTAAATCTTCCTTTTTCTTTGAGGTCCGTTGCTAGTTCCTCACCGAACTTTGGTCCCTGTTCTCCAGCGATACTTCCAATCGCTATGACATCTGTAGAGTCCAAACCTAGTCCACGGAGCCGTGTACTCTTAACGGCATCGCTTGAGCTACAGCCACTGAGACTTATGATGGACAGAACGAGAATTAGACGGTATGTTTTTCTTTTTTGCATCATTCGTCACTCACAACCCGACAACGACAATTTTCATCAGTTATTTAATCTACCCGTTTGACAATGACTAACTCATGAACCCCGTTCCTCACTCCGCATACCTCATTCCCCGTTCCGCAGTCCTTACTGCCCGATCACAGCTATCTCCCCCGCCGAGCGTACTACACCTACGAGAAGATTGACTGACGAATTCAATACGTTGATCATCGGAGCGGGATAGACTCCCAGGAAAATTACAATGACAGCCAGCGGTACCAACGTGAAGAGTTCGCGACCGTTGATATCGGGCAATTCCTTCCAGCGTTCAGGCAACGTTCCGAGGAACACTCTCTGAAGCGTCCAGAGCATATAGCCTGCCGTCAGGACAATGCCAAGCGTCGAGGCAATGGTCACCCACCGGAAAGTCTGGAACGCGCCGAGGAACGCAAACGCCTCACTGATGAATCCGCTGAGACCGGGTAGACCCAGCGCCGCAAAAAACGCAATCGACATTACAGCGGCATACTTCGGCATTTGGTTCATCAGCCCGCCGAACTCGTTCAATCCTCGTGTATGAGCCCGGTCGTAGATGACTCCGACTATCAAAAAAAGCATCGCTGTAATTGTCCCGTGGTTAAACATCTGCATGACCGCGCCGGTAACTCCTTGTGTGTTCAGCGCTGCCATCCCCAGAATCACAATACCCATGTGGCTGATGCTCGAGTATGCGATGAGTTTCTTGAAATCCTCCTGCGCCATCGCTACCAACGCGCCGTAGACTATGTTGATGAAGCCGAAGACCGCAAGAGGAAATGCGTAATGCACTGCCGCGTCCGGAAACATCGGGAAGCTGACCCGCAGCATGCCGTACGTTCCCATCTTCAGAAGAACGCCCGCAAGAATAACGCTGATGGCCGTCGGCGCTTCCACATGCGCATCAGGCAACCACGTGTGGAACGGGAAGACCGGCACCTTGATCGCGAACCCAATGAAAAGCGCAACGTATGCAATGTACCGCAGCGAAGTATGCATACCGGCCAGAATAGAACCAGGATCATAGTTGGCGGGATTCATCATCGCGAGCATGTTGAACGTATGAACCTTCTCACCGGTCGCAGGATCAACGATGGACACGCTGAAGTACAGCGCCAGCATCGCCAGGAGTATGAGAACGCTGCCCGCGAGTGTATAAAGGAAGAATTTTATCGCGGCGTACTCCCGACGAGGGCCGCCCCAGACGCCGATCAGGAAATACATCGGCAACAGCATTACCTCCCAGAAGACGTAGAAGAGAAAGAAATCGAGCGCAACAAAAACGCCCATCATTCCCGTATCGAGCAGCAGCAAAAGTGCAAAGTACCCCCTCACCGCCTTCTCAATATTCCAGGAGGCGAAAACGGCAATGAACGAAATCAAGGCGGTCAGAATCACCATCGGCGCGCTGATTCCATCGATGCCCATAAAGTAGTCGATGGCAATTCTCCCAAACCATGCAACGCCTTTTATGTCTATCCAACCCGTTTTTTCGACGAATTGAAAACCCTCCTCGGTATTAATGCCCGCCATGGAGCCGTTGAAGTTCAGCGCAATAACTGCCGCCAGAATCACCTGCAATCCGGTGAAGACTGCCGAAGTCCAGCGGATGAGATTCTCATTGCCTTTGGGAAGAACCAATACGAGAGCCATCCCGAGAACGGGAAGAAACGTGATCCAGGTTAGAATGCCGAGGCCAAGAAATTGCACTTCCATCGAAACTCCAGAGGGTTGATGTTAGAATGATCGAAAAAAGAGAAAGAACGCTATAGCACCAAGAATAACAAAGACCAAATAGGATTGCACTTTACCTGTTTGAAATTTCCTCAAGACCAATCCGAAAAAGCCCGAAAGGTATGCAATGCCATTGACCGCTCCATCAACGATGTATTTGTCGAAGCCACCAGTTCCCGCCCAAACCGTGAAAAAGCTGAGAAGGCCGACGGCTACCCCACCGATGACGGAAAGTGCGTATGCCCCGAGTGATGGCTCGTGCGGCCGGAGAAAAGTTCCTGCGTACCACCCCGTCCATATCGAAACCGCTGCACCGGCGACAAGGAACAATGCGCCGCTGAGATTTCTCTCTTTCCGTAATTCTTTGAAGCCAAACGATGCACCGTAGGTCCAACGCGCAGCGCCGTTCACTATGCCATCAACGATGGTATCATCAAACCACCGAAGCATTCGGGTGAGCATCAGTGCTCCACCCACGACAACTGCTCCGTACAATTCATCGAAATACCATTTGTTCAACAAGAACTCGTACAGACCTTTGAAGCGCGTCGCCATCGCATCAGCATTGATTTTTCTCCAATAATACGTTGTAAAAGCAGCGAGTATCCCAAGACCGGCGACGGCAAGCGAAAGCCCCATCGCAGGGACGTGAGATTGATGTAACGCCTCTTCGAATGTTTGTATGCTTGCCGAACGAACAGATAGCGGAACGACCGATTCCGGCCGCTCCATCACATGGAAGAACCATCCGTCCGACGGCCCAACAGGATTGAATGAATAGAATGCAAAAAACGAGAGCACGGCGAACACAATCAGCGGTATCGTCATCACGGCGGGAGATTCGTGGATATGTTCGATGCGGAGCGGGTCCTTGTGTTCGCCCATGAACGTCAGAATTACCACCCGAAACATGTAAAACGCCGTCAATCCAGTCACAAAAAATCCAACAATCGGAATGAGATAATGACCCGTCATTTCCCCGAAGGCGAGTGTACCGGCAAGAATCTCATCCTTGCTTAAGAACCCTGACGTCAGCGGGATGCCGGATATGGCGAGAGCGTAGATCAGGAACGTCCAGAACGTTATCGGCATCCTGGCCCGGAGGCCACCCATATTGCGAATATCTTGCGGGTCGATGTGTGCTCCACCCACATGATGAAGGGAGGCGTGCATGGCGTAAATCACCGAGCCGGAGCCGAGAAACAACCCGGCCTTGAACATCGCGTGCGTTGTCAGATGGAAAAAACCGGCAGTGTAAGCTCCAACTCCTAGTCCCATAACCATGTAGCCGAGCTGGGAGATGGTCGAGTATGCAAGTACCCTTTTTATGTCATTTTGGGCGATGGCGATCGTCGCAGATACGAATGCTGTAACCGCACCGACATAGGCAATGACCAGTAATGCGTCCGCCGTCATCATGGGGAACGTACGAGCGACCAAATATACCCCGGCAGCGACCATCGTCGCAGCATGGATCAATGCGCTGACGGGCGTGGGGCCTTCCATTGCATCGGGAAGCCAGACATGCAGCGGGAACTGTGCGGATTTCCCGACCGCCCCGCAGAAAATGAGGATGCCGGCCGCCGTAAGCCACGCCTCGCTTCCGAAAGGAATCCTCCCTTCGGCGATCGAATGAAAAGTTTCTGTAAACCCAAACGTCCGGAACGTATGATAAAGAATCATGATGCCGCTGAACATGCCGATATCGCCGATGCGGTTGACAATGAACGCCTTCTTCGCGGCATCCGAGGCAGACTGCTTTTCGTACCAGTGACCGATCAGAAGATACGAGCATAACCCTACCAACTCCCAGCCAACGTACATCGCAAAGAAATTGTTGGTGAGGACGATGGCGAGCATCGAAAAAGTAAACAATCCGAGAAAGGAAAAATACCGCGAGTAACGCACATCGCCGCGCATGTACCCGATGGAAAAGAGATGGACGAATGCGCTCACAATGCAAACCACTGCCAGCATGATAGCCGAGAGATTATCGATGACCACGCCGAGGTCGACCTTCAGTGGACCGATGAACGGCGCATCGCCGAAGTCTATCCAGTGGAAGGAAAACTCAATGGTGTCCTGCGGGAATGCAATGAGTTTAACGAACAAAACGACGAGTGAAAGCAGTAACGCCGTGAACAGAATTCCTGTTTCCCACAAGTCACCCTGCCGCGGCATCCGCCTGCCGAAAAATATCGTCGTGATAAAGCCGAAGAGCGGCAGGAGAAGAATTATCACCGAGATAGAGACGAGCGTTTCCTGCGTCATAGGTCTACGGTTTTTTCACTTACTCTTTCAAGGCGCTTATTTCGTCCACATTCACCGTGTTAAATTGCTTGTAAATGTTCAACACGATGGCAAGTGCAATGGCCGCTTCGGAGGCAGCAAGGATGATGACGAAAACTGCGATCGCCTGGCCGTCGATACCAGGTGTCACGTAGCGTGAAAATGCGACGAAGTTAATGTTGGCAGAATTCAAGATCAGTTCGACCCCCATCAACACCATGACGGCGTTCCGGCGAGTGACGACGCCAAAGACGCCAAGAGAGAAGAGGATCGCGCTAAGGATAAGATAATGTGTCAGGCCGACGTGCATAGACAGGTTTACTTTGCCCGCTCCCGACGTGCAATCATCGCCGCACCGAGCAGGGCCACCAACAGCACGATAGATGCCACTTCAAATGGCAGCGCGTAGGTTGTCATGAACAGCTCGCCAAGAGATGCAGCGGTTGTAGTGAAATGAGGCTCACCGCGAATAGCTTTCCAGTCGGTAATCCAGAACATTCCGCAGAGCGTACCGGCCATCAACGCAATAAGAAGTGCAGCGGGTACAGTTTGCAGCGCACCGGTTTTCATTTCCACATCCAGGATTCTGGTCGTCAGCATCACGCCGAACAGCAGCAAAACGAGAATGCCGCCGACATAAATCAAGAGCTGTGTGACAGCGAGAAAATCTGCACTCAAGAGCACATACAGTCCCACCACACCAAAGAATGTGAACAGCAGTGAAAAAGCAGAGTAAATCATATTCCGAGAAAACACGACGATTCCCGCCGAAACGAGAGTCACGAGCGCAAAAAAGTAGAATGCAATATCAAGTAGGGTCATTGACGAGTGACTTTCTGTTAATGCTCAGGAGGTTTTGGCGCAGGAGGTGTCGATGGAGAACTGGCCACTGCGGGTTCGGCTGGTTTTGCAGCTGCGGCCGCTGCCGCTTTTTTCGCTGCTTGCTCCTTCTCATACACCGCCGTTCTTGCTCTCACTGCCTCGACCTGAGGTGGGGTCATTGCAGAATAGTTGAATATGAGATGATGGCGATCAAATTCCGAGAATTCATACACGTCGGTCATCTTGATGCATTCCGTTGGACAGGGCGGGACGCACAAGCCGCAGTAGCAGCACTTAGCGATGTCGATATCAAACTTTGTCACCCAGAGGCGTTTTTTCTGTCCTGTCGAGGTCATCCCGAGGTCTTCCGTAGGGAGCGATTTCACAGTTTCGATTTCGATGCAATCCACCGGACATGCATTTGAGCATTGATCGCAGCCAATGCAGTCATCGATGTTTACGTAGAGGCGGTTGCGTGCGCGCTCGGGCAGTTGTAATTTCACGTCGGGGTACTGAATGGTCACGGCAGGGATAAACAGATGCCGGAAGGTAACCCACATTCCCACCAATATCGTCCAGACCGATACGAAAATGTCTCTGAAATATTTAATCATGAAAGTTAGCTGTAGGTCATCCTATGGTGCCAATCACACCTCCCCATACGAGAGCGCCTCACTTTACCTCTGGACACGGACCTAAGGGTCCAGTGTAATTGTAGTGAACTCTAACCACCGGCGCAAGGAGTTGATGGAACAAGAGCTTCTCTGTACGAAAATCAAGGATGACGACATCTTCGGGGGCCCGACCCTTTAATTTGTCGTAGTAAATCAAAACTAAGAAATCCCCCTCGGGAGAGATATTAACTCTAGCCAAACCATAGGAGGACGTATCAACAACCGCAGGAATTTTGATATACCTTTCAATATTCGGCACAAGATGGCCAAAATCTATCACCGTCAGGCTATCACGACTTATTGGACTATCGACATCTTCGTTCAGGTCTTTAATCACTTTGTTTACAACAAGTTTGCATCGATCAGACGTAAAGGCTTTTACCGGAGTGTTCACGCTCGCTTTAAATATTTTTTCTGCAGTATAGTCCTCTAAATTTATCCTGTAGAGATAATCTGAAGCATACCACAGTTCATTCCCATTAACGAAAATCGTAACCATGCTTTCTCTATCGTAAGTGACGGAAAGACTTTCGGTAAGTATCTCCTTGCGCGTCGGGTCGGTATTCACATCAATCCTGAACAGAGGTTTACTGTCTTTCAAGTAATCGACAAAATAAAGTCTCGAACTCGCCTCGTCATAGGCCAGTTCGTTAATGTAACCAAGATCCACTGCACCAAGCTTTTGAAGGTGAGCTGTCATCACCGTCCACCCTTCGTACCAAAAGTTCGTGGATGTGGCTCGGTAAAACACAAGAAACAAACGATTGCCTTGGTTAACGAGATATCCGTCGATGAAACCTTGCCAGTTGGAGTCAGCATATTCTGGTAGAAACAATTTCCTTTCGATGCGCAGCGAGTCAAGGTCAAGTCGCACTAGTGAGGCATATTTTTGGGTATCAGTAACAAAGCTGTACATGTACAGCTTCCGATTTTGAGGGTCAACTATAGCACCTACACTCGCACCTGAAACGGTGTCCGCAAAATCGAATGTTCGCACTATTTGGAAAGTCTCTAAATCTAGTTCTTCAAGCGTTGCGAGACCGCCTACAAAAAAGGCCTTTCGATTTTGACCGAATCCCAGAGAATAAATCTCCAACACACAAACAGAAATGATAACGATCCTTATACTCTTCCAGTTCTTCGTGATTAACATGGCCATTGTGCCTGTCTTTCTTTTTCTCTCACTTTGTTGATGTACTTTTCGGGATTCTCCTCACCGAGATGAAGGTACCAAAACATTTTCTTGCCTGGAGGAACATAGGGAAGTTGTCTATGGTTATAAGCTGCCAAAGCGTTATCCCAGTGTTGTGTTGAAGCGAATACAGCACCATATTGGACAACCGACTCATGGTAACCAAGCCAAAGCAGGTTTGCTGCTCTGTCAAGATTATATCTGAAATCCCATTTGACTTTCTCCATGTTTTTCGGGAAAAAGCGATTAGGTTGCTCATTAACCTGTTCCATCCCCCAGTCATAAGGTGGACCCTTGACACCTCGGACCGGCTGGCACCGCACCCGTGGATCAAATTGATTCCAGCCATCATATCCGGGTACGAAACTTTCATGCTGACCTAGTGCTCTGAATAAATCCCGCGGTATCCCGTATCGTGCCGCTGCCGCATCAATCTCCTGTTTTCGCGTAACACAGGGTGCATTGAGATCTGCATAAGGTCTGTCTAACCGCACATAGCCAGCTCTCAACCTAACAGGGCTATGAATCCATACTTGGTACAGTGTATCTGAAACTTGCTGCAACTCGACAGGGTAGGTGCCCCATTCACAATCGGTGGTGGAAACGGTTACAGTTGTTGCCTGCGGCATCGGTCCTATGGTTCCTACCATCGTCTGATTGTATACGCAATAGAGGATGGAGCAAGGGTAACATGCTATCACCACCGTGTCATATTCTAAACTGAGAGCCAAGAGGTGGAGCTTGCCTTTGCCAAAGGGAACCTCATTTGGCTGAATAACATAGACTATTCGCCACGCACAATCAACAGTTAAGAACGAGTCATCACCCAAAGGCGAGGCAGTAGCGTTTTGCGAAAAGGTCTCGGTACAACAAAGAGACATCGAAAGGATCAGCAGACATTCAAACTGAAACAGGCGTATTCTTTGCAAACAAAATTTCGCCCCATTCGGGTGTCCTATTCGAAGACCGATCATGGTGCCATCATCATCCACAAACCCACTCCCAGGATGCACACAAACGACCACGGTGTGAGTACTTTCCAGGAAACATACATCAGTTGATCTACCCGAAGGCGCGGCAGTGTCCACCGCAGCCACATTTGCACGAAGACAAAGAACATGCCTTTCGACAGGAACCAAATGACGCCCCACAGCGGGCCGCTCATGAAATCGCCGAACGGACTATTCCATCCCCCAAGGAAAAGAGTGGCAGCAATCGCCGAGACTGCAAACATATTCGCGTATTCCGCCAGGAAGAAAAAGGCAAACTTCATCCCACTGTATTCGGTATGGTAACCGGCGACAAGCTCAGATTCGGCTTCGGGAATATCGAAGGGTGTACGGTTGGTTTCGGCAAGCGACGCAACGAAATAAATGATGAACGCGATGAAAACAAAGGGGAATTTCTTGAAGATGAACCAGTTCCAGAACCATCCGCTCTGCATCTGGTTGATCTCCTGGAGATTCAATGTGCCGGTGATCATGATGACCGCAAGTAATGCCAATGCTGTTGGAATCTCGTAACTCACAATTTGTGCCGCTGAGCGCATGGCTCCAAACAACGACCATTTGTTATTGGATGCCCACCCGGCCATCAGAATGCCGACGACGACAAGTGATGAGACTGCGACAATATAGAACAATCCGATATTGATGTTGCTTCCGATATAACCGCTGCTGAAAGGGATTGCGGCAAAGGCAGCATACGATCCGACGAAGACCACGAACGGAGCGAGGAAATGGAGCTTCCTGTCCGCTGCCACGGGAACGATGTCTTCCTTCTGAATCAACTTCACGATATCGGCGATCGTTTGTGCCCAGCCGTGCCACCCCCCGACGCGCATAGGTCCGAGACGATCCTGCATATGCGCGGAAACTTTGCGCTCAAGCCAGACCGCGAATAAGGCGTAGGGCACAACCCACAAAAGTGGCACGACAGCCATCAGAGTATAAACCACGATGTCGCTGTCAAAAATATTTCGGAGTAGCTCCTCCATAGTTATCGGTCCACCTCACCGAGAACGATGTCCACGCTGCCCACGATTGCCACCATATCGGCAATCATGTAGCCCTTAGAGATTTCCGGAAGCACGCTCAGATTGACAAACGCCGGCGAACGCGCCTTGACGCGGTACGGGCTCGTTGACCCGTCGCTGACGACGTAGAATCCGATTTCGCCGCGCGGCGATTCGGAGCGCACATACACATCGCCTGCCGGAGGGCGAATTCGTTTTGGGATCGCCGAGAAAACATCCCCTTCCGGAAGCCGGACGAGCGCTTGCTCGATAATATTGACGCTCTGTTCCATCTCCCGCACGCGCACCATATACCGATCCCAGCAATCCCCAACTGTCCCGACTTCTCCTTTTCCGACCTGGACCTCCCACTCGAAGCGGTCGTAGATCGAATAGGGATCATCACGGCGTAGATCCCAATTGACACCCGAGCCGCGCAACATCGGACCTGAACATCCATAGTTGATCGCTACATCCGCCGGGAGGATCCCAACGTTTGCCGTCCGCTTGATAAAGATCTCATTGAACGTAAGCAGATCGTTGAGTTCTTTGATCTTCGGACGGAAGTATGCGCAGAACCGCTTCGCCTTGTCCACAAATCCCGTCGCCAAATCATGCGAAACACCTCCGATCCAGATGTAATTGTACAGAAGCCGAGCACCACACGTCATTTCGAACAGATCGAGAATATGCTCGCGATCGCGGAAACAGAAAAGAAATGGCGTGAAAGCCCCCACGTCAAGACCGTACGTTCCGATGGCAAGCAGATGTGATGCGACGCGCTGCAGCTCAGCCATCATAACGCGGATATATTCCACCCGCTCAGGAACTTTGAGACCCAGAAGCTTTTCTACTGCGAGCACATAGGCCAAATCCATGTTCATCGAAGCGACGTAATCCATACGGTCACAATATGGGATAACCTGCTGATAGTTCGTCATGTGCTCCGCGTGCTTTTCGAAGCAGCGGTGGAGATAGCCGATATGGGGAATGACATCGACGATAATCTCGCCGTCCACGACCAATTCGAGCCGCAGCACACCGTGCGTCGATGGGTGCTGCGGACCCATGTTGATGATCATCTCCTCCGTGCGGATGGTTTTGCCGCTGGAGGTCTGCTGCGTTTCGATTGTCGTCGTCTCAGGCATACGGAATCGATCGCTTAATACGCTACCTTCATCCCCTGGTAAAACTCAGGCAACTTGTAGTCCTTCTGGAGTGGATGTCCCTCCCAATCGTACGGACACAGGATGCGGCGAAGATCGGGGTGGCCCGCGAAGATAATTCCCACCAGATCATACGCCTCACGCTCATGCCAATCCGCACTGCGCCAAACCGATTCCACGGACGGTACTTTCGGTTCAGTTTTAGGAACTTCTACTTTCAGGGTGATCTTGTGGTGCTTTTGCATTGAAAACAGAGAATAGACGACGCCGAGGTTCCCGTTGTTATAGTCTACACCGCTCAGACACATGAGGTAATCAAATTGTAAGTCGGGATCGGTCCGCAGGAATGCAGCTACGTCCTTTGCGACTGGAGGCGCGATTTTGATATACGGATCGCTTGGAGGCGCTTCTTTGAACTCAAGGATTGCATCACCGAATTTTGCCCTGACTTTCTCGTAGATATCTTGAGATGTCATATGGGTGCTTCTTCGGCAGGTACTTTTTCGGTCAGTCGTGGGGAAGCAATTGCTTTCGGAATGTGCGGCTCGGGCTTGTCCCAATCCAGGTCGCCCTTCGCCCAGACGTAGGCATAGCCTACCAACAGGATCCCGAGAAAAACAACCATCTCGATAAAGGCAAACATCCCAAGTCGTTGGTAGACGAGCGCCCACGGGAACAGGAACACGACCTCGACGTCGAAAATGAGGAAGATGAGAGCGACGACGTAGAAACGGATGTTAAACTTCACCCGTGTGTCACCGACAGGTTCTTCGCCGCACTCATACGAAGTAAGCTTGCCCGGATACCAGTGATGGGGTCGAAGAAGCCAAGCCGCAACGAGACCGCCTGCAACGAATATCGCTCCGATGACGAAGAAAATGAAGACGCGGCCAAACTCGGTGAGCATGAGCAGCCCTTATCGATTAGGAGATTGGGAACTCAAAAAAAAATGCCAAAAAATATAGGAAGATTCGGCACGAATGTCAACTAACGCAATGCAGGTGGAGTAAACTCCGCTTCGAGGAACAATACCCTAAAATGCGAGCACAAACTTCCCGACGTGCTCTCCCCTTGCCATCATCTCCTGAGCTTTCGCCGCCTCTTGCAGCGGAAACGTTTTCCCGACGAGCGGCTCGACCTTCTTCTGAGAGGTGAGATTTAGAAACTCTTCCATTTCCTTCTTCGAAAAACAGTAGAAGGTTGTTCTGCCACCGTATTCTTCTTTGTATCCTGGAAAATTTTGGGAAAGATAAATAAAATTATTGAGTTCGTCAACTATCGCGCAACGGCCGCGGAAGCAGCGAGGACCGAATGAGCGCCTGCACGAACGAGTTCGAGAGCACACGCATTAATGGTCGCACCTGTGGTAATGACATCGTCGACAAGAAGGAATTTTTTCCCTCTTATCGCTCCCCTAAATTGGGGATCGATTCTGAATGCATCGCCGACATTTCGCTGCCGTTGTTCCGGACTGAGCTGCGTCTGGGATTGGGTGTATTTGAAGCGCCGGAGGACATTTGCTTGAGCATGGATTCCGGCAACAAGTGAAATCCCTTTACAGAGGAACTCGCTTTGATTGAAACCACGCTCACGCTGCTTCAATCTATGGAGAGGAACGGGAACAAGAAAATCGGCAGAGGCAAAGAGTGAATTTCCCCTGATGCGTTCACCGATTTCCTTTCCCAACATAACACCCATCGATTTCATGCCCTGATACTTCAGGAGGTGAATAATCGTTTGAAGTTTCCCTTCTCCTTCGAAGTAAAAGCAAGAAAGAAAATCGCTGACCCCCCCGCCGCGAGCAAACCGATCCTTCAATTCGTGCCAAACAGGATCTCCAGGTTTGAACGCTGGGAAGCTCGACCAGCATTCGCGGCACACACGCTCGTCGCCATTATCCAACCGCGCGCTGCAGGTAAAACAGAGTGGCGGATAGATGAAATCACGAATGGGAACGATCAGGTTTTTGTACAATGCCTCCGGCATTCGAAGAAATCTCAAGGATTCACAATAGGAGCAAATGCTTCATGGGATACAAGAGGAGAGATGGAGAGTGATTATTTCATCGACTTCAATCGTTCAATCTCGTCACGGAGTTGCCCGGCGCGTTCGAACTCAAGATCCCGCGCGGCGTTTTTCATCTCCGTCGTAAGCTCGTCGATCAAATCCCGGCGCTGCTCTCGGGTCAAGTACCGCACAACCGATTCGGCCACTCTCGGCATTTTTACCAAATCACGTCGTGCATCGCGAGCAGCCTTTACGTCGGCGATGGCAGTGCTCGCAAGAACTTCTTCAACGGTCTTGTAAATTGTCCTGGGTTCAACCCCATGCGCCTTGTTATATGCAAGTTGTTTCTCTCGTCGACGGCCGGTCTCGCCGAGCATACGCTTCATAGAGTCAGTGACCATATCCGCATAGAGGATGACTTTTCCATTGAGATTCCTCGCCGTGCGGCCGGCAGTTTGAATCAGCGAACGCTCGGAGCGAAGAAATCCTTCTTTGTCGGCATCGAGAATCGCGACGAGAGATACTTCAGGTAAATCCAATCCCTCTCGGAGCAGATTCACACCGACGAGCACGTCGAAATCGCCGAGACGCAAGTTGCGCAAAATATCTACTCGTTCCAGAGCATCAACCTCTGAATGGATGTACCGTACACGGACGGAGATACCGGCAAGATACTCCGTCAAATCCTCAGCCATTTGTTTCGTTAGCGTTGTCACCAATACGCGTTCCTTCCGTTGAGCGCGTTCGCGGATCTCTCCGATCAAGTCGTCGATTTGGTTCTTCACCGGGCGAACTTCAACCTCAGGATCCACCAACCCTGTCGGCCGAATGACCTGTTCGACCACAACCCCTTTGCATTTTTCCAGCTCATAAGGCCCCGGCGTGGCGCTTACAAAAATCACCTGATGAATCATCGCTTCCCATTCTTCGAACGTGAGCGGACGGTTGTCAAGGGCCGAGGGGAGACGGAAGCCGTGTTCGATAAGCGTCATCTTCCGCGACCGATCCCCGTGCCACATGCCCGCGATCTGCGGAACTGCCACGTGGCACTCATCGACGACGAGAAGATAGTCTCTTGGAAGATAGTCGAACAGGCAGTAAGGACGTGAACCGGGCGGGCGATCCGAAATATGGCGAGAATAATTTTCGATACCCGAGCAATATCCGATCTCGCGCATCATTTCCATGTCGAACCGCGTCCGCTGCTCAAGGCGCTGCGCCTCGAGGAGTTTCCCCTGGGCACGCAACTCTCCAAGGCGCTCGGTTAACTCTTGTTGGATGCTTTGCAGCGCGCGCTCGAGCGTCGCTCGTGACGTCACAAAATGTTTTGCCGGGTAGATCACCTCCGAATCGACCTCCTCGAGGATGTTGCCCGTCAGGGGGTGAATGCGAGAGATCTTTTCAATCCCGTCGCCGAAAAATTCGATGCGCAGTCCCTCCTGGTTTTCCCCTGCAGGGATAATGTCAACGATGCCTCCGCGAACGCGAAACGTGCCCCGTGTAAAATCGAAGTCGTTTCTGAGGTAGTGAATATCCAGCAGCTTGCGAAGAAACTCGTTGCGCTCGATGAGCTGACCCTTCTCAATCGTGACCATCTGCTCCAGCCATTCTTCAGGCGCCCCGATGCCGTAAATGCAACTCACCGAGGCCACAACGATAATGCCGCCTTTGGTGGAGCTCCTGGCGCTCAGCAAGGCACTCGTTGCGCGCAGCCGCAGCCTGTCAATCTCCTCGTTGATCGAGGCATCTTTGGCGATGTAGGTATCCGTGGTAGGAAGATAGGCTTCGGGCTGGTAGTAATCGTAATAAGAGATGAAGAACTCAACGCGGTCATGCGGGAAGAACTGCTTGAATTCGCCGTAGAGCTGTGCTGCGAGGGTCTTGTTGTGCGACATCACCAGCACAGGCTTGTTCAATTCGGCAATGACGTTCGAGATGGTAAACGTTTTACCGCTGCCCGTGACTCCGAGAAGCGTCTGGTACTTGTCCCCGCGTAAGACCCCTTCTGTCAGTTGACGAGCGGCCTCAGGTTGGTCGCCGCTTGGCTTAAAATCAGAAACGAGTTTGAAGGGCATACGTCGGGAAATCTGCGTGGCAGAGAGTTATTCAGCATGAAGCTTTTCGGCAAAACCGATCTTCATCCAGTCAAACGGCGACGTATCAGCCCGAGGGGGGCCGGAGGTAGAAGAGAATTTTCTGCATGAGTTTTTTGATGTCCACAGGTTTGCTTATGAACTGCGTCACGCCCGCCGCAAATGCATGGTCAGCATCCGGATCCGTCTTCAGGACCGTCAGCATGATAATGGGGATTTTTTTTTGCTGGATCGAGGACGCGGATTTGCCGCGACAATTCAAAACCGTTCATTTCCGGCATCACAGCATCGATAACAGCCAGATCGGGAAGTCGCTGTCCAATTTTTTCCATCGCTTCTTTCCCATTGGAAGCCGTCTCGACATCGAATCCCGCGTTGGAGACATTCTGTTTGATCAACAAGCTAATGGTCGGATCGTCATCGACGATGAGGACCTTCTTCCGTTCGTCGGCGGTCATAGAGGTTCTCCGTTCTGCGAGCAAAGGTGGCAAAAAGTGAGACAAAAGTCAACTATTCATACCGCAATGCATCGATGGGATTGAGAGCCGCCGCTTTGCGTGCCGGATAGAAACCAAAGAACACACCCACCGCCATCGAGAAAAACGCCGCAAGAAGGATCGACCCGGCAGAAATGAAAGTCGGCCATCCAGCGAGCGTGGAGATCAGTCCTGAACCGGTGATGCCGAAACCAATACCCAACACTCCCCCGAACATGCTCAAGACAATTGCTTCCATCAGGAACTGCGTGAGAATGTCTCTTCGTCTCGCACCGATGGACATGCGCACACCAATCTCCCGCGTTCGCTCTGTGACGGAGACGAGCATGATGTTCATGATGCCGATACCGCCCACAAGTAATGAAACGGACGCGATGCTTGCCATAAGTGTCGTCATGATTCTCGCCGTCGCTGAAGAGGCCTCCGCAATCTCGGTCTGATTGCGGATGGTGAAGTCATTATCGTCCATCAGTCCGAGTCTGTGGCGCACCCGCAGGAGTTCGGTAATCTGCTGTTGTGCCTCCGCAATTTGACTCTTACTCACTGCAGAGACAACGAACCCCCATGAGCGCGTATTACCCAGCAGACGTTTCTGCAGGGTTGTGTAAGGAATAATGATGATGTCATCCTGATCCTGTCCCATCATGTTTTGACCCTTCGACTTCAAGGTCCCCACAACTTTAAATGGAATGTTTCGAATGCGAATGGTTTGACCGGTGGGATTGCTGGATTCGAAAAGCTGCTGAACAACTGTTTGACCGAGGAGACATACCTTCGTGGCTCCTCGAACATCCTGATCGGTAAAGAAATCACCCCTGTCTACACGCCAATCACGGATCGAAAAGAAGTCTTCCGATCCCCCCTGAAGTATGGTGCCCCAGTTCAGGTTTCCATAGACAACCTGTGCGCCGGTACGGAGCAGGGGACTGACATGGGCGACGGCCGGACACTGTTCTTTGACTGCTTGTGCATCTTCTTGGGTCAGGGTTGTTCCTGTTCCACCGCCAGCCATTACTCCCCCACGGCTGGTCGTTCCAGAAAAAACCAGCAGGACATTAGATCCAAGAGTGCTGATCTGAGCATCGACCTGAGCCTGCGCTCCTTGACCGATAGCAACCATAGCGATGACTGCTCCCACACCGATGATGATGCCAAGCATCGTGAGCAGTGAGCGCATTTTGTTGCGAAGGAGAGCGTCAAACGCAATGCGAAGTATTTCAACAAAACGCATCATAGTACAACACCGGGAATCTTATGCCGACCAACCAACCTACATTCCTCTAGTTCGTGGAGGTCCGCCGGGCATACGCGGCGCAAAAGGATTCGTCTGTTGACCTGCGGCCGGTGTCTCTGAGGCAAGTGAACCGATAACGATCTCGTCACCTTCTTTCAGATCGTCACCCATGACCTCAACATAACGATTATCGTTCAGCCCAACCTGCACCGAAATAGGTTTGAGGTTCTTGCCGTTTTCGAGTACCCAGACAGAACTCATCTTCACGGATCCTTCTGAGCGATCTCTCCACCTTGAGCCCCTCGACCTTTCTTCCTTCCCTCGCATTTGCTCCTTGCCACGATCGTCTGCTGCAACGGTTTTATCTTTTCCTCCACCATCGGGCGTCGGTGCATGAACCGAATTTAGACTTTCCTTGCGAGTCTTCTCCATAACCTCAGGCGGCGGCTGAAACCGAAGCGCAAGAGTCGGAATCCGGAGGACCGATTCGTGCCGCTCAATTAAGACCGACACTGTCGCCGTCATTCCGGGCCGGAGTTTCATATCGGGATTCGGAACTTCGATGATGACTGTGTAGGTTACGACATTCTGCACAATCACGGGGGAGAGGCGGACCTGCGTGACGCTTCCGCGAAATTGCTCGTCCGGGTAAGCGTCTACGGAAAATGTGGCCTCCTCACCTTCACGAATTTGGCCGATGTCAGCCTCGTCAACACTTGCTTCCACTTGCATGTTTTTCAAGTCATTTGCGATGACGAAAAGCCTCGGGGCTTGCAGACTCGCCGCGACCGTTTGCCCTACATCCACGTCGCGTGAAATAACGACGCCGTCGATAGGTGCGCGGATGACCGAATAGCGCAAGCTCACTCTTGCCCGATCCACAGCAGCCTGTGATTGCTTAAGCTGGGCAAGAGCGGATTCGTACGCTGTTTCTGCGGCATCCAAATCTGCCTGTGAGACAAGTTCTTTCTTGTACAACTCTCTCACCCTTGTGCGGCTGCGCATTGCTTCGTTCACCTGAGCTTGATTGCGCTCGAGATTCGCCTCGGCCTCTTTGACCGATGCATACAGGAACGTCGAATCGATCACTGCAATAACCTGTCCTTGCTTTACGACGGAATTGAAATCAGCATACAGCCTTGCAACGGTGCCGGAAACCTGGCTGCCCACCTGCACGGTATGTACGGGGTTGATCGTGCCTGTTGCACGAACCTGGACAATCACATCGCCCCGGGTGACTTTTTCCGTGCGGTACCTGACATCCCTGGAATTATTATTCCCCAATAGGAAGTATCCAACCGTACCTACGACAGCGACTGTTATGATGCTATAGAGATGAATTTTTTTCATGCATGTTCAGACGTTGATTTTTTCACTCCGCGGTGATTACAGCTCTTGAATCGGTCTCCGTCCTGCAAACCCGTCAGGAATGCTGTGCCAATAATGTATGTCATTCTCCCCCAGCTTCCAACAGAGGTAGACCTCTTCTCCATTAGACCGAATATGGGGAAAATCGATTAAGCCGTCATCCGGCCCCTTCAAGAGAATCCCTTGTTGATCGAGGTTTTTCGCAATTTCCACAAGTCGCACAAGTTCCGGAGGATAAAAACTCTCGCCATTGGAACCACTCCTGCCGAAGTATTGGTGACGAGAGATGTCGTACCTCCGCTCATCGAGTGTCCGCTTTAAGCTTACAAGTTCTTCGATGAGGGAAATGATTCCACGCAGGAGACCACGCGCCTGACCAAGAGTGAAATGTTTCTGATGAAGATACGTCATCCAATTCCATTCCTCCTGTTTGACTAGGCCTCAATCACGAATTTCCCATCCTTCATGATCATCGTTTCGTCAAACCATACCGTGGGTTCTTTTATTAACCCGTCGAGATGGCTTGCGACCCGCACGGATCCACCCATGGACTTATTATCGCCGAACGCGATGTGGATCGTCCCCATCACTTTTTCGTCCTCGAGGATGTTGCCGGTAAGAATCGCTCTGTCGTTTGTGCCGATCCCGAACTCTGCTACCGTCCTCCCATCCTTGCCATGAGGCTCAAGGAGTTCTACCAACCGTCGTGCTTCTGCGCCGCCTGTGATTCCGGCAGCATACCCGCCTTCGACCACGATGCGAATCGGCTCCTTCACCACTCCCACCGATGCCATCGATCCATCCACCACAACAACACCAGTCGACATTCCCTCGAGTGGCGCGAGATACGCCTCGCCCGTCGGCAAGTTACCCCATTCTCCATTCCCTCGAAACAGCCCGCTACTGGCATGGGGATGTCTCCCTTTGATAGGCAGAGAAACATCCGTGCCCCCCGGCGCAGTTACACGAACGTTCTCCGTTTTCTGGAGCAGCGCACAGAGCTTAAGTGTTCGTTCCGCGATGCGGGCGTAATCCGCGTTCATACAGCGGATCATGATCTCTTCCGTGACACCCGGGAGTGTCGCAATGCGAACTCCCAAAGCGCTTGCTGCACGCCGGGAATCCGTGTGGGTCAAGGACTTCGAGGTTGGACAGAGAACGACATCAACCATCTTCATTAACTCTGAAACCTCCTTCGGAGGTTCTTCCCCATTCGTCTTGCGCGGAAGAATTTCGACCAGCACCACTTCGTTGCCCATGTCTCTCGCCACAGTCCAGAGTACATAGCCGATGGTACGGAGTGGTTCATCGGTAACGACCAGGACTTTCTCTCCGGCCTTGAGACCCATGCAATCCTTAACCGCCACCCGGGAGGCAGAGTAAAGTTCCTTTGAGAAGTTCATATTGAGCCTTAGTTTTTTCGAGAGGAAGTCAAGTCCCCGGCGATGCCTTCCCCGATACCGTGATCGTCTCAAGGCCGTGGGCACTCGGCCCCGTTTCACTCCGTCTCAACAAGAATGAAAACATCAAGCCAAAGAAACCGAGCGCGGAGAAAATCCACATTCCCAGGGCATACCCTGACGGATTTCCACCGCTCGCCCCGGAGAAATCGTTGGCCCACCCGATCAAAAGATTGAATCCGGCAAGACCGATATTCTGAATCATTGTCATCAGGCCGTAGGCGGTTCCGAGCTTCGATTGGTCGACAATGTAAGCTACTGAGGGCCACATCACAGCTGGAATGAGCGAGAAGGCTACTCCCATCATGGCCATGGGCACATAGAGTGAAGTCTGTGTGTACGCCATCATGAGATACACCGGGATGAGAAGGAATGACCCGAACATCATGAACAGCGAGCGTTTGCCAATGCGGTCGACAAGCAAACCGAAGAGCGGAGTGCAGATCATCGCGAAGAGCGTGAGCATGCTCGAAAGGAATCCGCCAAACTCGCGACTCGTTCCATGCGCTTCGATAAAGAATTTCACGGCGAATGTCTGAAAGGGAAACACGCCAGAATAGAAGGTGATACACAGGGCGACAATATACCAGTATGATCTACTGAACTTGAAAATATCGCCCAGAACCACCTTGTCCGTACCGCCTGTTTCTTTCGTCTCGTACTTTTTCTCCGCCTTCGCCTCCAGAATCCAGTAGACAATTGCGCCGGCAACGCAAATGACTCCAAAGCCTACGGCGATGAGGAGTGGAACCTGCCAGTTTTCGTAAGCCCCCGATGCCCATGATGGTGAGTTCAGCGCGGCAAACGAGCCCAGACGCGCCAGGGTGAGGTTTAAACCGAATGCGAAACTCAGCTCCTTTCCGCGGAACCATTTCGCAATTGCGGTCGTCACGGCCACGATGAGCGACTCAGCCCCAAGCCCAAACACCAGGCGTCCTGCTGCCATGACCGTAATCGTTCCAGAGAGTGTGGTAAGGATGGCGCCAATGAGACAAAGCGCAGCAAAGATGAAGGTCGATTTTTTTGTGCCGAGCCGATCGATGATAAACCCGCCGATCAGCACCATAAAAACGTTTGGAATGCTGTAAATCGCATTCAACAGTCCAATGTTTGAATCCGAGAATCCGAGCTGTTCCTTCAGCACGTCGGCGAGCGGACTGATGCTGTCGTAAATGTAGTAGTTGCCGAACATCGCCAGGCTGATGAAAAAGAGCACGGTCCAGCGGTAAAAAGGCGTCACCGGAGGTAAGGCCTCAGTTTGAGAATGTTTTTCCTCCATTGGATATTTGCGAGATGATCCGGAGTTTTTGATTCGGGCTGTCAACCCGTAGCGATCCACAGGCAGACGTCGGATCCCATCGAGAGACTTGCCCAAGAATAGGCCGAAGGTACCGTGGATCTACTTTCCAGAAAGTAATTTTTTATACGCCCTGCCATCGCTGAGAAGCTTCACAGCCACCTGAAGCTGACGATCGTCTGGAAGGGAAGCAGTGATCCGCCCGCGTTCTCCATCGAAACGCGAAGCCATTTCCATCTTCAATGCACGCAGAATCTCGTCTTTGTTGCGATTGAGAGCTTTCGATTTTTCTTCTTGAAGCTGAGCAGCTAACCTATCAATGTCCTTCATCGTGGTTCCGCCGTAATTCGATTTGGCCGCGATCTCGCGAAGCTCCTTTAGTTTGAATTCACCCTGATCCTGATAGTCGAAATTTTTCTCTTCCAGGAAACGGCGGAAATCCTGAAGCAGGACCTCGTCCGCAGGGAGTTCTTTGTGCTGAGCGGCATAGTTGGTCGCGAATCTGAAAAACATCGACTTGCGCAAGAGCTCCTGCTGGAGTGCAACAGGTTCTGGCAATTCGACAACCGTGTCGGGAGCGATACCACCGAGCTCGAATACTCCCCTCCCATGCGCGGTTCGAAATTCGCGCCGGAGACTATCGGGGGTCATTGCAAAGACGCCGTCCCTGTTCTTGTGCATATAATCGATTTCTTGAATGCTGCGCCCGGTGGGTGTAAAGTATTTTGCCGTCGTGATTTTGAGCTGCGTGTTGTATATCAGTGGTGTGACGGTTTGCACCAATCCCTTGCCAAAGGATCGCGTCCCGAGAATAACACCGCGATCAAGGTCTTGAATAGCACCGGCCACGATCTCGCTCGCGCTCGCACTGTTGCGATTGACGAGCACGATGAGCGGTTCAATCCCCAGGAGCGGCTCTTCCTGCGAAAAATATTTCTTCTCAGTCTCCGATTTGCGACCACGAGTACTGGCAATCAAACTGAGTCGCGGGACAAACTTCTCAACAACCTCGACAGCTGCGTCCAACAATCCACCGGGATTTTCACGGAGGTCCAGGATCACCCCTTTGATCTTCCCCTGGAGCTGCAAGTCTTTCAGTGCAAGGCGCAGCTCATCACCGGCCACCCGCGAAAATCTATCAAGGCGAACATAGACAATTCCTCCGTTTCTATCGGTCGTACCTCTCAGGAATCCGGCGTATGAAATATTCTTGATTTTGATTTCCTCCCGCACCAAGGCGAACTCCAAGGGTTGCGGCTCACCTTCCCGCTCAATTTTGATGTGAACCACCGTCCCCGGTTCACCGCGCGTCGACGAGCGCACCTGTTCCGGCTTCGCCCCGACCATGGATTTCCCTTCGATCTCAATAATGCGGTCTCCTACGAGCAACCCTTGCCGCTGAGCAGAGTATCCCTCCATAAGTGAGGTGATTGTCACATAGCCCTCTCGAATCCCAATGGTGACACCAATACCACCGTACTTGCCGGTTGCCAGCAACTCGATGTCATCACCTTCACCTTCACCAATGAATGTTGTGTAGGGGTCGAGGCTGCCAAGGATGCCCTCGATGCCCGACCTCATCAACCGCTCCGGATCAAGCTCATCGACGTAGTTGAGCGTCAACTCTTTATACACACGGCCAAAAACGTCAATGCTTTTGCCGATCTTAAAAAGGTAATCCGTTTCCGCCGAGACAAAGCCAAACGTCCCGATGCCAATCGCGACAACGGCAAGGGCGGTCATGACGGCGGGTCTCCGTTTTTTCCAGAGTTCAGAAACTGTCCGTCTCATTGTACACTCTCCATTGTGGGGTCAAGGATAAACACTCATAACTTTCTTAGAACAAGGCTCCAGATCTCTTCGTGAATGTCCCGAGAAGGCCTCATACCGTTAATCAACGCACAACGGTTTGGCTCAGCCCTGGCGATATTCTTATAACCCTGACGAACTTTCGTATAGAACTCCGTTCCGGAGCCTTCCATCCGGTCTGCAGTGACTTTTCCGGTGGCCTTGCGCCGGTCAATCTCGCTTAACTCGATGTCCAGAATAAAGGTGAGGTCGGGGACGATGCCGAGCGAAGCAACATGGTTGACCTTTTTGACCGCCTCGAGTTCTATCTCGCGCCCATACCCTTGATAGGCTGTCGTTGAATCATAGAACCTGTCGCAGACGACTATGCGCTTGGAGTCGAGGCAGGGGCGGATGACCTCACTGACAAGCTGCGTTCGAGCCGCAGAAAATAAGAATAGCTCCGCAAGGTGACTCATCTCAAGATGATCGCGATCGAGGAGAATTGCGCGTACTTTTTCAGAAATTTCCGTACCGCCGGGCTCACGCAAGAAAATAAAGTCGCGCCCCTCTTCTTTTAATCTTTCGGAAAGAAGACGTGCCTGTGTCGTCTTACCCGACCCGTCAAGCCCCTCGAAGGTGATGAACATGGATGGTGCGAAGGTGATACTGAAAAAAGATAACCAATTTGAGAGAATTATTCAAATGCGAGAATTACTGCCGCAAGTTGGAAAAACAAAAAAACCGTCCCTACTGCTGCACGGAACGGCTTTACTTTGTCGAGATTCATTATACACGAAATCGGTTTTTACCAACCCAGGCCAATTCCAACCGTCGCCGCAGGTTGAGAGGCGAGCGAATAATCGGCACTGATTATCAGAATTGCCAGACTCAGCGAAAAACCCACTGTTGCCCTGAAGCTGTTCTTGCCACTGGTGTCGAAGCCGACACGTTTGGTTACGGTGGTCGTCGCAGGCGGCGGCGATGGGTTAGGGATGTCGAACGTTCCATCATACCCGAAAGACATTTTGGAACTTTCGTATGCCAGACCGCCATAAATCGAGAGGATGGAAATGCTTTTGCCAGCCTGCGCGCCGATGGTAAAGGCTTTTGCAGTCACTATGCTTCCGATGGATAGGCTCTGGTAGGCAACAAGTGCAGAGAGGTCGATAGGTACGAGTGGAAGATATCTGCTGATGCTGTGCTGCACACCGATTCCAAAAAACTCGAAATCTCCAATTGTGCCGATTTTTGTCTTTGGAAGAAACCGAAGCATTACCCGGGTCCCAAAAATATTCCCAACGGAAATGTGCGGGACGATCATGGGAGCATAATTGAGGTTGAAACCCTGGGGATATTTGGTGGGGCTCACCCCTGGCGGCGCACCGCTGATTGGAACCTCTGTCTCTTCTCCAAAGGCCGTAGGAATCTCCTGGACGGTGTTATCCCATATCGAAGCTATCTTAAATTTCTTTCCATCCTCCGGTATGGGCATGAGCATCGCTTTAACCCCAATAAAGATGTCGAGTCCGTCACTTACGTCGGCGCTGTGGTACCAGCCGGAATTCAGGCTTGCACCAAAGGCATCTGTGATCGGCCCGGTATAGCCTTTCGCAAAATCTTCGCCATACTTCTGCAGCCGCTCTTCCAACGACTGGGCACGACTCATATTCCATCCCCCAGATCCAATGGCGGCGAGCAACAGCAACGGAATGATCTTTTTCATGTTACCCCCTTGAGTTTAGGTAAGAAAGCGTGGTTTATGGCAGTGCCTTAAATATACGGAAAAAACCCAAAGCGTCAAAAAGATGCCGCAAACCACTCCTTATGGAGAGGTTTCCGGAACTGTCAGAGCCCTGAGTATTGTGCTCGGCGTATTCGTGATAAGACCACCCACGCCCAGTGAAATACATCGGCGGAGATTTCGCTCGGTGTTAATGGTGTACGCAGAGAGAATGATACCGTGACGTTTGGCATCAGAAATCATGCGACGGCGAAGATACCGCAGGTCGCTGATGAACACCGCAGCGCCAGCGTTTCCAGCAAGTTTCGACGGCAAAGAACCCCGATGACGCAAGGGATCATAAATCACACCTGTGGCAACTCGAGAATCCAGCTGCCTGGCAAGCTTAACGAGAGAATGCTGGAAGGAACATAGCAGCACGTATTCTTCGGCATGATACCTCCGTATGATCTCGTGAGAACGCTGAACTAACCTCTCCGCATCTTTTTTTCCCGTGACGGATTTTAGCTCAATGTTGATACCAACTCGTCCGTCAACAAGCTGGAAGATTTCCGACAGGGTGGGTATTCGCTCGCCGATAAATGATTGATCAAACCACGAGCCGGCATCAAGCAACTTGAGTTCGGAAACCGTATAGTTTCGAACACGTCCCTTGCCGCTCGTCGTTCGCCGAAGCGTCGGATCGTGAATAACAACAAGCTCATTGTCGTGCGAAAGACGGACATCAAGCTCGATGGCATCTGCCCCCTGATCGATTGCGAGGCCAAAGGCCGAAAGAGTGTTCTCCGGAGCGTGAGCCGATGCACCGCGATGAGCGATGACGAACGGTCTATGATCGCTATGTTTCAAGGAAAACATGGGTAAAACTCGAAGAAAAGGTGGAAAGAGAAAGGCTCCGCCGAGCTGCTCACCATGTCGGGCGTTACGACTTCAGAGCAGTCATGATTTCATTGTTGATATATTCCGGGTCGCCATCGCCATCGAATTCCTTCAACACACTCAGCCGCCCATAATACTCCTTCACAGGCATCGTCTGCTGCTCATAGACTTTCAAGCGTTTCCTCACTGTTTCTTCCTTGTCGTCATCCCGGTGGTAAAGCGGCCCGCCGCAGTCCTTACATTCCGTAGTGTCGGAAAGCATATCGAGCTGCATGTTCCAGATGTGTCCACACTTTGTGCAGATAAACCGCATGCCGAGACGCCGCACGATTTCTCCCTCGTTCACCTCGATGTCGATCACCTTGTCAAGCTTCACTTTCATATCGCTCAGGAGTTTCGTGAGAGCCTCTGCCTGGTTAAGAGTGCGAGGAAATCCATCCAGGATCCAGCCGTTCTTACATTTGGGCGACCCGAGAACTTCTTTGGTCATGGCAATCATGATTTCGTCCGAAACCAATTGCCCCGCATCCATTACTGCCTTTGCCTTCTTGCCAAGCTCGCTTCCCCTTGATGCGGCGGCTCGCAGCACATCCCCCGTCGAAACGTGGGGGATGTTGAGTTTCTCTGAAAGCAACTTCGCCTGAGTCCCTTTTCCCACGCCGGGGGCACCAAAAATGAGAAGATGCATGGTATTCTTCCTGATAAAATGTGTGTGTTGGAGTTAGCCAGCTTCGGACAACGCCGGAGTCAAGATGGCAAGCTGCCCACATGCGGCGCCGATATCTTCGCCCGCGCTGCTGCGCACCATGACAGTGATATGTGCCTCGCGCAATCGTTCAATGAATTTCTCCACACGCTCCGGCGGAGCTGGTTCCAAAGTGACTGGAAGCGGGCGTGCAGCCCCGTTGCGGCCGTTCGAGCGGGCAAACTCGATATTGTGGAACGGTACGATGTTAATCTTGCACGGAACGAGTCTAGCCAGTTTGATTAGCCTGTGCACGTCCTGGTCAGCATCGTTGAGTCCATCGAACAAGATGTACTCGTACGTCACACGCTGCTTTGTTTTCCGGTAATAGTATCGCACAGCATCAATGAGTTTCCCTATGTTGAACTTCTTGTTGATGGGCATCAGTTGTGACCGGAGTCGGTCGTCCAGCGTGTGAAGGGAGACGGCGAGCTTCACTTTCCTTTCCTCATCCGCCATGCGCTTGATGGCATCCGCCCAGCCTGCGGTGGATATGGTAATCCGGCGTGCTGCAATGCCCATGCCGGTCGTGATGATCTCTACCGATTTCATGACGTTTTCATAATTCATCAACGGCTCACCCATTCCCATATAAACAAGGTTTGTGATCCGCTTCTGTGCCGCGTAACGAACTTGAAGAATCTGGTCAAGGATCTCGCCTGTGGATACATTGCGGAGAAATCCCATTGTTCCCGTTGCGCAAAAGGCACAGTCGAGGGGGCAGCCAACCTGCGTCGAGACACAGAGCGTTAAGCGTTTGGACTTCTTGTGATCATCATCGTCAGAGGGTTCCGCCGGTATCAACACACTTTCAATTCTCTTGCCATCGGAAAGTTCAAACAGGAACTTCGTTGTTCCATCCGCGCGTGATTGATGTGCGCTGATGAGCTTCAGAGTTTCGATGTAAGCAATCTCCTGAAGCTTAGCACGGAATGATTTGGACAGCGAAGTCATCTCGTCGAAGGAAGAGGTTTCTTTCACATACAACCAATCAAACAGCTGCCTGGCTCGGAACGACGGTTCATCCAGGGAAACAACGAACTCGTGGAGTTCTTTGAGTGTAAGGCCCTTGACGTTCTTCTTCGCTATGAGTTCACCTGTTGACATCGCGCTCCAATGTAAGAAATTGGCTGGAGGGAGGCAAGCCCGCCATGTGAACGGAGGATAGAACCTTTCGCCACGAGGAAAAAAAGCTCCGAAGTTTTCATATCACTCCCATGCGTTTGAGGCGCTTTATTTTTTTAGTCGAGTACCCGAGGTCCTGCAATACGCTCGTTGTATGCTGGCCGAGAATCGGCGGCGGAAGGAACCGGACGGCCTTTCGCGATCCCAATTTAATGGGGTTGGCAACTGTTCGGATTGTTCCAATGGACGGATGTCGGACCTCGACCACCATGCCCCGTTCACGGAGCGGGTTAAAGTTGAGGGCATTACTGACGCTGTGAATCATTCCCACCGGGACATCGGCCGCTTTAAAGATTCTTTTCCATACACGACTTGACTTTCGCTTCAACATCGGAACGAGGATGGTCTCCAACGCCCTGCGATTTTCAACCCGCCGGGCGTTCGAAGCAAACCGTGTATCCCTCAGTAATTCTCTCATTCCGATTGCAAGACAAAAACTTTGCCATAACGATTCACTCCCGACGGCGACGTTGATGTACCCATCTTTCGTCCGGTACGTCTCATACGGTGTGATCGTGGGGTGGAGATTACCTTTGCGCGTTACGGCGTGGTGTGAGGAAAGCGCAATCTGGGACTGATATGTGAAGAGGGAAACAAGGCCGTCCAGCAGACTGATATCGACGTACTGCCCCCTGGCGGTTTTCTGCCGCTGGAGGAGACCGATGAGTATTCCTTCAAACGCAAGATTTCCGGCGTTCACATCCGCAAGCGAGATGCCCGCCTTGGTCGGTGGCCCATCAGGAAAGCCGGTCAAATCCATCAGCCCCGATTCTCCTTGCACGATGAGATCGTAGCTCGGCTGATGGCTCCTGCTGCTCGTTTGTCCATAACCGGAGATCGAACAGTAGATCAGGCGGGGATTGATTTTGCGTGCAACGTTGTAGTCCAATTTCAACTTCCCCATGACTCCCGCACGAAAATTCTCGACAAGGACATCGCTTCGCCTGAGAAGCTTACGAATAATGGTCTTTCCTTCATCCGACTTTAGATCCACCGTTACACTTTTCTTATTCCGATTGACACTCAGGAAGTACGCACTCTCGCCTTTGATGAAGGGGGGTCCCCATGTTCGCGTATCGTCGCCTTTACCTGGCTGCTCGATCTTGATGACTTCGGCACCCATGTCACCGAGTTTCATCGTGCAAAACGGACCTGAGAGGATGCGAGTGAGATCGAGAACACGAAGGCCAGAGAGAGGGAGAGGCATGCGATTCTCAGGAATTCGGGACGAGGATTGCGGAATGGTTATGGATTTCTCGGGCCCTCGTTCTTCGCCAAAACGAGATACAGCACAAACGCCACAGCAAAACCGACAAACCAGGCATAGTCGTACAGAAACCGCAGCGATTCCACCAGGAGCCCGATCAGTGCAACGATAACCCCGGCAGCCAGTGCGATCAGCGCTGTCCAATTGTATCCATGACCGTATGCATATTCGCCATCTTCCAGATACAGGTCTCTGAGATTGAGGCTCTTCTTCCGCACGATGTAATAGTCCGCAATCAACACGCCGGCAATAGGACCGAGGAAGCTCGAGTATCCGATCAACCATCCGAAGATGTAAGCACTGAAATCGGAGAGGAGTTTCCATGGCATCATGATAATTCCGACGACAGCCGTGATAAGCCCTCCGCGAACAAAATTAATTTTCTTTGGTAGGAGGTTTGAGAAACTGTTCGCCGGCGCAATCACGTTTGCAGCGATGTTTGTCGTCAAGGTGGCAATCGTTAATGCTACCATCGAAAGGAGAATGACGAACGGGCTCCGAAACTTCGAGAGGAGTATGACTGGATCCCATATCGCTTCTCCGAAAACCACTACCGTTGCGGAAGTCACCGCAACACCGATGAAAGAATAAAACGTCATCGTGGTTGGAAGTCCGAGCGCCTGTCCCAGCACCTGTTCGCGCTGCCCTTTAGCGTAGCGGGTAAAGTCGGGGATGTTGAGCGAGACGGTCGCCCAATAGCCAACCATGCCCGTCAATGAGGGTATAAAAAAATTCCAGAACTCTCCTGCACTTTGGAATTTGCTCGGCTGCGAGAGAATAGGGCCGAGTCCACCGCCAGCGTTGTACGCCCAGAGAAACAATCCAACACCGACCGCAAGCAAGAAGGGAGCGGAGAGTGATTCAAGCCATTTGATGGACTCGGTTCCCTTGAGGATAAAGTATACATTCATCAGCCAAAAGATTGCGAAGCTGACCCAGGAACCGAGTGCAAAATCTTTCCAACCATCGAAGAGAACTACAAGCATTGCATTAATGGCAGCTCCGCCAATCCACGTCTGGATACCGAACCATCCGCACGCAACGAGCGCCCGCAGAATGGAGGGAACATTTGCGCCGAGGACGCCGAACGCGGCGCGGGCCAGCACGGGAAATGGAACGCCATACTTCGTCCCCGCATGAGCATTCAGTACCATCGGGATCAGGACGATAGTGTTGCTCAGCGCGATGGTGAGAATAGCCTGCCACCAATTCATGCCGCCTGCAATGAGTCCCGCCGCGAGCATGTACGTTGGAATGCAGACCGCCATGCCAATCCACAGAGCGGCAATGTGATAGGTATTCCACGTGCGCTGGCGTAAAGCCGTCGGGGCGAGATCTTCATTGATCAACGGACTGTGATCAATCCGTGATACATCGATCTCGACAAGGCCAGAGGTTTTCTGTTCATTCAAGATTTTCTTCATCGCTCGTTACTTTGACTTCGGAGCTACGGAAAGGATCCTCCTCAATCCTGCTTCGTCCACTTTGAGCAAATCAATACGCGGCAGCCGCGGTGTTAACTCGAACCAATTCCGGTCGCCCTGAAAGACCGCCTCGAACAGAGGCAAGGACTTATCGAGCTCTCCCGCGTTCACCAGAGCGACGGCGTGCCAGTACTTCATCTCAAGGTTATCAGGAAACATCACTTCGGCTGCTCCGTATTCACGCTGCGCACCTTCAATATCGTTTTTTTCGACCGCCAGGTCACCGGCGTTCATGTGCTGGTACGCTCGATGAATGTTTACCAGCCGGCGCAATTCTTTGAGCGGCTCGGGATGATCTTCAACCCGTAAGTCCATGACGCGATCAACCCACGGTTTGCCCGTCGACTTTCCGTTGGCGATGAGAATTGCGGCCGACTGTTTTCCACGAATATCTCCGCCCACCGCCTGAGCTGCATCGAGAGCAGCTAACATTCTCTCGGCCAGATCACCTTTTGTCTTGCGATAAACCGCCGCCATCGCGGGCCAGACCTTGTCATTGATCATCAGATTTGCCTGGACAGAAAACTGTTCGCCAACAATGTGGCCCGCCCCGGGAATGCATTTTTTTCCCGTGTGTGCGGCAGCATTTCCGCTTGCATCCACCATCGCAACCTGTCGTACAGCTTCACCCGGATCAGAAGCAAGGAGACCTTCTAACGCTTGTTTTGCAGTTTTCCCGGCACGCATCAAGTCGAGTCCCAATGGACCATAAGCCGGGTCGACAAACGATTGAGTTGCTACAGCTCCCACGCCAGCCTCCGCCCATGGGACGAGTGGCCCGACGGAAAACCAATGCGATTGAACGGCGACACCCAACTCACCTGTCGTTGAATCACGAGCCACGATGGAAAAGGTGTGTGCAGGCCGTGTCTGGGCAAAGGCCAAACTTCCCATCATAGAAATAATGCCAAAAACAACGAGATTGCGTCTCATAGCGATCCTCCATAATTATCGTTCTGGACGTTTGTGATTACCTTTTTGATCTCCGCGTAACGAAAGCAATCCGTGACGTGATCGTTGACCATGCCAACGGCTTGCATAAACGCATAACAGATAGTTGGACCCACGAATTTGAATCCTCGCTTCCGTAAATCCTTGCTCATTGCAACCGATGCCGGTGTGTGACTCGGGATTTCCTTCAACGACTTCCACGAGTTGAGCTTTTGCTCGCCACCTACAAACCGCCAGATGTAAGTATCGAATCCACCGAACTCCTCGTTGACAACAAGGAAAGCTTTCGCATTCTGAATCGTGGCCTTTATTTTTGATCTGTTCCGGATTATCCCTGCATTTCGCAGAAGCTTGGCGACGTCCCCGCTTCGGTAGCCTGAAATTTTCTCTACGTCAAAGTTTTCAAATGCTTTTCGGTAATTCTCGCGTTTTTTCAGGATCGTAAGCCAGTTAAGCCCCGCCTGGGCACCCTCAAGGATCAGCATTTCGAAGAGTATCCGGTCATCGTGAACAGGCACTCCCCATTCTTTGTCGTGATAGTCCATGGAGAGCGGATCTGATATTGCCCAAACGCAGCGCACCGGATCAATTGAATGCGCCATCACATCGACTCACGTAGCTCTCTGGGCGCATTCGATAATGGAAAACCGTGACGACCTAGCCCTCGAGCAGAGTTTTGAGAACCCCCAACCGCTCACCCCAGTAATTCTTCATGCGTGTCACCTCAGATGAATTCTTGAGCTTGGTCTGGTCAACGACAACCTGACTCTTGCCCTTGCCTTTTACGTAGAAACGTACATCCATGTTGCTTATCGTGCCGTTCCATGCTACCCGAATCGACTTATTCGTTGTCGTTTTATGGATTGTCATTGGAGCTCTCGAGAGCCATCGGCTTCGAATTTTATCATCCTTCCATGCCTCAAAGAGTTTTCCGAGAGGCGCGGAGATAGTTTTACTGACGCTTGCCTGGTAGCCCATAGCCGTTTCATGTTTTTCTCTAAGCCCGCGCGCCTGTTCGTAGCCTACGGCCACCATCTGGCACCACCATCCCGGCACCTTGCGCTTTTGATGGAGGTACGCAGCGATTTCCGTATGACTCAGCTTCGGAGCGCCAGCCCCGTCGAGGATTGCAAACCACTCAGCCCAGCCCTTGCCGGTTTTCGCCCGGACAGCCTCGCTGCTAATGCCTGCCACTTTTTCGGTTCGCACGTTTTTCTTCATTCTATAACCTCCTTGGTTCAAATGAATTCCTGTGAGTCGTATGTATAAACTCCCTCCTAAAGATGGATCATGCGGAGGTTCCTTCATGTTAAGGAGCTTACGAGACTTGGGAGTGAGCCGCGCTCCCGACCCGATTGAGTAGTCCGGCTTCCTGCAAGACCTTCTGCAGCTCCGATTTCTCATGCTCGCCCAGCGGAAGCAGCGGACTTCTTACCTGCCCGCCATCGTAGCCCAGGAGCATCGCGGCATACTTTAGCCCGGCAACGCCGTACGTCTCCGTAACAGCCTTGTTCACAGGCAGTATGTTCGCTTGGAGTTTTTCTGCTTGCGTAAGATCGCCTCGCTGAAACAGTCTTTGAATCTCAGCGCATGCTCTCGGCGCGCAGTTTGCCAGGGCGAGGATGCCCGCGCGTATGCCGAGCTCCAACGCCGCATAGAATATCGAAGCGGTCCCCACAATGAGATTGAACCCTCCAGGGACGACTCTTAAGAATGATCGAAGCTGGGCGACATCGCCGAGACTGTCCTTCATGCCGACGATGTTCGGGTGCTGACTGAGAACCCGCACCGCCTCGACGGATATATTCAGGTGAGTGAACTTGGGGACGTTGTAGATGAGGATCGGGATTTCGGCTGCATCCGCGACAGCGGTAAAATGATTTATCATCGCCGCGTCGCTCATCTGTTCACCATAAAAAGCCGGTGTAAGAACAAGCGCCGCCTGTGCCCCAAGTCGTGCAGCCTTGTTTGTGAGCCTAATTGTTTCCTGAGTTGATTCATGGCCAGTGCCGGCGAGGATAAGTCTCCCCTTTTTCGCGTTCCGGACAGTCAATGCTATGAGCTTGAGCTTTTCTTCTTCGTTCAAGTATGGCGTCTCACTGTTCGAGCCGAGCACGAGGTAGCCCGCGAGCGGGTCGTTGTTCCAACGTTCGATATTCCGGACGAACGCCTCATAATCCACGTCGCCGTTCTCGCGGAACGGGGTGATCATAGGCGGAAGGATGCCGTCGATAGAAAGAGTAGACAAGGTTAGATTTGAGTTTATCGCATAACTAGTGTGCTTTCGCTCCGAACTCAATCCATCTGGTAATAATGTCTTGCTGTTTTTTCTGCTCGAACCTGGTATTGAGTTTTTTTCCAAGCGAAACGACGGTCCTGTAGTCATCAAAAGGAAGTTTCGCGTAGACCTTACCGTCCGGGAAGTGACAAGGCTTGCATCTCGACTGCAATAGTGGAAGAACATCGTTTTGAAATGTGTACACGGATTCTTTTGATTGAACGGGCTCCCGACCCTGCGGAACACAAAGGGCGGAATCCTGCATGAACAAACCACCAAAGAATGAAACGGCGAGACATGCGACGAATTTCAATTCTAGTTCCTTTCAATCAAAAACGTACAAAGTTGCCGATTGCTTCGTTGTCCTGGCCCTGCAGGACTTCTCGCAGCGACACTCACTAAATCAGATTATAGGTTCCGCGTTTGATGAACTGGCCACTTCCGGTTTTCCCGAGAAATTTATCTCCCTCAAAAATCACTTTGCCGCGAGAGAGGACATGCGAGGGTGAGCCGCTGACCGTCATTGTTTCGTACGGGTTATAATCTACACGCATGAAGTGCGTCTTAGCGCTAATCGTATACGGGCGTTTGGGATCCCAAACCACAATGTCCGCATCGCTGCCGATGGCTATCGTTCCTTTGCGCGGGAACAGCCCCATCAACTTCGCAGGTGCGGTTGAAACGAGCTGCACGAACCGATTCATGCTCCAGCCGCGCTTGACAACGCCTCCTTCATACAGCAAGTGCAGGCGGTTCTCGACTCCCGGCAGACCGTTCGGGATCTTGCTGAAATCACCTTTGCCAAGTTCCTTCTGTTTGGGAAGCCCTTTGTACCCTTCCTTCATGCAAAACGGACAATGGTCGGTGGAGACGGCCTGCAAGTCGTCGGCCTTCAAGGCCTGCCACAGGAATTCCTGGTTCGTCCGTTCACGGATTGGCGGTGAACAAATATATTTAGCTCCATCGAAACTCCCGTCGGAATAGTCTTCATAGGCAAGATACAGATACTGCGGACAGGTTTCACCGTAGGCGGGCAAGCCGCGGTCGCGCGCCTCACGAATCTGCTCCATCGCTAAGTGTGACGAGACATGCACAACGTACACCGGGACACCTGCCATCTCGCTGAGCGCAATCACCCGGTGGGTTGCTTCCTCTTCCGCGGTCGCCGGACGCGAAAGGGCATGAACATTGGGTGTCGTTTTTCCTTCGGCCAGCATCCGTTTCACCAGAAGATCGATAACGCCGCCGTTCTCGGCGTGCATGCAGATCAACCCGCCATTATCAGCCGTACGTTTCATCGCTTTGAAGATCGTGGCATCGTCCACCATGAAAACGCCGGGGTACGCGGTAAACAGTTTAAAGCTTGTAACACCTTCATGCTTCACCATGGCATCCATCTCAGGGAGCCAATCATCGGGAAGTTCTGTGAGAATGAGATGCAATCCGTAGTCGATGCTGGCCTTGCCCTCGGACTTCCTCAGCCACGTGTCAAGCGCCTGCCTCATGGAGGTTCCTCTCGACTGAACGGCGAAATCGACGATAGTGGTTGTTCCGCCGTGGGCAGCCGCAATTGTCCCTGTCTCAAAATCGTCCGAGGATGACGTCCCGCCGAACGGGAGATCCATGTGTGTATGGACATCAATACCGCCGGGGATGATGTATTTTCCGCTGGCGTCTATGGTCCTGTCGGCCTGGATGTTCAGCTTGGTGCCGATGGTCGTCACCTTATCCCCCTCGATGAAGACATCCGCAATGTAATCTTGCTCAGCGGTGATGATTCGGCCGTTTTTGATGAGAATGGGCATGGAACTCCCCCGAGGGGAATCGAAAGTTAGAAGTCAGTTCAAACAATTCGGCGTTAGGGGTTCGCGCGCTCTGCTCCAATGACAGGTTAATCTGAAACCGAAAACAGAATCAAACCCAGGGCCTAAACCCTAAGGCTTGCGCGGAAATATTCCCGTCGATTCTTACATCCAGGGCTCGTCGGCCGTGGGGCCGTAGATCGATGGTAGTTTTCCACCAGCCAGTCTAAGATACACAGAAAACTGTCCGCGATGATGGACATGATCTTTGATCACGTACCAGCCGAAAGCGTTCAGGGGAACGTCACCCGTCTGTTTTGGACCGACGGGAAACTTCACCGTCTTCTGCATCTGCTGTTCCGGGAGTCTGCCCAGCTTGCCGATCAGCTCTTTTCTGGACTCCTCCAGGGCAGTGATGATTTCATTCAGTGACTGAGGCGGCTTCGGAAGACCCTGAAAATTGATGGGACCGTCGAGTGCACCACTGAAGATCCTCGTATCGGTCACAAGTGTCCAGGCAAGCTCTCGAGCCGTGCGCGATTTTTCGGAAGGCCGCAAATCGAGTTTGGTCTCCGGAAAAGCCCTGAGCACTTTCAAGGTCGTCTGGATTTCCTGATCCAACTGCTGTGAAATCATTTCCTTTTCCGACATAGTTGCTCCTTTCTATAGAATTGTGACAATGAGAAATCAGGGGATGAATTTTTTCAACACAGATTCGAGTCGTGCCTCTGTGGAAAAGATGCCCGTTGGTACTCTCGCCTTGACCTCGGCGACTTTCTGCGGCTCACCCCCGACGAACACGATGGGAACCTGCCTCGTGGCTTTTGCCCCGGCGAGATATTCAGCGGTTTCCCTCCCGTGCGACGGCAGCCGACTCAGGTATATGACTATCACATCGGGAAGGTTTGCTTTGATATTCCGTCCCGCCCTTGCGCCATCCTCATGTTCGGTGGCCACAGAATAGCCCGCGGCCCGCAGCAATCTTATTTTCGGGCCAAGCTCTTCTTTTTTCCAATGAATCAGAAATGCTCTGCGTTTTTGCATCGCTGACGATGAGCGGGGATCAGTATAGGAGCGAGCGTCTCGGGCAGAGAGACCTTACGCCCGCTCTCTATACCTATTCTCATTCAACCTTCCTATTGTTTCTCGGTGATCCACTGAAAGTCGAATTTCCCTGGTCCCTCCTGGAACACCGTAGCACCTGCATCACCGGTACCGCTCGTGTGCTTCACTCCACCAGGAGCCATGAGGTAAGATCCCGCTCCGTACGTTTTCTCAGTACCCCCTTCGAGTCCGGCAGTGAAAGTCCCCGAAATCACAACGACCTTTACGTCGTACGAGTGTGTGTGGAGTGCGTGCTTCATGTTCGGAGGCAGCTTCACGAGGGCACCGTACGCGCCTTTCGCCATGTCTCCCCAGAGCATCGCAACCATGGCTCCCGGAGGTCCACCCTTCATTTCCTCCCATTTGATATCCTCCGCGGCCCACATCACCGGTACTTTCTTCATCTTCTTTTGCGCAGACACGTTTGCCACTCCGACAATCATTAGCCCGAAAAGGACCAATGCAACGTATGATGTTATCTTTTTCATGTAGTCTTTCCTTACAAGTTAGTTTGATGAAAAATCCCGCTTCACTTCCCGAAGCTCACTGAACAAAGCACAACGCCGAGCCGCAAAACGATCTCATAAGATGTTTTACGACTGAGCACCTTTCTCGAAAAATGAAATCACCCCATGCAATTTCCTAAAGCTCCTTCTCCCCGGTGGGAGGGTAGAGTACGGACCCGCTCCCGCGCCGGGAGCAGCCTCACTTTTTCTTGTAGATCGTACCGAGGACTGCGCCGAGGATAACGCTCCACACGATCCCGTTGAGGGTCCAGATCCATGCGAGATCATACGGAAAACCCTGGATAACCAGGTGCATAAAGAGCCAGGTCGGGAAGCTCGTGAGGACGCCGGCATACAGCCCGAACATCGACCCGCCGTTCAACCCGCCGCCGAAGCTTCCGTAGACTTTATCGTATACCCACGCATACACGAACGCCACGACGAAGTCTCCAATGATAAACGGCGCAGGGCTGCCGCCTTGATTGAAGACATCCGTCAGTTTCGCATAGTAAGCGTTTTGAAGAATCAAGCCGTGCAACAGAAAATCCAACACATTCAGCACAAAACCACCCGCGATCACGGCGAGCCAAAACTTTCCGCTTTTCATATCTCCTCCTATTTTTGTTAGTGGATGAATATATACATTGCACCTACTGGTGCAATATGGTGATGGAACAGCTAATCATAACATTCGATCATCCCTGTTTTAGCATCATCTTGCCCGAGGGGGCAAATCCTCCAGGCGAGTCTGAGTATAGACGTGCGCTGATTTAATGAATTTCAATACCATGTTTCGCCTGAAACTGCCGCAGAGCTTCCCACGTAAGCGGCTGGGGCAGCACCTTCATCAGCTCATTCCACGTGGTTGCTTCCGCGCCGTCATCTTTTCGCACCATCGAGATGCATCCGTCGACCGGACAAACCAGGAAGCAGAGTGCGCAGCCGACACAATCGGCTTCCCGAATCCTGGGCTGGTTTTTCCCGTTATGCGGAATGATGTCGATGCACTGATGCGCGCCGTCTTCGCAGGCGATATAGCAGAGATTACACTGGATACATTTCGATTCATCGATTTCGGCAACGGTTTTGTAAAGCAGGTTGAGGTTCCCGAAGTCCGTTATGCATGGCAGCGACTTGCCCACGATTTGCCCGATTGAGGTGAGGCCTTTCTCTTCCATCCAGTTCGTCAGTCCTTCGACAAGATCATTGATGATGCGAAAACCGTAGTGCATGACGGCGGTACAGATTTGCACGCTCGTCGCGCCGAGCAGGAAGAATTCCGCTGCGTCGCGCCAGGTGGAAATGCCTCCTATGCCTGAGATGGGAAGGTTAACCTGAGGGTCAATGGCTACCTGAGAGACCATGTGCAGAGCGACGGGTTTTACCGCGGGTCCTGCGTACCCTCCGTGTCCCCCCTTGCTGTCAACCGAAGGTTTCAGTTCAAACGAGTCGAGATCGACGCCCATGACGCTGTTGAGGGTGTTGATAAGCGAGATGCCATCGGCACCTCCTTTCTTGGCCGCACGAGCCGGAAAGCGAATGTCGCTGATATTCGGAGTTAGTTTCACCAGCACCGGTATCGTTGAAACTTCCGTCACCCATTCGGTAATCATCGTGCAGTATTCCGGAACCTGACCCACAGCCGAGCCCATCCCCCGCTCGCTCATGCCGTGCGGGCAGCCGTAGTTCAGCTCGATCCCGTCACATCCGGTGTCCATGGTTCGCTTCACGATGTCGTGCCACGCTTCGCGTTTTGATTCCACCATCAGTGAAGCCATCACGGCGCGGTCGGGCCAGAGCTTTTTTGTCTCCGCGATTTCCTTCAAGTTCACTTCAATGGGGCGGTCGCTGATCAGCTCGATGTTGTTCAGACCGATGACCTTCTGGCCGTTGTAGTCGATCGCACCATAACGATTGACGGTGTTCATCACCGGCTCACCAATGGTTTTCCACACCGCTCCGCCCCAACCCTGCTCGAACGCTTTGCACACCTGATAGGCTGAGTTGGTCGGTGGCGCCGAGGCAAGCCAGAACGGATTTGGAGACTTTATTCCCCCGCAGTCGATAGATAAGTCGACCATCGTTTATTTCTCACTTGAATACAAACTTATCGATTCCATGCGCCGCGCGTTTGCCATCGGCCGCCGCGTTGACGACCTCTTTCCCCCCGTTCGTACAATCGCCACCAGCGAAGTACCTGGGATTCGACGTTTGCATCGTTCCCGGATTTACCCACACCTTGCCGTTTTCAGTCTTGAGATCCTGAATTTGCGACAGAAAGTTTTCACCGGCCTTCTGGCCGAGGGACTTGATCACCATATCAACAGGAATTTGGAATTCGGAATGTGGGATCGGCTCAGGACGTCTTCTACCGCTCGCATCCGATGACGCAAGTTTCATTCTGATACACTCCAACGCTTCCACCTTGCCGTTACCAAGGACACGCTTGGGCGAGGTGAGGAAATGGAAAAGCACGCCATCATTTTTTGCAAGCTCGTATTCATACTCGTACGCCGGCATTTCTGCCTTGCTGCGGCGGTAGATCATCATCACCTGATCCGCACCAAGCCGCATGGCCTCCGTTGCAGCGTCGATCGCAGTATTGCCCGCGCCGATAACGGCCACGCGTCTTCCGACGTTTATAGAACTCCATTTTCTCGTCGTTACCTTTTCGATGAACTCAAGCGCATCACATACACCATCCAGATCCTCGCCCGGAATATTGAGATCCGGGGAGCTGCCAAGCCCTACACCGAGGAAAATCGCATCGTGCTTCCGCTCCACTTCTGCAACTGCTATGTCCTTTCCCACCCTCGTTCCAATTTTGATATCTACGCCGAAGCTCTCCACGAGCTTGATCTCATTCAGGCTATCCTGATACGACATTTTATACGGCGCAATACCCCATGTATCAAGTCCGCCCGGAATCGATTTCCCCTCATAGATCGTCACGTTGAATCCCATCAACGCCAGCTCCGCCGCGCATGAAAGTCCCGCAGGCCCGGCCCCGATAATCCCGACCGATTTCCCATTCTTCGGTGCACACTTAAAGAGCGGCGGCATTCCGCGCTCGAAATACCAATCAATAGCATACCGCTGCAGGCGTCCGATCGCAATCGGCTTTTCACCGCGTCCGTTATACACACACGCTCCTTCACACAATACATCGACAGGGCACGCTTTCGCGCACGTTAGCGCGATCCAGTTCGATTCAAGAATTGTCTTCGCCGCCCCTTTGACATTCTCCGTTGCGATCTTCTTGATGAACGTTGAAATATCAATGTGTGTTGGACAGGCCTTCATGCAGGGCGAGTCGTAGCAGTAGAGGCAGCGGTTCGCTTCAGCCACCGCCTGGTTATGCGTCAGGGCAGGGTGGATCTCCGCGAAGTTCTTCTCGTATTCCTCGTGAGACAGTTTCGGTGCGAGGTTGTTCATTGCAGAGGACGCTTAATAGATGTTTGTCTCTCTCGTCTTGCCCGTATAATCGATGTACACCGTCTTGATCTCGGTGTAGAACTCAAAGACTTCGCTTCCTTGCTCTCGCGGGCCAATGCCGGTCGCCTTCGTTCCACCGAAAGGAGCCTGGGCCTCTCCTCCGATGGTCGGTGAGTTAATATGCACCTTACCGACCTCCGCCATTTCCGCAAAACGCATGATTTTTGACACGTCGTGTGAATAGAGCGAAGCTGACAATCCGAATTTTACGCCGTTTGCAATCTCCACTGCATTATCAAAGTTTTTGGCACGAATGATACTTACGACCGGCCCAAAGATTTCTTCCTGTGCGATTCGCATGTTGGGGGTAACATTGTCAAAAAGTGTCGGCTCAACGAAGTAACCCTTCGCAAATCGTCCGGCGGTCAGTCGTTCTCCACCCTTGAGCAGCCGAGCACCTTCCGATTTTCCGATCTGGATATATTTCAGCACGGTGTTCATCTGCCCTTCTTCGACGGATGGCCCCATGTCTGTTCGTGCATCCATCCCGTCGCCAATGTGAAACTTTTCCATGCGTCTCAGCAACATTTCGGTGAATGGGGCGACAACGGACTCTTCCACAATGACGCGGCTCGCCGCGGTGCACCTCTGACCCGTCGAACCGAATCCACCCTGCACAGCTCCCTCCACAGCGAGTGCGAGATCGGCGTCGCTGAGAACAACAAGAGGATTCTTACCACCCATTTCGCACTGCACACGTATGCCGCGGCGCGATGCCTGTTCATAGAGCGCACAGCCAACATCGTTCGAGCCTGTAAATGAAATGGCATGGACGTCGGGATTGTTCACGATTTCGTCGCCGACTGTTCCCCCGCTGCCGAAAACCAAATTCAACACGCCTGGTGGAAAGCCGGCTTGCTCAAAAATTTCCACGATTTTTACGGCAGTCAGCGGCGTGTACGTCGCCGGCTTAAACACAACAGTGTTGCCAGCGACCAGCGCTGGTGCAATTTTCCAGACCGGAATCGCCACAGGAAAATTCCACGGGGTGATGAGTCCGACGACTCCGATCGGCTGGCGTATCGTATAGATGAATGTATTCGGAAGTTCCGAAGGAATCGTTGCCCCACGAAGTCGCCTCCCTTCGCCCGCCGTGAATTCCATTATGTTGATCGCTCGCTGGACTTCACCGCGTGACTCCCGGAGGATTTTGCCTTCTTCCTTCGTCAATGCGATTGCGAGGTCTTCGAGACGTTCTTGCATCAAGTGCATCGCCTTAAAGACCATTCGACCGCGCAGCGGAGGTGGCGTCGATTTCCATGTAGGAAAAGCTTCCTTTGCTGCCGCAATTGCACCGCGCGCTTCCTCACGCGTGGAAAGGGGGGTCAAACAAAGGACTTCATCGGTATTCGCCGGATTGATATTGAGAGCGGTTTTGTCTGACGAAGACTCCACCCATTGCCCGTTGATGTAGTTCTTGAGCGTAATTCTCCCCACCGACTCCCTGAGCCGCTCGGCAGTCAGGACTTCCGTAGCCATACCATCTCCGTTCACTCGATCGAGTTACTTGAGTAAAATGAGCTTGTTGGCCTCGACGTTGCCGTCCACTTCCAGCCTGTAAAAATACGATCCGCTCGGAAGGCCCTCTGGATTCCATTCAACCGCATACTCGCCCGGCGAACGTTCGCCTTCTACAAGTGTCGCAACCTGCTGACCGAGGGCATCGAATACTTTTAAGACAACAAACCCGGCCTTCGGCAAAGCAAACCGAATTGTGGTAGAGGGGTTGAAAGGATTTGGATAGTTTTGCCACAACGAAAACTTCTCTGGCCGGACACCTGTCCCTCCTGATTCTCGAACGGATGACAACGAGCCACCAAGGATATAGAGAACGCCTTGCACCTGGACCAGGCCGACGTCCGGCTGTGAGTTATCCGAATCCAAAATGACGGCCGCCCCTTCCTGCGTATAGTAGGAAAAATTCTTATTCATGCCACCATTGTATTCGACGGTTCGCACGCGCAAGCAGTTCATGGGGGGAAGCCCGGGGAGCATAAGCGTCCCATATCCGTCCACAACTGTACTCTCGCTGAACGCAGACATACTCGCACTGAACAAGACCCCTCCGATGTACGTCGAGTCTACGTCGGTGAGCGACTGGGTGAACATCGCACCGTAAGTCATAGGGAAGTTTGCTGACAGTTCGTGTGGAACATAGTGGATGTACTGCTCATACCCAAAGGCCGGAAGGAGAATAGCCTCGCCCTCATTATACCACTGACCAGCGGGAAAGGTAAAGTTTATAAAGAATGAGCCTCCGGAAGGGTCCTCGGCCGGGAGCTTAAGAGAGACGGTGCCGACCGGATAGCGTGGTGCAAGCTCTGGTATCGCAGAGGCCGAGAACACCGTTTCCCTTCCGACATAATAAAACGGAAGGGAGGTGAAATCGTAAACATTGCCGCCACCTTGTCCTCCGACATTCGCCGTCATGCTCGTGGTATCACTATAATATCTTACAGTGTTTCCGGAGCCAAGCACAGCTTCAATCTGCGCTTGACTGATTGTGATTTGTGCCACGGCGGCAAGCGGCACAATCAACGAGCCTCCGATAAGAACAATAGCAAGTTTGTGCTTCATAGCATCCTCCTGATGAACGGTGAAGTAGTTAGTTGGTTTGCTGGTTACTTAGTTGCTGGTCTCCCTGTCGGCAATACTGAGCGTATCATCGAGCGCCCTCACGCCGGCATCAATTTCGTTTTGAGTAATAATCAGCGGCGGCGCAATCACAAAATGACCCACCCACGCCTGAACAAACACACCGTTTTTCATCATCTCGGCTGCAACTTTGTCGACAAGCAGGGAACTACCGTTGACCTTGTCGTTGTAGGTGCTGAATGGCTCCTTGGTATTCCTGTTTTTCACCAGTTCGACTGCCCAGAACAAGCCGATCCCGCGAACATCGCCTATGGACTTGTGCCTTGACTTGAGTTCATTCAACTTCGTTCCCAGGTAAGCGCCCATCTCGTTTGCTCGCTCGATGAGGTCCAGGCGTTTGTATTCCCTGATCGCGGCGATGGCAGGAGCAAGTGTGAGCGGATGCGCTTCGTAGGTGTGGCCGTGCGAGAAATAATGATCTTCGAAATAATCCGCGATCTTCTTTGTCGTGGCACAAAGGCCGAGAGGGACGTATGCCGTGGTCAGTCCCTTCGCGGTCGTCAAAATATCCGGCACTACTCCCCAGTGGTCTACTGCAAACCACTTGCCGGTTCTGCCCCAACCGCTCATAACTTCGTCGGCAATCAGCAGAACATTCTTGTCATCGCAAATCTCCCGCAGTCGAGGCATATACTCCTTTGGAGGAATCAACACGCCGTTCGTGCCGACAACAGGCTCAACAATCACGGCTGCGACATCGCTCTC
>Ga0247727_10001654_pt1 | contig 52324 bp, 52 predicted proteins | sample WisWelCaveWW1625_FD_202498 | JGI IMG/M metagenome (GOLD analysis project Ga0247727, IMG submission 202498) | Biofilm microbial communities from Wishing Well Cave, Virginia, United States - WW16-25 | ecosystem: Environmental > Aquatic > Deep subsurface > Groundwater > Cave microbial mat | place... | reverse complement strand
CCGTCACTTCGACCGCCAAATACGGCCGGCACCTGGAAAGAGCGCGAATGAGCTTGTGCACGTCTAGGAGTCAGTCCGAGAAATCATTTTGCCGGTCACATATCGTGGAGCCGAAACATTTCGACCACAATATGTTGTGGTTGAACGAGCCGATTTTCGAATACTCGGACAGGCTCCTAGCACGCGGCTCCTTGATCGCTACCGATCCGCGATGGCGAGTGCGTGCTGCGCAGGCTCACGCCATCGCTCCCACTTCGGCGAGCTGGGAGAACACGTAGGGGCCTTCGGGAATGACGGCGACCCTGGCGTCGCGGGGCAGCGCGGCGGCCAGGGCGTCGACGGCGCGTTGCGGATCGTCGAAGCTCGGGCCCCACAGGCAGCGGCGGTCGGCGGCGGCGACGCCCGGAAGGCACCAGAGAATCTCCGCGCGGCGGGCGACCAGGGCCAGCTTCTCGATCTGCCACTGGTCGATGATTACGCCGTCGTCGTGGAGACCGTCGAGGCAGCTCCGCCAGTCCGGGAAGGCGCGCACCAGGCGCGCGAACTCGGCGCTGCCGACGCCCTCGCGGCAGGCGGCCGCCAGCACCAGCTTGCCGCCGTCTTTCAGAACGTGCGACGCGGCGGTGACGCCCTTGATGCTCTGGTAATAGGTAAGGTCGAGCGGGTAGCCCCCGCCGGTGGTGACGACCGCGTCGGCCGGCTCCTCGACCGGGGCGCGCGTGGCGCGGCGGACGAAGTCCACCCCGGCGGCGTGTGCTCGCTCCGGGTGGCCCGCGAAAACGGCGGCGATCTGGCGATCGCGGGTCAGCGCCACGTCCACGATGAAATCGTGCCGCGCCATCCGCGCGATCTCGAGCAGCTCGCGGTGCAGCGGATTATCCGGGAAGCTGCCCTCGACGGCCCGCGGATCGCGCATGAACCGCGGGCTGTGCAGCCGCTTGATGGTCTTCTCGCCGGCCAGCCCGGGGGCTACCAGCTTGCGGCCGCCGGAGAACCCCAGCATCAGGTGCGGCTCGACGAATCCCAAGGTGATGTGGAGGTCGGCTTCGACGAACCGGCGGTCGACCCAGATCTCGGCGCCGCCGGCGGTGTTCCCTAGGTAGTGATGAGCCTCTTCGAGGCGGGCGTTGTGGGACGCGGCCCCGTAACGCTCCAGCATCTCCGGGCCGACGATCTCCACCATCTCGGCGTCGGTCGCCGCGCGGTGGAGGCCGGTGGCGATCAGGATCTGAATGCCATCGCGGGGAACGCCGGCCTGCTCCAGCACGCGCGTGACGTGCGGCAAAACGAGGCGGTTGGGAGCGGGCCGCGTGATGTCGCAGACCGAGATGGCGGCGCTCGACTTGCCGCGCGCCAGCTCGGCCAGCGGGGGCGAGGCCATCGGGCGCGCCAGCGCCTCGGCGATAGCTTCGTCGGGCGAGCCGACCGCGGGGGCGAAGCGAGCCTCGAGCACGGTGGCGCGCCAGGAGTCCGGAAGCGAGACTTCGGCGCCTTGGCGGTCGAAGGCCAGCCGGACCTTCATCCGCCGAACTGCGCGAGCATCAACTTCTTCATCTCGCGGGGCGTGCGATCGGCCTGGTGGGTGGCGACGTTCCAGGCGTTGCCGTCTGGGTCGGCAATATTGCCGCAGCGGTCGCCCCAGAACATGTCCATCACCGGACCATTGGCGGTGGCGCCAAGCTGGAGCGCCTTGGCGACCACCTTGTCCACGTTGTCGACGTAGAGGTACAAGCTGCCGGAGGCGCCGCCCACGGTCTTAGGCGTGCGAGTGCCCCACTGGGCCGACTCCGGGCCCAGCATCAACACCGAGCCGCGCAAGGCCAGCTCGGCGTGCATGGCCTTGCCGTCCGGGCCTTTCGCCAAAAAGCGCTTCTTGAAGCCGAAGGCCTTCTGATAAAAGCTGACGGCCGCCTTCAGGTCGCTGACGACCACCGTGGCAGACACCGCTGGGTACCGCTTCTTGTTGAGGGGATCAGATTTCTTTGGCATAGGGGTATTATTCTAGCAGCAACGTTGGTCTCACCGCGGAGGCGCAGAGTGCGCAGAGTACAGCCACGGATTTTCTCTGCGGCCTCCGCGTCTCTGCGGTGAGCCGCAACTGGTCGGCTCTCAGGCACGCACCCGGCCGCGCAGGCCCAGGTTGGTCAGCGCCATCACGACGGCGCACGCGGGTATCAGAAGGAGGCCCTGGCCGAGGCCCGAGCCGAGGTTCCCGATCACCGGCGGAATGATGAGAAACCCGAACCAGCCGATGGTGATGACCGTGCCCAGCGCCTGCGCCGCGTTCTGCGTGAAGGTGTTGCCGACCATGGCCAGCACGGTCGGGAACATCGGGGCCATGGCCAGCCCGGCGCAGAAGACCGCGGCAATCACCGCCGTCTGCGAGCTGACCTGGAGCATGGCGTAGGTGGTGACGGCGATGGCGAAACCGGCGACCATCGTCACCTTCCATTCGGCCAGCCCGGTGATGAACCGCGACACGACGACGCGGCCGACCAGAATCCCGCCGGCGAAACCGATCGAGAGGATATTCGTGGCCGCGGTCATCGACAGGCTGGCGGGCGCGGCGGTCAGGTACTTCACCAGCCAGCTCGAGGCGCCGACTTCGACGCCCACGTAAAGGAACAACTGAAACGCCAGCAAGTAGAACGCGGGGCGCGAAAACAAGTCGCTGTAGCCCCGCCCGACCGACTGCGAGGCGCCGGCCGGCGGCGGCATCGCGGTGGCCGCGTGCACCAGAAACGTGACCGCCACGAGCGCCGCCAGCAGGTAGCACAGAGAGGCAGGGTCGGTGATCTTGAGGACGTTGGCGGCGAGAAACGGGGTGGTCATGCCGCCGAGGCCGAAAAACAGATTCAGCAGGTTCAGCGTCGAGGCGCGGCGCTCCACGTCGAGGTCGCTGACCAGGGCGTTGGCGCCGGTGACGATCATTCCGCCGCCGAGACCCAGCAGCACCATCGCGGCCAGGGCCGCCTCGTAGCTCGTCGCCAGGGCCAGCCCCAGCAGCGCGATCAGGATCCCGGCCAGCCCGCCTACCAGCGCGACCTTCTTACCGCGTTTGTCGACCACCGGCCCCACCGTCAGCGAAGAGACGATCAGGCCGATGGCGTTGGCCAGCGGCAGCCAGGACGCCTGCGAGTCGGTGAGGCCGAACTTCTCCGTGAACGGCGTCAGCACCGTGCCGAGCAGCAGCGCGATCGAGCCGTAGACGTAGATGGCCAGAATGGAGGCAAAAATCAGCCGGCCTTTCGAGATGGCAGCCATTGGACAGACCTCCCGCGAGTGAGGGGTCTATTGTACTGAAACAGCGCGCCGGGCGGCGCGGGCTATTCTTTGCGGGCGATGAAGCGGACGATGGGCATGCTCTTGCCGGCGTCCCAATCGGCGGGGCCGAAGCGGTCTTCGTAATGAACGATTCGCAGCGAGTCGAACAGGCGCAGCAACAGGTTGTTCTTGAAGCCGCCGCGGGCCGAGTCCGCCACCTTGGCGCGATCCTCATGATAGCCCTCGACCACCACGATCCCGCCGGGCTTGAGCGCCGCCGGCAAACGGTCCGCGAGGCGGGGGATCACGGACTGCATGAAGATGCCGGCGATCAAGTCCCACTGCTCGCGGCCAAAATCGAACTCGAAAATGCTCTGCTGCACCGTGTTGAGGCGCAGGCCTTGCTTGGCGGCTGTCTCTTTGGCGATGCGAATGCCTTCGTCGGATATGTCGATGCCGGTGACTTCCCAGCCCTGCTGCGCCAGAAAGATCGAGTTGCGGCCCTGTCCCATGCCGATGTCGAGCGCTTTGCCCGGTTTGCGGCCCTTGACAGCCTCGGCCAGAAAAGCGTTGGGCTTGGTATTGAAGATTGGCTCGGGGCTGGCAAAGACCTTGTTCCATTGCTCCTTGTTCAGCGGCGGCGCTTGGGGCTGAGCAAGCGCGAAGGCTGCCGCAAGCGGCAACAACCACAACTGCCTGCGAGTCATGCGGTCCCTCCTCGGTTTATCCCAACCGGTACTTCTGCGACGCCGCGTCCCAAAACACCTTCTTGTCGCGGCGCAGCGACATCGTCGCCAGGTGGCCGGTCACGGCCGCCTCGTGTCCCAGCCGCGCGTCGCAGTTCAGCGGCTTGTTGAACTTGACCGCCTCGATGAAATTGCGGATGTGGTCGCCGGTGGGATTGGCCTGGCCGAGATCCTTGAGGGCGTTCAGGTGGATCTCCGGACGCGAGCGCACAACCTCGGGCGTGCGTTTGCCGTAGTTCTCGCTGTAGACGTGCAGGTCCTGAAGGTTCATGACCTCCATGGTGGCCTCGCTGCCGAAGAACTGCTCGCCGTATCCGTAGCGGGCGTTGGCGAACATGCAGCTATAGTTGATGTGGAACTTGTCGTACTCGTAGGCGGCGGTGAGGGTGTCGGGAACCTCGCGCTGCTCCTTGTCGAGAGCGTCCCAGTAATAGTGACCGCCGGAGGCCACCACCGACTTGGGCGCGCGGGCCCCCAGCACCAGGTGCGTGGCGTCGGTCTGGTGGACCAGCAGGTCGGTCGAGATGCCGCCGGAGTAATCCCAATAGAGCCGCCACTGGAAGTAACGCGGCAGGCTGAAGGGGCGCTTGGTGGCCGGGCCGAGGAACTTCCCGAAGTCCGCGTTGCTCTCGGTGGCGTCGGCGGGGATGGCGTAGCGCCACTGCGGCTCGTCGGCAGGGCTGTTGCGATACCAGAACGCGCGCACGAAGGTGACTTTGCCCAGCCGGCCAGACTCGTAGATCTCCCGCGCCTTGGCGTACAGCAGCGAGCTGCGGCGCTGCGTGCCGACTTGCAGCTTCTTGCCGGAACGCTCGACGGCGCGCAGGATCTCGTGGCCCTCCTCGATGGTGTGGGTCAGCGGCTTCTCGCAGTAAATGTGCTTGCCGGCGGCGAGCGCGGCCAGGACCATCTCGCGGTGCAGGTGTTCGGGGGTCATGATGAAGACGGCGTCGATGGATTTGTCGTCGAGCAGGCGGCGGTAGTCGGCGTAGGTGTCGGGCGTGGTTTTCTGGATGCTCTGGACTTTGTCTTTGCCGCGGGCGAGGTGGCCCTCGAAGGAGTCGCAGACGGCCTTCACCTGGGCCTCGGCCGGCGCGACCTTCATCAGGGTCTCGATGAGCGAGTAGCCGCGAATGCCGACGCCGATCCATCCGACCTGGACTTTTTCGCCGGCCCCCTGGGCGCGCAGCAGCGCGGGCGCGGCGGTGAGGGCCGCCGTGCGGCCGATGAAATTGCGTCGGGTCGTGCGGTGGGACATCGTGGCCTCCGGTTTTGGAGCAGTTCTGAGGTTAGCAGTGAAGCCAGAGGGCTGGCAAGCGGAACGGCCGCGGGCCAGCAGCGCCGGACTCATCGCTCAAGCCCAAAAGCAGGCCTCCAAATCCTCTGTCCAACATTGACAAGCATGGACAATCGGGATAGGGTGGTCTTGAGGGCCGCGGGAGTGTCGCCTATGAACGTCAACCTGACCCCAAAGCTGGAAAAGCTCGTCCAGAACAAAGTGAACACCGGACGGTACAACTCCGCGAGCGAGGTTGTCCGGGAAGCGCTCCGGCTCTTGGAAGAGAACGACAAGATCCGCGCCGCGCAGCTAGCCGGGCTTCGAATACGAATCGATGAAGGTCTGGCGTCGCTCGATCGCGGAGAAGGGGTTGACGGCGAGCGGTTTATGGGGAAGCTCATCTCTGACCTCGAGGCCAAACCGACCCGGCGCAAGAACAAATGTTCATCTTTCGCCTGATACGAGTGGACACGGTGATCTGCTACGACCCCTGGGGACACTACGAGGAGAACCCCGACCACTATGTCACGGCGCGATGCGTCGAAGCCGCCTGCTGGATGGCCGGGAGCCGGCTGGACCTCGCGGAGCACTTCGAGGCCGGGCTGAAGCCCACGCGGTCCTCGAGAAATATTACTTCGCGCGCGGCCCGCACTTTTTCGCCGGCCCCCTGGGCGCGCAGCAGCGCGGGCGCGGCGGTGAGCGCCGCCGTGCGGCCGAGCTTCACCGACGGCACCAAGGGGGAACTGGACTTCCAGGAGCGCGTGGTCGGTCGCGGCGGTGTCTTCGGCCCTTTAGAGGACGTACGCTTCTTTCAGCAGGTCAAGGTTGATCCGGAAGCTGGGACGATCGTTTGGCCCAATGAAGTAGATTTTTGCCCCGACGTGTTGTACAGCCTCGTGACCGGCAAGCCGGTGAGATCGCTGGAGCCGGTCTAGCCAGCGATCGCTGCCAGCGACGGCGAAGCGGCGCTTGACCGGTCCACGGGCGAAAGAAGGGGCGGGGCTGAAACCGCCGATGGACGCCGATTCACGCCGATAAATGCAATCGGGCTTGGGCTGGCGGTTTCAGGATCCGCATTCAGGCGCTGAGGTCGAGGCGGGCGGGCTCGCGCTCGGGGCGGGGGGCGAGGGCGGAGAGGTGGCGGCGCTCGGCTTCGAGCTCGCCGAACTGGGCGCGGCAGATTTCGCGGTGGGCAGTTAAGGCATGCCCGGCGGCGGCGCCTTCTTGGATTGCCGCTTCGAGCAGGGCGGCGTCGAGCGGCGCGCGCAGCGCTTCCATTTGCTGTTGCCGGAGAGAGAGGATCTCTTCGACGCGCTGGAGGTCGCCCTGTTCGGCGGCGCGGCGGAGCTCGCCGGTCGATTCGGCCAGTTGGGCCAGTTGCTCGGGGGCTTGCATCGCTATTACCGGTTGAGTCTGGACAGGGTCCTTTGCGCCTCGAACAGCCCCGCCAGGAATCCTTGCTGCGATTCGAGCCGGGCCAGCAAGGCGTCGGCCTGACTGAAGCGGCCCAGCAGGGAGTTCTGCAACAAGCTGACGCGATCCTGCTCCTTGGCGATGGTATCACTAAGACGCTTGTCGGAGACGTCGAAGAAGTCCTGGGTGGTCTTGATGACGCCGGTGGCCGAATCGGTGAGCTGCGTCAGGCGCCCGTAGGCGTTGCCGGCGAAGCCCGTGGTGGTCGAGCCGATGAAGGTGACGGTGTCGTTGAACTGCGTGTCGCTGAGCAGGTCGAAGGTGGTCTTGTTGAGCGAGAACTTACCGTTCTTGTCGGACTCGAGGCCCAAGGCGGCGATGGACTGGATTGAACCCGTCGTCGCGGCGTATCCGGTGATCGAGCGCAAGGCGCTGTGAACCTGGCGGACGACGCTCGATCCGGCGAGGTCGGCGTTCTTGCCGATCTGCGCGTTGAGCCTGTCGAGAGAGGCGTTGTACTTGACGACGAAATCCTCGAGGGCGGTTTTGACGGCGGCGCGGTCCTTCTGGACGGTGATGTTGATGGTCGCGCCGGCCGCGGTCGGGCCGACGATGGTCAGGTTCAAGCCGGTGACCAGGCCGGTGATGGTGTTCGAGGAGTTGGTGATGTTGGAGCCGCCGTTGATGCTGAAGACGGCGTTGGCGCCGAGGGTGTCGGCGGCCGGCAGCAGGTCGGCGAGCGTCGAGTCGAGCAGGGTGAGGGTTTTCGAGCCGGTGGCGGTGGCGGTCAGGGATAGGTCGTACTTGGGGGCGGCGGGATCGGAGCTGGTGTTGATGACGGCGGCGCGCGCGCCGAAGAAAGCTTCCCGCGAGTTGATGTAGTCGCGGAGGCCGTTGAGGGTGTTGGAGTAGCCGACGACGCGGGTCTTTCCGGCCAGGCCGGAGACGAATCCGGTGCTCTGGGCACTATCAGTAGCTGTAAAGGTGAACTTCTGGCCGGCGGCGGCGCTGGCGGCCACCTGCCCGCCGGAATTGCTGAAGGTGACGCCGGCGGCGGTCAGGGTAGAGTTCAGCGCCACCTGGGCGTTGAGCGCCGTGGCGATTTCTTCGGCGGAGTGGCCGCCGACCGTGCCGCCGGCGGCGAGACCGGTGACGATAGTGCCCGTGCTGCTCGAGGTGAAGGTGAAGCCTTTGCCGTAGGTGTCGGCCTTGATGAGCTTGAGCTCGCCGCCGGCGGTGGAAGTGAAGCTGACCTTGCCGTTGAGGTTGGCGTTGGCGGTGATCTTGGCGTTGAGCGCGGTGGCCACCGCGGCGGCCGACTCGCCGCCGGCCAGCGGGTCGGTCACGACCGACTCGACGATCAGCCCGTCGCTCGAGGTGAAGTTGACGGTGACGGTATCGCCGGCGCTGGCGCCGGAAACGGCGGCCGATCCGACGAAGAAACTGTTGAGGTTGGCGCTGATGCTGCCGGTCAGGCCGTTGGCGAAGGTGACGGCGACGCTGACGGGCGGCGAGGGCGTGGCGGTTCCGGTGGTTCCGGCGGTGCGGCCCGCGCCGATCGCGAGCAGGTCGAAGTCGTCGACGGCGGATCCTACCGTGAGCTTGTAGAGGCCGTTGGCGCGCGGCGCGGTGGTGGTGGCGTCGGCGAGGTTGAGCGCCGTCGAGGCTTGCGCGGCGGAGGCGGCCGAGGTGACCGCGAGCGTGTAGTTCAGAAGATCCGGCGTGCCGGTCAGTTGCACGGTGGCGACGGCGGAGTTCGAGGTCGAGGCCGTGATGGCGCCGCGCGCGCCCAGCAGGCCCAGCGCCGAGAAGCTGACGGTGAGATCGGTCAGCGTCGTGCCGAGGTCGCCGAGGGTCTTCTTCTGAGCGAGGATCTTGGTCTGATCGAGCTGCAGCTTCTGAATAGGCAGCGCGGCGATGCGGACGGCGCGCTGCAGAATCGTCTGCAGGTCGGTCGAAAACTGGCTGACGCCGGTGAAGCTCAGCGGTGTGAAGGGGGTGGTCGACATGGTGGCGGCCTATAGCGTCCAGCCGGCCGGGGAGCCCGCCGCGACGGCCGCTTCCGCCGGCGGCGGCATCGACGGGGCCAGCGAGACTTCTTTCCAGCCTTCGTAAAGGATCGTCAGGAGGCGGAGCGCTTCATCGAGCGCCGCCGGGTTTTTCTGGCCGTTGGCCTCGACGAGCCGCTCCTGGATGTAGGCGTAGAGCAGGGCCAGGGCCTGGGCGATTTCGCCGCCGCGCCCGAACTCGAGAGAGGCTTGCAGCTCGACGACGATCTGCATGGCCTTGGTGATGGCGGCGGAGCGCTCCGGAATGGCGCCGTCGTGAAAGTGGCCGCGGGCCTCGAGCAGCGACTTCATGGCGGCCTCGTACAGCAGCCGGACGAGGGTCAGCGGATCGGCGCCCAGGACCTGGTTTTCGAGATAGGTGGACAGAGACATAGCGTCCTTCCGCCGGAGTCAAGCCTCCCTGGCCGGCCGCCTCATGCAAAATGCACCTGGCCCTGCATCTCGTTGAGCACCGCGTAGATCCGCAGGAGTTCTTCCGGCGGGATCTGGCTGAGAACTTCGTTGGTGGCTCGATCGACGATGCGGACCAGGGATCTTCCGGTGTCCACGTCCCGCGAAAAACGAACCTCGCTTCCCGGGCCGAAGACCTCGTTGGCGTTGATGGCCGCAATGGCCTGCGCCACCTCCCGGTTCCTGGCAACTTCGACCGCGCCTGATCCCTCAGGGCTGTTCTGGACGTCGAGGCGTCCGCTTGCCAGGCCTGCTTGCAAGTGACTGATGTTCATATGCGTTCCCCCTCAGCCGAAACTGAGGCCGGTGGAACTGGAAAGTCTGGATCCGTCCATATACCCGGCTCATGGAGCCTGCGCCGCGAGCTACACGGGAGGCACGGCCCGTCTATTCTCTTCGGAAGGAATGGAGCCGGGTAGGGGAAAGATTTTTTGAGGAGCTATGACCTTCAGGCTAGGACGTCGAATAGCGAAGGGCCAGGCTGGGCGGCGGCGACGCGGAGAGCGGCGTCCTCGTTGATGGTGATCTCGTTGAGGTCGCTGATGGAGCGGACCACGTCGGCGTCCTGGAGCAGGGACAGCCTTTCCTGGTTCGAGAACTCGAACTGGTAGAGCGAGTCGATGGCGGTGAGGGTCTGGCGCTGGGCGGCGCCGTAAAACCCTTGCATATTACTGAGGTGCTGAATCCCGCGGCTGAGGTTGCCGATGGCGGCCTGGATGCCGGGGACGTCGTTGGCCAGCAGGGCCAGGCGGAACTCGTGCAAGGAGCGAAAGACGTTGGCGCTCGTGGCGCCGCCGACGGTGTGCTGGCCGGCCAGGCCGGAAACGAAGCCTGTGCCGCGCGGGAAATCGACGGCGGTAAATATGAAGTTGGAGTCGGCGTCGACCTCAATCTCGCCGCCCACGGCCGTAAACCGGACATTGGCGGAGGCCAGCGACGGAGTGAGGGCGACGCGCTGGTTGAGGGCCGCGGCAATCTCCTGGGCGGAGAGGCCGCCGATGGCGCCGCCGCTTTCGAGGCCGGTGAGGAGCCCGCCGGTTGCCGACGAGGTGAAGGTGAACCCCACGCCGACGGTGTCGCTCTCGATGACCTTGAGGCGCCCGCCTTCGTCGAGGAACGTGATGCGGCCGGCGAGGGCGGGGGTGAGGGCAACCTCGGCGTTGAGGGCGGTGGCGATTCCGGTGGCGGTTTCGCCGCCGGCCAGCGTGGCGGTGATGGAGGACACGATCAGGCCGTCGGTAGAGGTAAAACCTACTGTCACCTGGTTGCCGGCAGCGGGTACGGTGGGCGCGGCGGCGGCGACGAAGAAACTGGGCAGATCGACGCTGAGCGTACCGTTGAGGCCGTTGGAGAACGAGAGGCCCAGACCGACGGGAGGATTGGGCGTGGTCGGGCCGATAATCCCGGCGGCGCGGCCGGAACCGCGAAACGTATCCGGGTTCAGGAAGATGGTCTGGCCATCGATGGAGACGGGCGTCTCGGTGCCCCCCGGCAAGGCGGCGGTACGGCGGCCGGTGTCGCCGACGTAGATGACGCCGTCGGGGCTGTTGGAGTCGGGCACGAAGGGTTGCACGTCCTCGAGGCGGCCGGCGAAGAGGAACTTGCCGCCGAAGCTGGTGTTGGCGGCGGTGACCATCTGCTGGATCAGGCCCTCGACCTCGACGGCGATGCTCAAGCGGGTGGCGGCGGTTTGCGAGAAGTTGGAGGCCTGGGAGGCGAGCGAGGTGGCGCGGGTGAGCAGCTCCCCGCCCTGGTTCAGAGAGGTATCGGCGCTGCCTAGCTGTTCGGAGACGGCCTGGAGGTTGGAACGAAACTGGGCCAGCGTGCGCAGATCGCTGCGGGTGCGCACAACGGCGCCGGCCTCGGCGGGACTGTCCGAGGGGCGGCGAACGCGCAGGCCGGTGGAGATCTCGTCGCTGGCGCGCTGGCGCCGCTGGCGGAGGGCCTCCAGGTTGGCGAGCGACTGGCGGTTCGCCAGGGTGAGCGTCGTGCGCGGCAGGATCATAGCAGCCTCATGACCTCATCGGCCAGAGAGTCGAGCACGCCGATGACGCGGGTGGTGGCTTCGTAGGCTCGCTGAAACTCGACCAGGCGGGTGGCTTCCTCGTCGAGCGAGACTCCGGAAAGCGCGTCGCGGAGGTTCTGGGCTTCGAGCAGGATTTGTCCTTGGGTGGCGACGTTGGAGTGGGCCTGGCGGGTGTCTTCGCCGAGCTGGGCGACCAGGCGCGAGTAGAACTGGTTGAAAGTAAACCCGCCGACCTCGGCTTGGGAAGCGAGCGCGGCCAGGGCGAGGGCGTTCTCGTTGCCGGTGGCGGAACCGGGGGCCGAGGCGGCGATCTCGCGATTGCCGAGCCCGGTGACGGCGAACGTGCCGGCTGCCGGGGAGCCGCCAGCGGTGAACGATCCCGCCAGCCCGGAAGCGAATCCGGTGCCGGCGTCGGAGTCGGTCGCGGTGAAGTCGAAGCTTACGGCGCCGTCGAGGCGGACCTCGCCTCCGGCAACGGTGAAGCGAACCCCGGCGGCCGACAGAGCAGCGTTGAGGGCGACTGCGGCGTTCAGAGCGTCGGCAATCTCTTGGGGGGAATGGCCGCCGAGCGTGCCGCCGGTTTCCAGGCCCGAAGTAAAGCCGAGGTTGGAGGTTGAGGATGTGAAGCTGAATCCCTGCCCGACGGTATCAGCAAGTACTACTTTGAGCGCGCCGCTTTCGTCGAGGAAGGCGATTTTTCCGGCCAGCACGGGGTTCAGGGCTATCTGGTCGTTGAGGCGAGTGGCGAGGATGGCGGTGGTGTCGCCAGCGGCGAGCGGCGCGGTGGTGATGGAGATTCTGGTGCGGCCGTCGGCGCTCGTGAAATTGACGGTGATGGTGTCGCCGGCGGCCAGGCCGATGGGCGCGGCCGGGGCGACGAAGAAGCTGTCGAGATTGGCGGTAATCGAAGCGGTGACGCCGCCCGAGAAGTCGACGGTGACGGACACGGCCGGAAGAGGGGTGGCGGCTCCGGCGGTTCCGGCGGCGCGGCCCGAGCCGGTATAGGCCAGCGAAGTGTACTGGAACAGGGGCTGGCCGGCGGCGCCGCCGAGATCGCGTCCGGCGGCGAGCTGCGCGTTGACGGAGTCGGCGAGCGTGCCCGCCAGCTGATCGAGCTGGGCGAGGTAAGCGGGGATGTTCGTATTGCGGGCGGCAAGAATCGCCCCCAGCTCGCCTCCGGCGATGTCGGCGGAAATGTCGTTGCCGTTGGTATCCAGGATCTGGAGCCGCGAGCCGGTGAGAAAGGCGCGCAACGGAAAGGCAAATACGCCGCTGAGCAGCGGGGTGCCGCCGGCGAGCACCACCGAGATGGCGCCGTCCTGCTGGGTGACGATCCGGTAGTCGACCAGCTCGCCCAGTTCCTCGAGCACCTGGGTGAGGCGGGTTTCGACGGCGCTGTTGCCGGCGTTGGCGCCCACCGAGCCCCGCGCCCGCGCCAGGTCGGCCAGCTCGGCCGAGAGCGTATTGATGCGGTCGACGGCGGCGATGCCGCTCTGGTCGAGCGTGGCGCGCTGGTTGGTGAGGCCCGTGGAGGTATTGCGGATGGCGTTGGCGACGCTATCCGCCGACCGCAGCACAGACTGGCGGAGGTTGAAATCGCCGGGCGAAACCGACAAGGCGCGGAAGGCGTTGAACAAGCCGTCAACGGTGGCGCCGATGGACAATTCGCCGGTCAGGGGGAAATGCGGCTCGATCTGGGTGAGGTTCTGGCTCAGCTCGGCGAAGAAGGTCTTTCGTTGCAGCGCGGCGATGACCTGGAAGTCCAGGAAGCGGTCGCGGACGCTCTCGACACGCTGCACGTTGACGCCGCCCGACTGACCTCCGGTGACCACGAAGGGCGCCGCTTCCAGAAAAATCCGCTGGCGGGCGAAGCCGGGCGTGGTGGCGTTGCCAACGTTGTTCTGCACCACCGCCAGGGCTTGCGCGAAGACGCCGAGGTTGTTGGCGGCCGAGGCGAGCGAGGCGATGATGTTGGCCATGCGATCAGGCCTGCGCCAGGGTGCGTGTGACGCCGGGCGGGGGGGCGCCGCCGCGGGCCGAATACTGCGACCCGGTCGAGTCGGTGTATAGCAGGCTGAGGATTCCGCTCAGGCCGGCGTGCACCTGCTCGCCGTGGGAGAGCAGCTCCCGGATTACCGAGACGTGGCGGCAGATACGAAGGCACAGGTCGCGCGCCTGGGCCGAGGCGTGCCCGGCGCGGGCGTCTTCGAGCAACCGGGTGAGCGCGGCAGCGTGCGGCTCGAGCCCGGCGGCTTGCTCTTCTACTCGAGCCGGGGAGCCGCCGGCCAGCTCCGAGGCCAGCTCGTCCAGCTTGCGACACACCAGTTCGATATCGGCGTTGAGTCCCATCGCACTCTTACTCTTCGGACCGCAGGGAAGCGGCCACGATGCGGCTGGCCACCTGGGAGCTTGGAACCGAATAGGTGTCGGTATTGACGGCCTCTCGGAGGCGCTCGATGCGGGCCACGTGCTCGGGCGGATCGTTTTCGAGGGCCCGGGAGATCGCCACGCTCAGCGCCGAGAGACTGGCCTTGTCGCTGGACCGCTCGCTGCGCGAGTCCGACTGGCGGCCCTCCAGGCGCGCTTCCTGGGCGCGGCCTACCGACTGCGACCGCGTTTCGTTGGAAGTCGAGAGATTGTCGTCAATTTTCATAGACCTTTCCCGCGCAGCGGCCCCGCATCACTCTTATCGGTCGCCAAGGCAGGGTTCTTTACGGGAGATTGTTGGGGCTGGAGGTCCCGCAGGATCAGCTCGGCGATGCCGAAGCCGCCGGAGCGTCCAGCCAGCGCCAAGGCCAGGTGCTGTTCGGCGATCTCGATATAGGTATCGGCCCCGGCGCCGCCGGCGGGGTCCTCTTCTTCGGGCAGGGCGGCTTCACGGGCGGTTTTGAGCAGATGCTGGATGAGGAGCGCCTCGAACTGGCGGGCCGCCTCGCGGGTCTGTTCCGGGGTGGCGCGCCCGGACCGGCCGCCGAGGTGCTCGAGGCCGCTGCGGAGGCCCAGTGGAGAGAGCGCGACGGACATCAGATGACCTCGACCTGGGCGTCCAGGGCGCCGGCGGCGGCGATGCTTTGCAGGATGGCAATGACGTCGCGCGGCGTCGAGCCGATCCCAATGAGGCTCTTGATCAGCTCCTCGACGCTGACGCCTTCTTTCAGCAGCAGATGCCGCGCTTTTTCTTCCTTGACCCCGACCGAGGTCTGCGGCGTGACCACGGTCTGGCCGGGAGAGAGCGGCGCGGGTTGGCTGACCTCGAAGGTCGTCACGATCTGCACGGTCAGGTTGCCGTGCAGCACGGCCACCGGGGAGATCCGGACGTCCTTACCAATGACTACCGTGCCGGTGCGCTCGTTGAGCACGACCCGGGCGAGGCGCTCGGAGGCGACTTCGACCGGCTCGAGGGCGGCGATGAACTCGACGCGCCGGTTGCGGTAATCGGGCGGCAGCTCGACCCAGATGGCGGCGGAGTTTTCGGCGCGGGCCACCGGACCCTGGAAGGTCTTATTCAGAGCTTCGGCGACGCGGGCGGCGGTAAGGAAGTCGGGGCGGCGAAGCTGGAGCCGCAGGGCGGTTCCAGGCGGCTCGGTGGGCGCGGGGCGCTCGACCAGGGCGCCGCCGGGAATGCGGCCCACGGTGGGATGGTTGACCTGCACGGACCCGCCCGGGCCCCCGGCGGCGAATCCGCCGATGGAGACCGGGCCCTGGGCGGCGGCGAAGACGTCGCCGGTGGCCGCCTTGAGCGACGTGAGAAGCAGCGTTCCTCCCTGGATGCTGGCGGCGTCGCCGATGGAGCTGACGGTGACGTCGAGCCGCGAGCCGGGCAGGGCGTAGGGCGGCAGCGTGGCGGTGACCATCGCGGAGGCGACGTTATTGACGCGCAGGGCGGTCGGGGGGACGCTGACGCCCATTTTCTCGAGCAGGTTGGCGAGGGTCTGCGTGGAAAAGACGGTTTGCTGGCGGTCGCCGGTTCCCTTCAAGCCCACTACCAGTCCATAGCCGACGAGAAGGTTGTCGCGCACGCCCTCGATGGTGGCCAGCTCCTTGAGGCGCGTGGCGGCGGCCGCCGGCGCCAGCGCGAGCAAGAGAATGAGGACTAGTGCAAACTTGCAAAAGTTCGCGTGCAGTCCACCACGGGAAACCGCTCCCTTTGGTCGCGGCTCAGCAAGCGTTTCCGAGCCACGACCGGAGGGAGTGGTATGGCGCCAACTTTGGCAAGTAAGCACTAGGAGCATCGGCGTCCCCTCAGAACGGCAGCAAGCCGAGCAGCAGCCGGTAGAGGAAATTGGGCCGCCGGATGGCGTCGTTGACCACGCCCTTGCCATTGAGCCGGATCTCCATTTCGGCCAAGCGGTCGGAGCGCACGCTGTTGTCGCGATCCAAATCGACGGGGCGGACCACGCCGCGCACGCTGACGATCTGCCGGTCGGAGTTGACCAGAACTTCCTTGTTGCCCTCGACGACCAGGTAGCCGTTGGGCAGCACGTCGGTGACGCGGGCGCTGAGGCGGGTCGAGATGGTGCTCTGGCGGCTGGTGGAGGCCTCGCCCTCGAGCTGGCTCGAGCCCGACAGATTGCCCAGGCTTCCGAGCCGGCCATAGGCGCGCCCGAAAACGCTCGAGATGCCGCCGCGGGCGGAGGACTCGCGGGAGCTGGAAGTGGCGCCGCGGCTCAACGCGGTGGCTTGCTCGACGACCAGGACCGTCACAATGTCGTTGACCTGGCGGGCGCGGAGATCGCGGCCGAGCTCGGCCAGCGGTCCTTCGGGCGAGTAGAGCGAGCCGCTGCTCATGGGGCGGGAGCGGCTGCTGGCGCGTTGGGCCTCCTCGATGTAGCGGTCGAGGGGCGAGCGGGTCTGGGCCGGCGCAAGAGGCACGAGAGCCAGCACGATCGGCAGATGGAACCATCGATAGGAACTCATCGGGGGGAGCCTCCAGGGCGAATGGCGGCGGGCCGGTCGACGACCCGCTGGGGAATGACCTCGGCGCGCCCGGCGTCGAGGAGCCGGGCGGTGACGCGGCGGCCGGTGTCGAGGTTGCGAAACGCCAGCGGTTGGCCGATCGCGCCGGCCTGCTCGGCGCGTCCGGTGGCGCGCAGCTCGATGGCGCCACTCGATAGGCGCAGCTCGACGATGCCGCCACGCTCGATGGCCGGCGGCGAGACAACCCAGAAGCGGGAGATTTTCTCCCCGGCGGCTACCGAGCGGCTGAGGGAGCGGCCCAGGAGTTCCGCGGGCGTCAATCGCGAGCGGTCGGGTGGCGCGGCAAGGTCTTCCTCCTGAAAGATGACGTCTCCGGTGGCGATAGGCGCGCGAGCCGCGAGGGGCCGGGCGGCGACGGCGCGCAGGCCTCGCACGGTCAGCCGGGCGCGCAACCAAAGCGTCCCGGAGCGGCCTTCGGCCGTAACCCAGCTCAACGGGACGGCCCGCAGCTCGCCGGGGCGCGGGAACGTATCGCTGGTGCGAAAGCGAATCTCGCCGGCCGGAACCGAGGGAGACGCGAAGGAGGCCAACTCGACGCCGACATCTTCGGGCGAAACGCCGTGACGGAGACCGATGGCGGCGGCGAGCGCGGCTTCGGCTTCCGAGCGCTCGAGGGGCCGCATGCGCCGGCTGATCCGCAGGCGGGCGGGCCAGTCGGACGCCGGGTCGCGTTGGAGGGCGTGCCGCGCGGCGAGGCGCTCGAGCTCGGGCCGCGTCAGGTCGCGGCTCAATCCCGGAAGCGGGGCATAAAGAACTTCGGTGGATCCGGGTAGCTGGCGCCACTCGGGCATGAGCGGCGCCAGGTCGGCGGCGGTGACGCGGTCGCGCTCGATCTCGAGCGCGTCGAGCCGCACCCAGGCGCGGCTCGCCGCGCGGGGGCTGGGGGGCGGGGGTTGGGGGCCGGGGTCTAGGCTCGCCGCGGCGAGCAGGGCGGCCGCGAGCGCGCCGGCGATCCTGGTTTCAGGGGTGAGATTCATGGTGACCCACCACTCGCTATCGGGTGATATTGTTCGCTTCCTGATACATCTCGTCGGCGGCGCGCACGGCCTTGGCGCTGGCCTCGTAGGCCCGCTGGCTGACGATCATGTTGATGAACTCCTCGACCACGCTTACGTTGGAGCCTTCGAGGTTGCCTTGCAGCAGCCGCCCGAGGCCCTCCTGGCCGCCGGGCGTTCCCAGAATGGGGTCGCCGGAGGCCTGGGTGGGCTGGAACAGATTGCGGCCGAGGGCGTTGAGGCCGCCGGGGTTCTGGAACATGGCGAGCTGGATGTTGCCGCCCTGCTGGGCCTGAATCTGGCCGGGCTGCATGAAGCTGACCGTGCCGTCGGCGGCGATGCTAATGTTCAAGACGTCGCGAGGAATGGTGATCTGCGGCTCGAGCGGATCGCCCTGCGCGGTGACCAGGTTGCCGTCGCGATCGAGGTGGAAAGCGCCGGCGCGCGAGTAGGCCAGCTCGCCGCTGGGCAGGCGGATCTGGAAAAATCCGTGACCCTCGATCACCATGTCGAACGGATTGCCGGTGCCGATGAAGTCGCCCTGGGAAAAAATGACCTCGTTGGACACCGCCCGGGCGCCGAGTCCCAGTTGCAATCCGCTCGGGACCACCGTCTGCTGGCCGGCGGCGGTGCCGGGCGCGAGCAGGTTCTGATAGAGCAGATCCTGGAACTGCGCGCGGCGGTGCTTGTAGCCAGTGGTGTTGGCGTTGGCGAGGTTGTGCGCGATGTTGTCGATGTTGAACTGCTGGGCCGTCATGCCGCTGGCGGCGCTGTAAAGGGCGCGGATCATTGCAATCTCCTAATCCGAACTCAGAAGTCAGGAGTCAGAAGTCAGAATTGCGGGTGAGTTGCCTTTACTCTGTGTGCGGCAGAGAGGGCAGTGCATTCTGACTCCTGACTTCTGACTCCTGACTTCTATCCCCCGGTTCTCGGGAGCTGCTCGATAGCCTGTCGATTCATCTCGTTGGCGACCAGCGCGACGGCGCGGGTGATCATCTGGAACTGGCGGGACACCTCGACGAGGCGGACGGCGGCCTCGGCGGCGTTTACGTTGGCGGCTTCCAGGTGGCCCTGCCGGACGGCGGCGCGCGTGGCAGGCGGCGGGCTGTCGTCGGCGGACTGGAAGTAGCTCCGTCCGACCTTGAACAGGGCGCCGGGATTGGCGAACTCGACGATCTTGAGGCGCCCGACGACCTGCTGCGCGACGCGGAGGGAGCCATCCTCGGCGATCTTGACTTCTCCAGGCGGCAAGTTCAGCGGACCGTTTTCTCCCATCACGGCGAAACCGTCGGCGGTTTCGAGGCGGCCGGCGGGGGAGCGCCGGAAATTGCCGCTGCGCGTGTAGAGAGACCCCTGGGGGCCGCCGACGACGAAAAAGCCGGGGCCGTTCAAGGCCGCATCGAGCGGGCTGGCGGTGGGCGTCAGAACGCCTTGGGTGAAATCGATCCGGGATCCCTCGACGACCGGCATCCAAGTGACTTCGTCGTGAACGCCGGCTTCGGCGAACTCGCTGAGGAAGAGATTGTAGAACTCGCGATCGGCTTTGAAGCCGGCGGTGTCGGCGTTGGCGATGTTGTTGGCCAGCACCTCCAGGCTCTCGACCCGGGCGCGGAGTCCGGCGGCGGCGTTCAGCAGCGATTGGTCCACGCGGCGGTGCGGTGCAATTCGCGGACCAGTCGCGACGAGGCGCGAGATGCTGTAGATTCTGCGGCCGGGCGTGGCCGGCGGGGAGAGTTTCTTGGCGCTCGGCATGCTTTTGCCGGGCGAAGCGGGCGTCAAGACTATGAGAACGCGGCGGGGTGGGCTGCGGCATGCCGCGTGCAGGTTGACCGGCGACATGGAATTTCCCGCTTCCCTTGCGCCGATGATGCCGGGCGCGGACGGCGCTCCGGCGACGCCGATCGCGGCGCCGGCGGAAGGCGCGCGGCTGGGGCAAGCAGCCGAATCGCAAACCGGATCGGACAATCCGTTGTGGATGCAGGCGTGGATCGGCGCGACGCACAGCGCCGAGGCGGAGCTTACAGACGCTATGGGTAAAGAATCCCCGGGCCTCGATTTCGCGGCCGGCGTCTTCGACTGGATCAGTCTGATGTTTCCGGTGATCGCAGCGCCGGCGCGCGCGAGCGGCGCGACGGGCCGGGATGCGGAAGCGGCGCCCGCGGGGGAGGTGGCCGCTCCCGAAACAACGGAGCCTCAGGCGGCCGGTCCCACCGTTGCGCCGACCATCGAGCCGGCTGTGAGTCTTGTGGTCCTGCCGGCCGAGCCGGTCGTATTCGCGCCGGCGATCGCTCTGCCGGCGCCGCCCGCGCCGGAGCGCGCTGAGCTGACGGCGGCCGCGATGGGCGAAACGGTGATCGCAGCGCCGCAGCCAGTCAACACCGGCGGCGACGCGCCGGCCCGCGCGCCATTGCCCGCCTCTCCTGTAGAGTCGATGCCGATTCCGGCGCGGGAATTGCCGACGGCTGCGGGGCCGCCGCGGCAGGTTCCCGACGCTCCGCTGCCGGTCTTCACGCTGGAAGCCGAATTGGTCGCGGAGGGGGCGGCCCGGGCCCCGGCCAGCCCGCCGCCGGAAGCGGCGCCAAGCAGGACGCCAGCGGCGGTATCAGAGGACGCGGAACACATACCTACTTGGCAGAGCGTGAAGCCGGCTGCGATCCAGCCCCGGCACGCCGTTCTGCCGGCTGAGGCGGGTGAGCGCATCGAAAGCGTGGTGGTCGCCCCTTCGCCGCGCTTCGTGATGGCGCGAGAGAACGGTTATCGGCCGGAGGCAGCCAGCGCGTCGGTGCGACCACCTATATATGACCAGAAGATATGGGAGCGTCCGGCGCTGGAGCGGCCGGCGGAAGTCAAAGCGTCCCTTTATCGCCCTCCGGCGGTTGAGCCTAGCGCCGCTCTGCCGCGAATGGCGAGGCTCGCATCCTTCGCTGGTCCGGTGCGCCCGACGGTCGAGCCGGCCGCGAAGCCCGCTCCGGAACGCGCCGTCGAGCCGGATGCAGGGGAGATCCCGGGCTCGTCGGAAACTCCGCGGCGTCCGGTGGAACCCTCGCGGCAGGCCGTCTGGATCAACCGCCCCCTTCCCGCTTTTTCGGCGCCTCTGGTGACTCCGGCGGCCCGGGCGGCGGTGGCGCCGGCGGCCGAGAACATTCCGGCGCCGCATCCGGAGCTGCCTCCCGTCGAGCGACCGCCGGAAACCGAATTGCCGGAGAACGCCTTTCCGCCGGAGCCGACGGGCGGCGGCACGCGCGGCGCTGTACGAGTCCCGGCGGTCCGCGCGGAGGCGGCGGAGCAGCCGCGAGGCGCCGAGCCACTGGTGGACATGGCCAGCGTGCGATCGAGCCGCGGATCCTCCGAAGTGCAACTGCTGCTGCGGCCCGAGGCGCTGGGGCGGGTGGCGGTGCGGCTGGTGGAGCGGGCCGGGCAACTCGAGGTGGCGGTGCGGAGCGACAACCAGCCGCTGCGGGCGCTGCTCACCGACTCGCTGCCGTCGCTGATTCACGGCCTGCACGAGCGCGGCTGGGAAGTTTCGCGACCGGAATACGCCGGACGGGAGGCGAGCTCCTGGTGGCTGGCGCAGGACCAGGGGTCGCGCCGTCAGCAAGAGCAGCCCCGGCGCGACGAGGCGGAGCGCCGGCGCGCGGCGCGAGCCGGTTCGACGGAGCCGGTGTTTTTCTTTGGAGATTTGAACCTGGAGGACCGATGCTGAATCCGATAGTGATCGATCCGGCGCCGCCCGCTCCGAGCGGGGCTGCCGGGAGCACGCCCCGAACTTCCACCGCGGCCGACCGCTTCAACCCCGACATGTTCCTGCAACTGCTGGTGGCCCAGATGCGCACGCAGAATCCGCTGGAGCCGATGCAGGCGACCGAGTTCATGGCGCAGCTGGCGCAGTTCAACACCCTGGAGCAGATGATCGCCATGCGGACGGAGCTGCGAGCCATCCGCGAGGCCACCGAGCGCCAGGCGGCCGGCGGCGCAGGCATTACTAATATCGCTGGATAGGAGACCTCTCATGCCATCTTCATTCTCGACCGCGCTTTCGGGACTCCGGGGCGCCTCTTCGGCCGTGGACGTGATCGCCAACAATCTGGCCAACCAGAATACGATCGCTTACAAAGCCAGCTCGGCGCAGTTCTCGGACCTCATCTACCAACAAGTCGGACAGAGCCGGGCGGGTGTGCCCTTCCAGATCGGGTTGGGGGCGGCGCCGATCGGCGTCATCCGCCAGTTCGATCAGGGAACCATTCAGAACACCAGCGGGCTGCTGGACGCCGCCATTCAAGGGGCGGGGTTTTTTGTGGTGAAGCGCGGCGACGCGACGCTGTTCACGCGGGCCGGCAACTTCCAGCTCAACGCCCTGGGGCAATTGCTGAGCGGCGCGGCCGACCGGATCCAGGGGTGGATCCAGGACCCGTCCACGGGCATTGTAAACACCAACCTGCCGGTGACCGACATCGTGCTGCCCATCGGCCAGGCGCTGGCGCCGCGCGCGACCAACCTGGTGCGGCTGGGGATGAACCTGGACGCCAACACGCTGCTGGGCAACACTTTCTCGGCGCCCTTGCAGGTGTTCGACTCGCTCGGCTCGCCCCACATCCTGACGTTTATTTTCACGCGGGCGGCGGTGGGCTGGGACGTCAACGTGACGGTCCCGGGGGCGGATGTGGGGACGGCGAACCCGTCGGAGACCATCCTCAGCGGGGCGCCCGTCAATATCACTTTTGACAACGGCGGCATCCTGATCAATCCGGGGGTGCCTCCGCCGACGCCACCGCCCTATAACCTGACGATCGACAGCAGCGCTTTCACGTTCACCAACGGCGCCGCGCCGCTGAACTTCAGTTGGGGCCTGCTCGATCCGCAGGGACTGCCGACGATCACGCAGTTTGCGCAGGCGTCGGCGGTGTCGACCACCAGCCAGGACGGCGCGGCCAGCGCGCAGTTGACGTCGGTATCGATCGCCGACGGCGGCAACGTGGTGGGGATCTTCAGCGACGGGCAGACGAAAGTCCTGGCCCGGCTGGCGCTGGCCACCTTTATCAGCCCGACGACGCTGGCGGCGCTGGGCGGCAACAACTATATCGTTTCGTCGGCCTCGGGCACCCCGGCGGTGGGCGTACCCGACTCCGGCGGGCGCGGTTCGGTGGTGGGCGGCTCGCTCGAGTTCTCCAACGTCGATATCGCGAAGGAATTCACAGTGCTGATGACGGCGCAGCGCAGTTTTCAGGCCAATTCGCGCGTCATCACCACGGCCGACGAGCTGAACCAGGAGGCCATCAACCTGAAGCGGTAACCGCGGGCGGCGGGGATACCGATCCGGCCAGCAGCCATGTCGAGCGCGCAGCCGATAGTCAAAGTGGTGAGCGAGATGGAGGCGCAGCTCGCGCGGTTCGAGGACATCCCAGTGGAAATCACCGTGCAGCTGGACTGCCGGATCATGAAAGTGCGCGAGGTGCTGGGGCTGCATGCGGGATCGGTCATCAAGATGCTGCGCTCGGCCGGCGACAACATGGACGTGCTGGTCCAGGGACTGCCGGCCGGCGTCGGCGAGGTGGTGGTGATCGAGGACCGCATCGGGATACGCATCACCGATATCCGGCTGGCCGCGCCGGGGCGAGGGTAGGCGTTGCTGGCATCGATCGCGCCGCTGGCACTAGTGCTGGGCCTGCTCGGGGGGCTGCTGTGGTGGCTCCGAGGCGTGGCCGTTCGCCGGCCGCGGGGCGGGCGGCATGTTCAGGTGCTCGAGACGGTGACGCTCGGTCCGGGGCAGGCGCTGCACCTGCTGCGGCTGAGCGACCGCTGGCTGCTGGTGTCGTCGACGGCGCGGCGGTGCGAGCTGCTCGGCGAGTGGGACGCCGGCGCGCCGGAGGATTCGCCGGAGAAGGCGGCGTGGACGGAGGCGATCCGCGCCCGCGCCGGACGAACATGACGATTCTCCGCTGGTGGATATTGCTGATAGTAGCGGGGCCGCTGGGGGCGCAGACGCTGCCCCGGCTCGCCCCGGGCGGCGCGGGCGGGGGCCAATGGGCCGTGCCGCTCGAAATCCTGTTATGGATGACGCTGCTGGCGCTGTTGCCGGCGGCGGTGGTCTCGGTGACGCCGTTTCTGCGGCTGCTGGTGGTGCTGCACTTTCTGCGGCAGGCGCTCGGAACGCAGTCGACGCCGAGCAACCAGACCCTGATCGGTCTGGCGCTGTTTCTGACGCTGGTCTTGATGCAGCCGACCGGGCAGCGCGTTTACGAGCAGGCGGTCGAGCCGCTGGAGCGCGGCGAGATCACCCAAAAGCAGGCGCTGGAGCGCGCCGCCGGCCCGCTCAAGCAGTTCCTTTCGCGCTACGTTCGCGAGAAAGACGCGGCGCTGTTCGTGGAGCTGCACGACGCGCCGCGGCCGCGGAATCCAGGCGAGCTGGGGCTGGCGGTGCTGATTCCCGCCTACATCCTCTCGGAGCTGCGAATCGGCTTTCAGATCGGGGCCGTGCTGTTCCTGCCGTTCCTAATCATCGACCTGCTGGTGGCCTCCATCACGCTCTCGCTCGGCATGCTGCAATTGCCGCCGGTGATGATCTCGGCGCCGTTTAAGATTCTGCTGTTCGTGCTGGTGGACGGCTGGAACCTGGTGGTGGGCTCGCTGGTGAAGAGTTTCTAGGAGACCTATGAACGCGGACACCGCGGTGGATCTGGCTCGGCAGGCGTTGCTGACCGCGCTGTGGGTGAGCGCGCCGATCCTGGTGGTGGGATTCGTGGCCGGCATCCTGGTGAGCCTGGTGCAGATTCTGACCTCGATGCAGGACCCGGCGTTCAACACTGTGCCGCGTTTGGCCGCGTTCCTGGCGGCGACGCTGGCGCTGCTGCCGTGGATGACCGAACGGCTGGTGGCCTACACCACCGCGCTGTACTCGAACCTAGCGCGGTTCGCGCGGTGAGAGGGGCTCCCTTATGGCCGTCGGCAGCGAGTTTCTGGCCGCTTTCCTGCTGGTGCTGGCGCGCGTTTCCGGGGTGATCGCGCTGGCGCCGTTGCCGGGGGCGCGGCTTTTTCCGCCGACAGCCAAGATCGTGCTGGCGGTGGCGTTGGCGGTGCTGCTGGCGCCCTTTGCCGCCATGCCGGCTGGCCTTACCGGGGCCGGGGTCCTGACGCTGGCGATCGCGGCGGGGAAGGAAGCCGGCTTCGGCGTCGCGGTGGGGGCGGCCCTGCAACTTGTCACCGAGATGCTCGGGCTGGCGGCGCAGATGCTCGGCTTTCAGGCGGGTTACTCCTATATCAACACCATCGATCCGTCCACCCAGGTGGACGCCAGCATTCTCAACGTGCTGTTGACCGTTTTTGGGGGCTTGTTATTTTTCACCTTCGACCTGCATCTGCACGTGATCCGGGCCCTGGCCTTGAGCCTGACCTCGACTCCGCTCGGAACCTTCGCGGCGGAGCCGGCGGCGGCGCTGCGGATAGTTCGGCTGGGGGCGTCGGTTTTCGAAACGGCGGTGCGCCTGGCGCTGCCGATCGTGGCCTTGCTCCTGCTGCTGGATCTGGCGCTGACCTTCCTGAGCTACGTCAACGGGCGCATGCAACTGCTGACGCTTTCGTTCACGGTCAAGATCCTGTTCGCGCTGGCCGGCCTGTGGGCGATTCTTCCGCTGGCGCCGCGGCTGTTTGGGGAGGTGGGGCGGCAGGCGCTGGAGGTGGTCTACGCGCTGGCGCGCCCTTGAAGAGCTGAGTCATGCCCGAGGAGGGGCAGCGAACCGAACAACCGACGCCCCGGCGCTTGCAGCAGGCGCGCCAGGAGGGCCAGGTCGCCTCCAGCCGCGACCTCACGCAGGCGGTGCAGTTCGCCTTGGCGGCAGGGCTTCTGAGCTGGTCGGCACAGGCGTTCTTGGAGGGATTGCAGCTTTGTTACCGGGGCTTTTTTGGGGAAGCGTTCCGGGATCCGTTCCGGGCCGGACGGCTCGGAGAGCTCGGCCTGGCGCTGGCCCGCGGGCCGCTCGCCGTGGCCGGCTACCTGCTGCTGGCGCTGCTGGCGAGTTCTCTGCTGATGCACCTGCTCCAGACCGGGTTCTTGGTCTCGCCGCGGCGCCTGAAGCTGGACTTTTCGCGCCTCAGCCCGGGGGCGCGCATTCGGGAGATGCCCGCAGAAAATATGCGGGAAACCCTCAAGGCGCTGCTGCTGTTCCCGCTGTTCGCCTGGGCGTGCTGGACGGTGGTCCGCGAAAACCTGGACGCGTTCCTGCGGCTGCCGGCGCAGGCGCTGGCCCCGGCGACGCTGCTGGTGGCGGGCTCGCTCGAAGAGCTGATGGGCAAGGCCGCCGTGGCCCTGCTGGTGCTGGGCTCCTGGGATTACTTCTGGCAGCGGCGGCGCCTGCGCCGCCGTCTGCGGATGACCAAGCAAGAGGTCCGCCAGGAACAGAAGGAGCTGGAGGGCAACCCGCTGATCAAGGCGCGCTTTCGGCGCTTGCAGCGGGAGGTAATGCGGCGGCGGATGATGAGCCGCGTGCCCAAGTCGAACGTGGTCATCACCAACCCCACCCACTACGCGGTGGCGCTCGAATACAACCTGGAGACCATGCGGGCCCCGGTGGTGGCGGCCAAAGGGCAAAACCACCTGGCTTTGCGAATCCGGGAGGTCGCCGAGCGCCACGGCATCCCGATCGTGGAGAACGCGCCGCTGGCGCAGGCACTGTACAAGAGCTGCGAGGTGGGTAGCGAGATCCCGGTGACATTGTACCGGGCGGTGGCTGAAATTTTGGCCTACATCTACCGATTAACCAAGCGGGTGTAATAGGGGCGAAGTGTCGCCCGGCGAGGAACGACCCGGATGGCGGAAGCGGCGCTGGATTCGAGATCGACGCGCAACCTGAACATGGCCATCCCGCTGGCCGTGGTTGGGGTGGTGCTGGTGATGATCCTGCCGGTGCCGCCGGCCCTGCTGGACCTGCTGATCTCGACCAACATCACCCTGTCGGTCATCACGCTGATCGTGACGATGTACATCACGCGGCCGGTGCAGTTTAGCGTGTACCCGTCGCTGTTGCTGCTGCTGACGCTGTTCCGGCTGGCGCTGAACGTCACCTCGACGCGGCTGATCCTGCTCGAGGGCCACACCGGCACGGCGGCGGCCGGGCGGGTGATCGAGTCGTTCGGGCAGTTCGTGGTGGGGGGCAATTACGTGATCGGCGTGGTGATCTTCATCCTGCTGATCGCCATCCAGTACGTGGTGATCAACCACGGGGCGGTGCGCATCTCGGAGGTGACGGCGCGTTTCACGCTGGACGCCATGCCGGGCAAGCAGATGTCGATCGATTCGGACCTCAACGCCGGGTTGATCGACGAGGTGGAAGCGCGGGCGCGGCGGCAGGAAATCGCCCGCGAGGCGGAGTTCTACGGGGCCATGGACGGCGCGGTGCGGTTCACACAGCGCGACGCTATCGCCAGCATTCTGATCACGGCGGTCAACATCGTGGCCGGGTTCCTGATCGGGGTGCTGCAGCACGGCATGGGGCTGGAGCGGGCCGTGGAGACCTACACGGTATTGACAGTCGGCGACGGGCTGGTGACGGTGGTGCCGGCGCTGCTGATCTCGGTTTCCGGCGGGCTGATCACGACGCGGGCGGCGGCGGAGTCGCGGCTGGGCGCCGACTTCAGCCGCCAATTGTTCTTCCAGCCCGAGCCGCTGCTGATCGCGGCGGTGGTGCTGCTGGCGCTGGCGGCGGTGCCGGGACTGCCGGCGCTGCCGTTCCTGCTGCTGGGGGCCGGCATCGGGGGCATGGGCTGGAATCTGCGCCAGAAGATGGCGGTTCAGGCGGGCGCGCCCCCCAAGCTGGCCCCGCCGTCGGAGCAGCAAAACCTCGACCGGCTGCTGCGCGTCGAGCCTTTGGCCATTGAGGTCGGCCTGGGGTTGGTGCGGCTGGTCGACGCGGCGCAGGGCGGGACGCTGCTGAAGCGGATCGCCGCGGTGCGCCGGCAGCTGGCCGCCGAGATCGGCTTTGTCATGCCGCCGGTGCACCTGACCGACAACCTGGGGCTGAAATCCGGCGAGTATGTAGTGTTGATTAAAGGAGCGGAAATCGCGCGCTTCGAGATCCGCGCGAACTCGGAGCTGGCGATCAACCCCGGCGCGGTGAAGCAGAAGGTCGCGGGAATGGAGTGCCGCGAGCCGGCCTTCGGCCTGCCGGCGCTGTGGATCGACTCGGCGGAGGCGGAGCGGGCGCGCAGCCTGGGCTATACGGTCGTCGATCCGCCCAACATCCTGGCCACGCACCTGACCGAGCTGATGCGTACCTACTCCTACGAGCTGTTCAGCCGTCAGGAGGCCAAGAAGCTGCTCGACCGGGTGGCCGAGGAGCAGCCCCGGCTGGTCGAGGAACTGGTGCCGAAATTGATCCCGCTCTCGCTGGTGCAGCGCGTCTTGCAGAGCCTGCTGCGGGAGCGGGTCTCGATCCGCGACGCCGCCGGGATCCTGGAGGCGCTGGCGGAGGCCGCCACGCAGGCGAAGAATCCGATCCTGCTGGTGGAGTACGTCCGCCAGGCGATCTGCCGCGCGGTCGTGAAGCCTTACCTGAACGACCGGGGCGAGCTGGCCGCCTTCTTTGTGGATCCAGCCGCGGAGGACGCCTTGCGGGCGGCCATCGAGCACACCGAGACCTCCACGCGCCTGAACCTGTCGCCGGCGGCGATCCGCGAGATTCTCGAGAAATTCAAGAAGTGCCTGGCGCCGGCGCAGGGACCGGCGGTGGTCATCACGGCCGCCGAGGCCCGCTTCGCGCTGCGCCAGATCTGCGAGACCACGCTGCCGCAGCTGGCGGTGCTGTCGCACGCCGAGATTCCGCCCACGGCGCGGGTCGTCTCGCTCGGGCTGATCCAATGAAGATCAAGACCTATCACTGCGACAGCGTGGAGTCGGCCATCCGGCAGGCGCGCCGGGATTTGGGCGAAGAGGCCATGCTGCTCGAGTCCCGCAAGACGGCCGCCGGAGAGCAGCACCTGGGCAAGTACGAGGTATCGTTCGCGGTGGCGGGCGCCGCCCCGGCCGCGGCGCGGGCGGCCGCCTCGAACGGGGACGACGGTCTGCGGGACGTCTCGCGCGGCCTCGAGCAGATCCGCCGCATGCTCTACAGCTCGACGCACACTTTCTATCTGCCCACCGGACAGTTCCTGACGCAGCCGGTGCTGGCGGAGATCTATCAGGATCTGACGGATAACGACGTCGAGCCGCAGCTGGCGGCCCAACTGGCGGCCGGCCTGACGGCCGCCGTCGAGCGCGGCGCCACTCGCCCGGAGATCGAGGATCATTTGTCGGAACAGATCCAGGGATTGGTGGCGGTCTCGGACCAGATCGGCCGGCCGCAGATCCGGCCCGCTATCGCGGTGCTGGTGGGGCCGGCCGGGGCGGGCAAGACCACCACCATCGCCAAGCTGGCCTTCCAGCTCGGCCTGGCGCAGCGCCGCTCGGTTCAGCTGGTGGCGTTCGACGACGGCCGTGTCGGCTCGACGCATCTGATCCGTACCTACGCGGGTCTGCTCGGCGTCGAGCTCACGGTGGCGAGCGAAGCGGGTCGGTTGGGCGAAACGCTCGACGATTGGGCCCGCGGCGCAGGCACGCCGCCGGAGCTGGTGCTGATCGACACGCCCGGTTACGGTCTTCGCGACCGGCAAGAGTCGGCGGAGCTGGCCGCCTGGCTCGAGTCTCGGGGCGACCTCGAGACGCACCTGGTGCTGAGCGCCTCGAGCAAGCCCCGGGACTTGCGCCGCCTGATCGAAGAGTTCGCCGTCTTCGGCCCGCACAAACTTCTGTTCACGAAACTCGACGAGACACTGTCGTTCGGGCCTTTGCTGAACGAGGCCATCCGCACGCAGCGCCCGCTTTCGTTTCTGGGCCTGGGACAGAAGGTGCCCGAAGATCTGGCGCCGGCCAGCCGCAGCGCCCTGGCCCGGTTGATCGTCAACCGGCCGACTCGCCCCGAGGAGTCGTGATGCCGACGGTAACCTCCACGCCTAGAGCCGAAACCGCGGCGGCGGAGCGCGAGCGGCTGATCCTGGACGGTCTGCCGCAGGTGAAGCTGATCGCCTCGCGCATTCACGAGAAGCTGCCGCAGACGGTCAGTATCGAGGACCTGATCGGCGCCGGGATCGTGGGGCTGATCCAGGCCATCGACAACTTCGATCCCAGCCTCAATGTGAAGCTCAAGACCTATGCCGAGTACAAGATCCGGGGGGCGATACTGGACAGCCTGCGCGACCTGGACTGGGCGCCGCGCAACAAGCGCCGCAAGGCCAAGCTGATCGAAGCCGGCATTCTGATGGCCGAAAAGAAACTTGGCCGCACGCCGGTCGAAGAGGAGATCGCCGCGGAGCTGGGGCTGACGCTCGAGGAATACCACGAGTGGCTGGTCGAGGTACGGGCGGTGAACCTGGCGCGGCTGGAGTACGCGGCCTCGACCTCGGACGGGGAGGCGGTCAGCGCCCTGCAGTTCCTCTCCGACGACGAGGAGCAGTGGCCGTCCAACCTGCTGGAGCGCGCCGAGCTCGAAAAACTCATCAGCACGGTGCTGGAGCGCATGCCGCGCCTGGAGCGCACCATCCTGACTCTATATTACTACGAGGATCTGACGCTGCGGCAGATCGCCGACGTGGTGAAGCTGCACGAAACGCGCGTCTCGCAGCTGAAGTCCCAGGCCATTCTGCGGCTGCGCTCCTACTTGCGGGCCCGCTGGCCCATGTAGGCGAATATGGCGATCGAAACCCAGCTTACCCAGGATCAAATCGACCGGCTATTTCCGGCCGGCGGCCAGGCGGGGGCCGCCGACACCATGGCCCAAAAGGCCGTCGCCTACGACTTCCGGCGAGCCGATCGCATCCCCAAGGAACAGCTCCGCTCCATACACTTGCTGCACGATTTCTTCGCCCGCAACCTGGCCAGCTCGCTGGGCGCCTACCTGCGGACCTACCTGACCGTAACACTGGTATGGGTCGAGCAGCTCTCTTTCGCCGAGTTCCTCGGCTACCTCCCCACCCCCACCGCCATCGCCACGCTGGGCCTCAAGCCCATGGAGGGCAACGCCATTCTGGAGATGAATCCTTCGCTGGTGTTCCCGTTCCTGGACATCCTGCTGGGGGGCAGCGGCAAGAACACGCTGAAGGAGTTTCGCGAGGTCACCGAGATCGAGCAGAGCATTCTGGAGGGTGTCCTGCGCATCGTCTTACACGACCTGACCGAGACTTGGAAACAGGTCGCCGACGTTACCTTTGGCATCGACACTCTGGAGACGCAGCCGCAGTTGATCCAGATACTGTCGCCCAACGAGGCCATCGTGGCCATCGGCTTTGAGATCGCGGCCGGCGAGAACCGCGGCATGATGAATTTCGGCATCCCCTCCATCATGGTGAAAATGCTTGGGCAGAAGTTCGAGCAACAGGGCGCCGTCCGCCGCAAGGGCCCCAGCACCAAGGATTACGGAGCGATCCGGGGGATTGTCGCCGCCATGCCGGTGATGCTGGACGCGCGGCTGGACGGAGGGACGATCCGCGCCGAGGATCTGCTGCAACTGGAAGTGGGCGACGTGCTGACGCTGGATCTGCCTCTGAGCAGGCCGAGCCACCTCCAGGTGAACGGCAAACGGAAATTCCAGGGGGAGATTGTAGTGGCCGGCCGGAATCGCGCCATGCTGGTGCGGCGGCTGGAGAGCGGTTGAACGGCCACGTAAGGGGACCCGTGCCAGAACAAGCCATCGAGGAATCTGCCGGCGGCGCGCTCCACTGGCTCGCGCGAAGCTGGCAAGAAGCCCTTCGGAAGGTCGTCGAGATCTCGGGTCTCGGCGAAGGCCTTTCCTGGGGGCCTCCCAAGGAGCCGGATCCCGCGGCCTGGCAGGGATGGAGCTCACCTGCATGGTTCCGGCTGGAGATGGACGCCATCCCGGGCGCGTCGGTCCTGGTGGGGTGTCCGGAGCCAACCTGGCAACTGCTGGCGCGGCTGCTCGCCGGCGACCTGGAGCTGCCCGGGGCGGACTGCCCGGAAGCCTACGGGGAGCTGCTGAGTCAGGCGGGGGGGGCGGTGGCCGACGCCGTTTCGTCGCGCCTCGAAAAGCGCGTTTCCTTTTCCACTGTGCAGCCCGCCGAGGCCGCGCCGGAGTCTTCGGCGGCGGTCGAGCTGGGGTTTTCCTTTCAGGGCGCCGCGCATACCATCGTGGTGGCGCCGAGCGCCGCTCTGGTGGAGTCCCTCGACGCCGCCCCGGAAGCCGCGGCGATCCAACTGGCGGCCCAGCCCGCTCCGCCGGGGGCGCGCGCTCCGACGGCCGCTGCGGCGGTGGCCTCCGGCAATCTCGATTTGCTGCTGGAAGTGGAACTGCCCGTCTCGATCACGTTCGGGCGGACGCAACTGCCTCTCAAAGAAGTCCTGAAGCTGGCGTCCGGCTCGATCGTGGAGCTGAACCGGATGGCGCACGAGCCGGTCGAGCTGGTAATTAACAATGCCGTAATCGCCCGCGGCGAGGTAGTTGTGGTCGAGGGCAACTACGGGATCCGGGTCACCGAGGTCGTCAGCCGGCAGGAAAGGGTCCGTTCCATTCTTTAGGAGCCACCCAATGTCGAGCGAGCTTGGCTACATTCAGATCGGCGTGGAGGCGGCGCTGGCGGGCCTGGTCTGGTGGCTGTTTTGCCGGGACGAGGCGCTGCGGGGGCGGCTGGCCGCGGTCGAGACCGCGCAAAACCTGACACAAGAGAAACTGGCGGCGGCCGTCGGCGATCTCCACCAGCGCTTGCAGCAGGCGGAGAAGCGCGGGCAGTCGCCGCCGGCGCGAGGCGAGCCGGACGCTCCCCAGATTGCCGAGGCAGTCCGGCGCCGGAGAGCAGCGTCGTCGCGAGCGGATACCCTGGGACTCTCCCGCGGCGAGAGGGATCTTTTAGTGAAAGTGAAGGAGCTCGGCCAGCGGTAGGCCGCTCCGCTTAGCCGAGGCCGTTCGAGCGAAGCTCCTGGGCGGCGACCCAGGGGGTGCGCAAGGCCAGGTCGAGATCGAACAGGGCCCTTCTACCGTTGCGGCCCTGGATCAATACTTGCCGGGAGACGAAATCCAAATCCGGGCGCGTGGGAAACGGCAGGTAGGCTTCCAGTTGCTGGAACTGGAAGTCGCTCGGGGAGAGTCCGATCTGGCGCATAGCCTCGTAGAGCGACTCGAGGGGAAGCGGCGCTTGGATCGGCGTGTACCAGCCCAGGTTGACCGCGTCGCCTTCAGTCGAATTCGGAGTGGGCGAGGGCGTGGAGGGCGCGGGCGCCGGGGGGTGCGGGTCGTGGGTATGGTGCGCGTTCGGTCCGGCCGCGGCAGAGGCCGCCGCCGATCGCGTGTGGGCCGCGGTCCGGGGCGTCGAGAACGCCAGGCGGGTTCGCGCCGTGGCGGACCGTCCCGCCGGAGGTGACGCGCTGGGCGCGGCAGCCCGTAATTCGCGCAGGCCCGCGCCGAAAGATCCTAAGGAATTGCGGGGCGGGGAGAAGCCGGCCGGTTGCCAGGGCTGCGCTCCGGCCGGGGATAAGCGGGAGAATCCAGTGATCATGAGGCGCTCCGGATGGATGAATCCAGTTCCGCCTTAGAAAGAGCAAGCCGCCAGCCAAACCGACCACTAGCGGATTCAACCAGTTGCGACGCTGCCCCGCGACGCCGCTGTGCCGGGAGGCGGATTCTTGCCGTCGGCCGCGCGCCTTGTTGTATAACAGCAGGGATATGGAGGGCAGGCTGGCGGGCAAGATCGCGATCATCACCGGCGCGGCCGGGGGCATCGGATCGGAGATGGCCGGCGTGTTCGCCGCCCAAGGATGTTCCGTCGTGCTCAACGACATTTGCCCGGAACCGGGCGAATCGCTGGCGCGCGAGATCGCGGCCGCCGGCGGAAAAGCCGCCTACTGCAACGCCGACATCACCTCGGGGGCGGAGGTCCGCGAGCTGTTTGCGTTCGCCGGGCGGACCTTCGGGGGATTGGACATACTGGTCAACAACGCGGCGTGCCTCCAGGGAGACACCACGCTGGCCGACGTCGAAGAAGAAGCTTTCGACCGCACGATCGCCGTCTGCCTGAAGGGGGCGTACCTGTGCTCGCGCGCGGCGCTGCCGCTGTTCGAGGCTCGGGGCGGAGGCTCGATCGTCACCCTCTCGAGCGTCAACGCCCTCTACGGCTTCGGCCACACCGCTTACACGGCGGCCAAGGGCGGGTTGATCTCGATGATGCGCCTGGTGGCGGCCGAGTACGGCGGCCGGAACATTCGCTCCAACGTCATCTGTCCGGGTACTATTCAGACTGACCTATCGATGCGGTACTGGAACAGCAACCCGGCGGGGTTTGCGCGGCTGAAAGCGATGTACCCGCTGGGCCGGCTGGGGACGCCCGCCGACGTGGCGCAGTGCGCGCTCTATCTGGCGAGCGACGAGGCGCGGTTCGTCAGCGGGGCGGTGTTCGTGCTGGACGGCGGGCTGCTGGCGGGGCAGAAGTTCGGTGAATAACGATGAGCACACTGGGCGCAGCCATTGTCGGCACCGGATGGGTGTCGCAGGAGTATGTGAAGGCCTTGGCGGCCGATCCGCGGACGGAGCTGCGGGCGCTGGTGAGCGGGGACGCCGCGCGGGCCCGGGCGCGGGCCGCCGAGTGGGGGCTCGGGGGCGTGGAGTGCCTGGGGTCGCTCGAGCCGCTGCTGAAGCGCTCCGACATCCACATTGTCGTGCTGTGCGGCCGCCACGCGACCCACGCGGCGCAGGGGGCGGCGGCGGCCCGCGCCGGCAAGCACGTCGTGGTCGAGAAACCCGTCGCGCTCGACCTCGCCAGCCTCCGGGATCTGGCGGCGGCGGTGCGCGAGTCGGGCGTCCGCTCCGTCGTAAGCTTTGTGCTGCGCTGGAATCCTTTGTTCGAGACGATCAAGGCGATGCTCGCCGACGGGCTGATCGGCCCGGTCTATTACGGCGAAGTCGACTACTTGCACGGGATCGGCCCCTGGTACGGGCTGTGGAGCTGGCATCGCTCGCGGCGCGGCGGCGGCAACGCGCTGCTCACGGCCGGTTGCCACGCCGTCGACGGGCTGCGGTGGTTTGTGGGGTCGCGGGCGGTCGAGGTGTCGGCGTACGCCACCACCAGCCGCTCGAACGCCTTGCAGTATGAGTACGACCCAAATATCGTCGCGCTCCTGAAGTTCGAAAACGGCGCCGTGGGGAAGGTGGCGACTTCCGTCGAGTGCGCCCAGCCCTACATGTTCGACATCCGGCTGCTCGGCGAGACCGGCACCATCCACAACAACCGCGTCTTCACGCGGCGCTGGCCGGGACAGAAGGGCTGGGCGGAGATCCCCACGATCCTGCCCGACAGCGGCGACGTCACGCATCATCCGTTCGCCGGCGAGATCCGCCACTTCGTCGATTGCATCGCAGCGGGCCAGGAATCCCATTGCAGCGTGGCGGAGGCCGTCGAGACGCACGAGATCTGCCTGGCCGCGGAAATCTCCGCGCGCCAGGGCCGGCCGGTGCGGCTGCCGCTCGCCGGGTAACGTAGCGGGTCAGGGGACCTCAGCCAGCGAGAAAACCACCCGCCGCTCATCTGCCTCGACGCGGTCCACTTGCACCACAATCCGGTCGCCGAGCGCGAGTTTCTTCCCCGTCCGCTGACCGACGATCGCCCGCAGGCTCTCGCGGTAAGTGAAGCGGTCGCCTGTAATACTGCTGATCGGCACCAGGCCCTCAATGAACAATTCCAGCAGCTCGACGAACAGCCCGTAGCGGGTCGCGCTCACCACGATTCCTTCGTACACCTCGCCGAGGTGCTCCTCCATGAAGCGGGCTTTTTTCCAATCCAGCAGCTCGCGCTCGGCGCCGGCGGCGCGCCGCTCGTTGAAGGAGCACTCCTCGGCCACGGTTCGCAGGCGGTTCTTGCTGGCCGTCACGGGCCGCCCGGCGAGCGAGGCTTTCAGCAGCCGGTGGATCACCAGGTCCGGGTAGCGCCGGATCGGCGAGGTGAAGTGCGTGTAACAGGGCGAGGCCAGCGCGAAGTGGCCGTCGTTTTCCTCGCTGTAGCGCGCCTGCTGGAGCGAGCGCAGCATCAAGTAGCTCAGGATGCGCTCCTCGGGTTTGCCGGCGAGGCGCGCGATGAGCTTCTGGTAGTGCTGAGAGGTGATGGGCACGCCGCCCTGCGGCAGAACCATCTCGCGCCGTCCCTTGGTGTGATCGCGGTGACGCGCGGTGAAACCGAAGTCCCGGGCGCGCGGGCGCTCCACGCCGAGCGAGTAGCCGAAGGTCGCCGCCACCTGCTCGAACTCCATCACCTTGCGCGGATCCGGCTTCTCGTGAATGCGGTAGAGCGACGCCGGCGCGCGCTTCTCGAGGTGCGAAGCGACGGCCTCGTTGGCCGCCAGCATGAACTCCTCGATCAGCCGGTGGGCGATGTTGCGCGCGGCGCGGCCGACGCCGGTCATCAGACCGGCCTCGTCGAACTCGATCACCGGCTCGGGCAGGTCGAAGTCGATCGAGCCGCGCCCCTGCCGCCTCCGGGTGAGAATCCGCGCCAGGGCGGCCATCCGCTCGAGCCGCGGCACGAGCGGCGCGTAGCGCTCGCGCAGCCCGGCGTCGCCTTCGAGCAGCAGGTTGACGTCGGTGTAGGTCATCCGCTCGACGCTCCGAATCACGCCTTCGCAGAACTCGCGCCGGACCACCTCGCCGCGCGGGTCGAACTCGAGCAGCGCCGACACCACCAGCCGGTCGACGCGCGGGTTGAGCGAGCAGACGCCGGTCGAGAGCTCGTGCGGCAGCATGGGCACGGCGCGGTCCGGAAAATAGACGCTCGTGCCGCGCAGTCTCGCCTCGCGGTCGATGGCCGTGCCCTCGCGCACGTATTGCGCCACGTCGGCGATGTGCACGTGCAGCTCGAAGTGTCCGTTGGGCATTGGCTCGACCCAGACGGCGTCGTCGATGTCCCGCGCCGTCTCGGGGTCGATGGTGATCACCTGGAGGCCGCGGAAATCCCTGCGGCGCCGGATCTCCTCGGCGCCGATGACGCCGTCGACCCGCTCGGCTTCCTCGAGCACCTCCGGAGGAAAGCGGTGCGGCAGGTGGTGCTTGCGGATCAGGATCTCGACGTCGATGCCGAAATCGCCCGGCCGCCCCAGCACTTCGATGACGCGCCCGCGGGCGTCCTGGGTCAGCGAGGGGTACTGCGTCAGCTCCACGTTGACCACGGCGCCGTCGAGGTCGCGCGCGCCGGCGGCCTCGACCTGGCGTACGTCCCCCAGCCGGTGGCGGGCTTTCTCCGGCGCGGGCAGTTCCCCGCCCGGCAGAATCCGCACGCTCTCGCGGATCCTCTGGTCGTAGGCGATGACGTAGCAGCCGCGCGGATGATAGCGGAACTGGCCCACCACCTCGGGGTGGGCGCGCGCGACGACCTTGACGAGCTGTCCCTCGGCCCGGCCGCCCGGTTTCATGCGTATGAGTCGCACCACTACCCGGTCGCCGTGCATGGCCCCGGCGGCCGACTCCGCGCCGACGTAGACGTCGCCGTCGAGGCCCGAGACCGGCTCATCGGGAATCACGAACCCGTAGCCGTCGCGATGCAGGCTGAACCGCCCGGCGATGGTCTCCTTCTGCCGCACGGTTTGATTATCCTGTAAACGTGCCCTCGATCGTCGGCATCCACGCCGTGGAGGAAGCGCTGCGGGCGGGCCGCGCCATCGAGCGGGTGCTCATAGCGCGCGGCGCGCAAAACCCTCGATTGCAGCGGATCATCGACGAATGCCGCCGCGCGGCCCTGCCGCTGCGCTTTGAGCCGCGACAGGCGCTGGACCGCGCGGCCGAGTCGGGCGCCCACCAGGGGGTCGTGGCGCTGATCGCGGCGCACGGCTACCGCCGGATCGAGGAAGTCGTCGCCGCCCCTGGCCAGCCGGGCCTGCTCGTGGTGCTCGACGGCGTCGAGGATCCGCACAACCTCGGCGCCATCATTCGGACGGCGCACGCCGCCGGCGCCGCCGCCGTGGTCGTCCCGGAGCGCCGCGCCGTAGGTCTAACCGAGACGGTATCGAAGACCGCCGCCGGGGCCCTGGAGTACCTTCCGGTGGCGCGCGTCGCCAACATCAACCGGGCGCTGGAGTTTCTCAAGGAAAAGGAGTACTGGATCTTCGGCCTCGAGCAGCGCGCCGCGAAGAGCTACGAGCAGGCCGACTACCGCGGCCGCGCCGCGCTGGTGCTGGGCGGCGAGGGCAAGGGCCTGCACCGGCAGGTCGCCGCCAAGTGCGATGTCCTCGTGAGGATCCCCACCGCCGGCCGCATCGCCTCGCTTAACGTCTCGGTCGCCGCCGGGGTGGTGTTGTTCGAAGCGCTGCGGCAGAAAACCATGGAACCGCCGATGAACGCAGATAAACGCAGATGAAAAACCCCAAAAGTCACTTGGGGTCTTGGTGTCTTGGTGGTGAGGATTGGGTTTATCTGCGTTTATCTGCGTTCATCTGCGGTTCCGGCGGTTCCAAAGTCTTGCTCGCGTCGATCTTCAACCAAAACAGCGCGCTGACGAGCGACATCACCGCCACCCCGGCCAGCGGCGCGTTCCAGCCGTGCCGCTCCACCAAATCTCCGTACACGTACGACATAATGGTGGCCCCGAACTGGCCGGCCATGTTCATGGCGCCGGTGACGGTCCCGGCGTAGCGCTTGCCGATGTCGAGGCACACCGCCCAGCAGGTGGGCAGCATGAAGTCGGAAATGCCGAAGCTCAGCGAGAGCGCCACAATGGCGAGGGTGCGGTTCTCGATGGCCATCGCCGCGAGCATCAGGGCGCCGGCGCCGGCCATGCTGACGACGCCGATGGAGCGGCGTCCCCACCGCAGGCCGATTTTTCGCACCAGGGCGTCGCTCGTCCAGCCGCCCGCCAGGTTGGCCAGAGCGCCCAGCAGCGGCGGCAGCGCCGCGTAGGTGGCGAAGGCGTGAATGTCCTTGGCCTTCACCAGGTAGGTCGGCATCCAGGAGAAAAACCAGTAGGAGCCGTAGCAGTAGAAGTGGTACATAAGCATCACGGCCCAAAGGTTGGGGCTCCGGAACGCCCCCAGCGGCAGCGAGGCGTGGGCCGCCGGCGTTCCCGCGCCGATCTCGGCCATCTCGGCCGGCGTCACGCCAGATTTCAAATGCGGCCAGTCGCGGAACCACGTAAACCACGCCACGGCCCAGAACACCCCCACCACGCCGAACATGTAGAAGACCGTGCGCCAGCCGAGCGCGTTCTGCAGCGGCAGCACCAGCAGCGGTGAGATCACCGCCCCGAGACGGCTGGCCGTCCAGACCACGCTGTGCGCCCGCGCCCGCTCCCGGAACGGAAACCACCGCGAGATGGTGCAGGAGCAGTTCGGATAAGCGCCGGCCTCGCCCGCCCCGAACAGAAACCGGCAAGCTAGTAATTGCCAGTACTGCCGCACCGTCCCGGTCAGCGCCGTGAACGCCGACCACCAGACCACGATGCGCGTCAGGATCAGCCGCGGCCCGAAGCGGTCGCCCATCCAGCCGCCGGGAATCTCGAAGATCCCGTAGCCGAACACGAACATGCTGAAAACCAGCCCCATCTGCCGCGGCGAAAGCCCCAGGTCTTCGGAGATGCGCGGTCCCGCCGAGGAAATCGCGATGCGGTCGAGATAAGTGATGACCGACAGCAGGAACAGCATGCCCAGGACTCTGTGGCGCGATTTGAGAACAGGCATTCGCTCAGACCCGGACGCCCTCACCGTCCCGTGTCATCCCGAGCGAAAGCGAGGGATCCGCTGTTCGCGGCTGGCCGAGTCAAGCAGATTCCTCGCTGCGCTCGGAATGACAGGGGCGCCATCTGGGACTTCCGACGCTTGACACCGGCTCAGCGTCCTGTGTATTGCCGGTAGAGTCCGGCAATGTCGGCTTCCCGGGTGTCGCCGGGGTGGATGACCACGCGGTAGCGGAAGCGCAGCGAGCCGCCCGGCTCGACGGTGACGCTGCCGTCGCGTGTCTTGTCACTGTAGAAATCGCGCTCGCCGAAGATGTTCGCGGCGAACAGGCCGTAGCTTCGGGAGTGCCAGTAGGTAGGGTGCTTGGGGTTGGAGGGATGATCGAAGATCGCGACGCCGAGTTTCTCGCCCTGGAGCGTCCCGGCGTAGTCGACCCACGGCGAGCGCTTGCCCCACACCTGCTTTTCGCCCTGCCCGCCCTCGGCGCTGGTCATCAGGCCCGTGCCTGGGAAGCGTCGCTCCGCCGGCTCGTTGAGCGCCGGCGTCAGGCGGATCGCGAACGTACCTTCTTTGGTGTCGCCGAAGACGACCTTCTCCGCCCCCGCCTTGAGGTCCATGTCGACATCGACGATCCGCAGTTTGGGATCGGAGTGAATCGTGATGGCGCGCGTTTCCGTCAGAAGAATCTTCCCGTCCGGCGCCTGCCAGCGGAAGACCAGCGTCATCGACCCGGACTTCGCGCCGCTCTGTACTGATACGATCTTATCGAGGACCACACGGCCTTTCTTCTCGCCCTTGCCCGCCTCGGGGGCCCAGAAATCGAAGCTGTTCACCTCGCCGTGCGTGAACCACAGGCCGCGGTGGTGCGGGTGATCCTTGGGCTCGCCGGCAATGTCTTCCATCGGGTAGCCGCGCGTGACGATCTTCCCGCTCGCCGACCGCAGCGGATGCATATACGGCTTGTGCGTCTCCGGCCCGAAAAACAGCGTCGAGAACGGCTTGCCGTCCACCGCGATGTCGATCTGCGCCGGGCCTTTGGTGAGCTCGACCTGCGCCGCCAGCGGCAGCACCGCGAAAAGCGAAAGCCAGAATGGACCTGTGCACATGCCCAGAGTTTGGCACATCGCGGCGGAGAGCGCCACCGTTATAATCTACCAATGCCCCAACAAACCGACAAACACGAAGTCCAGCGGCGGCTGATCGCGCGGCTGCGCGAGCAGGCCGACGACGTCCGGCGGATCACCTCCGGCCTCGACGAGCGGCAGCTCGCCACGCGCACCTTTCCCGAGAAGTGGTCGCTCAAGGAGCTGGTCTGCCACCTCTGGCGCATTCACCAGGTCTTCGACGGGCGCCTCGACGCCATGCTCGCCCAGGACAATCCGGCCGTCGCCAACTACGAGCCCGAGGGCGACCCGGAGTTCGACAAGATGGTCGCCCGGCCCGCCGCCGAATCCCTGGCCGGCTTCGCGGCCGACCGCGAGCGGCTGGCGGCGCGTCTCGAGGGCCTCGCGCCGGCCGCCTGGCGCCGCGCGGGCCGCCACCCGGAGTTCGGGCACTACGACGTCCACTTCCTGGTGGAATACATGGCCCTCCACGAGGCGCACCATATGTATCAGATGTTCCAACGCCGCGTGCCGCTCGGCAAAATACCGCACTAACGCGCCGCCGCCTCGCCGCACGGGCGGCAGGGCGCCGCGGTTTCCACCTCCGGCCGGATGGCGACGACCATGTGGCTCAGCCCGCCATAGTAAACGACCTTCAGCTCCTGCTCGGCGATGAAATGTCGATCCATCACGGCGTTAAGGACGTAGACCCGCTTGCCCACGGGGAACTTGTCGAGTTTGACGAATTCGGTCAAAGTTTCCCGCCCGGAGAGGTGTCGATAAAAGTTGAGAGAAGGCGCGTACATCCAGCCGGACGGGACCTCTTTGACGCCGTAGTTGTGGTTGTATTGCGCGACCACTGAATACGCGCTGCGGACGTCGGCATCCCACTTCCACTCATGGAAATAGGCCAGGCGCAGGCACAGCAGGAAATAGCCTCCCAGGGCGAACAGCACCACGGCGATTGCGCGACGGCACAACAAGCCCGCCCGCGATGCCAGGGGAAAGGCGGCCGCCGCGCCCGCAATCAGCATGCACGACGGAACCAGGTAAATGCCTGTTCGACCCTTGGGCAACAGCAAGCCGAACAGCCGGAACGACAGCCAGTGCGCGGAAAGGGAAAGTGCCACCATCGCCGCGAGCATTCCGGCCAGGGCCAGAAGCCACCGGGCCGGAACGTCGCGCAGCGAAGACCGGTTGAGAAAGATCAACAGGAACTGCAAGGCGCACAGGGCACCGAGCAGCGGCAACAGGATGGGCTTCAGGCGCTCCAGCGCCGGATAGAGGAGCGGATTGACGATGTGCGGGTTCAGCTCGAACAAGGACGCCTCGACGATCGTGCTCAGAGTTTCCCGTAACGACGTCGCTCCCCACCACAACTGGCCCTGGGGCCACCGCAGCAGGGCCCAACCGGAGAAAAACAGCGTCACCAGCAGCCCCGGCGCGATGCACGCGGCCAGGATTTTTGGCTTCGACGCCTCGGGCCGGCGAAAAGCCCACAGCAAGAGCATCAGCATCGCTGCCGCCAGGACGAACGCAAAGGCGAAGTTGGCGGCCAACGACAGGGCAGCGCAAATCGAGCAAAGGGCGCAGGTCAGCGTCAAGGACCGCGAGCGCCCGGCCACGCTCGCCGCCTGTGCTTCGACGGCAATCGCCAGTCCGCCCATCAAAAACGCCGTCGCCAGGCTGTAGCCTCGCGCCGCCACCAGGAAGTCCATGATGAACGGGTTGTATACCAGGCAGAGCAACAGGGAAAGTTGCAGGCGCCAGTCCGCGGTGAGAAGCCGGCACAGCTTATAGGCCGCAAGAATATATACAGCGGCGCCGATCAACGCCGGGGCGCGGACGGTGAGATGGGACAACCCAAACAGCGAGGTGGAGAAGCGCATCAGAATCGTGTTCAGGAGATGATTCTGCGACGCCGGGTCCCAATGCAGGGGCGCCGCCGACGCGACGAAGGTGAGGAAGCAATCCGCCTCGTCAATCGTGATCGACTGCACCCAGGCCCGGGCGATCACCCAGCACATCGCGAACAGCGCCGCGCCGGCCAGCAGTGCACGCTGGAGGAATGCCGGAAGCTTCACCTGATTCACCGATTACGCCATCTCACGACCGCGGCCAGCAACAGGCCGAGCGCCGTGAGCGCCGCTCCGCCGTACACCGAAACCGGCCGGTACTTCATCTCGATGGTGTGCTCGCCCGCGTCCACGACCACACCGCGCAGCGCGCCGTAGGCTTCGTAAAGCCGCGCCGGCCGGCCGTCGACCGTCGCCCTCCAGCCTCGAAAGTAGCTTTCGCTCAGAACGACCATCCCGCGGCAGGCCAGCCGCGCGGAAAGCGTCACCCGATCGCTCTCGTGCTTAACAATACGCGCTTGGTCCCCGCCGGCGCAAGCCTCCAGCGCGGGAACTTCTCCCAGCAGGATCACCTTGCGGCCCAGATCGAACGCCGGATCCTGGATCATCACCCGCAAGTCATGGTCGGAAGAAGCCGCGACCGCCTGGTGGACGATCCAGGCCCGCGGCAACGGATCCGGGTTGCGGTACACGTTCACGCCGCGCGCCCCCTCGAATACCAGCTCCTGGTCGGGGCGATCCGGCTTTCGACCAACGGCGTGCGTCACGCCGAACAGCATCTGCGTCCGCCGGGAGTGCAGCTCGTGGCGCGCGACGTTGCTCGTGACGCCCGCTACGTAGCCCTGCAACATATCGATGCCGTGCCAGTCGCCGAAGTTCATGGGCAGGTCCTGGTCGTTGACCGCCGCGCGTACCGGTCCGGGCTGGGCGCGCAGAAAATCCGCGATGTCCCGATCGCCGCGGAGGGCGCTGGCGTACTGGTTGCGGCTCGTGTCGGAGCGGCTCGCCAGGCCGCCGGGCGCGATTTGCGACAGCTCGAAGAACATCAGCCCCCCCAGGGCGAGCGCCAGCCACCGCGTCCAGCGCTTTCTCGGGCCGGCCAGCAAGGCGTCGAATCCGCGAGCGGCAAGAGCGGCCAAGCCAAAATTCAGCAGATGAAACGCCCGCACCGGAATACGGGCGCGGTCGAGCAGCGGCACGACCGAATAGAGGATCTTGTGGAGCGGCGTGTGCGCCCCGAGCGAGTAAAGCGCGGCGCCCACGGCCACCACGGCCAGCCATCGAACCGCCGGCTCCCGCCAACCCGCGGCGAAGCCCAGCGCGGCCAGCGCCGCGACTACCACGCCCAGATACAAGCTTGTGTCGGCGTAGCGATTCTCAGTGGGCAGCGCCAGGTCCAGTAACCCGCGCGCGGGCATGGAGTAAAAAGTGTGCACGCCGTAGGGCACCGCATCCTTCCATGTGACTGACTGATACCCATCCCCCACCCAGCGGTGCGCGCGCCGCCCGAATTCGTAAGTCGGCCAGGTCTGCACGGCGCTCGTCAGGCCCGCGACCAGCGCGAACACCGCGGCCGCGCCGGCCAGCCTCCAGTCGGGGCGCCCGCGGCGAAAAACGTAGAACAGCCACGTAGCGGCCGCCGCCAGCGCCACCAGCATCGGAATCTCGTGATGCCCCGCCAGCCAGGAGAGGCCGGCGAACAGACCCGACAGAGCCGCGTTCGCCGCCGGCCTCTCGCCGCGCACCGCCCGCAGCAGAAACAGGCATACCAGCGGCGTCCACACCGCGCCGTTCATCACGTCGAGCCAGGGAACCGTCCCCAGAAACCCGCCGAACGAGAACGCGCAGCCGGCGGCGATCGACGCCGCGCGGCTCCGCCCCAGGTCTTGCGCCAGCCAGTAGCAGAACAACGCCGCCAGGAAATGAACCGCTATGAAATACCAGTTGAGGTAACGCAGGTCGAGATAACCGTCTCGCAGCGGCATCAGGTACAACAAAAGATTCAGCGGATACAACGGCCCGGGCTGTGTCTGCCCGACGAGCGGCTGGCCGGCCCACAGATGCGGATCCCACAACGGAAACCGTCCGGCGTGGATCTCCCGCGCCTGAAACCCGAGCCGCGGGACCTCGATGTAGGCCATGTCCGGGTGATCGACCCAGGTGTAGTGGCCGGTCAGCGTGAGCTTCCAGTAAAAGCCGCTAGTAATCAGCAGTAGTAGGAAGGGGGCGGCAACTCTCGCCACAAGGCTCGGCGGGTCAGTTCCGGGGCGGGGGTGTCTTGGAGCTCTGCTCGCGGGCCAGGCGGCCCCTGACGCCGTCGAGCTTCTTGCGGACTCGCTCGATTTCTTCCGGATTGGCCTCCGCCCTGGAGCTCTGCTCCCACTCCCGCAGGGATCGCTGCCACTGCTCGAGCGCCAGGCGAAGCTTGCCCTGCTTCAAGTAGACGTCCCCCAGGTGATCGTGGACGGTGGGATCGCGCGAAGCCTTTTCCGAGGCGCGGCGCAGCCATTCCTCGGCCTGGTCGAACTTGTTCTGGCGATAGTAGACCCACCCCAGGCTGTCGAGATACGCGCCGTTGTCCGGATCGAGATCCACCGCTTTCTTGATCATGGCGTGCGCTTCTTCCAGCCGCACGTTGCGGTCGGCGAGCATGTATCCGAGGTAGTTGAGCGCCGAGGCGTCGTCCGGATCGATCTCCAGCACCTGGCGAAACTGCTGCTCGGCCTCCTCGTAGAGCTTCTGCCGCTCCAGCAGCGAGCCCCACACAAAGTAGACCGACCGCTTCTGGTCCTTGGTCTGCGCGTACTCCCGGGCCTTCTCGACGGCCTCGCGGGCCTCGGCGAACAGCTTCCCCTTCTCGCAGACCTGCGCGATGGCCAGCAGCACGTCGCGGTCGTTCACGTCGTTCTTCAGCAGCGAGCGCAACAGCGCGGCGCCCTGGCGCGCTTCGCCGAGGTCGGCCAGCACCGAGGCGCGCACGATGGCCAGCGACCGATCCTGCGGGTGCTTCTTGACGGCCGCCTCCGACTCGGTGCGCGCCCGCTCGAACTCCCGCGACGCCCGAAACGTCTCGATCAATTGCACGCTCGCCCGGGGCGCCGACTCCGGGTCGGTCTCGGTCATCGCCCGGAAGGCCTTCTCCGCTCCCAGAAAGTTTTCCCTCCCGCGCTCCAGCATCCCCAGCTTCTCGAAAAAGAAAGCGCGGTTGGTGCGGTCGCGAGCCGTGTAGTTGGCGGGATCCGGCTTGACGGTCGACTCCAAGACCTTCTGCAAGGCCTCCACGGCCTGGTCGGTCTTGCCCTCGGTTTCGAGCAGCAGTACCTCGGTGTAAGGCACTTCGACCGAATCCGACGACAGCGCCGCCGCCCGCTGCAAGCTGGCGCGCGCCTGCTCGAACGCCCGCTTGTGGCGGTAGATCTGCGCCAGCCGCAGGTGGTTTTGGTAATCCTGCGGATCCTGCTGCGCCAGGGCCTGATACTGGATCAGCGCCTTGTCATGCTGCTCCGACACCAGCAGATTCTGCGCCAGCGACCGCCGCGCCTCGACGTTGTTGCGATCGAGCTGCAGCGCCTTCTCGAGCGCCTCGACGGCTTTGTCGTGCTGACCGGCGCGCTCGTAGGCGGCGCCCAGGGCGGTGAGAATCTTGGCGTTCGGTTTCTTGCCGGCCGCGCGCGTCAGCATCTCGATGGCGCCGGGCGTGTCGCCGATGTCGGCGTAGAGCGAGGCCAGCGAGCTCAGCGCCTCCTCCGAGTTGGGCTCGATCTCCAGCGCTTTCTTCAGCGCCGCTTCGGCTTTGACCGAATCGCGGCTCACCCGGTACAGCGCCGCCGCGTGCAGCCGCGACTCGACGTCGCCAGGCTCTTGTTCGAGGATCTTCTCGTACTGCTCGACGGCCCGTCGCAGCAGGTCCTCGTTCACGCGCCCTTGCGCGGGATCCGCCAGGTAGCCGCGGTAGACCCTCCCCAGCAGGCGCCGCATCTGGAGGTTTTTCGGATCGCGCTCCAGGATCGCCTCGGCTTCCTTGACCGCGTCGTTGAGCCGTCCGGACTGCGCGTACAGATCCACCAGCTCCGAGCTGACGTATTCCGACGAGGGGTCCGCGCGCAGCGCCAGCTTGTATTCCTCGATGGCCTTGTTCACGTACTCCATGCTGCGGTACTCGCGGGCCAGCTGCTCGTAGAGGTGGGCCATTGAGAAGTGGTAGTAGGCAGCAGCGCGGTCCGGCGTCTTGCGCTCCGCGGCCGCCGGCGCCTGCGCCCAGGCGAGCCGCGCCGCGAGAAACAGGATTCCCGTCAGGGTCGAGATGCGGTTCATCCCCTCACCTTCTTGTATTATAGCCGGAGTGGGAGCGTCGGCACAAATATGGATGCTCTGACCCATACGCTGGTTGCGGTAACCGCCGGCGCCGCCGGGAATCGCCGCTGGGGCTGGCGGGGGACGCTGTGGCTGGCCGCCGCCGCCAATCTACCCGAGCTCGAGCGCGTCACCGCGCTGGGCAGCACCGCCGCCTGGGTCGAATCCGGTTACGGCGCCGGTCACTCCCTGCTCGCCGTTCCGGTGCTCGCCCTGGCCTCGGGCGCGCTGCTGCGCCGCCTCGGCGGATGGAAAAACGCCGCCGGCATCGCCGCCCTCGGCCTGGCCACCCACCTGGCTCTCGATCTGATCAGCGGGCCGGGCGTGCGCCTTTTGTGGCCCTTGTCGAGCCAGTTCTACGGACGGCTGCTGCTCGCGCGTTACGATTTGCCCACGCTGCTGGTTCTCCTGCTGGCCCTGCTCTTCACGCCCCTGCTGAACCTCGTCAACCGGGACATCGGCGCGCGCGCCTACCGTCCCGAAACCCCCGCCCGGCTTGGGCTGGCCGTCCTCGCCATGCTTCTGCTGTTTCGCGGCGTTGTCCAGGTCGAGCTGAACAACCGCCTCTCCGGCTCGTCCGAAGAGTATTCGCTGGCGCCCTCGCCGCTGCATCCGCTGAGCTGGTTTCTGGTGCGCGACGGCGGACCCTACTACACGGTGGAAGAAGTCACGCCGGTCGGCTTCAGCACCCCGCTCCGGCTCCGCAAGGCCCAGCCCAACCGCGCCTTCGAGACCGCCGCCGAAACCCGTCTCGGCCGCGCGTTCCTGGCCGTGGCGCGGTTCCCGCAGTACTCGCTCGAAAACGGCAAGAAGGGCATGCTGGTGCGCATTCAGGACCTGCGCTTTTTCACTCCCACCGGCCAGGGAAAAGAGTGCTCCGTCGAGATCGAGGTGACGCCGGAACTGGAAGTCGTCGCCCAGCGCGCCCGCTGGTAGGTTTCAATCACCAAATCACCAAATCACGAAATCATCAATTCCTTTCCAGCCATCCCGGATACCACCGAAACACATTGCCCGTGAGGCTGCCGATGAAGATCTCCTGGGCCGGCGTGACGTGGATCCAATGACCCGGGCTTTCCATCGAGCCCAGGATCTTGCCGGTGGCGAGATCATCCGCATGATCCGCCCGGCGAGCGTGTCGTAGGTGATGTTCTCGACGTTGTCGCGGTGCGTGATGATCCACACTTCGTCTTTCGGCGTGATGAAGATGTTCTGCGTCGCGCCGAGGTGCGTCCACTGCGCGAGAAACTTCCCGTTGGGGTCGAAGATCTGAATGCGGTTGTTCTCGCGGTCGCTGACGTAGACGCGGCCTTTCGAATCGACCGCCACCGAGTGCGGCAGGTTGAAATCGCCCGGAGCGGTTCCGCGTTTGCCCCAGGCCAGCAGATACTTTCCTTCCCGCGAGAACTTCACCACGCGCGAGTTGCCGTAGCCGTCGGCCACGTAGAAGTCGCCGTTGGCGGCGAAGGCGATATCGGCCGGACGATTGAAGGTCTTCTCGTCGGTCCCCTGTTTTCCCTTGATTCGAGCGTCAAAAGCAACTGGCCCTCATTGGTGAACTTCATGACCTGGTGGTCGCGGTTGTCGGTGACCCAAACATTGCCGTCGCGGTCAACTCGCAGGCCGTGCGGCTGGCCGAAGAGGCCACGTCCCCAGGAGCGCACGAACTTGCCTTGCGCGTCGAAGACGATGATCGGATCGGCCTTCGGCCCTCGGTGAAAGACATAGACGCGCCCCGCCGAGTCTGCCGCCACCGCCGACACACGCCCGAATCGCCATCCCTCCGGCATCGCCCCGGCTCGGGCTCGAGCCCGAAGCGGATCTGTACGCGATACTTGAGCAGCCCGCCCTCATGCGGATGCCAGCCCTGCTGCCCCGCGCACGCCGTCGCTAACGAAACCGCCAAAATCGCCCTGCCCAGGTTTTCAATCACCAAATCACCAAATCACCAAATCCTCAATTCCTTCTCAGTGTTGCCGTCCAGTTCGTCACCAGCGTGAGCGCGCCCCCGGCTTCCTCCTGCAACGGTACGCGGACGAGCAGCCGCTGGCCGTCCGGGGCGACGTCGTAGCTCGGGTCCGACTGCACCGGCAGTCGGAGGCTTCCGATCGGCCTGGCCTGCCCCACTTCAACGCTGTCGGCTTGCAGCGTGATGGGCGCGGCCATCAACCGTCCGTCGGTGGCCTGATAAAAGATCTCCTTGCCGTCTTTGCGCCACCTGGGGTGAACGCCTCCGTCCTGCGTAACCTGCCATTGGCGCCCAGGGCCGGGGAAGGGGCGCACGTAGACCTGCGAGGCTGACATGCCGGAAACCTGCGTGTCGTAGGCCAGCCAGCGGCCGTCGCCAGAAAAGCGAGCATGCCAGCCTGCCTCCGGCTCCGGCAGGAAGCTAACGGGCTGGCGGCTCCCGGTGGAAGCGGAAACGTCCAGCAGCCATGGTCCGACATCCTTCCGATCCGCAAGCTGCAAAAACGTCACATACCGGCCGTCCGGAGACCAGCCTGTCGGGATGGTGTCCATCTTGGATTCGAGCAGCAACTCCTCGGTTTCCGAGCCGGTCATCGCCTTGCGGTACAACTGAAAGCGTCCCGAGCGGTTGGAGGCAAACACCATAACCCGCCCGTCGGGCGACCAAACCGGATACTGTTCCGAGGAAGGGTCAAAGGTGAATCGCGCCCGGGTGCCGCGCCCGACATCGTAGATCCACATGTCGGTCGTTCCGGTGACATGATCGCCGATCGAGAGCGCCGCCCGGCGTCCGTCCGGAGAGAGCTCCACGTCGGTCTCGGCAGCGGCTTCTCCGAGAGCTCCCACCTGCCGGCCCTCGCGGTCGAACCAGGCGATGCGCCACTGCGTCTCGCCGACGATCCCCGCCTGGTGCATCAGAATACCGTCCTGCGAGGCCGTGAACAGGCCGGCCATCGCGCCACTCAACCGCCCGACCCCCTCGGCGAGCGGCTGAGCGTCTCCTGTGAGACGGAGCGCCTGGAGATCGAAGGGCTGCGCCATCAGGTTCCGCTGCCACACAAACAGCAGGTAGCCGGAGGCATAGGTGGCGTGGGAGTCGGCGCGCAGCAGCAGACTTGGCTGGGTGCCGTCGAGCGAGCCGAGCATCACGGCGTTGCTGTACCCCTCGCGGATCCCGCCGACCACTCGCCCGAGAAAGAGAAAATGGCGGCCGTCCGGCAGAAAGTGAGGCAGGCGGTGGGAATTGATTCCCTCGGTCTTGCTCAGATCGGTAACCGCCGCCGGTTCGCCGCCATTCTCCGGAACGCGGTAGAGCGGGGTCTGCGCGTCTCGGGCATAGAGGATGACCCCGGAGGGGCCCCAACTTCCGCCCTTGCCGTCCGCGGCGGCGGCCAGAACCAGAGCCGGCCCGCCGCTGGCCGGGATGCGTTTCAGCTTGCCGTCGGCGAAGAATCCGATGGAGCGGCTGTCCGGCGCCCAGAAGGGATACTGCGCGCCGTCAGTGCCGGGCAGCGGACGGGCGGCGACGGTGTCTAGCGCGCGGAGCCAGAGCTGGCGGCGGCCGTCTTTCGTGCGGCCGGTGAACACCACCCGCGTCCCGTCGGGCGAGACGGCCGCCGGGCCGGGACTGGCCGACGACAGGTGGAAGGTCACCTCCGGCGGGGCCGGGATGGCGGCGTGCATGACCCGCTCCTCGCGCGGGGTTCGAGGTCTCAGCCAGAGAGTTGCGAGGGCCGTCGCGACTGCCAGGATAACCGCCAAGGCGCCAAGTCGCCAAGAAAATCCTGGTCCCTCTTGGCGTCTTGGCGTCTTGGCGGTTAATTCAACGTCGAGCAGTAACCGCGCATCACCAATGTCGCGGAGCCGCTGCGCCGGATCCTTCTCGAGGCACCGCCGAATCAGCGCCACGGGAGCGTCCGCCGGCAGCGCCGCCCAGTCCGGCTCCTTGCCTACTACCGCTGCCAGCACGTCGGTCACGCTCTCCCCGCTGAAGGCCCGCTTGCCCGTCAGCATCTCGTAGAGCACGCAACCGAACGACCAGATGTCGGTGCGCTTGTCGAGCTTGCGTCCCCGCGCCTGCTCCGGCGACATGTAAACGGCGGTACCGAGGAGCGTCCCGGCGCGCGTCGCGGCCAAGCTCAGCGTCGGCGACTGCGCCGGGTCCTCGGCGGCGGGTTCGCCGGCGAAAGCCTTGGCTAGGCCAAAGTCGAGGACCTTGACCCTTTCGTCTGGGGTGATCTTGATGTTGGCGGGCTTTAAGTCCCTGTGAATAATGCCCTTCTCGTGGGCGGCTTCGAGCGCACGGCTTACCTGGTCGCAAATTTGCGACCAGGTAAGCCGTGCGCCCGGTTCATTGGCGATCAACTCGGCCAGGGTCTGCCCCGGGACGTACTCCAGCACCAGGAACGGGACGCCGTCGACATTCTCGAACCCGTAGATGGCGGCGATGTTGGGGTGATTGAGCGACGCCAGCACGCGCGCCTCGCGCTCGAAGCGGGCCAGCCGCTCCGGGTGGTGCGCAAACTCCGGCGTCAGAATCTTGATGGCGACGTCGCGGCCGAGCTTCGAGTCGGTGGCGCGGTAGACCTCGCCCATGCCGCCTCGGCCGAGCAGTCCCTGAATCTCGTAGGCCCCGAGACGTGTCCCAGAATCCATGCCGCTCATCTTACGCCGCCCGGTCGACCCGGTCAACGCGCGTCCGGCTACGGGTTGTGTATTGTGCCTGCCCTGCGCACGAGGCAGCGGTTGCAAGCATTGGCGCTGTCGCAGCGGCGGGCTAGCCTTTCAGCTCTGCGTAGTGCTTGGTCATGGCCGGGCCGACCGTGAAGCCCCAGGCGAACAGTCCGAACGCCTTGAACCGTTCCGGCACGACATAGCGCCGCGCGGCCTCCTCGGCTGTGGCGCCTGCCTTCATCATCCTCTCGGCGTGCGCGCGCAGGTCGTCGAGCACCGCGGCCTCGCCCTCGACCCCCTCGACGCCGCACACCGCCCCGTGACCGGGCACGAACTTCGTCCGCTTGCCGTAGCCCGTGAAGCGATCCAGCACCTTGCGCCACGCCCCCATGTTGGCGTCGATGGCCACGGGATAGGACCGGTTGAACAGCAAGTCGCCCGTGAACACCACGTCGCGTTCCGGCACGCGCACGATGAGGTCGGTGGGAGTATGTCCCGGATGGAACTCGATCACGGCGGTCAGCCCCCCGAGTTCGATCTTGCGCCCGGCCGCGCCGATCGACTCGGTGGGGTAAGCCAGCGTCGTCGCGTCAATCGAGCCGAACACGAACTTCATCGCGCCGAGGTCGCCGGCGGCGCGCTGTTTCTCGACGGGATCGGTCGCTTCGGCGGCCTTCTTCTCGTATGGCGCGAGCAGCGGCGCTTTGTCGGCGCCTTTGACCGCCGCGTAGTTCTCCTTCATCATCGCGGCCACGCGCTGGTGTGCAAGGATCGCGATCTTCTGGCTTTCGTAGTAAGAATTTCCGAAAGTGTGATCGAAGGTGAAACGGAAGGATGGGCGTGTCATAGCAGCAATCACCGCGCGGCCCGGAAAGCCGCAACAGTGGAACTTTGCCATGAGTTCCCATCGGCGGGTGTTTAGGGAAATCGGGCGTACTCGTCCCGAGGAAGGGAAACTGATCAGTCAGGAAATTTTCTTGTCTTGGGGCCCTTAAAGGTTACTTTGCCGACCTTATGCCTTCGGTTGAAGTTGTCGATCATCACGAGGCGTGCCTTAAAGTTCTCGTCTTCCTTACGGACGGGCGGCACGATCCAGAAGAGCAGCCGAACTTCACCCATAGCTCCAGCGGGGATTTTCTCCATGAGTTGCATTTGATTCAGGACCTTCCTCCGAAGGCCGTCTCGAAATCTCAATTCTGCCCTGAGAACGTAGACGTGCGTTTCGGTGTTGTTCGTCATCCACCAGTCGCTCATCAACTGCATCGCTGGCTCATTCGCAACGCCACCCCTATTCCACATATGGCGTTGGGGAACGAAGCAGATCGTTATGTGTTGGCCACCGATTGCCTTGCTGAGGATTCCGACGAAGCCGATCGGTCGTTCCGACGGGATGTCGATCCAGTCGGAGCGAAGCGACGCTGGCGACTCTATCTTCTAAAACTGATCGTCATCCGTCAAGAGAAACCTTCCTTTCCAGTT
>Ga0247727_10001653_pt1 | contig 52335 bp, 52 predicted proteins | sample WisWelCaveWW1625_FD_202498 | JGI IMG/M metagenome (GOLD analysis project Ga0247727, IMG submission 202498) | Biofilm microbial communities from Wishing Well Cave, Virginia, United States - WW16-25 | ecosystem: Environmental > Aquatic > Deep subsurface > Groundwater > Cave microbial mat | place... | reverse complement strand
AAGCTCGCTCGCGAACTCAACCTGTTCCTTGGTGAGGTTGAGTTCGCGAGCGAGCTTGGAGTACACGATGTCTTCCAACGGGGAGAAGCGCAACTGGCCGTTCTCATCGTTGACGAACGCAAGCCCTGCGACAGACGAGTCAATCATGTTCGGGACGTGCGTCGCGGTCGATGGACGCCTGTGAACAGCATACACGCCATCATTGAAGCGGACAGCGGCGCCGACAGCACCGACACGCATCTGGTTGTACACATCGTTGAGCCTCGCGTGCACGTCGTCAACTGAACGGCGCGCGATGCTGACGTACGTCTTGAAATCAGTGGGAAGGAAGGTGAGCGTGTTTCTCGATGTGTCGTAGAGCGTGCCGAGCGCACGTGGCTTGGAGAACACCTTGCCTTCGTGTTTGCGCACGAGCTTGCCCCACTCGCAGTCGATTTGATTGCGTTCATATGATGTGAGGAATGATTCGAAGTCGCGGCTGCCATCAACTGCAGTGCAGATTGTACTGACATCAACCGGCGCGTGCGGCTTGAAGAGGTAACGGATGCTCATGAAGGACCTCCGAAAAAAACGATTCTTATATTTTATGAATGAGGACTCCAACACCCCCATAACCTTTATAAACGACTCCCTGTCCCTCCGTCATATCGAGCGATGGAGCGGTTCGGGCGCCTCGGTGCCCTTGCTTTGCCATGCGGGAGATGGGATGTTCTCATCTTTTTCTCGAGATTCGCAACGAAGCGAGACGTGGCAACACGTTCGTGAATCGAGGTACGGTCAATGGCAAAGATGCACTCGCGTGCACGCGGTCGCAGCGGTTCGAGCAAGCCGCTCGAGAAGCGCGCACCATCGTGGCAGACGATGTCGAAGAAGGAGCTGGAAATGCTCATCGTCAAGCTCGCAAAGGAAGGCAACACATCAGCACGCATCGGTCTGATGCTGCGTGACAGCTACGGCATCCCGGACGCGCGCATCATTCTCGAGCGCCGCATCGGTGAAGTGCTCGCGGAGAAGGAGCTCTCGCCTGAATTGCCGGATGACATGCTCTCGCTCATGCGCCGCGCGGTGCAGATCAAGAAGCACTTGCAGATTAACAGGAAGGACGAGCCCGCGCACCGCGGCTTGCAGCTCACTGAAAGCAAGATCAAGCGCCTGGTGAAGTACTACAAGCGCACGAAGCGGTTGCCGGTCAGCTGGAAGTACGACCCTGAGCAAGTGCTGCACCAGTAAGCGTATTCTTTTTTCTTTTACTTCAATTCTTTTAGTTCAGTTTCCTTCTTTTCAGCCATAGAAAAGAATCCATAGGGAAAAGAATACTGTTAGAAAAGAAGTACGAAGAATGTTAGAAAAAAAGATCAGAAAGAAAACTGTCCCGACTCACAATGACGTGCGTATGCGGTCGATGTTGTCCGCGACGTCGTTGCCCTTGCGCGTGAGCGTGAGGAGCTTGAGGCGGCCCTGCTTGTCGAACTTGACCAAGCCCTCGCGTTCCATCTGCTGCAGGATCTTGACGACGTGGGAGTACGTGCAGTCGATGTGCTTTGCGAGCGAGGATGCATACACTTCGCTCTTGGAGTTCTTGAGCTCGACGAGCATCATCGCGGGTTTTTCGCGGAAGAATACCTTGAAGATTTCCTTGTTGGACACTATCACACCACCACACCTATGTTATGGAACATATCCATTGAAAGATATATTTAAAGGTTCCGTATGCGTTTCGTCGTCCGTCGGAAAAACGCACGACCACGCCCCCTGATTCGTTGTTGGAGGCCACGAAATTATATAAACATTTCGACAGGCGGAAAAGCGATGGTGCTGTTTCCGCACGAGGCGATGCGACCGGTGCAGCGCGAGCTCGTCGGACTCATCGATGACTGCGTGAAGCGCCGCAAGCACTGCATCGTGCACGCGCCCACCGGCCTTGGAAAGACCGCGGCGGCGCTCGCGCCAGCGCTCACGTACGCTCTCGACCACGATTGTTGCGTCGTTTTCGTCACTCCGCGACACACACAGCACCTCATCGCGTTGAAGACCGCGCGCGCCATCAAGGACAGGCACAACGTGCGTTTCGGCGCGCTTGTGCTGCTCGGGCGGCAGCATATGTGCGCACATGACGTGGCAGCGCTGCGCAACGACGACTTCGGTGCGTACTGCCGTGGCGCGAGAGAGACAGGGCAGTGCAAGCACTATGCGCGTTCCAGAACGACCAATGCTGCCTCGATGGAGTTACGCCAGGCCGCTGAAGAAATGCAGAAAGGTCCGCCTGTCGGTGCGGATGAGATCCTCGCGGTCGGAAAGGAAAAGACGCTCTGCCCGTATGAATTGGCGCTCACCGGCGCGAGCACCGCCAAACTCGTCATCACCGATTATCATTTCCTCTTCAGCCCGTCCATCGCCGAGAAATTCCTCGCCAAGATAGGACGCAAGCCCGAACAGCTCATCATCATCGTCGACGAGGGCCACAACCTGCCGGGCCGCGTACGCAGCTCGCTCACGAGCACTATCACAGGCGCGACTATCAAACGCGCGTTGATGGAAGCAAAGGAGTTCGGACAGGAGACGGCGTCCTCGTTCCTCGCAGAGGCCGGCAACCTGCTGCAGAAGCTCGGCGACGGCGTCTGGAGCGAGCGCCTGGTCGAGATGAAAGAGTGGAGCGCGCCTCTTGCGAGCGTCTGCGACGTGGAAGAACGCGACGCAGCGCTCGACAAAGCGGTCGAACTCTACGAAGAGGCAAGAACGCGCCATAGCGCCATCAGCAACGTCCTGCGCTTCTGCCAGGCATGGGATGGCAGCGACGGCGTCGCGTTCGCGCGCATCCTCACGCGCACCGATGCAGGGATCTCGCTCACCGTGCGTTGCCTCGACCCGTCCATCGCGACAGGTCCTGTCATCGCATCGTCGCACTGCACCATCCTCATGTCAGGCACGCTGCGCCCGACGCGGATGTTCCGTGACCTGCTCGGCTTCCCGCCAGACACGGTCGAGCGTGAGTTCACGAGCCCGTTCCCGCAGGAGAACAAGCTGAGCATCGTCGCGACAGGCGTGACGACAAAATTCAGCGAACGCAGTGACGCGCAATACCGCGGCATCGCAAGCAGGTGCGCCGCGCTCTGCGAGTCAATCCCTGGCTGCGTCGCGATCTTCTTCCCGAGCTACGCGATGCTCGAGACAGTCCAACCGCTCATCGAGACCGCGACGAAGAAAACCGTCTTCCGCGAGGCGAGCGGTCTCACGCGAGAGGAGCGCGCCTCGATGCTCGCGCGCTTCGCATCCTACAAGGACAGCGGCGCGCTGCTGATGGGCGTCGCGTCAGGCAGCTTCGGCGAGGGTGTCGACCTGCCTGGCGTGCTGTCTGCAGTCATTGTCGTGGGCGTGCCGCTCGAGAAGCCGAACCTCGAGACGCAGCAGCTCATCCAATATTATGATACGCGCTTCGGCCGCGGCTGGGACTACGGCTACACGCTGCCTGCGCTGATGCGGACGTTGCAGAACGCCGGACGCTGTATCCGCAGCGAGACCGACCGCGGCGTGCTCGTGTTCATGGACGACCGCTATGCCTGGGACGGCTATCGTCGCTGTTTCGCGGACGAGCGCGTGTTCGTGACCGCCGATCCGCTGCCACTCGTGCGCAAGTTCTTCGCGCACAATGCTTAAATACGCAGCGCGCAGTGATGTGGACGGAGGATTCCTATGGTAGATGATGATGAACCGCTCGTGGGTGTGAAGGATGGCTTTGAGGAAGAGGCCGACGAACACGACGAGTCGGACGAGAAGTTCGAAGAAGGGGTCGACCTGGGCGAGAAGGAAGCCGACCCGTACTCGAAAGAAGGCCGCGAGAAGCTTGAAGATGATGACGAGGCAAAGCCGGGCGAGCTCGGCTATGCGAAGGGCGCGGCACGTGGGAAGGGCCACGGCCAGACCAAGAGTGCATCCAAGACATCGTTGACGAAGAAGAAACGCTGATGCACACCGTACGCATACGGGAAGGCGGCGTCACGCTCGACGCGCATACAAGTAAAGGCGACGTGAGCAAGAAGCTGCCGGTGTTCTACAATCCTGCCATGGCGCTCAACCGCGACGTGTGCGTGCTGTTGTTGCGCTGCCTTGGCAAGAAAGGGCTGAGCGCAGCCGATATCCTCGCAGGCACGGGCGTGCGATCGTTGCGCCTCACCGCAGAGTTGCCCAAAGGCACCCTCCGCCATCTCGTGGTCAACGACGCGAACCCGCTTTTTCCAACGCAGTTCGGCAACGCGCTGAAGCAGAACAAACTCCCAACGACAGGAATCGACATCCACAACCAGGACGCGAACCTGTTGCTCGAGCAGAGCGAGGGCTTCGACTACATCGACATCGACCCGTTCGGCTCGCCCAATCCGTTCATCGACGCTGCGACGCGGCATCTTGCCCGCGATGGCATCCTCGCGCTCACCGCGACAGACACCGCCGCGCTGGCAGGCACCTCGCCTGCTGCATGTAGGAGGAAGTACTGGGCACAGCCGCTGCGCAATCATCTGATGCACGAAGTGAGCTTGCGCATCCTTGCGCGCAAGGCACAATTGGTCGCCGCGCAATATGAAAAGGCGCTCACGCCGATCTTCTGCCACGCGACGCTGCACTACACACGGCTCTACCTGCGCTGTGAGAAGTCAAAGGAAGCGGTCGATGACGTGTTGCAGCATCACAAATGGCTCGCGTTCGACAGAAAAACACACGCGATCGCTCTCCGCGACACGAACGCAGCAGAAAAAGACGAAATCATCGCCGGTCCGCTCTGGGCAGGCCCGCTCTGGGACACTGCGCTCGCCAGGAAGATGGCATTGCTCGCACGGAGCGCAAACAATGGAAGGAGCAACGGCATCATGGAGAATGGACGGGGGAAGGGCATCATGGAAGAAACGTGCCGTCTCCTTGAAACAATCGCCGGCGAAGCACAGGTCGATGTCCCTGGTTTCTACGACCTGCACGAATACGCGTCGATGAAGAAACGTGACTCAAAGGGATTGGATGACGTGATGCACGCGATCAAAAAGTCAGGCTATCGCGCCGCACGGACGCACTTCACGCAATGCGGCATCCGGACAGACGCGCCGATGCTCATCCTGAAGAAGATTCTGTAGAAAGAAAAAGATGTAGAAACAGGAAGCGCGGATACAAACAAGCCGTTCTAGAACGTCCTGTCCAAACCAACGACGTCGCAACTCATCACGCCTGCGAGCTTGGATATCTCCTTCTCGAGCGGTTCGGTGCCGCCCAGGTCTTCGCCCATCTTGAAGATGATCTTCAGCGCCTTGAGACCGAACGCGACCGGCTCCTGCGTGTGCGAGTCCGGTGCCTGCTTGGTGAAATCCTGGATCGTGCGCGCGACGTCCTTGTAGAGGTGCGCCAAATCGACAGAAGGGCTTTCAGGCATCACGCGGAGCGTGATGATGACCTTTGCCATCTAATTGGGACCCGAAAAATCGCAACTCGGGCACGTGTATTTGACCGCCATCTTGCGTGCGCGCAGCGTGCGGATGATCTCGTGCTTGCCGCACTGCGGGCAGTCGAAACGCGTGGTACCTGCAGGCAACTGCGGCAACGGCTCGCCGCTGTCCTTGGCACGCGTGTAGGTAAGCTTCATACGTCGCGGGGACAGGAAGCCCTTTAAAAAGGTTGTGGGCGGTGGTCGCTACGTGCAGCGGTAGATTGTGCCTACAGACGCCCGTGCATTATACGACTGGCCGCATATTGATCCCGAGACAACGACCTCCGAATAACCTGAAGCAGGCGAGCACAGAGTACCAACAGCGTATGCGCTGCAACTCGAGCCCTGGCTACACCCCGCTATGCCATGTTGTATGCCTGCAATTGTAGAAGGTGAAGGAGGAGAAGGGACTGTGCACACGAACTTTCCTGTGTTTGTGGTATAGAAGTAGTAGTTCGTTGTGCCGACAGCGCATTGAGGGAAGCTGTTCTGCACGTTGCACAGATATTGCCACGACGTACCCATGCTTCCGCCACCGCCGCTGGGCGTGTCGCATTTGAGGTTGCCGTTCGCATCCATGCCGGTCACGTACTGACCAGACGGGCAGTCTTTGGAGACGCCGGGCCAGCTCGACTTGCACACGCTGCCGATGCACACCGACGAGCACGCACCGGGGGTGCTGCATTTGGTGTCGGTGTCCGTATCGATGTCGTTGCCGCACGTCCACTGGCTCGTTGTGGTATTGTACTTCACGACCTGACCGTTGCCGCACGTCGGCAATGAGGTGCCACCAGACGGCCATGTCGTGAGGCACACACCGCCGATGCAGACAGGGCCGTTGAATGTCGTGGTTCCTGTGACAGTCAAGAAAGGCAACGCGCCATTCCAGTCAATCTCAAGGACCGAGTGCCCCATGATGACGGGTTGCGACGTACCATACGCAGTGACGAGCACGATGCTCGCGAGAATCACGAAGACGACAGCAACGCTGTACGCATGTTGTCTCGTCACCTCGATTTTCATGTGGTGGACGGGCCGACGACACTATATATTGCTTACGCTCGAAGTTCCCTACTTTGCTGGAATGACAAAAGTATATAAATCGCGTAACGAGGTGCTTGAGGCATGGGAGTGGATATTCGGCCACCACAGCCATGGCCGAAAAAAGGGGGGTTGCTGTCGCTGTTCGGCGGGACGCCTGAGCGCGCGGTGCTCAAGGATCTCAAAAGAACAGCCGATCTCCTCGCTGAAAAGGAACGTGCGTTGCGTGAGCACGAGAAACTTCTCAACGAGCTGGATGCCAAGCTGACCAAGCGCGAGAACGAGATCAACAAGCTCGCCGAGCAGGTCAAGGGAAAACAGGCGACGCTTTCTGCTGAGGAACGGGAACTGGCCGGCCGCAGCAACAAACTCAAGAGGATAGAGGCGGACAAGGCGCAGATCATCCAGGAACGCGAGTCGCTCGAGCGCGAGGCGCAGAAGATAGCGATCCAGATCGAGCAGCAGCGCGAGAAGTGGGCGGACGAGGAGCGCGCGATCAAGGCGCGCATCGACGGCAAGCGCGACGAGCTCGCGAAGGTGTCGCGCGACATCGGCAGGGAGAAAACGGAGTTCGCGGCCGAACGCAGGCGTCTCGAACGCACCATGGCCGAGCAGCAGTCGCTCAGCGACCGCCTCACGAAGACACAATCACTCGTCGACAAGGAACAGCAGGAGATCGCCAAAAGCAAGAAGGCGACGGACGGGCGCGAGAAGCTCCTATACGCAAAGCAGAAGGAGATAGCCGAGCGCGAGCAGATTGTCGGCAAGCGCGAGTTGCTCGAGAAGCAGATCGCCGAACGCAAGGAAGCGCTCAAAACGGTTTCTCAACGGGTCGAACAGGAAAGCGCCGCACGACGCGCCGATGTCGAAAAGCGGCTGGCGGAGAAGAAGGCCGCGCTCAGCACGGTTGCGGAACGTGTCGACCAGGAGACGGCAGCACGACGCGCCGACATCGAAAAGCGGATCGACGAGCGCAAGCAGTTGTTCGCCGACCTGCAGCGCCATATCGCCGCGGAACGCAACAGGCTTGCCAAGGACAAGCGCGCGTTGCAGAAGTCTGCCACCGAACACGAGGAGATCGCCAAGAGTCTCGAGAAGGCGCAGACAGCCATCGATGACCAGACCACGAAGCTCCAACTGCGGGCGCAGGCGCTGGAAGAGCGCGACGGAACACTCACTATCAAGGAAAAGGACCTCGTCAAACGCGAGAAGAACATGATGCAGCGCGAAATCAGCGCCATCCAGCACACCGAGGAGATGAAGGGCCTGCGCCACCAGCTCGAGCTCGAGAAGGACAGCGTGCAGGAAACCTCTGATGGAAAGAAGGCGGAACTGCTCGAGATGAAGAAGGACTGGCAGCCGCAGTTCGATGCGCTGCAGGCAATCCTCGACGAGGTGAAGAGCGAGCGCACCAAGGCGAGCGCCATCGTCAACCGCTCGATGGATTCATTGAAGGAGAAGGAGCACGATCTCAAGCGCGAGCATGGCGCGATCAACCGCGGCCGCATGATGCAGCACGACGCCGAAAAGGCTGCTGGCAAGCGCATGATTGAACTGGAGAAGCTCGAGAAGGAGTTCAGCCACAAGAAGGGCATCTTCGACCGCAAGGTCGAGGAGTTCGGCAGCCGCGAGAAGGAGATCGCCGAGAAGGAAGAGGTCATCCAGCGCGGGTTGCGCGATATCGAGGCGGCCAAGGACAGGACAGAGGCCGGCTGGGAAAAGATCAAACGCGCCAAGGAACTGAGGGTGGACCTCGCCAAGCTCGAGAAGCATCACGCTGAACTGTCACATCTCACGCAACGCACCGAGGCGAAACTCATCGCGCTGGGCGTCGAGCGCGAGCAGCAACAGGCATCGATGCCTAAGCGCGTCGCGAAGGAGATAAGGGCGCGCGTGAAGAAGGAGAAGGCCGCCAAGGCACCCCAGGAGCCGGCGCACGAGAAGAAGCGCACGTCGCCGCAGGAAGCGCTCGACGAGATCAGGCGCCTCATCGAGGCGAACGACCTTGCCCAGGCCGCCAAGAAACTGTCGCACGTGGAGAAGCTCGTCCACAAGGTGAAGAACCGCGACGAGCGCCGCGAGCTCAACTACGACGTCTGGGACCTCAAGACGAGCCTCAAGCTCGCGATGCTCGGCTGATCACGTTCTTGTCGACCGAAAAGCGCACGCCGAGGATCTGTTCTATGACCGTCATGGATGTCGTCGCGTGCGAGGACACATTCTCGACCACAATCTGACCGCTGCCTGCCAACGCAAGGTAGGGGATCAGTTGGTCGCCGAGATGCTCGTCGGCAGGCGCACCTGAGGCGATGCTGCGCAGCAGCGTCTGCGCGGCCTGCGTACCGGCGTCGGCAGCGCTTGCGCTGCTGCCTAGGAGCGCGCTCGCGCCAAGACGGGGTGAATCATCATTGATGTCGTCCTCTGCGAACACCGCCCAGAGCGTGATGCCCCCACCTGCACTGGGCGCTGGCGAGTATTGCACGTCGATGTCGACCGGCACCCCGCATGCCGCGAGCGCAAGGCGGCTGCGTTCCGCCATCTGTTCGGCCGGCTGTTTGGGAGAAAGCGACGCGCTCGCGTGGGCGATGCCTTTGATGGCGCAAAGACGCGGCCGGGTCGTCCGGTCGAACGACGGCACTTTGGCCGCGATGAGCGGTGCGAAGCGCTCCCATCGCCCTTCGGTGGCGCGGGAGAGCGCGGGCTTGACTTTGAGCTCGATCCGCCCGCCGCCGGCAGGATAATACCCGCGCTGCCGCAACGTGAGCGTCGCGCCGGCGCAGAACCTGCGCACCGCCGGCAGGAACACCTCGCGCCAATAATCGAACGGCGGTGACCAGGGAACGTCCGTGCCGCCAGTGAGTGTGAGCGTCACGGGTTTTGACGCGAACATCGCGGGCAGGAGCGCCGCCTGCAGCACGAGCGTCGCGCTGCCTGCCGTGCCGATGTCGAAGTCAATCGCGCCGCCGTTGATGCGGCTGGGACGGAACGTCACTGTCGTGCTGCCACGCTCGCAGCCGTCGATCTCCGCATCGCACAGCCGTCCGACGCAACGCAACGCAGCCATGTGCTGGGCGGAGAGCCCGGGGCTTGGACGTTTGGCGCGGATGTTCTCGACGCGGATGGACGTGCCTGTGAGGCCGCTGAGCGCGACCGCGAGCCGCAGCACCTGTCCACCACCCTCCCCCTGCGAACCGTCGATGACGAGCATGGGGTGGAGTGCATATGATGAGAATAAAAAAGAGGCAGTTGGAAAGGAAAAGAAAGAAGAAAAGAAAAAAAAAGAGTATCTCAGACGTTGAGGTTCTCGATGTCCTTCAGGTCGCTGTCGAGCGAGTCGATGTCGGTGTTCTCGCCGCTCGGAAGGCTGTTGATGTCCTTATCGAGCGTGTCGACATCGGTCTGCGTGACGGTCGCGCCAGGCGTGTCGACCGTTGTCTTGGTACCGTCGGTCGTGACCTTCACAGGCGCCTTCTGGCCGCATGCCGCGACGAGAAGGAGCGCACAAAGCGCAATCGTGAGTATGGCTCTCATGGTGGTGTCCTTCGCTGCCCCCTATAAAAACATTCCGGGAAGAAAAAAAGAAAAGAAAAAACCGGCAGGAGGGCTGCGTGTTTAGGCTGTGGCCTCGACGTTCGTGCCGTTGACGGTCACATTGACGGACGCATCCGCGTCGTCATCAGTTTCCGCATCAGACCCTTCAGTCTCGTCTTCATCGTCGTCCTCCGCGTCCGCTGCCTCATCGGCATCGTCCGCATCGTCGTCGGATTCGGTCTCGTTGACGTCGTCCGCATCGTCGTCTGCCTCATCCTTGGCGTCCTCGGCGTCGTCTTCCGACTTCTCCTTGGTCTCTTGGATGACTTCACGCAGTTCCTTGACGATGTCGCGCAGGATGCCGTGCGCTTCGCGCAACGAGTCGCGCGCCGCCTTGAGCTCCTCACGGACGGTGCGTTCCTTGCCATCGACGTTGTCCGCGCTGATGCCGGCATACGCGTCGCGTGCCGCTGCGAGGTGGTCCTTCGCTTCCTGCAGCGCGGCGTCGAACTCCGCCTTCATGGCGGTGATGTCCGCGATGTCGTCCGCATCGGCGCCCTGTTCCTCAAGGCGTGCGATGGCGCTGTCGAGCTTGCCCGACATGCGTTCGATCGCTGCGATGACTGCCTTCATCTCGCCCCAGGCGAGCTGGCCTGCGTGCTTCTTGACGGCTGCGCGCGCGTCCTTCCATGCCTTGCGGATGGTCTGGGCCGCTTCGCGCAGTTCTGCACGTGTCGCGTCCTCGCCGAGGTTGGCGACGGTTGCGCGTGCTGCGGTGACTTCCGCGATGCGTTCATCGATCTTTGCGATCGCGTCCGCCTTCTCCTCATCGCTGAGGTCGCTGGCCTGGACCTTCTCCTTCATCGCGTTCAGCACGCTCAACACATGGTCGGCTGCGGTGAGCAGCGTGGCCTGTGCTTCGATCTTCACTGCCGCCTTCGCTTCGGCGCAGTCGTCGCCGCTGCACTTGGCGAACTCGGCGCGTGCCTTTGCGAACTCACTGCGTGCGCCCAAATAGTCCGCACGCGCCTTTGGCGCCTTTGCGAAGTCAGCACGTACTGCGATGACGTTCGCACGGTGCGCCGCGAGGCGTTCGCGTGCTCCCTTGATGTCGATGCGTATGTCCTGTGCGGTGACGCGGATGCGCGAACCCGCAGTCACTTTCACGTCTGTGGTGTCGCTCTCGTTCTCTTCTGCCAGCACCGGGATTGCGCTGACGATGAGCAAAGCGAGCACCGCCAAAGTAATCAGTCGTTTGTACATTGTTGGTTCCTCCTGCCGGCGATACCGGCAAAGCCTGAAGATACCTAGTCACCTTTGCTTATATAGACCCTTGCGGAAGCTTTCAATAAAGCTTTACGAGGCGGTTTACGAAGGAATCGAAGAATGCCTGAACCCAAGGAACCAACGTCGGCAAGCTTTATTAGGCACTCGGAACGACAGACGGGTATGAAGTCGCACATGACCGTGCTGCCTGTCTTCGCCGCGCTCTTCATTCTGATAGCACAAGCGGTCAGCGCTGCGACCATCACAGGCACAGTGTACGGTTTCGACCTCACGCCGCAGGAAGGCGTGGTCATTGCAATCGACACCACACCACACCAGCAACTCGTCGCGCGCGGCACCGAGTACTCGCTCAACGTCCCTGCCGGCAGCTACACGCTTGTCGCAACGCAACGCGTCAATGGCACGCTCACCGCACAGACCAGCGAGAAGATAACGGTCAGCCAGGACGGCACCTACACGCTCGACCTCATCCTCTTCCCCGCGTTCGAGGAAGACACGTTGGGCGACGAGCTGGTCGATCCGGAGGAAGAGATAGCGACACTCGATGAGGGCCAGCCGTGGTTTGTCTACGCAGGCATTGCACTGCTCATCGCGGCAGGCGCGACATGGTTCGTGCTCAGCCGGAAGAGAAAAAGCGACGTGCCGACAACCACACATTCGAAAGAGGAAAAGGTATCAGACCCAACAACAGGCGCATCAAAGGAAGACCTCGACCAGCTGCTCGGCATCATCAAACGTCTTGGTGGCCGCACGACGCAGAAGGAACTGAGAAAAGAGATGCCCTACAGCGAAGCGAAGGTCTCATTGATGCTCACCGAACTCGAGCACGCGGGCAAATTGCAGAAAATCAAGCGCGGACGCGCCAACATCGTTATTCTTCGCTGAAGCGAAACATCGTTTTGTGACGCTCGTGCTTCGTTACGCGTCGTCGGCGCGTGTGTGGTCCTTGTCTTTCTCGACGAACCGGCTCAACTCGTCGAAGCGCAGCGACTTCTTGCGCCCGCCAACGAGGAACTGCACGTTCGCGCGGGCGCCTGTCGAGAGTATCTTGACGTCGCCCTCAGGCAGGTGGATGATGTCGCCGACCTTGAACGGCAGCTTGCGGAAGAGCGCGGTGACGCGCCAGACCAGTTTGTTCGTGTTTTTGTTGAGCGTGAAGAGTTTGCGGCTCGTGACGAGGTCGCCGCCGTATCTATCACGGAGTTTCTTGGCGTAGAGCAGCGTGTAGTGCGCGTCCGAGAGGTAGATGTCGACGCCGCGCGGCTGCGGCTTGACCTTGGCGATCTGCGCCCTGCCGGACTGCTCGATCTCGTGCAGCGCCTTCTCGACGAACTCTTCGCCCACGTCGCGCAGCTGCAGCGTGCCTTCGAAATACTTGCTGTGCGGAAGCACCTTGACCATAGGGCGTCGCCAGCAGCCGCGATTAATAAAGACTCGGTGCGCCGCGTGCGTCGGCCCCTGCGGAACCTTTTTATGCACTCCATCGTGAGGCAGCACGATGACGAGCGAGCACAAGCCCGACCAAGCTGTGGCAGGCACTCATGACAAACACGGCACTGCCACGCACAAGAAAGACGGGGCAGGCGCGCACAACACCGGTACCGCGTCGCACGGTGCAATGGGCGACGTCAAGCGCTACGCCAAGGCGTTCTGGCACTTCCTCTGGCATGAGGACAGCGTCGCGAGCTGGGTCGCGAACGTCATCGTCGCGTTCGTCCTCATCAAGTTCATCGTGTACCCTGTGCTCGGTTTGGTCCTGGGCACGCAGTACCCCATCGTCGCCGTGGTTTCCGAATCGATGGAACATCAGGGCACGTTCGACGACTGGTGGGAGTCGGACTGTCGCGTCGCGGACGGCATGATACCTCAATCCACGCTCTATGGCAAGTACCGCATCGACCGGGACACCTTCCGGACGTTCCCGATGCGCAACGGCTTCAACAAAGGGGACCTGATGCTGCTCGTCTCCGCGGACGGTGCGAAGACAGGCGACGTGCTCGTGTTCGCCGCACCGGGGTTCAATGATCCCATCATCCACCGCATCGTCGAGCGGCGCGAGAACGGCGACAAAGCCTCCTTCGACACGAAGGGCGACCACAACTGCGGCCAGAGCGCGTTCGAGCGCGGCATCGGAGAGGAGCGCGTGTTCGGCAAGGCGGCGCTGCGCATCCCGCTGCTGGGCTGGATAAAGATCGGGTTCGTCAAGCTCGTCGGCTACGTCATCGGAGGCCGCTGATGGCGATGATGTTCTGTCCCAAGTGCAAGTCAATACTCATGCCCGCCGTGGTGAACGGTAAGCGCGTCATCAAGTGCCCGGGATGCGGGTATCTCGCCGTTGGCGAGGAGATGAAGTTCACGAGCGCAGGCGTGCAGCGCAAGGAACTGCAGGTCATCGAGAAGGAGAGCGACCCGCGCGTCTCTGTCGAGACGAAGTGCCCGAAGTGCAAGCACGGCAGAGCAAAGCACTGGACTGCCCAGACACGCAGCGCGGACGAGCCGGAAACCCGATTCTACGAGTGCGAGAAGTGCAAGCACACCTGGCGCGAATACAAGTGACAGCGACTGCGTTCAATGGAAGGGTGAACGTGAAGGTCAGGCCTGGTTCTTCTGTGACGAAGATCGTCAAGGTCGTCGAGAGCGTCCTCCACATCGACGTCGCCGCTCAACCCGAGGACGACAAGGCGAACATCGAATTGCTCAAGTTCTTACGCAGGGAATCGAAGAAGGGTGTCCGTCTCGTGCGTGGCAAGACGTCACGCAACAAGGTCGTTGAGTTCATCGCCGACTAGAATCAAGGAGTCTGGCTAGAACCCGTCGAGCTTCGCCTGCATCTTGGACTGCTCTTCGAGGTACTTGGGTGGCGTCACGACCTTGAATTCAAAGCCCCAGTCCTCGAGCATCTTCTTGGCGTTCTCGGTTATCTTGGGCGCGGCAAGGATGCCACGCACTTGTGAGAGGCCTTTGCTGACCATGAGTTTCTCGACATAGCGACGCAGTTGCGTCACCGCGGCCAAATCAGCACAGTAACGCTTGCACTCGACGACGGTCAACCGTCCGTTCTTGTCCGTGCCCAGCACGTCGATGAAGCCGTACTTGGTCTGTTCCTCGCGCGACGCCGGGCGGAAGCCCTCTTCGAGCAGTGCGGGCTTGTCGTAGAGCATGTTGCTCATGTCCGCTTCGGTGCCTGCGACGCGGATGACTTCGCCGTCCTGCAATAACGCACTATTGTAGAAGTGGATGCGCGTGATGGTCGCGTCGATGTTCTCCTTCGGCGCGAGGTTGGTGGCGTGCAACTGCAGGAAGCCATCCTCAAGTTTGACGCTCACGCTTGCGCCCGCCTTCATGTAGTTGATGGGCGTGCTGCCCTGCGGCTGGTGGATGAGCACGCTCTTGTCGTTCTTGATGAGGAAGATGCGGTCGCCCTCCAGAAGCTCGCTTTCGGCACGGCCGCTGTAGCGTATCTTGCAACGACAGCCGAACACGATGGTCTCGCCGCGGCGCAGCGCGTCTGAAATCAGCGTCTCGTAGTCGTGCAGTTCCATCGTCTTATGCCGCACGTGCTGCGCTATAAAAGAATTGTTGGCGCGGACAATGGGTTGGATGCGCTAGAGATACGAAGCAAGCAGCTCATCGATGTGCCGATGGAGCGCGTCCAGGTCGCGGTCGTTGGTGAGCGCGGCATCCGCCATCGCAATGCAGACGTGGATGCGTATCGCGCTCATGTCGTCCTCGCGCGACTCGCGGGTGTCAAGCGCAGCCACCTCGTCGAGCGTTCGCGGATCGCCTGCCCTGCCGCGTGCGATGAAGCGTACGAGCCGTTTCTCTGCAGGCACGTCGATGGCCACGATCATCCCGCCTGCCGCACGCACCGCCTCGACTTCGGCAGGGTTGCGCAGGCTCTCGATGATGATGTCACCTTGCGGCTTCTTCGCCAGGATGCGCTCGACAAGAACCCCAGGACCATGCGCGCTGCGCAGTTCATTGGCGGTATTGATGAGCGTGTCACGGTTCGCGACGACGCCACGCGCCTTCAGCTCCTCGAGGATGACGTCCGTCGTCGAATGATGCGTCCATCCTTTTGAGACAAGATACGCTGCGACCGCGCCTTTGCCTGTCGCAGCGAACCCTGTGATGCCGAGAATCATGCGTCTCATGGGCCAACCACGGTTTAAATCGTTTTGTGTGGCTGACGCTCACCACATATGAACGTCAGCTAGGTGCGTCGAGAACCCTTTACGTCGAGAATCAGCGCAGCTTGTAGAGCGATGCGAGGTGCGGCACGAGCCCGTAGCTCCACGTCTCGTACGTGTCAGGCAGGTCTTCGGCGCTCTCGAGCTCCTTGATCGGCACGAACGAGCCTTCGACCTGGGCAGGCGGCTTGTGCTTCACGTCGCCGCCGACGTGCATGGTGTAGATGAGACCGAAGTGGACACGGTCGATGGGTCGCACATCGTGCAACATCGTGCCCGCGAGCATCGGGGCGATGTAGGTCGTGCCGATGCTGACCTCCTCGTCGAGCTCGCGCATCATGCAGCGGTGGATGTGGTCAGGACCGTCCTCTGGTCGGATGTGGCCGCCGACGCCGATGCTCCATTTGCCGCCAAGGCGCGCGTCGCCATAATGGCGTCTGTCGCTGCTGCGGCGGTAGCGGAACACCGTGCCATCAGGACCGAAGAGCACGACATAGGGGATGGGCTGGAGAACAGCTTCGTCGTCCTCGCACTCGTCGCGCTTGCACGCCCAGCCCGATGCGACGATGTCGCAGAGCGTCTTGGCGCTGCTGAGCGGCAGCGGTTCGAATCCTCGTGGTAGCTTGCGCAGCGTCTCGAACGCCGCCCGCTCGTTGACCATGACGGAATACTTGAGCTTGTCGAGCTTGCCTGCGAGTACCTCGAAGTCAGGCACCTTGAAGCATTTGCCGAGCCGCGCGCCGACCTGATGCTTGTAACTGCTGCCGATGCCCTCACCATACGCCTGTTCTGGCTCTGTCGAGCGATAGATGAGCGCTTTGCTGATCGGCATCCGGTGCGCCAGTGTTATCGGGCCGCGCTCCTTGCAATAATATTCGAACGTGCCCTGGCCTGCCCAGCCCGGGTCGAAGAAGCCGGCGAAGTGCGTCTCGCCGCGAACGCCGGCGGGCGAATGCGGCGGGATGATGATGTTGAGGTGGTCTGGCACGACGATGCTTTCATCCGACGTGATGATGTAGTAGTTGTCGGGCTCGAAGAGGATCTTGCCGCCGACAGGTTCGATCGGGTCGAAGTATTTCTCGACGTTGAACGAGTTGGGCTGCGAGGGGTCGAGCGGATCAGGTGTGCGCCGTGCGCGGAAACCGACGATGCCGTGCGTGTGCTTGCCTTGCGTGTCGATGCGTACCTCGAGCGTGTCCGTGATGACGGGATCGATGGGCCGCGGCTTGCCATCATCGTCGAGTTCGTAGACGAGAGGGTTGCGCGCGTGCTCGAAGAGTATCTCCTCGGGCGTGAGCGGACGGGGATTGCCGACGCCGATGCGCAGCTGGTTGAGCGTGTAGCCGGGTTTCACGGTGAGCGAGAACGCCTGGGGCTGCACGAGCAGCCAGAGCTTGAGTTCGGCCGACGGCCTATTGTACCACGGGATCTCGTCGAAACGGTCGTTGTAGTCCGAGAGGAGCCGGATGCACGGGAACGCCCTGCCCCAGCTGCTCTTGGGCGACGCGTCGATACGCATGCCGTGCTCGACCTTGAGCGTGTCCTCGAGCGGGAAGAGATAGCTGAACCCGGGATGGAGCACGAGTCCGGTGGAATAGACCGTCTTTTTCTCGCGCCGCGAGCCAGACACGTGTTCGAGCAGCGCGCGGTACACTGTCTGTTCTGTCGTGGGTTTGGGGATGCTGTCGTTGGTGATGAGATAACAGTCGGTGCCGATGCACGGCTCGTACGACGCTGGCTGGACGCGGTTGCCAATGGGAGAATTCGAGCGCAGTCTGCCCTCGGTGATCCACCGTTTGATATCACGCGAGCCCAGATAGATGTCGTTGACCCGCGCCTCTAATCCCCCCGTCATAGCGTGCCCACCACCACAAGCCACATAAATACGTTTCTCTCCCAGAGTAGTAGCAAGTGAGGCGTTCGTCGCAGGAAAGGGGGCACTATGGCATTCGACGGTAAGGGCAGGTTCATCGTTCTCGACGGTCCGGATTATTCAGGCAAGGGCACGCAGACGCGTAAGCTCGTCTCTTACCTGATGGACCACCCGCAGGACAGGGCGGACAAATTCATCACCGTTGTCGCGACCCGCGAGCCGTATATGTCCGAGCATGGCAAACAGATACGCGAGTTGTTGCGCACGATGACAGACCCGAAGGAGAAGGCAGCCGAGCTTGCCGATCTCTACATCAAGGCACGCGAGGTGCATCTTACGCACTGCGTCGAACCCGCGCTGGCAGCCGGCCACATCGTGGTCTCGGACCGTTACTGGTGGAGCACGCTTTCCTACCAATCGGCGCAAGGCGTCCCGATGGAGGAACTTGTGAAACGCCACGCCGGCATGCGTTCACCCGACGTCACGTTCATCATCATGCCGACGCTCGAGCAGATGATCCATCGCAAGGCACAGGAGCGTGGCAGGCCCTATGATGAGATCTTCGAGAAATCCGCGGACTTCATGCGCAAGGTGCACGAGAACTACAGCAGCATGGCGGACGTGATGCCGAACGAGAACATCGTCTACATCGATGGCGACAAGTCGATCGATGCCGTCCATCGCGATATCTGCGAAGCTGTTGATGTGTTGATATTCAAGAAAGAGTGAACAAAAAAAGAAACAATGAATGAACGTTCAACTCGCCGGACTCAAATCCGGATTCTCGTCAGATTCAATGTCCTCTTCGAACGAGTCGAGCGTCGTGTTGCGCTTGATTGCGTTGTAACTGACCTGGCTTTTCTTGAGCACCCGTTGCCTCCTCTTTTTTGCACCGAGACGGGCCCCGAAGACCAACTAAGACATTGTCTTGCCCTCTCTTAAGCAATGTTGTCATGCTACCTATACACTCCACACATCAATGCGTAACTTTGGTGGAGTGCTTCAAAGAAAAAGTGTTTTTGTCGACGGAATGAAGGCAGTCCGTGTCACTCTGGCTCGTCCGCGACCTCATCCTCGGATGCATCGCCCGCGTCATCGTCGACATCGTCGGTCTTGGCCTTCGCACCATCCTGCGATTCAGCCCCCTGCCGCTGTTTGTCGAACGCAATGAGCTGCGCGCTGCTGTGCTTGATGACCGTGCCACTGGTCGCGTCGACGCGGATGTTGACTGTCGCGAAGTCGCGCGTGATGAACGTGATGTTGTACACCGTCGCGTTCTCGAGGTGCTGGATGATGTAGAACGTGCGCATCGGCAAACTGGCAGGGTAGTGCTGCTTGCGCGTCTTCTCCGCAGTTGCGAGCGCATCGGCAGGCGACACCTTCACGAGTTTCGGGTCCAACTCCTTGATGCCAACATCGCTCTTGAGCACTTCGGCAGGCGGCAGCATATCGATTGTTTCACCGATCGCGAACGAGAGCATCCTGTCCTCCTCTTCGCAGAAATAGCCGAGCTGCCATTCCTGTGCATCGCCGAGATGCATGACGAACGCGTGCGCGAGGAAGCACTGCTGTGGCCGCCCCTTGTACTCGTCGCTTGCGTGCAACGTCTTGAGCGCGTGATGGAGGTCCATACCCCACGGCGCGAGAATCCGATATTTATGCTTTTGGCGGATATGCTTTGGCAGCTATGCCTTTGGCGGCTTGGCTGCAGGCAGGTGCACAGCAGGCAATCGTACGTGATGGCGCGGTTGGAAGAAGCCACGCTGCAGGACGAAGTGCAGCACCGCGCTGACAGGATGCCGTGTCTTCATCGGCACGTCGCGCATCTGGACGAACAGAAGCGCTGACACCAAGCGCAAGCCGGCCGAGACGAGCAGCACGAGCGGGATGCCGACGATCATGCCGATGCCTTCGCTCTTGACGATGAAACCGCCAAGGAGCGCGCCTGCCGCCTGCGCGATGGCTGCCATCGTGCTGTACTGCGCCGTCTGCAGCGGCCTGTTTTCCTTCGAGCTCACGTCGAGCAGGAGGTTGAACAACGAGAGTTCTGTCGCCGCCCACACGAGCCCTGAGAATATCTGGGTCGGCCAGATGAGCCAGAGCGTCTGCGGCCTTATCAAGAACCAGAGCAGCATGACGCCGCACGTGCCGAAGAGCCCGATGAGCGCGAGCAACCTGTCACCGAACCTGTCCGCCAGGCGCCCGAGCGGCTTGTAGAACACGATCTGACTGAGCGTATAGACTGCGGTCGACGCGGCATAGACCGTGAGTGGCAGGCCCAGGTCGCGCAGCATGTACGCCGTCACGAGCGGGCCGCCGACGCGTGCCGCGAACCAGAAGAACGACGCGCGGATGCAGAACGAACGGAACACGCCGTCATACCGGAAGATGTCGCGCAAGGAATGATGGATGTGCTGGATGCCATCACGTTCGCGCAGTGTGCCGAACGACCACATCGTGATGTAGCCGAAGAGCGCGCCGACGAGGAAGAGCAGCGTGTAGCCCAATGGGTCGGTCTTGCCCATCCATTGCAGGAAAAAGCCGGCCGCGAGCGTCGCGAGCATGCCTGCCGCGCCTGTCGCGCGGTTGACGCGCGCGAAATAGACGCCTTTCTGTGCGGGCGCGATGTCTGCGACGAGCGACACGAGCGCCGGTTCGCGCAGCGTGAGGAAGAACTGGTTGAGGAAGAAGAACGTGCCGAGCGCGACGACAGGACGCTCGTACGTGACGTAGGGCATGAGCGCGATGAAGATCCACATCGCCTTGTCGATGGCATACGTCACGAGGATGATGGGAACACGGTGCCAGCGCTCGGTGAGCTTTGCGCCGATCGCCTCGCTCAAGACGACGGCGATGTAGGGCAGCGACGCGAGCACTGCGATGGCGAAGTTGGACGCGCCCAATAGGATGGCGAACGCGACGAGGTACGCCGACGTGAAGTTCTCGTAGATTGCCCAGAGCGCGGACGTGCGCAGGTACGCGTGCTGGTTGTGGTCGTCGTTCATCTGCCGACCTCGATCAGAGGACCGCCGCTCATGGGAATCCTCCACTCATATGACGATGACCTTGCCCTGTGGGCCGGGGTTGATGACGGTTGCCGTGCCTATCATGTCCTGCTTGCCTGCTGTTTCATGGATGTGGCCGCTGACGCCAAGGACTGCGTTCTTGTGCTGCTTGAGGAACGCGGCATACGACTTGTTGCCAACGGAATCGCCCCAGATGTGGTCGAGCTTGGTGCCGTGCGGCGGGCCGTGCGTGACGAGCACGACTTTCTCCGCGCTCTTTATCTTGTCCTCATGGTCCTTGGCGAAGCGTTCGAACTCGGGGTCCTTGTGCTCGAAACCACCGCCACCATAGCCCACGAACAGCACGCCATCCTTCATAACAAGCTTTTTGTGCAGGAACGTGATGTTGTGCCTGCTCTTGCACATCGTGCGCACAACGGCCTCCTCCTCATGGTTCCCATGAATCAATAGCACCGGCACAGGCAGCTTCTGCAGCCAGTTCATCATCTGCTCGATGTGCTGCTCGAACACAGTATAGTCGCCTGCGCACACGACGACAGCAGGCATCTCCTTCCGGACCATCGTCTCAAGCTTGCGCATGCCTGAGAGCGACTCGTGCAGGTCTGCGAAGCAGAGGAGCTTGAGTGTGCTTATCGAAGCCGTCGAATTCATCGAAACCATCGAAGAACACCACACGACGGAGATTTATAAAGGTGGCGTCGGGAGCTCAGACGTATCTCCACTCTGGCAGGTCTGTCCTGTGTCGCACGGAGCGTCTCAGTTGCATATGCCGCTAGGGATGGACCCACCCATGTTCTGGCACGTTTTTCCTGCTGAACAGTCTACGACAATCGACGAGAGCGCGTTGCCCAGACAAATCGCCTCTCTCAGCCTCGTGCCCTCACACTGGTCGTAGAGTATTTCTTTAGGATTCACGCTGGTTCCATCCAATTTCTTGATTGTGATGTTTGCTGGGTAAGGCGAGTCGATGCCGTTATTGTAACTGTTGTCAATGTCAATGCAGACAGGACAGCCGTCGCAGTTGGACCCGCCGCAATCGACACCCGTCTCACCATGGTTCTGGATGTCATCGAAGCAGCTCGCGACGGCGGCACAGGCGGCACACGGCCCGCCACAATCAATCTTCTCCTCGCCCTGGTTCTGGACACCATCGGAGCATGTGGTCGCGACGCACTTGCCATCGAAGCACGTCTCGCCAGGGTCGCACGAGAACAGGAGAGATGATATGTCGACCCTGTTCGGGACGCCACAGACCATCTCACGGATACTGCTGATGTCGATGGTGCAATAGTCTGTCTGCGAAAGGACCACATTCCCCCCAACGGTAATCGTCACTGTCGTTTTCTGGTGCTCGTCTGGTCCATCAGGATCATTGCACACAGGACATTCTTTGCACGGCCCGCCACAGTCAACACCTGTCTCGCCCTGGTTCTGGATCTTGTCGGAACAAGAGGGGCATACTTGGGCGCACGGACCACCGCAATCAACGCCATCTTCTTTTTGGTTCTGGATGCGGTCGGCGCACGTGGGAGGTCTATTGCATGCTTTCGTCGATGCGCATCCTGCATCGCACGTGCCGTATTCGATGTACATACGGAGTTTGCCACGAGCATCGCGCTTGCAATAGGGCTCAACATACTTGTTGGTATTCATATTGCAGCTTTCCCGCCGCTGCACCGGCAGTTCGGCAAATTGGACGATACTAGCCACTTTTATCTTGAATGGTGGTGTCGTTTCAGCGAAAATGTTGAGAGAGTTTTGCGGGGTACAATCATAGACAAGCTGCCCTTGAGACGTACGTTCGATCGCCTGTCCGACACCGACGCCGTTGTTGGCGATGAGATAGATGGTGACGACTGCAACGAGAGCGAAGAGTACGAGCGGCACGAAGTTCTTGTTGCCTCTTTTCACGATGGAAGGAATTGCGGAACTAGTATATATGATTGTACGTTTGGCATCTGGTGGTGGTTGGGGTCAGACAACGACGCGCAGGCACCTCCTTCGGCATCACCACATCAAACCTACGCATCAAGCAGCGCCGAAACTCAACTCGACGATGCGTGCGTATGTGTCGAAGTTGTTGAGCACGAGCGTCTCGACAATCATGCCGATGATGAGGACGAGACCTGCGAGCGCGAGCAGCGCCAATGCATGATTCATCACGCGCGAGAACGGCGCGCTGTTGAACTTCTCGCTCGCAATGCCGTCTGATAGCACGCTGCCGCTGATGGCGGCCAGGATGTAGCTCGATATCTCCAGGAGCATGTGTGGCACGACGCTGAACAGGATGATGATGAGAAGAATCACGGGTGATCCTTCTATCTGCGTCGCGGCAGTGCGCGCGAGCGTCGCAAAGAACGTGCCCCAGACAGATGCATTCCACGCGATGAAGAGTATGCTGCCGTTACCAGCAATCAATGAGATGATGAAACAGAGCAACAGGACAAGGATGTTGTTACGCAACAAATCGACGAGGAGTGTCCCTGAGAACGCGAGCGCCTGCCCTGTCGGGCCCGCGAACACCTCGAGTTGTTGTTTGAAGAGCACGTTTGTCGCAAGCTGCGGCAATGATAACGAGAAGAACGCGAACGTCGCGAACATGCCGATGAACGCGAAGAGATAGACCAACGCGCTGCTCTTCGAGAGCCGGAGCAAGGATGCCACCGTCCCGAACCACGATTTTTCATCACGCTTGCGCACCGCGGTTTCCTGTTCGCGCGTCAACTGGTGCAACGACGGGATGAACAGGATGCTCGTGATGGCAACAGCGACAAGAGCAGGATCTTCGGGAAAGGTGAATATCGCGATGACCATACCGATGACGGTATATGCTATACCCAGCAGCAGCGCAGCCAAAGGCCGCCGCTGCAAGAACCGCACTGAATACAACTCTTCGAAGACCACAGGTCACCTCTTGACAAGAGAAATGACAAGAGGACTATAAAAAAGAAGCGTCGGAGTACTGACGGGTCATCCCACTACCGCTTGCAGGCGCCTATCACGCGCGTTGTGTAGGGTTGTGTTGCACACCCTTTCGGGCATGATATTGCCGTGGCCTTCCAGCCGGTTACCGAAGTTTGGTCGCAGACGTACTCTGTGAGCATGCCGTTGACGCACGTGTCGTGATAAAGGGGAAATGATGGAGTCATAATGTTTGTCTTGAAAATCCTAAGTGTGCCAGCCGAGTACTGGTCGCCACCATCCTTTTTTTCGCACTTGAGATAGTCCGTCGCCAGTCCTGCTGGTGCAGTGGGCGCTCGGCACGCGCCGTTCCGACACTGTGCCCCCCTGAGGCAAGAGGAGTACGCCGGCGTCTCAAGATTGCCCTGAGGAGAACACTTCTGTTCTATGATATATGGACCTTCACACCTGTCCGGATGAAGCTCCCGCAACGAAGGCGCAAACCCTACTTTTACGAAGCCCTGGACTGTTGTGGAAGCAAGGATGTTGGCGGCGGTATTGTCCGTGTCTTCACAGTTCAGTCCATACGCCTGGCCTGCTGTAGGAACGCCTTGCGTTATGACATAGTACGCCGCGACAGCGACCACGACGACGAAGGCGATGAAAAGAATATTGTTCGACTTTTGCGTTGTCATTTCGGTACCGTTGATTCCTCTTTTGATATCTCGTCGTACGAAGGATAGTATAAAAGAGTTACGTTGCAAGAATCTGTCACTCGCGCAGCGCTTCGTAATCCTCGAGCACGAGCTGGTCGAGCTCGCCCAATTGCCGCGCGACGTAGAGACGGCCGTCCCCGATGCGCACCATCTTCTCAGCAAGCACTTTGCCCTCATCCGTCAACTGGATGCCGATGATGCTCAACGTGATGCCGCTTGCCATCGCTTCTGAAACGGCTTGCAATGTATCTTTTTCCGGCGCCTCACCGACCGTGGGAAGCGCGTCCGTCAACAGGACGAGATGTTTCGTCCCGCGCGTGCCATGGAAGAGTTCGATGGCTTTGCGTATCATACCGACGAAATTTGTTTGAGCGGCTGCGCGCACACCAGCGATGCGACGCAACAGTTCACCGAAGTGCTGCATCGGCGCGACGCTTTCGCGCACGTCCTTTCCGAAGACTATCAAACCGACATTGTCCTTGCGTTCGACAGCGCGGAACGCCAATGCAATCCCTGCCTTCTTCGCCATCTCTATCTTGTTGCCGCGCATCGAGCCGCTCGCATCAAGACCAAGGACGACGCTCACGCTGCCGCTTGCGGTCCTTGGCGCCGCTCGCAAGTCCTCGCCGACGACCGCGCTCCTTCCGTGTTTGAGCGCCACGCGGATCGTCTGCCGCAACGCCAGGTCGCGGTACTTGTCGCCTTTGCGCCACGGTCGCAGTTCATCATGTTCGCCGTACGGCCCGCGTTCCTTGCGCTGCCGCTGCCCGACGATGCCGTGTGGCATGAGATTATCGAGCTCTTCGGTGTACATGACGAGCGCGGCCAATGACAGTCCGCGGTCCGCGACGTTGCCTTCCTTGTCAAGGAATTCCTCGTCCTTGAGGCGTTCGATGTTCTTCGTCAGCGCGGCGCGCAATTCTTTCTGGAATTCGGGCACGCGCACGTTGCGCTCAAGAGAAGAAGGTTCGTAGCCAGTCACCAGACGAAGCAGCCGCTCGCCATACAACTGTTTCGCGCTCCCATAATTCGTGACGAGATTCTTGAGCATCAAGTCCGGCGTCAGGCTGCCGAGGCCGCGGTTGATGGACTCGGCGATTAATTTCCCATCCTCGATGGTGCGTTTGTCGCCTTCCATCACGCTGTGCATCAATTTGTCTTCCTGCCACTGGGAGGAAAGGCTGCCGTGAATCTCGTCTATCTCTTCGAGGTCATGGACTTCGCGGTCGAGGTCAAAGACCACCACCAGCGTTGTCGCTGAACTCCTCGCTCTTCTGGGCGAATTGCTTCCATTGCGAACCCAAGAATTGCTCGGTCGTCTGCAGATATTTCACTGCCGGACGCAATTGGATGCGATGACTGAGGACGGAAATCACGGCGTCGAGCACGTCTTGCGGCGCGACGCTCTTGCGTTTGCCAAGCGCAGCATTTCCCTGCGCACGTTCGTACAATCCCAACGACGCACGCACGCTCGGCTTGTGTAGCACGTCAGGATGCTCACGCAACGAACGGACGAAGTCAAGCGCCGCGCGCAACAGTTCAGCCGGAAACTCAACAGGAAGACGCTCCCCTTTCTCGAGCACGATGTCGCGCTCAATCGAAAGCGACTCCGGATACGTCATGTGGATGGTGTCGAAACGGTCGAGGAACACCTCGCCAAGACGTTCTGTCGCGGCAGAGTCCTCCGGGTTCATCGTGCCGATGAAAACGAAGTTGGCAGGCAGCGCCAGCGTCTGGCTGCCGATCGTGACGATGCCTTCCTCGAGGACTTGCAACAATGCGTTCTGCAGCTTCTCCGGGCATCTATTCAACTCGTCGAAGAAGAGCACGCCGTGGTTGGCACGGAATATCTTGCCTGGCACGAATGCCTCAAGCGAGCCCGGACCGTGCTGCAACGCTGCCTGCGGGTCGATGTCGCCGATCAAATCCTCGACTGTCAGGTCAGGCGAGCCTTGCACGCGCACGAAACGCTCGGTGCCTTTCACGCGTCGCGTCTTGGGCTTCTTTGCGCGGCACGCAGGACAGAGTGGCGCTGATGGTTCGCAATGATATTGGCAATCGGAAAGCTGCAGGTCGGGTAAGTGCGTCGCGACATCGCGCGCGAGCGTGGTCTTGCCCACGCCTGGCGGTCCGATGATGATGACGTGGCGACCCATGATGAGTGCGCTCGCAAGCTGTTTCTTGGTGCGTTCCTGTCCTTTGATGCTTACGAACACCGCGGACGACGTGATCGTCTCGCGCAGTTGGTCGATGATGCGGGTCATGCCACACCACTCCTCGTGGAGCGTTAATAAAGATGATGGGAGGGAGCGGATAAACGCCGTGTCATGAGTATGACAACAACATACGACCAACAACACAGGAAATTCTCGTCGAAAGCATATAAACGGATGCGGGCCGTACTATAATATACTGCCAATAGCTTTTTAAGGACGGTCAAAAGTGCGGGGGTCGATGGAACTCGTCATCACCGAGAAGCCCAGCGCTGCAAAGCGTGTCGCGGAAGCGCTTGCTGATGGCAGGGTCGTGCGCGGCGGCGACAAGGGGGTCTATCATTACGAGATCTCGCACAACGGCAAGAAGATAGTCGTTGCAAGCGCCGTCGGCCACCTCTACGGCTTGGCCGAGAAAGAGAAGAAGAAAGGGATGCGCTATCCTGTCTTCGACGTCCACTGGGTGCCGACAAGCGAATTGAGCAAGGGCGCAGCGTTCAGCAAGAAGTATCTCGACGCGCTCAAGAAACTCGCCAAGGACGCAGATGAAGTCACCGTCGCGACCGACTACGACGTCGAGGGCGAGGTCATCGGCCTCAATGTTGTACGCTACATCTGCAAAAGAAAAGACGCCAAACGTATGAAGTTCAGCGCGTTGACAAAAACAGACCTCGTCAAAGCATACGAAAACGCATCCCCGACCATCGACTGGGGACAGGCGAACGCAGGCGAGACGCGTCACATGCTCGACTTCTACTACGGCATCAATCTCTCGCGTGCGCTCACGCACGCCATCAAGACCAGCGGCAGATTCAAGCTGCTGAGCACCGGTCGCGTGCAAGGACCCACGCTGCGCACCATCGTCGAGCGCGAGAAGGAAATCAAGGCGTTCGTCCCGGTCCCGTTCTGGCAGGTCGAGCTCACGTTCAGCGTGAAGAACGTCGAAGTCAAGGCATTGCACGTCGAGGACAAGTTCTGGGAGAAGCCAAAGGCAGACGCGGTGTTCGCCAAGGTCAAGCCCGCCAAGGACTGTCGTATCACATCGGTCAAGCGCGAGCAGTTCGAACAGAAGGCGCCGCCGCCCTTCGACCTCACCTCGCTCCAGACAGAAGCCTACCGCTGTTTCGGCATCGCGCCGAGCCAGACGCTCGAGATAGCACAATCATTGTACACCGCAGGTATCATCAGCTACCCGCGCACCTCGAGCCAGCAGTTGCCACCATCGCTCGGCTTCGAAGGCATCATGAAGCAGATAGCGAAGCAGGACCGCTACGAGGCGCTCTGTCACAAGCTTCTCAAGGGTCCGCTGCAACCAAGAAACGGTCAGAAGACCGACCCGGCGCACCCTGCCATCTATCCAACAGGCATCGTTCCTGGCAAAATCGATGAGCGCGCAGGCAAGGTCTACGACCTCATCGTGCGGCGCTTCCTCGCGACGTTCGCAGAGTCAGCCATCCGTGAGACGATGAGCGTGGGCGTCGACGCCAATGGCGAACCATTCGCCACCAAGGGCACGACGACCGTCAAGAAGGGCTGGCACGAGTTCTACGGCGTGTACACACCATTCGGCGAGGTCGAGCTGCCTGCGATGAAGGAGGGCGAGCGCCATCCTGTCAAGAACATCGAACAGCACAGCCGCGAGACGCAGCCGCCAAAGAGATTCACCGAGGCGAGCATCATCAAGGAGCTCGAAAAGCGTGAACTCGGCACGAAGGCGACGCGCGCTTCCATGATCGACACGCTCTACGAGCGCAACTACATCAAAGGCAAGGCGATAGAAGCGACAGAACTCGGCATCCATCTCATCGACGTGCTCCTGGAGCACGCGCCGGGCGTCATCGATGTCGAACTCACCAGAAAATTCGAGCAGGATATGGAAAGCATCCGCGAGAAGCAGAAGACAGGCCAGGTCGTGCTCGACGAGGCAAAGCACATCCTCACCGACCTGCTGAAGGACTTCGAGAAGAAGGAAAAGGAGATCGGCGAGGGCTTGCGCGACACGTTCGCCGAGACGCGCATGAGTTTGACGCGCGTCGGCAAATGCCTCAAATGCACCGAGGGATATCTCGTCCTGCGCAAGGGCAAGTTCGGACGCTTCATCGCGTGCGACACCTATCCTGCGTGCACCGCGACGTTCAAGCTGCCTGCGTCGGGGCTTGTCGAGGTCACCAGGAACGTCTGCGAGCATTGCAATCACCCTATCGTCCGCGTGATCCGCAAGGGCAAACGCCCGCAGGAGGTCTGCATCTACACGGACTGTCCGTCGAAAGCGCCGCCTCCCGGGTTCGTCGAGCATCCCTGTAAGAAATGCGGCGAGGGCACCGTCATCATGCGCAAATCCATCTATGGCGCGTTCGGTGCGTGCAACAAGTTCCCGAAGTGCCGCTATCTCGAACGCATCGGGTTCAAGCCGAAGACGCAGAGTGCCGCGAAACCTGCCACGCCGCAAGGGATTCCTGTTCCCGTCGTTGGCGCACCGAAGACCGCTCTTGGCCAGGCAAACGTTGCACAAACGGCCGCGGCGCAACGCAAGCCGAAGAAGATCACGGCGACGAAAGCGAAGAAGCAGAAGACAAATTGAACGTGTGGTAATGAAGACCACAATCCTTTTCTAACAGCGAACGTTCCGTCGCGCATGCGTGTCGGTATCGATTTCGATGGCGTGGTCACGGATTGTGGCAGGCTCAAGAGCGAAGGCATCCTGCAGTTGTATGGCATCACGATAGCGCCGGACGACATCAAGACGGAGCTTGTCGTCGGGAAAGGAATCCTCACGCTTGAACAGTACAGGCATATGCAGCACAGTGTCTACAGCACACGCGAAATCGGGCTGGGCATGGCCCCCGTCACAGGCGCGCTCGAATACATTCAGCTCCTACAGCGCGAAGGATACGACATCACCGTCATCACCTCCCGCACCGAGCTCCAGGCCAGCATCGCACGGGAATGGCTCGAGGCACGGAATCTCGAGCTCCGCATGGTGGCAGTGGGTGGCGGCCGCTCGAAGGCAGAAGCCTGTGCAGGTATCGATGCGTACATCGATGATGATGCGGACAAACTGGAGCCGCTCGTCGGCGTCGTGCCGCATCGGTTCCTGTTCTCGTGGGGATACAACCGCCACATCGACATGCCTGACACTGTGGCGAAGCGTGTTGCGTCGTGGCAGGAGTTCTATGAGACACTCTCATCCATCCGCAGCAGGCAGCATCTGATGTAGTTGTCAACTGCCCGCCGAAGCGTGAAGAGTCCTCATCACTTGAAGAACACGCCGAGCACGTTCGTGAGCAGCTTGTCCGAAATCCAGAACACGACGTACGAGATGATGATGAAGACAGGGACGTAGCGCAGGCCGCTGCGCACGTTGCCACGCTGGATCAAGCTCAAAATCATCGCCGAGAACAACCCGGTCACGCCGAGCGCCATGTAGACGAAGTTCGTGAACTGTTCGGGCGTGATGGCGACCGTGCTGAAACTGATGCTCAGGCCTTGTGCCTGGTTGAGCGAGCCGGCCAGGTTGCCGACGAACTTGCTGAGGATGACCAGCAGTTGTTTGGCGAGCGCGAACAATCCCGGCGCGATGCCCATCACGACGAAGCTGATGAAGATGACGTAGCCGAGCGTCGTGGCCTGCATCTCCTCCTTGAGCTTCTTTGTCTCGCGGAGGTTATCGACGACGCGGTCGATGACGGCTGCGACCTCGCCGCCGCCGCGCAACCCTTCGACGACGATGGAGAAGCTCCTGCTCAGCACGTTGCTGTCGTACTTCGCTGACAATTCCGCCAGCGCGTCCTCGACGTCCTGGCCTGTCATCGCGCGCTTGGCCGCGATGCGCACCTCGCTCGCCAAAATAGTGAACTGCGGCTTGATGGCGAAGAACAGCGCGCGGTCGAAGCTCATGCCTGCCTTGAGGTTCTCGCTCACGAACTGGAGGAAGTCGACGAGCACGGTCTCCATCTCGGTGGTGCGCTTGAAGATGCGCAGGTCGAGCCAGACGTAGAGGCAGGACATGAGCAGGTAGCTTATCACGAGCGCGACGACGGCGAAGCCGACGAACGTGAAGAGGAAGAGCGCGCCTGCCCTACCCGCGGTGCCATAATCCTCGATCATCGACTGGATGAACGGGTAGGCGAAGAGCGCGTAGGCGAGCAGCGTGAGGCCGATACCGATGAAGAAGAGCGTGCCGAACACCCCATACGGTATCTCGCGCAGCCCTGCCTTCTCGCAATAGCTGCGGATGCGCGGCCGGAAGCCTTGGGGGATGAACGCCTTGCCGAAATTCGTCGTGAATGCCATGGTCAGAGGTTGATTTGCGGGCGTATGCTACGGAACAGGCTCATGAACATGAACTGGACGAACATCATGACGAACACGACGCCGACGAGGTGGATGAACGCGAGCTTGAGCCCGAGGAAACTGCTGAACGAGACGAAGAGCGTGAGGCCCAATGACGGCACGATGATGGCGAGCAGCATGTAGAACAGGCTCAGGCTGCTGAGTTTCTTGCCGTAGCGCTCGACTTCGAGTATCTGCATGCCGGAGATCTCGGTGAGGATGCTGCGCAGCGTGGTGGTGACGTCGACGCCCGAGCGCAGCGCGGTGTTGACCTGCCAGAGGATCTGACGGAATTCGTTGCTCGGGCTCATGTCGGCGGCGGTCGAAAGTGCCTGTTCGATGGGCGTGCCGAGCTCGATGTCGTCGACGATCTCGCGCATGTACTTGCTGGCGATGCCGAAGTTGCCGTGGGAAGCGTCGATGAGCGCCTGGTAGAAGGGCACGCCGCTCTGGAGCTTGATGAGCAGGTACCTGCCGATGAAGAGGACGTCCCTGTTGAGCAGCCTCTCCTGCCGCTTGATGTAGACCTCAAGCGTGTTCATCAGGAACAGGAACGAGCCGAGGAAGCCGCCCAGCGACGCGAGCGAGATGAGCAGCAGGTTCTGGACGAGGAGTTCGCGACCGCGCACCTTGTCCAGCAGCATGAACCCGAGGAGGAATGCGCACACGGCGAATATCGTCGCGCCGCGCAGCGCACGGCCGACGAACTGTTCCGCGCTCTGGTTGATGCGCGCGATGCGCACCCTGCGGCGGATCTCGGGACGTGAGCGGATGATGGCGCTCACGACCGGATTGCTTTTCATCGTCCCCTACCGCCGCGCCTCGGCGGCAAGCTTGGGGAGGTCGGCGGGCTTGAAGTCCTTCGTCGTGTAGTACTTGGCGAAGATGTAACCGAGCGTGTGGATGTCGGGGTTCTCGAGTTTCTGCATGCGTTTGAGCACGTCGATCTTCTCTGTCAGGTTCTTGATGACCTGCGCTTGTGAGAGTCCTGCGAAGAGTTGCAGGCGTCGGTAGAGCTCCTTGGGTTCGGCGACTTTCTTCCAGTTGTCCTTCTGCGACTCGTACTGGTAGATGACGCGCGCGTCGCCTTCCTGCGTCATCTCGGCGAGTTGCAGCGTGCGGCGCAGGCCGGTGCGCCTGTTGCGGTACTGGACGAGGATGAGCCCCAGCGTGTTGAGGACAGCTTTCGGCACGTCGATGGGTTCGTGCGTGAGACGGGAAATGGTTTCGGGCGCGTCGTTGGCGTGCAGCGTCGCGTAGACCGAGTGGCCTGTCTGCATCGCCTCGAAGAGCACGAGCGCTTCCTGCTTGCGACGGATTTCTCCGACGACGATCCTATCCGGACGCATACGCAGGCTGTTGACGACGAGGTCGAGCATCGACACCTCGCCTTTGCCCTCGGGGTTTGCCAGGCGCGTCTCCATCGGCACCCAATGCATGAAGTCGGGAAGCACGACTTCGCGCGTGTCCTCGATGCTGATGATGCGCTGGTTGGGCGGGAAGTATGTCATGAGCACGTTCAGCACGCTGGTCTTGCCGGAACCGGTCCCGCCTGTCACGAGCACGCTCAGTTCGTGCTCGATGGCGAGCCACAGCCATGCCGCGATCTCGATGCTCATCGTGTTCGCGTTGAGGAAATCGACGACGGTCCAGGGCTTCTCGCGGAACTTCCTGATCGTGATGGTGTTTCCTTTTGTGCTGATGGGCTGCAGCGTCGCGTTGACGCGGTCGCCGCTGCGCAGGTGCGCGTCCATGAGCGGCTTGAGCAAGGTGATGTCCTTGCCGACCTCGCGGCCGATGACGGTGCTGTAGTGGCGGATCTTGCTCTCGCGCGGGATGCGCACGTTGGTGCGCAGCCAGCCGTGCTTGCGGTGGTAGACCCAGACGGGCTCGTCCGCGCTGTTGATGACGATCTCCTCCAGTTGCGCGTCCTTGAGCATGGGTTCGAGGTCCCCGAAGCCGATGTTCTGCTGGATAAGGTAGTTGAGGAGCGTGTCGAACGTCTTCTTGTCGACGTTGGGAAAGTACTTGTGCAGGATGCCGCCGACGGTGCGTTCGAACCCCTTGCGGATGGTCTCGCTGATGTTGCCGAGCTTCTCGACGTCGATGTCCGCCATGCCGCCGACCTCGACGCTCACGATGAACTCCTCGCGGATTTTGTCGAGGATGATCTTGGTCGTCGAACTGATGGCGAACGCGCCCAGATGGTACTGGTTGACGAACTCTCGGGGGTCCTCGATGATGTCGATGTTGAAGACGATGCCGGTGCTTTCTATCTTGTACGAATCGAGCGTCTTACCAGCCACCGGTGATCACCCCTTTTGGTTCCATCGCGTGCAATTTCGCGAGCAATTCGAGATAGGTCTTCTTGAGAGAATGATAGAGCGGCGCGCCATCAGGCTGCTCGCGGATCATCGTCGTGTAGTGCGTGTAGAAGCGCGTCAGGCGTGACTTGAGCACGGCGTGGTCACGTTCGAATTCGCGTAGCGCGAGGCCTTCCTGCAACAGTTCCGCCTGCAGCGTGATGCGCTCGATGTCGTCGATGTACTGCGATGGCACGTCGCCGAGCTTGTCGAAGACGGCACGTGCTTCGAGCGCGCTGTCCCATTGTCCTGCGCGCGTCGCCTCGCCCCAGAGCGCGATGGCCTCTGCCCACGGGTCCTCGTGCTCGATCTCCTCTTCGGCAGGCACGCGCACGGGTTCCTTGATAGGGACGCTCTGCCTGGCGACAGGAGCAGGCGGTCCTGTAATGAGCTTGACCTCGGCGACGCGTTGTGGTCCGCTGCTGCGTACCGATACAGTTCCCGCCGAACCGAGCGCGTCGACGTAGATGCGCTTGAGGAAATTGTAGAACTCGACGTCGCGCGGCCGCTGCCTGCGCAGGCGCTCGTATTGTGCGTGGAATTCGCGCAGCGCCGCGTGCCGTGCCTTGCCGGACAGCGTCGGCAGCCGGTTGGCGTCCTGCAGCAGCTCGACCTGGCTGCTCATGATGGCGTATTCTTCAGGCAGATCATGGGGAACGGTTGTCGAACGCAACGGCTCGAACGCGGCGACCGCTTCTTCCCAGCGTGCGTGCGCGAATGCCTCGTGGTACTTGTGCAGCGCCGCGCTGGTGGTGTCCTGCGTGACCGGCCTGACTTTCTGTCCGCTCTCGCGCAGGAGCGCCTCATAGATGTTGACGAGCCGCGCCTGCGTCTCTTTTTTCTGCTGCGCGAAGCCCTTGGGCAGCGACGAGAACTCGGCGAGCGCATCCTTGTACGCTTCGCTTGCATGGACGATGTCGCCGCGCGTGATCATCATCTCGGCGTCCTCGAGCAGGCGCTCGACGCGATGCACGCGCGTGCCCACGTCCTTGCTCGTCGCCTGCATCTCGATGCCGCTGATGCGTTGCGCGTACTGCAGGAGTTTCTTCTGCGCTTCTACTTTCCGCTCCAGGAATTCGTTGGGTATCGAGAAGTAGACGCGCCTGGCCATCTCATACTGGCTGCGCGCCTCGGCGTGGTCGCCCACCTTCATCGCTGCATCGATGCGTGCCTGGATGGCGGCGAGCATGTCGAGCTTCTGCTTGAGTTCGCGTCGCGCGAGCTCGACGTGCATGCCGATGAGCTGCTCGTACTTGGGCGCGATGCTGCTCTCGAGCTGCGCTTTCTGCTCGGCGAAGAGCGGCGGCAGCGCCTTCTTGGCGGCGTCGAGCTGTTCGTAGAGCGCGAACGCGCGCTGCACGTTGTGCGCGGCAACAGCTTTATCCAGCTGGTCGAGCAATGCCTGGATGCGCTTGAGCTGCGACTGCCAGTCCTTGCTGGCGCGCGCACTTTCTCCGTCGACGAGTGTGCGTTGCGCGGCCGCGAGCAGCGGCGTGAGCGAGAGGCGCAGTTCGGCCGCGTCCTGCGGCAGCTTGCTGAACGCCTCGTTGGCGCGCGCGAACATGTCGACGGCAGGGTCGAGCTGTCCTTTCTTGATCTGGACGTCGACCTGGAGGAGGGCTGCACGGACCTGTTGGGCGATCGCCTGCGTCTGCTGGTTCGAGCCCGCGACATCGCGCAGGTACGCCTCGTTGAGCACCTTGAGCGTGCTGATGAGCGCCTCACGTTCCTGCGTCATGCGCTCGGGAAAACTGCCGTACTCTTTCTGCAGGCGTTCGTAGAGGCGCTTGGCGAGTGGGATGTTGCCCTGCGCGAGCGCGTCGCGTGCCTGCGCGATGAGGTTCTCGGTCTCGCTCGGTCCCTCGACCGGCGGGATGTCTTCCAGCGGTGCTGCGCGTTCGCGCTCGACTGTTCTCGTGCGGACGTCCAACACGCCTTCGGCGGAACCGCCTGCCGCGCGCGCTCGAGGCGCTGCCGGAACGAGGAACGGCTTGGTGAAAGAATACTGGACTTTGAGAACGCCTTCCTCTTCGAGGAAGCTCGACCATGCTTCGATGGTGTCTATCGAGACGCGCAGCGCTTTGGCCGCGTCTGCGAACGAGACGGACTTGCGCTCGTTGACGAGCTCGACAAGCGCATCGACTCCTGTTGTGAGCGGGCCGGAACTATCTGGCATACTGCCTGTGACTCCCCTTTTTTGTCATTGGAACTCCCCTTCAGCATATATAAATGTGTTGCAGGCGCTCGACGGCAACGGACACCATTCCATAATGGTGACTCCGCACAGGATGGATGCCTGGGTTTGCACAGGCGCAATGCGATGGCGCACGTGCTCACGAGAGCCAGTCGGGGATGTCGAGCCGCACAAGGCCCTGGATGTTGGACACCCGGACGTCGCAGTGCGAACCAGGCGGATTGCAGATCTGCGCTGTCACCGTTATCCTTGCCGGTAACGGCAGCGAAACGGGGGTTGTCGTCGTGTTCTTGAAGCGGAAGAGGAGCACCGATGCTTCAGGGGATTGGATGACACTTATGTTGTAGTAGAAGCCAACGAGCGTGAAGGGCATCGCAAACGACCGCATATACCCGCTGCCCGCCGCATAACCATAACGCACTTCACGCACGATGACGTCGGCGGCGGCGAGCGCCGCTTGGCGCTGGTTGTCCTTGGCGATGTCCGCGCCGCGGTTCTGCAGCACGATGAGCAGCGCGAAGAACACGATGAAGAACGCACCCATGATGATGACGAATTCTATCGAGACCTGTCCATGACGCGGTGCCCGAGGACACGCATGTGATGCCAAAGGATTACGTGCGACTGAGTGTGACATGGTCGGTGAACGTCTCCAGCGTCAGCCGTCGCGAGCCCTGGCCGAAATAACTCGGGTCGAACGCCCACGTGATGACGCCGCTCGTCGCGTCGAGTGTGCTTGTCGCGTCGGGCGTCAGTGCAGGCGGTATGACCGTATCAACGCCGCGGATGTCGACGATCGTGCTCGTGGTCGCGCGCGCACCGCTATGGAATTCGAAGAGCACTTCGGTGCATTTGGTGCAGCCGCTCGTCGGGTCGTTGCGGCGTATCGTCATGTTCGCGATACCGTCGGGAAAGCGAGACTCGAACGTGAGGCGGCTTGGAGGGCCATGATGCCAGACACGCTCCGCCGTCGCGACGAGCTCGCGTGCGATTGCCGATGCCTGCACCTGCCCCGATTCCTTCTCGTAGCCGCGCAAGGATTGGAAGAGCATGAAGAGGAGCGGGATGAACAGTACCAACGCGAATCCCATGATCACGAGGTACTCCATCGAGCTCTGGCCGCGGCGGGAATGAGCACGACGGGAACTCAAACTCGTTCGAGAATGAACCGAACTGGAACGCAAACACATGCGAGAATGGACACTACGCCGATGACGTCTACTTCCTAGCCCGATGGAGGGAAACATAAGGAAAAGAAAAAAAGAAACCGGTTTACGGCTCGACCTTGGTGACGAAGTCGCCTTGCACCTGGTGGGGGAAGCTGGTGACGGTGTCCGTGTACTTCACCGTGATATAGCCACGGATGGACGAACCGATCGTCAGCGGGCCGGCAGGCGGTGTGCACGTTATGACGACTAGCGCCTGTGTCTGTTGACCAGGATTGAGCGTATCAATCGGTGTGCCGACGACGTTACATGCACCGATTTGATTCTTGAATCCGGTGTCATCCAGCGCCACTTCTTGGATGGTGATCCTGTTCGCGATGCCGTTGCCCAGGCGTACCGTGAACTTACCGTCTGCCTGGAGTATCCAGTCGACGCACGAAATCTCTGCGCCGAGGATACACCTGCGCGGTAGGAAGTTCTCCGGGTTCAGGATGCCGAAATATGCGAGCGCGCCGATGACGACGAGGACCACGAGGATGGCCCAACCGTATGTCATCAGGAACTCCATGGCGGCTTGTCCTGACTTCTGTTTTCTTGCCATGAATTGCACCTCTTTTGTTTTGTCGAAGTATACTGAGAGTATACTTTTTGCTATATTGCTTTTGCGTGCCTGATATATAAAACTTCGCTAGCGTGGCCTGTGCCGGACAGCCGGCACAAGATATATAAAGTAAGGCGCATGTTCTGCAACGCATCAAAGAGGTGCAGATGCGGGGTTTTGTCATCGCAGTGCTGGCCATGGTTCTCGCAAGCGCCAGCGCTCTTGCGTTCGTGCAGTGCAACTTCGACGCCGCGCCTCCTGTGTCGTTGCCGACAGGGGATAGCTGCGTCATCGGCATGAGCGCGATGTCCAACGCGCACGCCTCGACGTGCGGCCCGGGCAGCTATGCAGGCATCCTCAAGTGCACGAGCCAGGTCACCGGCTGCTCGCTCAAGTGCAAGGCACCCGCGCCAGGCGCATGCTTGGCAGGCGAGACCAGCTTCATCACGCTGTCCGCAGCGACCAACGCACACGTTGCCCAGAGCGGACAGCCGACCAGCTATGCGAACAACGTGTGCTGCAGGTTCACAGACACTGCCGACGTCTCGTGCGGCACGCTTGATGCGACCTCGGTCCAGCTCCTGAACCCTGGCAGCAACAACGATTGCGCGACGTTCAATCCTAACTTCCCTATAGAAATCCTGCGCATGAACGCGCCTTCCAACGCACACGTCGAGAAGAACACGTCGACGGTGAACTCCCAGAATTATGCATACGCGCTCTGCGCGCAGCTGCGCACAGAATGCAACGACCAAGTCGACAACGACGGCGACGGCTTCGTCGACAGCACGGGCATCGCCGGTGCGGCGTCCCCCGACCCGGGGTGCCTCGGTCCGTACGACCCGAGCGAGTTCGGCACCGCCCAGTGCGATGACGGCATCGACAACGACAACGACGGCTTCGTCGACTACCGCCGTTCCGGCGGCGATCCTGGTTGCGTGAGCCCGACGGACGACGACGAGATGGACACGAGCGTCATCCGGATCTGCGAGGCGGACTGCACGTACGTGACGGACACCATCTGCCACGCGGACTGCGCCGGACGCAACGGCTGCGGCGTCGTCGCGCCCGCGTGCGACGCCCGCCAGGTCGGCGGTTTCATCCCTATCGACGCATCGACGTTCGGCGTGTGCTGCAGCGGCACGTCACAGCCGGCTATGTCAGGCGCATTGACGTACGAGACCGACCGTGACCGTGTGCGCGCGACGCGCGTACAGCAGACCACGACCGGGGCGTCCGTCATCATCACGGTGGTGAACTTCAAATGAACGGCAAGAAAGGTCAGGTGTTCTCGGGTGACGCTGTCATCGCTATCGTCGTGCTGGTCCTCGCGATCATCGGCTTCCTCATCTTCAGCCAGCGCACGGGCGATGAACGCGCCACCTCCTCGCTCGTCGAGGAGAACAGCGTGCTTGCCGACGTCCTGAGCGCGCAGCAGACGGGCGGCGACGTCCCGATCATCGGCGAGCGTCTCGACGAGGCGCGCATCAGGCAGCTGCACGCGCTCGACTACCAGTCGCTCAAGCGCGAACTGGGCATGAAGAGCGACTTCTGCATCCACTTCACCGACACCAACGGCAATCTCGTGCCCATCGCGGGCGTTTGGTTCCTCGGCAGTCCGGACATCAACGTCTCGGTCGGCACCTTCCTCTTCACGTGCAACGGGACGTTGCTCGGCGCGTCCTCGGGCGGCGTGTTGACGCAGCCCGAGTGCAACGACCAGGGGGACAATGACGCCGACCTTTCGATCGACTACCCTGCAGACCGGCAGTGCGCCACCGTGGTCGATGGCAGCGAAGCGACGTAAGATGCCATCGCGTTCCGGCCAGTTCTTCAGCATCGATGCCATCGTCGCGCTCACCGTGCTCGCCATCGGCATCGTCGCGCTCTTCGCCACGTTCACCGGCCAGCCCATCCGCGAACAGACCTCGCTCTACGCAGGCGACCTGCTACGCTACTTCAGCACGACGCGCTTCGTCGAGCTCACGGACGACGAGTCGTTCAACCTGTACTGCTCGCGCGGCGCGCGCTGCACGCACCCGACGCAGGACATCGGGAACCCGCAGCAGACGCTGCTGGGCGTCTTCGTCGGCCTCATCGACGAGGGGGAACGCGAGCTCGCCGCGAGCGTCGCGACCAACGTCAGCAGGGGCCTTGTCCAGCGCCAGTTCGGCTGGAACCTCACCATCTTCACACCGACGCCGGGCGACACCATCCTGCTCGTGCACCAGAACATCACAGGGTCGGAAGCGCCAGGATGGAAGGCGACGCAGCTCATCGCCACGAAAACGATGATCTACCTGGTCAACAGCACGCACGGTCTGGAGGGGCCTTATGTCGCGCAGATTAATGTCTGGCAATAAGGGGTTCTTCTTCAGCATCATCGCGGTGATGCTGCTGGTACTGCTTGCGGTGCAGCTGTCAGGTCGCCAGCGCCTGGTCGTGCAGGGGGAATCCGAGGCGCTGCAGACGCAGTTCGAGGTCGCGCACAACTTCCTCACGACGCTCGAAGCAGCCATCCTGCCGCGACTGCTCGAGGCGGACGTCGCGGTCGCGCTCGACAGCATCGCGCGCGACATCAACGACACGAAGAGCACCATCAGCGACCATGACACGCTGCTCGCGATGGTCGAAAGCATCGTTGTGGGCGATCAGAATGCGCTCGTGGAAGTTATCATGGACGAATTCGTTGAGACGCAGGCGGAAGCGGAAGTCCATGCCGCGAAGATCAGGGAATACACGCGCGAGGCCAACATCAGCAAGCAGGTGCTCGAGCTGAGCGAGCTGGCCGTCCAACAGCTGCGCATCGTCGATGTCGACATCGGCAACATCAACATCTCATTCTGGCAGGACAACGAGACCGGACCGCGCTACGTGCGAGCCGCGATGAACTTCTCGCTGGCCCTGGACGCGGGATTCGCGACATGGAACCGGCCGCTCGCCAACGCGACGACGCTCATCGGCATCACGCGCCAGCTCGACCCGTACATGATGTCGCAGCTCCCTGCAGGCAAGCCCTTCGATGCCGAGATAACCATGATGGACGTGCCGGTCAACATCAGCACCATCGAGGATTTCATCTACAACCGCACCTACGCCTACGATAACAACTCTCCCAGCTATCTGCAACGCTTCACCGGCGACCTCAGCCCCTCGGGGTGCTGCGGTCTCGAAAGCGCCATCGGACTGGATACGAACGTGCCGATGAGCGCGGGCGAACTCGTCCGCGAACCGATGATCGACTGGTGTTATTTCACCGGCGGCTGCAACGCGGTCACGCAGCGCGACGCGCTCTGGGTGCTCATCGACCCGGCTGCTGTCGACGATCCTCTCGTGCCGACCATCACGAGCACGGTGGCAGGCACCCCTGTCTTCGCGTTCGCGCTCGGCTCCTACCACCTCGAGAAGTACAACCTCAGCGGGTACTATCTGACGTCGAGCAACGAATGCGCGTGCAATCTGGCGATCCCAGGACCGACAGCGACGCCTCCGGGACCCGGACCGCAGTATGAAGGTCCTGGCTGTATCGGTAACGCCCTCAGCGAAGCGTGTTGATGGCGGCTGCGCTGCCCGCTTCTTATCTGCCGAAGATGACGGTCCGTATGCCGAGTTTGATGCGCAGGAGTCGTTCGGTGAAGCCGATGGTCGCATCAGGCGCGTACCCCAGCAACGTGACCGTCTCATCGTAGGCGGCAGGGCACAACCGTGGCGAGCGCAGTTCGTTGTGCTCGCAGCTGACCTGGCGATTGTCCGCGCCTTCCACAACGACGGCGTCCCGCTCGATGAGCCCGTCCCCGCGCTCGTCGATGAGCCCTGCGATGGTGCCGACCCCTTCGATGCGTGTGAGCCCGCTGGACACGCCTTCGAGCAGCGCGTATTCAAGGACCTGGCAATCGCGCGAAAGATCGCGGCCGAGTATGGTGCTGTAGATGATGTTGCTGCCGCTGCCGCGCTTGCACGACTCGAGCGACGCTGCGATGTCGCCCAGCGGCACCTCGATGCCGAAGCCCACGTCGACGACCTTGCTGCCGTAGAGCCCGGGACGCTGTGGCGCACCGATGAACACGACACGGCGCACGACGCTGTCGTTGCGCTGCAGCATCTTGCGCACGACGACGCCTCCCAAACTGTAACCAACGATATCGACCTGCGCCGCGCCGCTGCAGCGCAGCACCGTTTCGATGCGTTGCGCGAGGCGCTCGGCATACCTGTCGAGCGTGTCGCGCCGTTCTTTCTCGACGGTGTGCGCGAGCGATGTGGCGAGGCGGCCCAGTGCCCTGCCTGTCTGCTCCTCATAGTACGACACCGCGAAGCTGAAGGGCGCGCGATGCGTGCGCGCGTACGCGCACACCGTCGCATCGTCGCTGTTGTCCTTGCCGTTGACGTACAGCCCGTCCGCTTCGAGCCTCTCCTGCATCTCGAGGAACGAGTCGGGCGCGCTGCCAAGGCCGTGCACGAGCACCAAAGGAACCGTTCCGGGCGCGACGTCTGCCGCGAAGGCATGCAGCGACGGGTTGTCGAACGCGAGCGGCACCACGTACAGATAGAGGAACAGGGACACGAGCACCGCAAGCAGCACGCGCGTGTGGCGCTTGAAACGACGGCGGTAGGGCGCGCCGCGCTGCTCGAATGTCATCACCTCGCGTGGTGCCATCCCTCGGACGATACCGTCGCGCTTTAATAAGGATACCGTAGCAGCGCCGACGCACAAATCTTATATAGCGCGCCGCGGGCGCAAAAAACGATGCGTCTGTTGCCAATCCTCGTCGTGGCCGTGCTGCTCGCGCCGGCCGCGTTTGCACAGACCGGACAGATAAAGCTTCTTGCGCTCACCGAGACGAGCGGCGGCGCTGCCGAAGGCTCGGTCGCGCGCCTCACGCTCGAGATCAGGCAGGGTGATGAGCGCGTCTTCCTCGAGACGCTGCCGCTGACGAAGATCGCGACGCAGATAAGCGTGCGCTTCGCGCAGCAGATTGCGTGCAAGGAGCTGCGGCAGGACTGCGGCGACAAGGATTTCATCTACACCATCGTCTCGCAACCCGGCCTTGTCGGCGGTCCGAGCGCAGGCGCGGCTGCCGCCGTGCTCACCGCCGCGATGCTCGAAGGCCGGACATTGCGCGATGACGTCGCCATCACAGGCACCATCAACGGCGGCGGCATCATCGGCCCGGTGGGCGGCGTCAAGGAGAAGATAGAAGCGGCGAGCCGCAATGGCGTGCGCACCGTGCTCGTCCCTGCCGGAACGAAGGTGTTCGGCGAGAGCAATGTGACACTCAACTTGACGGCATGGGGCGAGCGCAACAACGTGACCGTCATCGAGGTCGCGACGCTCGACGATGCGCTCTTCCAGTTCACCGGCGTGCGCCCGGCGCGCGAGGAAACGAACCTTTCCATCGACGACACCTATCTGCGCAGGATGAACGCGGTCGCGCAGCTCATCTGCCGTCGGACGTCGAACCTCTCGACGGACGACGGGACGGACGAAGAAGGCATCATCGAGCACGCGCGCAATCTCACGGTGCGCAGCGACGCGCTCTACCGCGACGGCAGGTATTACGCCGCGGCGTCCTATTGTTTCCGCGCCAACATAGAGTGGAACACATTCCTCACGCGACAACGCAACGAGTCGCGGCAGCAGCTCGGCGGCCGCATCAAGCGGACGTTCCGCATGCTTGCGCAGCTGAGCGACACCGTTGACCAGCGCGAGCTGCGCACGATGACCGACCTGCAGACGTACATCAGCGTGCAGGAACGCATCCTCGAGGCGGCGGACGCGCTTGTCGAGGCGACCAAGTCGCTCGAGGAGGAACCAGACGCGTCGCGTGACCTCATCGTGTATGCGGAAGAACGCCTTGTGAGCGCGCGCAGCTGGATGGCGTTCTTCGGCCTGCCGGGCCAGGCGCTCGTGCTCAGCAAGGACGCATTGGAACGCTCCTGTCTCGCCAAGCTCAGCGAGGCGGAGGAGCGATTCAGTTATGTCCGTTCCTTCGCGCCTGACGGGCTTGATGAGACGCGCACGACGCTCGACCGTGCGCATCTGGACGCGCGCAACGGCAGCTTCGCGCTCTGCCTCGGCAAGGCATCCAAGGCCAAGGCAGAGGCCGACCTCATCGTGACAGGCTCTGCCTATGAGGAGGACCAGCTCAAACAGTTGCTCGGTCTCAAGCTCGGCGTGGTGCGACGCGAGATGGCGGCGGCGCAAAGAAACGGCTACTTCCCGCTGATCGGCTACAATTATTACGAATACGCGCTCTCGCTGGCGCAGGATGACCCCTATAGCGCGCTGCTCTTCGCCGAGTACGCGCTTGAACTCACGAACGTCGACGTCTATTTCAGCCAGGAACGCTCCCCTATCGAGGCGCTCCTGCGGCGTGAGGTGCAGTTGCGCACCGCCGAGCTCTTCGCCGCGATGCTGGCCGCTGCCTTGGTGGGCGCGGCAGGCGCCATGCTCGTCCTACGGAAGCGCAGCGCGGCGACGAGAAGGCATTCTAAACCCTCGCCGGCGCCTCTTGCGAGACGCCGACGCGGGAAAAAGAGGTGATAGGAGGTACTACTCCATAATGGTATATAAAGCTTTCTAACAGTAAGCACTAGGGAGTAGTAATAACGTGGTGACAAAACAGGCATCGGACACACCACGCCAAGAATGACACAGAGGTGCCGCAAAACAGGCAAAGAGTGTCAGGAAACGACCATCACTTGATGATCTGACGCCTGCGCAGGATGTCCTTGAACTTCTCGAAGTCGGATGATGATTTGATGCGGGTGAGCGCGGCATCGTCCGTCATACGCAGGAAGGCGAGCGTGATGCGCGCTATCTCGCGCAGGTCGTCATCGTGGACAGAGACGTCTGAGTCTACCTCGGAAGCGGCCGCGACGTCCTCGCCGCCCCCGAACATGCGCGAGAACCAGCCGCGTTTCTGCGTCGCAGGCTCGTCGGCCCCATCAACCGTGCTACTCGCTTGCTCATCGACGAGTGTCACAGGCGCGGCTTCGGGCATAGGCGTGTCGGTGTCGTTGTGGGCGTCGTCACGCATTTCGCTCTTGCTGAACATCCCGAACCATCCTCCTTTGCGCTTCGACGCGATGTAATCATCGAGCTCGCGCGATATCTCGCGCTGCCGTGTACCCGCGACCATGTTCACCGCGGAGTGGTACGCATATAAAAAAGTTGTGTCGTGCAAATGTTTTTATACACTCCGTCGATAAATGACGTGATGAAAAGAGGTGCCTTGTTCCTGTTGCTCCTGCTGGTCTGCGCGACCGGCGTGCTCGCCGTCAACGAGAGCGTGGGCACGTTCAAGAAGTCCCCTGGCCAGAATTGGACGGTGGACGGCCACCGCCTGCTCGTCGTGCGCAGCGAACGGATGCTCGAGGACAGGTTCTACCTCTCGTTCGACGGCGTCGCCAACGAACTGTTCATGAGCAAGTGCACGCGGTTCGACAACTACAACGTCTGTTTCAAGAACTCCTCGCTCGGGCCTAAGTTCGACCCGGAGATCAAGGCGACGCCCTACATCTACGAGATGGTCATCGTGGCCGAGGTCGCCAAGCTGGTCTTCACCAGCACGCCGGGCAAGACGACCATCCTTGCAGGCGAGACGGTACAGATCCTCACCAAGGTCGAGAACACCGGCAGCAACGCCGCATATGATATGCGGTTCCAGATCGACGTGAAAGGCGCGGGCGTGGTGCGTGCGGGCAGCCAGTGCGCCAACAACGCGACGACTCTCTGGTGGGAGGGCGACCTGCAGTTCGATAGTGAGCATATCTGCTTCTTCGACGTGCGGGCGACGAATGTCACCACCATCAGCATCACGCCGAAGGTGAATTTCAGCGACGGCCGCATTGCGAAAGTCGTGTCCGGCGGTAGTGTGAGCATCGCCGTCAAAGGCGTGACGATGCGCATCCTTCTGGACAACCAGAGCATCGGCCTGGGCGACTGGCGCAAGGCGCGTCTCGTGCTCAACAACACCCACACCGACAGCGTGCGCGTGAGCGGCACCATCGACACCGACGGATTGCCGTTGCGTGGTGAGGGTTCGTTCGACGTCACCGTCGACGACAAGGAAGGGACGGTGCTGCCCTTCGAGATCCAACTCACGGGAAAAGGCAACCGGACGATACGCGCGAGCGCGACGATGCGCTCCGGCCAGGTGAGCGGCCCGCTCGAGGCCAAGACCACGCTGCTCGTGCCCGCGCCGGAACTGAAGGTGCGCACGTTCGGCACGCTGGGTCTCGACGTGCCTGGCGACGCGCGTCTCATCATCGAGGTGCAGAACGACGAGGACTTCCCGTTCCATGCCGTGCAGGCGATGCTCAGCGCGCCGCGGCTCTCGCTGCCTGCGGCGCCTGCGCCGATCACCGTCCAGCCCGGACGCAACGAGCAGTTGTACGTCGCGACGTTCAATGTTCCTTTCACCAACGACAAGGAGGTCATCGCCATCAACGTGACCGGACGCACCCCTGAGGGCGACGAGGTCACGGTGCTTACCAACGCGACCGTCATCGTCGGCACCCCGCCAAAGACGCCGGGCGCGCCTGCTGCGCAGCAGAAGCCAAAACCCGGCCAGCAGCCGCCTGCCGCGAAGGGTGAAGCGGTGGTGACGCCGGAGCAGATCGAGTCGCGCAATCGCACGACGCTCTTCCTCGGTGTCGCGATAGCGGTCATCATCGTCGGTTGCATCGCCTGGCTCATCGCGCAGGTACGGCACCCACCGCAGGAGCCTGCCACTGGCTTCGAGCGCTTCTCGGGGCGCAACCAATATTAGGGGGTCGACGTGCGCAGAACGTATGAAACGCATCAGCGGTCGCCATCTCTATCTGCTTGCGCAGGACCCGTTCCTCGTCTATGCGGAGTTCTTCGCGGACGTGCGTGACGGCTTCTCCGCGTTCACGAAGAAGCTGATGGCGCGCGGGTCGGCGTTCGAGGAAGCGTATGTGGCGTGGTTGGGCGGCGCGGAGCGCCAGGACTGGGACGCTATGGAGGAGGGATGGCGCAAGACGCGTGCGCTCATGGAAGCGGGCGTCGAGCGCATCCACGGCATGCCGCTTCTGGACGAGAAGGAAGGACTGCAAGGCGTGCCTGATGTCCTGATACGCAAGGACACGCACAAGTCCGCGTTCGGCAAGTGGCATTATGTCGTGCACGAGGTGAAGTCCGGCAAGGAGGTCGAGACCAAGCACATCCTGCAGGCAGGGTTCTATCACACGATGTTGAGCGCGTTGCAGCGCTACGAACCGAAGCATTTCTTCATCATCACCAAGGACGAGGAGGGCAAGCCCGTCGAGCACAAAATCATCGCGTCGCATTACGAGGACGCGATCGAGGACGCGCTGGCGCAGGTACGCGCCATCCGCGACGGTACAATGGTGCCGCCGCCCAACGTGAAGAACTGCGACGAGCCGTTCCTCTCGTTCTGTCGCGTCAAGGCCATCGAAGCGGATGACATCAGCTTGGTCGCCAACGTGGGCGCGGACAAACAGGCATATCTGCGCGACGCAGGCATCCACACCGTCGCGCAGCTGGCCACGCGCACGCAGGATGTTCCTGGCATCGTGCCGACCAAGCTCGAGCAGTTGCGTCAGTGTGCCATCGCCTATCGCGAGAAGCGCTTCATCCTGCTGCAGCAGCCGCGCCTGCCTTCCGGCGATGTCGAACTCTTCATCGACTTCGAGGGCGCCGAGGTCGATGACGTGAAGTTCGACTATCTGTGCGGCGTGATTGTGCGCGAGAAGAAGAAGTCGAAATTCCACCCGTTCGTCACCGCCACCATCGACGAGCGCACGAAGATGGCGAAGGAACTCATGGCATTCCTCGCACACTATCCTGATGCGCCGATCTTCCATTACGCGCCCTACGAAAAGACCGCGTTCAAGACTCTCGCGACGCTGGGCGTCGACATCAAGCCCGTCACGGACAGGATGACCGACATCCTGCAGGTCTGCCGTCGCTGTGTCGCGCCGCCCACCTCGACGTTCTCGCTCAAGGACATCGCTGCCGCGCTCGGCTTCACGTGGCGCGACGGGATGAACGCCGGGCAGAGCATCGTCGAGTTCGAACTGTGGCAGAAGGGTGACAAGAAGGCGTTGCAGCGCATCCTCGACTACAACGAGGACGACTTGAAAGCGCTCCTGCTCCTGAAGGACTGGCTGGCGAATCCTCCTGACGGCAAGCGGAAATAAGCACAAGACACACCGTAGGATTTTCTATGGCCGCTATTGACGCCACAGAGTGGTGTTTGAAGCGCTCGGACAACATTCTCTTCATTCCAACAGACACGTGGCCGTAACGCACATCCACCCCGCCTCCTTTCTCCGTTGCATGGACAAGAAACCCCTCATAAAATTGTGGCATGACGCCCAGGCCGCCAAGCGCGGCTTCATCAGGACAGTGAGCGACATCGAATTGGACTACATGCGCAAACAAAGCGGCAAAAGCCGTCGTTGCCCGGACGTCTCGTTCGTCTGGCTCGACGAGCTGCTCATCGGCATCCAGGTGGTTGAGAGCCATCGAGGAACGAGTGCCGGAGGAAGCCGTCGCATCTATTATGACGAGGACCTGCGAACAACTGAACTGCGTAATCCTAATAAGCATGCCAATGCCAAGCAGAAGGATGGGAATCGGAAGCTGGCTCGCCCGCGTGCTCGGGTTTGAACAGCAACGCTTCGGACGTGTCGTGCTCACCACAGCGGCGTTGCGGCAGATCATCAGCTTCGGTCGCGAGAACCACCCGAACGAGTTCAGCGCGCTGCTGGAAGGGAAGATCAAGAACGGCACGCTCACGATAACGCATGTCGTCTACCAGCACTACGAGGCGGACGACCGTTCGGCCATCATCCACCTCAATTATCCGATGAGCACGAACGTCATCGGCACCGTGCACAGCCATCCCACACCGGACAATAGGCCAAGCGCTGCTGACAAGCGCTACTTCAACAAGTACGGCTTCGTGAACTTCATCATCGCAAAGCCCTACACGTTGCGTTCGCTTGCCTGCTACGACGGGAAAGGCAGGCCGTTGTCGTTCAGCGTCCGATAGCGGTCAGTAGCAGGGTTTGTGGGTATCTGTGTGACGTATCTGTTCCATGCCTTCCGATGGGTCGGCGAAGAACACGATGCTCCAGCGCGAGAGTCGTTCGCCTTCCTTGACGGGTTCGAGGGCGATCACATCGTGCCATGACGGAATAAGTGGCGGGCCGTTGGTCTCCTGCACGAGCGGCTCGAACGCCTTGCCGAGCATCATGAGCGCTTTGCCATCATGGTTCTCGACAACCCACACGTTCTTCTCGCTGCGCCCGATGCGTAGGCCTGGCTTGCTTTCGGCGAGCGCAAGCGTGAGCGCACCGCGGTCGTAATGGCCTGCCGCAAGGCTGTTGCCCATGGGTTGGACGTCGTACTTGATGAAGCGAAGGTAGAATGATGGAAGCTGGCAGCGCGGAAACATCTTCTCATAGAGTCCAGGCACGCGCTGCTCCATCGAGCGCACCACGCCGTCGAGCGTCGTGACGGCCGCATCGTAGACGTTCTGCGCTGCATCATAGAAGCGTTCAAGCACCGCACCGTCGGTCGACGGCAGCAGCGGATGGAACCTGGCGTCGTTGCGCACGTGGTCGTTGTAGTGGAAATATTCCTTCGTGTCGCCCGTGATGTGTTCAGGCGTTCTTTTGACGTAGCCGATCGTGCTGCCGCGGTCGCGCTCGTCCAGCACCTTGTGCAGGCCTTGTTTTGTCACGTCAGGAAGCGTCAGGAACGCGAGATAGCTCTCCGCAGCTTCTTCGAGCGTCTTCCTGCCAAGAGGGAAATCAAGGGCGCAATAGTGCTGTCGGCTGAGGTTCTCTTCAAGGACGTTGTAGTCGACCATACCTGACATAGCAACAACACGCTATATGAAAACGTGTGACACGCGCCATCACCACCGCAAAAGCTTAAGAAACTTCGCATCTCCTCGCAAGGACGACGGCAAGGAACAGTGACGTCGACGAAACGAATCCAACGAAACACATCACCGAGGCAACCATGGCAGTCAAAGAGGTCAGCGCAGGCGCGGTCGTCTTCCGTGTCGTCAAAGGCGAGCGCAAGTTCCTGCTCCTGCACTACAACTACACGCAGCCGTTCTGGGACTTTCCGAAGGGCAAGCTCGAGAAGGGCGAGACCCCTCTCGACGCCGCGCGCCGCGAGGTCAGGGAAGAAAGCGGTATCGACGGCATTGATATCAAGGACGGGTTCACGCACGTCATCCATTATTTCTACACGCGCGAGGGGAAGACCGTCGACAAGACGGTCAGCTTCTTCGTCGCGGAGACGGACAAGGAGAAGGTGACGCTCAGCGACGAGCACATCGGCTACGTCTGGCTGCCGTACGCAGCGGCGCTCAAACGTGTCACGTTCAAGAACGGCAAGGAGACGCTCGAGAAGGCAGAGGCATTCCTCGGATGATACACGACGGGGCGTCGGCGATGCGGCAGCGCACGAGGCTGTCGCCATGAACAACCAGCAGGTCGCGGCGCTCTTCTACGAATTCGCCGACCTGCTCGACATCCTCGGCGTCGAATGGAAGCCCATCGCGTTCCGCAAAGCTGCCCGTAACATCGAGACACTCGAGGCAGACGTCAAAACAATCTACGAAAAGAAGGGACTCGCAGGCCTCGAGGAGATTCCTGGCGTCGGGAAAGCCATCGCCGAGAAGACCGCGGAATGGCTCACGACAGGACGGATGAAGGAGCTCGAAGCGACGCGCAAGAAATTACCAAAAGGTATTGTTGATTTGATGAAAGTGCGCGGCGTCGGACCGAAGACGGTCAAGGTGCTCTACAAGAAGTTGCGCATCGCGACGATTCCGCAGCTCGAGGCAGCAGCCAAGGCAGGGAAAATCAGGAAGCTCGAGGGCTTTGGCGAGAAGAGCGAACAGGACATGCTCGAAGCGATCGCATTCATGCGCAAGGGCAGCGAAAGAGTCTCGCTCGGCATCGCGCTGCCGCTCGCACGCGAAATCGAAGCTGCGCTCAGGAAGGTCAAGGGCGTGCACGACGTGATGCTCGGCGGCAGCGTGCGCCGGCGTCGCGAGACGTGCAAGGACATCGACGTGCTCGTTGTCGCAGACAAGGCGGCGCCCATCATGGAAGCGTTCACAACGTTACCGAACGTTGTCAAAATCACGGGCAAGGGCGACACGAAAAGCGGCGTGCTGCTCGCAGAAGGGATACCGGCGGACTTGCGTGTCGTGCCTGCCAAGAGTTTCGGTGCCGCGGTGCAGTATTTCTCGGGCAGCAAGGAGCATAATGTCCATTTGCGTCAGTTGGCGCTCAAGAAAGGGCTCACGCTCAACGAATACGGCCTGTTCACCGTCAAGGGCAAGAAGTACGTGTGCGGCCGCAGCGAGGAGGAGATCTACAAGCGCATCGGCGTGCCGTTCGTGCCGCCGGAGTTGCGCGAGAACAGCGGCGAGTTCGGCATCAAGAAGATTCCGCGGCTCATCGACTACGATGCATTGCGTGGCGACCTGCACATGCATACAAGGCATAGCGACGGCACCGTCACGCCCGAGAAAATGGTCGAAGCCGCAGTGGCGATGGGCTACGAGTATATCGCAATCACCGACCACAGCGTGAGCGAAGTGCAGGCCAATGGCTTGGATGCAAAGCGCCTCGTGAAGTACCTCGCAGAGATCCGTGCGCTGCAGAAGAAGCACGATGACATCCGCATCTTCGTCGGCAGTGAGGTGAGCATCAAGCCGGATGGCTCGCTCGACTATCCTGACAAACTCCTCAAAGAACTCGACATCGTGGTCGCGTCGCTGCACAGCAGTCTGACCATGGAGCGCGAGAAAGCGACAAAGCGCGTGTTGCGTGCACTCAGCAACGACCACGTCACGATTTTCGGCCATCCGACAGGCCGCGTCATCAATGGCAGGCCTGGCATCGATTTCGATACGGAGAAAGTATTCGACGCCGCAAAGGACAATGGCGTCCTCCTCGAAATCAACAGTCAGCCGCGCCGTCTTGACCTGCAGGACGTGCTCATCCGACGCGCAAAAGACGCGGGCTGCCGTTTCATCATTGATACGGATGCACATCATCCTGACCATTTGCGCTTCGCGGAGTACGGCATTGCCATGGCGCGCAGGGGCTGGCTGGAAGCCAGCGATGTCGCAAATACCCTCCCTCTGAAGAAATTCGAGAAGCTCGTCGGGAAATGATGGCTCTCTTCGGAATGTGAATGACCTCGTCGAGAAGTGATTTATTGTTACTATTGAAAATAAATAGCGATTCTCTCCTTCATTGAACCACGTTTCACACCTTCAACCACTTCACAAACCTTAAAAGAGGCGTCACGGGCGTCAAGCCGATGAACGTCACCATCATCGGTCTTGGCTATGTCGGCCTGCCGCTCGCCTGTCTCTGCGCGAAAAAGGGTTTGTCCACGACCGGTCTTGACATCAACAACGGGATTGTCGATGCCGTCAATGCCGGCCGCAGCCACATCAAGGACAGCCGACTCGATGCCGAGGTCGCGGCAGTCAAAGGCAAGCTTCACGCCACCACGGATGCTACATGCATCGCTCACAGTGATGTCGTCGTCATCTGCGTGCCCACCCCTGTCGACCACAATCACTATCCTGATCTTCAGCCAGTCATCGGTGCGTGTGAAACAACGGCAAAGCATGTGCGCAAGGGACAACTCATCGTCATCGAAAGCACAATCTATCCTGGGACTGTCGAGGAAATCTGTGTTCCCATCTTCGAAACATCCGGTCTGAAGGCCGGCGTCGACTTCTTCGTCGCGCACTGTCCTGAACGTATCGACCCAGGCAACGAGAAGTGGAACGTGGGCAACCTGCCGCGCGTGTGCGGCGGCATCGATGTGGAGAGCACCAGGCGCTGCGCCGCGTTCTACCGTAGCATCATCACCGGCGACGTTGTCGAGCTCAAGAGCGTCAAGGCAGCGGAAGCCGTTAAGATCATGGAGAACACCTTTCGCGACGTGAACATCGCGTTCGTGAATGAAATGGCAAGAAGTTTCGACCGCGCCGGCATCGACATCGTCGAGGTCATCAGGGGCGCGTCGACAAAGCCCTTCGGCTTCCTGCCCCACTATCCTGGCTGCGGCGTGGGCGGGCACTGCATCGCCGTCGACCCGTACTACCTCATCGAAAAGGCCAAGGCGTACGGCTTCGATCACCAGTTCGTCGCGCTCGCGCGCAAGATCAATAACGCGATGCCTGACTACACCGTGCAGGCAGTGCAGGATGCGCTCAACGCAGTGGGCAAGAGCATCAACGGCAGCCGCATCGGCATCCTCGGGCTTGCCTACAAGGGCAACGTCGACGACACGCGCGAGAGCCCGAGCTACGACATCATCAAGCTCCTGAAGAACAAAGGCGCGCAGCTCGTCCTCTATGATCCATTCGTGCCGAAGGAAAGCACGGTCTCAAGCT
>Ga0247727_10001652_pt1 | contig 52359 bp, 38 predicted proteins | sample WisWelCaveWW1625_FD_202498 | JGI IMG/M metagenome (GOLD analysis project Ga0247727, IMG submission 202498) | Biofilm microbial communities from Wishing Well Cave, Virginia, United States - WW16-25 | ecosystem: Environmental > Aquatic > Deep subsurface > Groundwater > Cave microbial mat | place... | reverse complement strand
GATAATGTTTTTCAATAAGCGTTTTCATGAAGTGGGCATAATCATGTTTCGTGCGCCGCGAACGCACTTGGACCACGCGTCGGCCCGTTAAGGGTTCAAACGCAATCAGGAGACAACAAATCCCCTCACGTTTATAATGGTAATCCTCTTTGCGAACATGTCCAGGTTTCATCGGCAGTGGCACGATGAGATCGCCCAACAATTGACAGGGGCGTTCATCAAAACAAATGACTGGGCGCTTGAAATCATAGGGTTGTTCGTACAAATCCAAGACATCTTCCATTGCTTCCCTCTCAGAGAGAGCTGGCTTTGTGAGGGAAGATGCGAAAATTTTATGACATTAACAAACTAAGGTAACAGTGTACTAGAACCTTTCCTACTCAATTACACCGCTACGGCTTCCGGCTCGTGCTGCACCAGCTTGTCCAAATGCCACCACCAGTGCGAGGGGAGAGTATTCGTTTTTGCGCGCAGTTCACCCAGATCAGCGATTTCGGAAAGACTCTCAAAAAAATCATTAGCGTGCGTCAAGAAGGTTGCATCTGCAGCTTCGAGTTCGGCTCGTTCGTTTGCATTCAGGCTAATCTCGATTTGCGCCAAATGGTTGCGCGCTTGCAATATTTCAAGAATTTCAAATCCACTCACGGCGGGGAATTTGACACTGATTGTATGATAAAAAATATGAAACGAATCCACAATAAACAATAAAATTCTTGCCACTTACTGTGCTTTTCAAAATGCGCATGGGATTCGTAGTCCTGCTCCCTTGTGGAGCGCTTTGGGAACCGCAAATTCATTGCTTGTAAAAGCACAGCGACCCACGAGTGGTCGAGACTACGCAACTTCTACACATTCAAATGAAACCCGTTATAACGTGTTAGAGGGAAAAAACAAGATCATCGCATTTTTCCTTCGCCTCATTCCAAAGTTCTTCCCACTTTTCCATCGACATGCTATTCACATTCTCGCCGGAAGCATTGACGCGTTCTTCGACAAAGCGAAATCGCCGGCTGAATTTTTCGCAGGCGTGGCGGAGGGCGTCTTCGGCGTTGAGATTGAGCCAGCGGCCAATATTGACCAGCGCGAAGAGAACGTCGCCAAATTCATCTTCGATTTGTTTCATATCGCCGGAGCGGCGCGCTTCTTCTAGTTCGATCAATTCAGATTGAAATTTTTGGAGGACTTGCTCGATGCTCTCCCACTCGAATCCAATCGTGCCGGTTTTTTGCTGCAGCCGTTGCGCACGCTGCAATGCCGGCAAGGCCGCCGGCACGCCATCAATCACGGAATTTTTGCCTTCGGCTTTTTTCAAGTGTTCCCACAAAATTTTTTGCTCGGCGGCGGAATTGACTTTCAAATCGCCGAACACGTGCGGATGGCGGCGAACCAATTTGTGGCTGATTTCGTCGATAACATCGCCGATGGTGAAGCGGCTGGCTTCGCTGGCAATCTGTGCGTGAAAGATCACTTGCAGGAGCAAATCACCGAGCTCTTTTCCAAGCTCGTCATATTTCTCCTGATCAATGGTTTCGAGCACTTCATACGTTTCTTCGAGCAAATATGAGCGCAGCGATTGATGCGTCTGCTCGCGATCCCACGGACAGCCGTCCGGCGCGCGCAGTTTCGCCATGATTTCGACTAAGCGAGAAAATTTTTCGACAAAGGTCATTATAAATCTGATGAAAAAAAATTATGCGCTTTATGAACTTGCGTTCAAGATAATGCCGACCTAACCCGAATGCAAGCGGATTCTGATTTTTCGCTTGAATCCCAACGGAATTTTAACCATCTTTCTGCATTGTTTAATTGGGCTGAGAATCAACAAAGAACTTTCAGAATTTTATTCTGAGTTTTTGGCGTTCAGTGCTTAAAAAAAAGGGAGAGCTTATGCCAAAATGTGGTTTGCAAATTTTCCTGGATCGCGGCGATCGCACGTACAAGCTCGGCGAACCTATTTCCGGCGTGGTTGAGATAAAGGCTAATGCGGATTTTCATTGTCGAAAGATCACGCTCGTTTGCGAATGGCGGGCGCGCGGAAGCGGCAATCAAACCGTCCACGGCGAGCAGGGCGCGTTCTTCGCGGAAGAAGAAAATTTGCGCTCCGGCGAGGCGCGAGAATATCCGTTTCGTTTTGCCGCGCTGCGCGGGCCGGTTAGTTATCAGGGAAAGCTTCTGAACGTCGAATGGTATTTGCGCGCGCAAGTGGATATCGCCATGGCCGTTGATGCGATGAAAGAAGAAAAATTTTTGCTCGGGCCCGGTGAAACTTCGGGAGAAATCATATTGGGCACTGAAAAGTCCACGGAAAATTTTTCCGAAACCTCCAGCCGGTTGGTCGAGCGCATGGCGCGGGCGAGAGTGCTTGGCGTACCGTTTTTTCTTATCGGCCTCGTCATGCTGTATTTCGCCGGTTCGCATCCTTTGACCATCACGCTCAGCTTGGCAGTGGCGGGTTTGGGCGCGTGGCAGATTTTTTTATTGCTCAGCAACAAGCTGGCGCAACGCAAGTTGGGCGAAATCGAGGTCAACCTCGATGTCGATAAGGTGCGCGCCGCCGATACCATTGAATGCAAAGTTTCATTGCCTTCCCAACATGCAGCGCGTCTGCAAAAAATCGTCGCGACGCTCAAAGGCGAAGAGCGCGTGATGACGGGCAGCGGCAATTACCGGCGCCTGCAAACGCATACGATACATCAACACGTCGTCGAGCAGTTGAGCCGCGACGCCATTTCGGACGCAGATAAACTGCGCCTCACGGTGCCATTGCAAATACCGGCGACGGCGCCGAGCACGTTTCATGCGCCGGATAACGCCGTGGCTTGGTTCATTCGCGTGCAAATTGATATTCGCGGCTGGCCGGATTGGGTACAGGAATTTCCGCTGACCATTGTTCCATAGAAGCATTTCTCTTGAGTGGTGAATGAATTATCCAGGCTATGATCATGGCGAAACACAATGTCTTCATCGCCGGCGGCACCGGCTACATGGGCACGCGTCTCATCACCGAGCTTTTGCGGCGCAATCATGAAGTGAAGGCGCTGGCGCGATCAGGCTCGGAACAAAAACTTCCTGCGGGCTGCGCGACGGTGGCGGGAAATGCGCTCGATAAAAATTCATACATGACGCGCGTTCGGCCCGCCGATACGTTCGTTCATCTCGTCGGCGTTTCGCATCCGAATCCCTCAAAAGCGGAGCAGTTTCGCGCCGTCGATTTCGTTTCCGTGCAAAACTCCGTACCTGCAGCCGTCGCTGCCGGCGTCGAGCATTTTGTTTACGTCAGTGTTGCGCATCCGGCGCCGGTGATGCGAAGGTATTGGCAAGTCCGCGCCGAATGTGAGGCGATGATTCGCGCCAGCGGAATGAACGCCACGATTTTGCGGCCCTGGTACGTGCTCGGCCCCGGGCATCGGTGGCCGTACGCGCTGGCGCCGATGTATTGGCTCTTCGAGCGCTTGCCCGCGAGGCGCGAAACGGCGCGGCGTCTCGGGCTTGTCACATTGCAACAGATGATTGATGCGCTGGTCGGCGCGGTCGAAAATCCCTGCAAAGGAATTCGAATAATAGAAGTGGAACAACTTCGACAAGCGCATTTAGCGGTCGTGCCATGAAATCGTGGCGTGATTTATAAACTGCTGAAGCAGCCAATTGTCTTGGAAGTCTGCGTTGATTCCGCGAGACGCAAAAGGCCGGCGCTTTGTGAAAAGCGCTGCGAAAGATTTCACCGAACCGATTCGGCAAAATCCATGAATATCGCGTATTGATTATACTAAATAACCCAAGCCAGTAAAACGATCGGGCGATTTTAGTCAGTACGATGGCATTCCTAAAGATTGGTTCTTCTTTGGCGCAGAATCATGAGGAAAATACGGGGGCATCCCAGATCAACCCGTCGGACCCTCGTGTTGCCCTCAACGCCGTTTTCCGTGACAGCCTGCCACCGATTTCGTTCAGTCTTGGCGCACTTTATTTTATCATTGCGATCAGCCACGCGCTGCTGCTGCCCCATCCCAGCGTCGTGCCAATGAGTTTGCTGGCGCTGTTCACGGGTGTGACGCTGCTGCTGCTGCGATTCGCGCTGAGCCATTGGCAGTTGCCCGAACGCTGGGCGCATCCGCTGGGCGCTGGAATCGCCACGTTGGTTTTGCTGAATTGCCTTCTTCATTTCTACTACTTTCCCAAACCACAACAGACCACCAACATTTTGCTCTTGATCGTCGGCGTGGGTTTCCTTTTCATTTCGACGAAGTGGCTGACGCTGATTATTTTGACGGCGCTGACGGGATGGGCGGTTTTGGTTTGGGCCGCGCCGCCCTCGCCGGATTGGCTGCACTTTGGCTTCGCGCTTTATATGGCGACGGTTCTGGCGGTTGTAGTGCATACGGTGCGAGTTCGCTCCTTGCAACGACTCGAAATGTTGCGTTTGCAAGACGCGCGCCGAAAGGCCGAAATGGAATCCGCTTTGAGGAGCACCGAAGAAGCGCGGCGCGCTGCGGAAGCCGCGCGGAACGACTTGATGCAAAGCGAAGCGCGACTGCGTTTGGTGACGAACCAAATGCCGGCGGTGCTGTGGACCACCGATACCGAGCTCCGCGTGACCTCGTCGCTGGGCATGGGTTTGACGGCTTTAGATCTCCAGCCCCAAGAAGTTTTGGAAATGATGCGTCTGAAATATTCCACCGCCGATGCGCCGGAGTTCTTGCCGATTGTCGCCCATCGTCGCGCGTTGAGCGGCGAGTCCGTCCCCTACGAAATCAGTTGGAAGCGCCATACGTTTGGTTGTCAAGTCGAACCGCTGCGCGGTGCCGAGGGCAAATTGATCGGCACGCTCGGCATCGCCTTCGATATTACCGGCCGCAAACTCGCGGAAGAAACCTTGCGCCAAAGCGAGGAACAATTTCGAGAGAAATATCGCGTTCTGTACGACGACAATCCTTCCATGTATTTCACAGTGGATACGACCGGCCGGGTACTTTCCGTCAATCGTTTTGGCGCCGAACAATTGGGGTATACGGTCGATGAGCTCGAGGGACAATCCGTGCTCAATGTTTTTTACGATGAGGACAAACCCGAAGTCGTGCGGCAGGTCGAAACCTGCCTGCAAAATCCGAAGAAATTGCATACCTGGGAACTGCGCAAGGTTCATAAAGACGGCCATCTGTTGTGTGTTAGAGAAACGGCGCGCGCGACCTGGGATACTGATGGCAAACTGGTCGTGTTCATTGTTTGCGAAGACATCACCAGCCACAAACGTTTGGAAGACGAGCTGCAGCGTTACACGAAAAATTTGGAAAAATTGGTGACCGAGCGCGCCATGCACATCCAAATGTTGGAGCGGCAACTATAGTGAAAGTCAGAATGATTTTGCCATAAAATCATTTCGTTGAACAGTAAAGATTCATTGCGCTTAATTTTCATTCCAACGGGAACTTCAAAACCCAACGGAGCGTAAGGCCATTGTCACGCCGCAGTTGGCCGGTCGGGCTTGCCAACCAAGATTTTTCACGAATTGAACCATTGGCGCGTGCAAGCTCGGCCCACCGCTCTTCCCGAAATTTTACTTGATTCTGACGCGGCATTTTTTTATTTTTTCTATACTAAACGGGACGTCGAACCATTTAAGGAGCCTATATCGACAAGCTTGTTACAGGATTCTGAAACCGGGATCTGTTCCGCGCGCTAACTTAAATTCGATCAATGGCGGTTATTCTCTGGCAGCGCGGGACTGACGCAGGTTTAACGAAAAAGACGTGAAAAAAAATAGCACCAGATTGAAGAGACTGAAAGCGACGCCGCTATCTTTATTTTGCCTTTCGGTCTTTTTTTGTTTTTACACGCAGCCCTTCCAGCTCGCAGCGCAGGAATTGAGCGGTGAGCGCGACGCCGGTTCGTCAATCGGCATGCGTTTGCCCGACGTCCAGCCGCTCGATCCGCGCGCGTTCCCCTTCGAGAAAACCGCGACGCGAGGCCTTTCCTTGCGCGGCGAAGTGTCGCCGTTTTTAGATTGGCAGCCTTATGCTTTGAAACGCAGCGCCACCATCGATTCCACCGGCATGTTCATCGTCGTCTCCGAAGAAATCAACGGTCTGCCGATCCGCCAGCGTTACATGATTCCCATTAAAACTTATTTGAACGAACGTTTTTTGTACGATCAACGTCTGGCCTGGCATCGGGCGGCGGCCGAAAATATTTATCGTCTCAGCGACGACGAACGTCGCGGTCCCGGCGGCGTTAACATCGAAATTCCCGTTCCCATCAAAAGCAAGGCATTCGAGCAAATTTTCGGCGGCAGCACCGTCGGCTTGAACGTGCAGGGAGACATTAGCATCAAGGTCAGTGGCCGGTATGAAGATCGCAGCCAGGTGAATACCACGGCCGGGTACGGCCAGCAATTCCGCATCAACATGACGCAAGCGCAGCGCTTCACCGTGACCGGCCGCATCGGCGAGAAAGTCACGGTCAACGTCGATCAGGACAGCGACCGCGCATTTGATTATGAAAACAAAATCCGGTTGAATTACACCGGCTTCGAAGATGACATCGTGCAGAAGATCGAGGCCGGCAACGTGGCGTTGTCGCTGCCCGGCACGCGCTTCGTCACCTTCGGCGGCTCCAGCGCCGGCCTGTTTGGCGTCAAAACCGAAATGCAGATCGGCAATCTCGCGCTGACCGCCATCGCCAGCCAGGAAAAGGGCGAGAACAAGCGCCAAACCTTCACCGGCGGCGCCATGGAAGAGGCGAAAAAAATTCAAGACTCGGATTATCGTCGCTTCACGTACTTCTTCATCGACTCGCGCTATCGCGATCAGTTCCGCAAATACAGCCGGCAATGGGTTCACACCTACGATCCGAATCGCGTCATTACGGATATTTTCGTGTATAAATCAGCGCCGGGATACGACCAAAAGCCGGAGCAAATTCCCGGTGTCGCGTCTCCGGCGGACATCGTTAATTTTGCCGGTGAAATTTATAGCGGCAATTTTATCCTGTTGCAGCCCAACACTGATTATTACATTCAGAAAGATCTCGGCTATATCGCGATGACCAATCCGTTGAACGAGGAGGAAGTGTTGGGCGTAGCGTTCAATACCATCGGCGGCGAAACCATCGGTGATGTCAACTACATCGCCGATCCCGATCCCACGAAACGCATTCCCATCAATTTGCGCTTGATCAAGGCAAACGGTCCGCGGCCGGAGCTCAGCACGTGGAATCTCGAATGGAAAAACGTTTATTATCTCGGCGGCCGCAATATTCCGCGCGAAGGTTTTGAGTTGAAAATCTTTTTCAAGCCAGCTTCCGGCGACCCTCAGGAAGCATTGACGATCGGCAATAAAACCTTTTCGTATTTGGAACTTTTCGGCCTCGACGTGCGCGACAACACCGGCGCGGCCAATCCGGATAATGTGATCGATTTTGACGACGTCATTCTCAATCTCGGTCGCGGCGAGCTGATTTTTCCCGATCTGCGGCCATTTAATCCGGACTACGTTATCGTCGGCAACGATACGTTGAACTCAAAGTTGCCCTCGCCGGACAAGCGCACCACGAAGATGTACGACACCAAAATTCGCAACGAGATCGACGCCGACAGCAAATTTTATCTCGAGGTCAAATCAAAAACGCGCAGCAGCACCTATCCTCTCGGGTTCAACCTCATTGAAAACTCGGAAAAAGTTTTGCTCAACGGCGTCGAGCTGCAGCGCGACACGGATTACAACATCGATTATTTCTCCGGCAATTTGGTCATTTTAAAAGAAGAGGCGAACAAGCCGAACGCCAACGTCGAGATTTCCTATCAAAGCAACGCGCTGTTTCAGTTGGAAAAGAAATCCATTCTCGGCACGCGCGCCGAATACCGGTTCAATCAAAATTCGTTCATCGGCGGCACGCTGTTGTATTTGAAGCAAAGCACGCTGGATCAGCGCATCCGTCTCGGCAGCGTCGATAACGGCCCGATGCGCAATTTGATTTGGGACGTCAACGCGGCGCTGCGCTTTCAGCCGAATTTTCTCAGCCAGGCGCTCAATGCGTTTCCATTTCTTTCCACGCAGGAGCCGAGCGATTTGCGTATCGAGGGTGAAATCGCGCAGATTCTGCCAAACCCCAATACGCTGAACAGCCAGGTTCCCGGCGACGGGGATGGCGTGGCCTATGTCGACGACTTCGAGTCCTCCAAACGCACGACGCCGTTCGGCGTGACCCGGCGCGGTTGGGTGCAGGCGGCCATTCCGCTTGAATTATTAAAAGAAGAAGATCCGCGCACGGCAGATGCGCCCGGCGCGCGCAAGGAACGCACCGCGCTCTCGCGGCGCGGCAAGCTGATTTGGTACAATCCTTACAGTCCTGTGGCCACGCAGGAAATTTATCCCGATCGCGACGTCAACACCAACAATCCAACCATACAGGTTATGACGCTCGCTTTCGATCCGGCGAATGAGGCCGACAACTCTCCGGCCGGTTTGAAACGCGCCTGGGGCGGCATCATGCGCGCGCTCTCGCCCGGTTTTTTCGATCAAACCGAAAGCAAATTTTTGGAGATTTGGTTTTTCGGATCGAAGGGACGCTTGCACGTCGATCTCGGCCAGATTTCGGAAGACGTGATTCCCAATGGGCAATTGAATACCGAAGACGTCTTCGGCGGCATTCGCAACAATATTTTGGATGACGGCGAGGATATCGGCATTGACGGCGTCAAGGGCGATGATAACGCCGCGAATTTCAGCTTGGATGGCACGGGCAGAGATTTTTGGGATATCAACGGCAACAAACAACGCAATTTTGGCGAGCCGGCGAGCGACGACAATTGGTCCTATGCCTCCGCCAGCTCCAACTACGGCGACATCAACGGCACGGAAAACAGCAAGCTCGATGCGGGCGAAAGCGGCGGCGTGATTCGACCGGACACGGAAGACATCAATGCCAACGGCGGCCTCGACGTTTCGAACAATTATATCTCATATACTTTTTCCATTGACACGAACGACGTCGCCATCAGAGACAAATATTTCAAGGGCGGCCGCTTGAGCGGGTGGAAATTATATCGCATCCCGCTGACGGACGGCGTCAAAAGCGACGGCAGAAGAAACATCACGGCAGAAGATCTGAGCCGCATCGAATTTGTGCGCGTCTGGATCGATAGCCTCGAAGATGCCAGAGGAGTAAATGCGGTTAGAGGAACCGTCAGCTTTGCTGAAATCAGCCTCGCCGGCAACGAGTGGAAAGAAGTCGGCGTTGGCCGGCATGAAACCAAGCTCGATACCGCCAATTACAAGCAGACCTCGCGCTTCGAAGTCACCGTGGTGAATAACGAAGAGAATCCCAATTATCAATCGCCGCCGGGAGTGCAGCGCGAGCGGGATCGCATTACCTTGCTTTTGTCGAAGGAGCAATCGCAAATTTTGCGCATCAAAGATGTGGGCTTGCAGAACAACGAAATCGCGGCGGCGCAGAAAACTTTTATCCAGCCGTTGAATTTGGTCAATTACAATCAGCTCAAGATGTTTGTTTACGGCCAGAACATTTCAGCCTTCGACAGCGTGCAATTTTTCATTCGTTTCGGCGCCGACACCAGCAACTTTTACGAATTTCGCGAGCTGGTCTTCCCCGGTTGGGATACCCGAAATAATATGGACGTCGATTTGATCGAGCTTGCCAGCCTGAAAGAGACGCTGCCGCCGGATAGCGCCGTGGCCGGTTACGCAAGAGATCCCTTAATACCCGTGGGCTATCGCCGCATTCGCCTCAACAAAACGCAGGAATTGCGCGTGCGCGGCAAACCGTCGCTGACGAACGTGCGCACGCTGGTCGCCGGCATAAAAAATCTCACAAGCAGGCCTTTCATTGGAGAAATTTGGATGGACGAGCTGCGCGTTGCCGAAGTAAAAAAAGACAAGGGCATCGCGCTGCGCATGCGCGCCGATCTCAAGCTCGCCGATTTCATGACGATCAACGGCGAGGTGAATCGACAGGACGCCGATTTTCACAACGTCGTGCAGCGCTTTGGCGGCGGCGACAACCGCACGAGCTACACGCTCGCCAGCAGCTTGACGTTTGACAAGCTGCTGCCGCAAAGCCTGGGGCTGGCGATTCCCATAAGCATGAGTTATTCAAAAAGCGATGCGCGCCCCAAGTACGTTCCCGGCACCGATATTCAGGTGACGAATAACCTGCCCGACACGACGCTGGCGAAAATCAAATCGTTGAGCGCTCAAATCGGCTTCAATCTGTCGGTGCGCCGCCGGGCGCGCTCGCAGAATTTTTTCATTAAAAACACCCTCGACAATCTTTCCGGCAGCTTGAACTACACGAAAAGCAATTTGACCAGCTCGCAAATCAAATTTTCCCGGCGCGAAGCGTGGTCCGGCGATGCGAGCTACAATCTTTCTTTTGGCGCTAAAAATTATATTGAGCCGTTTAAATGGATCGGCAAAGCGCCGCTGCTCGGCAAGCTCACCAAGACCAAGCTCTATTACACACCGCAAAATTTGAGCGCGCAATTGCAGGCCACCACGAGCAAGGACTCTTCGGAGACGCGCCTGCTCGGCAGCCGGAACGGCGTGCAAAGCTCGACTTACGCCTACACGGCGGTGAGCAGTTTTCGCACGGCCATGAAGATCGTGGAAAATATCTCCGCCGATTTTTCGCAGGGCTACACCAGCGATTTGCGCAAAGCCGGCAGCCGCGGCCTCTTGGGCTTATTGACCGGCGATTTTGATAATTTGAGCGTGAACCAAACCGCCGGGTTGAAATACACGCCGAATCTTTTTGCTTGGTTCAATCCGAATTTCACCTACAACAGCAATTATCGTTACACCAATAACATTCAGCAGGGCGACGTCGGCCGCAGCGCCGGCACGAGCACGAGCCTCACGGCCAACTCGACGCTGCGCTTCTCGGATTTGTTCAAGATTTTTAAACGCAAAGATTCACCTTCGCGCGGCGAAACGCCGGAGCGCAAACGACAAGCGCCGCGTCCGCCGCCGGGCCAACAACAGCCCGAGGACGAGCCGGAAGACGAAGATGGCGAGCCGCGCCGCCTAATTGACGACGATGATGACCGCCAGCCGCCGCAGGAAGGCGAAAAAGAGAAAAAAGATCCAAAAGAAAAGAAGGATGAACCGAGCCGCGGCATTTCGCCGCTGCAGCTTTTCAGCGTTTTCACCAAAATCAAAGACGTCAGCATCAATCTCAGCCGCAGCGACAGCTATTCCGATTATGCGCTGCGCCGGGGCCGGCCGAGTTGGGAGTATCAACTCGGTTTCACGCGCAATCCCGGCCTCAGTCAGGTTCCCGGCGTGACCACCACGCCCTCGGCGTTTCAGCGTCGCGACAATATTTCGTTAAGCTCGGGTTTCGACGTGAGCCGCAATTTCAACATCACGGTTCGCTTCGATCGCGATCGCAGCCGCAACGAAAGCACGACGATCACCGGCAGCTCGTCGGACTCGTGGCTGCGCTTTGGCGAGGGGCGGCTGGGAAAAGATAAAAACAAAGACGGCAAGCCGGATGGGTTGAATACGCCATTCCCGGAATGGACCGTCAACTGGAGCGGCCTCGAGCGCATCAAATTGTTCAGCAAATTTGCAACGAGCATGAGCCTCAGCCACGGGTTCGGCGGCAAAAAATCCACGATCTGGAACGGCTCGCCGGATCGCGTCACCAGCGAAGATTTCTCGTTCAATTTCCGGCCGCTGATCAAAGTCAATGCGACGCTGAAAAACGGCATGGTCACGAGCTTTCAATATAGCAAAACCACCGGCGACCGCCCGACCTACAACTATGACACCGTGAGAGACTCGTTGTTTTTTCAAAGCTCGGCGCTGACGCGCAACAACGAAATGTCCTTCACCTTGACTTACTCGAAACAATCGGGTTTCAGAGTGCCGCTGCCATTTTTGAAGAACAAAGAATTGCGCAACTCGATCGATCTTTCCGTGACGGCGCTCAAAAGCGCGAGCATAACGGAGCAAAAACGCGGCGACGGCCCTAAAATCGAGGCCAATAAAACCAGCCGCTGGTCAATCAGCCCGCGCATGACCTACTCGTTCAGCAATCGCGTCCGCGGCGGCGCGCATTTCGAGATCGGCAACAACTACAGCAAGTTGACCGGCGACACAAAAATCAAAGAGCTCGGCATCGACATCAACATTTCGATTCGCGGCGAGTAACATAAAATGGAGCGAGGGAGTGATGGATTATTGGAGTGGCGGAGTGTTGGCGTGTTGGATTATTGGATTGGCGGAGAGTTGGAAAAAACTTTTTCCAACGCGTCGACGCGTTATCCCATGGCTCCATTACTCCGTTGCTCCATTTATCCTGTTTTCGGCTTGCAATAAAAAACCGCAGCCGTTGACCCTGCTGCCGTTCAACGGCCAGGCCGCATATGAATTGCTCGTCAAACAATGCGACTTTGGGCCTCGCGTGCCCGACACGCCGGCGCATGATTCGTGTCGCGCTTTCCTATTTGCCGAATTAAATAAACATGCCGACCGCGTGGTCGAACAAAGGTTCGACGAGTATCTCGCGGGTTTGCAAAAGACCGTGAAATTGACAAACCTCATCGCCAGTTTCAACATGACGGCGACGCAGCGGATTTTGCTGTGCGCGCATTGGGATTCGCGGCCGTGGGCCGATCAAGATGCCGATACCAGCAAGCATCGCCAGCCGATTCTCGGCGCGAACGACGGCGCTTCCGGCGTGGCCGTGCTGCTTGAAGTCGCCAAAACGCTCAAAAGCGCGCCGCCGCCGGTCGGAGTTGACATTATTTTTTTCGACGGCGAAGATGCGGGATTGAGCGGCCAAACCGACACTTTCCTCGCCGGCTCGCGTTATTTCGCGCGCCACAAAGACGTGCGCTTCAATCCAATGATGGGCATTTTGTTGGACATGGTCGGCGGCGCGAATTTGCAATTATATCAAGAGATCAATTCCGTCAATTATGCCGGCGCCGTCGTCGATCGCGTGTGGAATTTGGCGGCGCAGATCGGCGTTGCCGAATTTATTCCTGCGCCGAAACATGAAGTCACGGATGACCATATCCCGCTGCTCAACGTCGGCATACCGACGGCCGATATCATCGATTTCGATTACGCTTATTGGCACGCCGTCGGCGATACACCCGACAAGTGCAGCGCGCAAAGCTTGGAAAAGGTCGGACGCGTCGTGCTGGCGGCGGTTTATAATCCTGAACTGTAGATTTAAATCAATTATTCTACCCAGCGAGTTTCGCCATGCAACTGAAACGTGTTCAACTGCCGCTTTGCATAATCGCGCTTTTTGAAATGGCTGTCATGCCCGCACTGGCTGATGCTCCCTACGAGCAATATCACGTCATCTATGACGATATTGCCAACGGTGTTTTGGAAAACACCATTGGCATTTTGACGATAAGCTCCGGCGTGAAAAAAGGCGAGGGGTTTCAAACGTACTTGCAAAACGATGGAAAGTTTACGCCTCATCTGATGCTGCAAGTCAAACGAGAAACGAGGCCAATCAGCCATTTTGGTTATGCACAATCGGCTGATCCGAGCGTCTCAAATTATCGCTTTCCAGTTATTAAGCGACAGGAACATTTTGTGTGTTTGATTTATGATCCGGTTAAAAACTTGCAGGCGTGGATCAACTTGCAAGAATTAACCGGCAATTTTTATTATACTTTGGTGATGTTCGATAGTTTGGCGGCGAAGCTCAATAGTTATGAATTTGTCGATATATTTCCTTTTACAAAAAATGGCAAACGAAAACTTTATCAACAGCCGCAGCCGGACGCCCGTTTCACGATTATATCAAAAGATGATCTTCGCTATAGACAATTAAAAGTCGTCGCACAAAAAGACGGTTATTTACAGGTCGGCGCGCTCAGCCAAATAAATGAAAAAGAAGCCAAGATAAACCCGATCGGTTGGATACGAATTCGCGATGATGAAAGACGGCTCATGATTTGGATTGTTGCCGTCGATAATTGTTAAATGAAACGCGCGTTTTTTCCAATATGAAAAATCATCCACAATCCTGGCAAATTCTCGCGCTTCATCCCGCCCACGATCTCGAAGAAATTCTGACGGCTTATCTGTTCGAGCTTGGCGCCGTTGGGACGCATCAAAGCGAAGATCGGCTGCTGGTTTATTTTCCCGAGCCGTGCGAGATCGCGCCCATCGAAAATGCCATACAAGCTTTTCTTGCGCAACTGCGCGCTGGTGGAATAAATTTACCGCCGCTCATAATGACACGCGAGCGCCTCGCGGCGCAGGATTGGCATTCGGCTTGGAAACGTTATTTCAAGCCGTTTTTAATTTCTGATCGAATCTTAATTCGCCCGAGCTGGGAAACCGCCGCATTGGCGTCGGGACAAATCGAAATCGTCATCGATCCAAAACAAGCCTTTGGCACCGGGCATCATGCCACGACGCGTTGCATGTTGCGAATGTTGGAGAAATACTTGCGGCCCGGCATGAGCGTGATCGATGTCGGCGCCGGCACCGGCATTCTCGCCATTGCAGCGGCGAAATTGCAACCGGGCGTGCAAATTATCGCGCTGGATAATGACCCCATCGCCGTCGAAGCGGCGCAGGAAAATATTCATTTGAATCGCGTGCAGGATTGCATTAAATTATACGCCGGCCCTCTCGCTGCCTTGCGCCTGCAAGCGGTAGATCTGATTTTAGCGAATTTGCAGCATCACATTTTGGTGGAATTGCTGCCTGATTTTGCGCAATTTTTAAAGCGCGATGGAATGTTGTTGATGTCCGGCATACTCGAGCACGAAGGCGCGTCGATCAAGTCGGCTGCGGAACGCATGGGTTTGGCATGTCTCGAAATCCGGCAAGAAGGAGAATGGCTGACCGTAGCTGCAGAACAGGCTGCCAGCCCGTCACCTCAAACGTAAATTATTCGATCTTGAATAATAAAAATCGAAGATCGAAGATAGCGCCGGAACGAATGAAGAACTCAATTTTATCTTCGATCTTCCGTTTTTCGCGCGTGTTGCCATTGCTTGTCGCGCTCGCCGCGCCGAGTTGGGCGCAAGAAACGCGCGTGGTAATCGATTCGCTGCGCGTGAAAGAAAACTATCTCATCGTGGATTTTCACGCCGACAGTTTGCTGATGCCGAATCTGCTCAATGGGATGCAGCGCGGCCTGACTTCTTCGGCGCAATTTCGCGTGCAACTGTGGCGCAAGCGCAGCCGCTGGTTCGGCAGCACGCTGCTGGCGGAACGATCATACGAAATCAAATCCACCTACGATCCGTGGGAGCAAAAATATGTGATCGTCACCGCCGGCGAGCGGCGATTGACGAGTGCATTAGCTCTGCTGCGTCGATGGTGGGAGCAGCATCGCGGCGTGACACTCGTGGAGATCAAAGAACTCAGCTCGAATCGTCGCTATTTTTTGACCATCGCGCTGCTGGTCGAGCCGGTCTCGAAAGAGAGCCTCGATGAAATTCGCGGCTGGCTCGCCGGCGAAGTCAAATCCGCCAAGCGCGATTCGACCGACACGACAAATGCAAGCAAACGCGACGAGAACGTTCCGGATCGTTTATTGAATTTGCTCATCAACCTGACCGGCTTCGGCAAGCAGGTCATCACGGCGCAGTCGGAAATTTTTGGAATGCGGGCGAGTGGAGAGATTGCTTGGGAAAGATGACTTGAAGGCCTAAAATTCGAAGTCAAATCCTACAGTGAAAATGAGATGAATAATAAAAACGTTTCTATGCGGCGCCTCGCCAGTTTCGATCTCGGCACCAACACATTTCTTTTGTTGATTGCCGACGTCAGTTATGGCCGCGTCGAGCCGGTATTTGAGAAAGAAACCATCGTTCGTCTGGGCAAAGGCGTGGATGCGGCAGGAAATTTGAACGCCGAAGCGATGCAGCGCGGCTGGGCGTGTTTGCAGGAATATATCGAGATCGCCAAGCAACATGACGTCGAAAAAATTTTTGCCGTCGGCACCAGCGCGCTTCGCGATGCGGCCAACCGCAGCGATTTTCTCGACACGGTATTTGAGCGAACCGGCGTCCGCATCGAAATCATTTCCGGCGAAAAAGAGGCGCGACTGACTTTTTCCGGAACGCTTTCCAATAAAACCAATTTGCCGGGGCCGATTGCGGTTTTGGATATCGGCGGCGGCAGCACGGAAGTGGTGATCGGCGAGCCGCATTTATTGCGAGAAACTTCTCTGCAAGCGCGCAGCGCCGACATTGGCTCCGTGCGTCTCACCGAGCGTTTTGTGCACAGCGATCCCGCGCAAGCCGAAGAGGTGATGCGCCTTCGCCAGCAGGCTGAAACCGTGATGCGCGCCACGTGGTTGCCGGACAATCTGGCAAAAGTGAAAACGCTCATCGGCACAGCCGGCACGATTACGACGCTCGCGGCGATGGCGCAAGCGATGCAAGAGTACGATCCGCGCCGTATCGACGGCTTCGTCTTGACTCGGCAAAAGTTGGGTGAAATCATCATTGATCTGCGGCGGCGAACGATTGCCGAACGCAGTGAATTGCCCGGCTTATCCGCCGCGCGCGCTGATGTCATTCTCGCCGGCGCGTTGATTCTCGAAACTTTTCTCGATATCTACAAATTCCCAGAGTTGATGGTGAGTGATCGCGGCTTGCGGTACGGTGTTTTGGAGGAAAAGGTTGCTGAGCAGCAAGAAATGGTTTATCAAAGAGGCTTTGCAGCAATAAAAATATCTCGGCAAAACTCAGTGAATTGACGGAAAAACTTCTTTCACCGAAAATCACCGAAGTCGCCGAGAATCGCTGAAAGAAATCAAATAAAAAATTTTCATGTCACTCCCCGATAACCTCATCGAAAAAAATCACCCGGCGGAAACATTAGCACAGCTCTTTTGGCGCGCGCATGCGCAGGCTCGAAAGACGGTGCGCGCCGCTCTCGAGGCGGCCAATAACGATGCGATGACGAAGGTGGCAGGCGTGACCGCGGCCGATACGATTTATGGCATCGATACGATCGCCGAATCGGCGCTATTTAGCTTTCTCGAGGCGCGTCAATACGAAGCGCCGGCGTTCATCCTTGTTGGCGAATTTGAAACCGGCGAAGCGATTCGCTTTGGCAAAGGCCAACCGCAATTTCGCGCTTTGCTCGATCCCATTGACGGCACACGTTTGCTGATGCACAAAAAATCGAGCGGATGGATATTGACCGGTATCGCGCCCGAGCGCGGCGACGACACGCGCCTATCGGATATTTTTTTCGCTTTGCAAACCGAATTGCCGCCGCCAAAACAATTTTTCAGCGACACACTTTGGGCGAGTCAATTCACCGAGGCTCGTGGGTTGCGGGAGAATTTGCCAACCGGGGCACAAACGCCGCTTACTTTTTATGCCGATCCGGCAACCGATTTGATGCACGGTTTCATTTCATTTGTCAATCTTTTTCCGCGCGGCAAGCAATTGCTTGCAACTTTGGAGGAAGAATTTCTTTATTCGCCGGCAATCGTTGCTGATACGCCGCGAGAGGAATTAAGAAAACACGCCGAGATTCCCATTTTTGCAGATCAGCATCTTTCAACCGGCGGACAGCTTTATGCGTTGATGACCGGCCAACTGCGAATGGTTGCCGACTTCCGGCCTTTATTAAACCGGCGTTGGCGGCGACAAGATGAAACCACCGTGCTGTGCGCCCATCCCTACGACTTGGCAGCGTGGTTGATTGCGCAGCGAGCCGGAGTTGCTCTGTATGCCGCAGACGGCGCGATATTGGATGGCCCTACTGACCCCACCGCAGAGATCGGCTGGATCGGATTTGCCAATCATCAGTTAGCCGCGCGCTACTTGCCCACCCTTTTGCAAATTCTCAAACGACATCATTTGCTCGCATAACTGGATTGTATTTCACCAGTTGACTAATTTTCCGCCAATCGTCAATTTCATAGTTGTAAGTAAATCTGTTCACAAGATGTGGATAACTTTTAGAAAAATGTCATTCCTTACAAATTAAGGACTTGTCATTTTTGCCTAAATAAGCTTTGCACTTGTTTGTGCCTTCTTTAGGAACTACAAGATTTTGTTATAGGCATTTACGCCATACTTTTTAAAACATAAAAATCAATATATTACATAGACTTCGTCCTTCACGCCTACAGATTGTATGATGTTACGATTGAGCCACAACCTACAGCATCTCACTGGCATTTACTGCATCAATTGGTCGCCAAAACTAAGCGTTCGCCAAAATAAGTTTTGATGAATCGTTAACAAGATGTGGATAACTTTTTAGGAGGATGGTCCCGTTTCTCGCATCAAAATCCCTTCACTGTTTCAAACGAAAACAGCATGTAATTTTGAGTCCATTCAGTGCGAACATATTGCGAATAAATTCATCCAATGTAGTGCACCCCATTTTTTGGACACAAAATTGACGGTTCTTAATGAACTTTGACCTCGGTTCTTTGATTTTGGTTCCAGTGATTTTCAAATTCAGCCGGCGTTAAATAACCTAACGACGAGTGAACGCGTTTGGTGTTGTAAACATCGTCGATGAAATGCCCGATTTGTTGATAGGCGTCGCTGTAATCCTGGTAGTCGGATAAATCGACTTCTTCTTCCTTCAGGGTGCGCATGACGCGCTCGGCAAAACCATTTTGTTCGGGCGCACCCACTTCGGCCATGCTGATTTGGACACCGGCATCCGAAAGTGCTTGCGTGTAAGCCGGTGCGCTGTACTGAATCCCTTGATCGGAGTGATGAATCTCCGGCTTGTTCTTTGTCAGCGCTTTTTGCCAAGCGGTGAGCGTGAGCGACAAATCAAGGCCGCGGCCCAAATGCCAGCCGCGAATGGCGCGGGTGAAAACATCCAGGATCACCGCCAAATAAACGAACTCGCTCCGTAAGCGGATGTAGGTGATGTCAGACACCCAAACTTGATCTGGATGCACCACCGTGAGGTTCCCGACCAAATTCGGGTAGCGCGGATAATCATGCTGACTGTTCGTCGTTTGTCGTTTCTGGGCTTTGTACCGGCGTAAAAGGCGCATGTGGCGCATGATCCGAAGCACGCGCTTTCTGTTAATGCGCCTGCCGGCGCGCTGAAGCATCGCGGTGATACGGCGATAGCCATAAGTCGGCCAAGCCGCTGCCAGCTCGTCAATGGCCTTTCGCACTTCTTGCTCATCCGGCGCGAGCGGTTGATAGTAAAAGCCATTGCGCGGAAACGCCAGCGTCCGGCAAACCACCTCAGCGGGATACTCTTGTGCCAGCTTCATGACAACCTCCCGCTTCTGCTCAGAGGTGTTTGCAAGATGCTCGAGGCTTTTTTTAGAATTTCGACTTCTAAAGTTTTTTGCCCGAGCACCCGCTCGAGCTCTTCGACGCGCGTTTGCGCGTCGCTGCGTCGCTCCGCGCCGTCAAAAAGGTGAACCGCATTTTCTAAAAAATAACTTTTCCACTGGTTCAACAACTGCGGTTTGATGCTGTGTTCTCGACAAACCTCTGCCGCTGGCTTGGCGCCGCTGATCACCTCTAAAATAATTTTAGCTTTGAACTCTGGTGAAAAATGACGTCTTGATTTTGACATACGTGCACTCCTTTCGGCTTGGACAAGATAACAGATGAATTGTTCATTAGCAAGAGTGTCCAAGTTTAGGGGTGCACTTCAATGTGGCTGTCATTTATTGGTCCTTAGCACATGTGTATGAGTATCTTCATGACTATGAGCGATCCCTGAAATTTCTCGAAGAAGCTCGTAAGATTAATCCAACTGATCAATCTATTTTGTTTGATTTGGCAGGAGCTTATGGACACTCGGGCATTTGGAACAATTCGAAAGGATAGGTTGATAAGGCATTTGAGCTTTACCAAAAGCTTTTACCCAATGAACCACATAAGCAGATCATTTACTCAGGGGTTATGCAGCTTGGCAAGTCTGAACTGGCTTTTGACGTCGGCGACTTCATTTTGCAATCAACCGAAAATGCCGCCGCCATCGACCTTATCGCGTATAATGACACCCTCATCGTTGGGCGCACGGGAGCGTGGAACGATTTGTTTTGGACAAATCCGATAGCAATGCCAACGAATGGCAATTTGGTTTTTCAAAATAATTATTCAGTGGTCAATCCGCAATTGCTTGGCACGATAATGCCGCCAAGTGCGTCGATAAGCTTCTCTTTGGAAGCCGTTGATGCGACGACAAATATACCGTTGGCTACTTTGTACAAACAAACGGTGCGCGACGTGGATACACTGCGATTTTCGGGTAAACGCCAAGTTCCGATACCGTCTGTGCTCACCGGCCAGCTCGTTTATCTACGTGTAGCCGTGAGCACGCAAGGGCCGATCGCCGCCAAACCCTCTATAGTCGAAATTTATCAAGAGGTCGCTGATTCTACGAGCCTGCCGCGGCAGCATTTTGCCGGCAATAGCGATTTGCCAAAGGCTATTATGCTTTATCCGAATTATCCCAATCCCTTCAACCCCTCAACGCAAATTCGTTTCCATCTCTCAATCGCTGGCGCCGTTTCCCTGCGTATTTATAAAATGTCGAGGGCCGCCAGGTGCGGAAATGGAACAACAAACAATTTGAAGCGGGAGAACATACAATCATTTGGGATGGAAACGATCGGCAGGGTTTGCCGGCGGCGAGCGGCATTTATTTTTCCGAGCTCATAGTTGGCGCGGAACGGCGGGTGAAAAAAATGGCTTTAGTCCGATAATTGAACGATAAAATAAAATTTTGCGGCAGTTGCGGCAGAACGTTTTATGAACGCCGAAATCCTTTCCCGTCGCGAACCTGCTGTAAAATTTCGAGCATCGTTTTAATCAGCTTTTTGGCCTGCTCGTGTCTCCCCCGCTCTTCGATGCACCAGTGATACTCGGTGTGGGTCCTTTCGAATTTGAGATAAACCCGCGAGGCCAGCTTTCTTTCAATCGGCTCGAAGCCTTGCCAGTATGCTTCTTCGGCAAACTGAATCGCGCGCGCGGAATCGGCGCTCAGATAAGCCGCCAAACTTTGCTTCAACATTTTTTCCGCGATGGCGATATGCTCATCCAGCGTCAACTGCGGCGGATTTTGTCTGCAATAATCGACCACGCGATTGTTATCGGATGAAGTTTGAGACCGCGATTGACGCGAAAGCAACGCGATGAGTTCGGCATTGCTTCGGGTCGCCAATTGTTGCAGCGTAAAATTCTGCTGGATAGTGGGCGTGAGCGGAGAAAAATCCCGTCGCAGCGTCATCAAATAAAATGCGACGCTCCAGCGCTGCTCATCCGTGAAGCCTTCGGCAAAAGTGGGCATGGCCGTGCCCTCCACGCCGAAGGTGACCGCTTGATAAAACTGATGCGGCGCGCAGGCATTTATGCGAACGGGGTCGGTGAAATCGCGCGGTTTGGGATTCAAGGTATCGGCCGCCGGCCCGTCGCCGGCGCCAAGCGCGCCATGGCACGAAACGCAATTCTCCTCATACAATTCCCGTCCGGCGGCGAGATCGGGCGCCACGCGCGGGAAAACGAGCAGATTTTTTTCCTTGATCAAATTCACCATCAACTCGTGACAAACACTGCGAACCTGCGCCAGCGCCGCTTTGTCTGCGATCAGACGCTCGAGCTTGTGCATCTTGTTCAGCGTTTGGCCTTTCGCCTGCCGGTCGGATTGATAAGTTGCCGTCAACGTGCGCGAGAATCGCTGCATCTCGCCATACTCGAGTGAATCGACGATTTGCCCGCCCTGCACGGCGCGATCATAATCGCCGGCAAGATATTGCAGGAGAAAAACCAGGCGTTGGCCGCTCTCGGCGGCATCGGAAGTTTGTTGCGCCGGCTCATCAAAATTTTGATCGGGTGAAAAAAGGCGCTGTTGAAAAGTTGCGCCGGTCGGTAAAACGAGTAAAAGAAAAAAAAGAATTAGGCGTTGCATCGTTACGTCCTGTAAGCTCGAAGCGTCAAACTTATGAAAAAAATTTATTAGAAATTTTACCCGACAAATGGCGCGCTTGCGTAAAAGTAATCCGCGTCAAAATTTGCCGCAAAGTTTTCATTGACAATCTTTCAAAATTTTCATAAACTAATAAACCTTTTTGGAACAGGAAAGCGGATGGAGGAAAATCAAGGCGTGTCAGAATCTGCAGCGAGGAGTTTTGCGCGCGCCATGGCCGCGTCCGAAGCGATTAAGACACCTTTGCGCATGAGTTGCGGCGAGATTTTGCGAGCGGCCCGCTACGCCATCAGCTTGCGCCTGCTCTCCATTCACGTCATCGCCTTCGTGCCGGCATATTCGATTTATCTGCTGTGCGTTTATTTGAGCCTGTTGTCGACCGGCCAATCGCTGGCGACGGCGTGGACGGAATGGGGTTTGTTGCCGTCTTGGGTTGCGATTAGCGGCCCGCCTTCAGCGGCAGCAGTTATTTTATTCGGACTTGGCATTATCGGCTTGGGCGCGGCTTTTCTTTTGGCCAATACGGCGGGCAGCCGTTTGTTGTGGATGAAACGGCGCGGCAACATTGCCTTCTCAATTCGCGAAGCGTATGATTTCGCTTTTGGAAAATTTGGCGCCGTCATCATCGCGCCGGGCGCGGTTGTCATCTTGATCGCGCTGCTCGCCAGCGGCGGCGTGCTTGTCGGACTGGTCGGAAAAATTCCCTATATCGGGCAGCTCGTCGTCACCGGCTTTGCTTGGCTGTGGTTGCTGGCCTCCTTCGTCTTGTTGCTCGCGTTCATCATCGCAGCGTTGTCATTTTTGTTGGCGCCGGCGATTATGGCCACGACCGAAGAAGGCGCGCTGGAAGCGCTCTTTCAAATTGCCGGCATCGTGTGGAGCCAGCCGTGGCGATTGCTGCTTTATCTTGTCGGGGTGACGTTGACCGCGATTCTTGGCCTGATCGTCGTGGCGTTTGGTATGAAACATGCTTTTCTTTTGATGGATGCATCGTTCGCGATGATGGTGGGAAATGATTATCAAAATCTTTCGACGCAGGCGCAACATCTTTTGCAAAATTGGAGCGCTCCGCTTGGCCGGCTGCTTTCTAAGGCCCCCGAGGTGACTTCACATTTCTTTTTTTCTCGCCCGCTCATGCCGCTCGCGCTTTCACCCTGGCTCGAAGTTTTGGCTCGCATCTTTGCGCTGTCGTTGCTGTTGGCCGCGGTTTGGGCGCTGTCCTATCCGCTGGCGATTGTCAACAGTGGTCTGACGCAGACGTATCTGGTTTTGCGGCGGATCAAAGACGGGAAAAATTTTTTGGAAAGGCCTGACGCTGATGAATCAACTGCGCCGTGATCCGATTACGGGAATCTGGACGATCATGCTGCAAGACGGCAGGGACATGGCCAATGTCAAACCCGACGGCCATCGCCGTCTGCGTCGCTCGCGTCCGGACGAAACCTGCGAATTTTGCGGCGGCCACGAAAGCGAAACGCCGCCGGAAATTTTTGCCATTCGGCCGGGCAATGCGGCGCGCAACGAGCCGGGCTGGCGCGTGCGGGCCGTGCCGGAGCGTTTTCCGGTTTTGCAAATTCACGGCGAAACCAACAATCGCGGCCTCGGCATTTATGACATGCTGGACGGCATCGGCGCGCATGAGCTGGTGATCGAAACGCCCGAGCACGGAAAAATAATGACCGACCTGGCAGAGAGCGAGATTGCCGACGTATTCACCGCGTATCGCGAGCGCGTGCTCGATCTCAAGCGCGACGATCGCTTTCGTTACATTCTCGTTTACAAAAACGTCGGCGAGGGCCGCCGCGGCCCCAGCCTGCGCCATTCGCTGAGCCATATCATCGCCACGCCGATCACGCCGTTGCGCGCCCGCGAAGAATTGTCGAATGCGCAGGAGTATTTTCTGCTCAAAGAGCGTTGCATTTTTTGTGACATGATCCGGCAGGAAATGGAAGCGACGCAGCGTTTGATCGCCGAAAACGAAAGTTTTATCGCGCTCTGTCCGTTTGCCTCGCGCGCGCCGTTTGAAATTTGGCTTTTGCCCAAGCGTCACGAAACGTTTTTCGAGTGGAATAATGAATTGCCCGGCCTCGCCAAGCTGTTGAAATTGGTCCTCATGAAGGTTCGTTTGGCCCTCGGCGATCCCAATCATGTGATGATCATTCATTCCGGGCCGAATTTGCTGGCGGGTCGCCAACGCGGTTATTGGAAAACCGTCGAGCGCGATTTTCATTGGCATCTCGAAATCACCCCGCGGTTGCGGGGCGCGACGGATTTATACATCGCCACCGGCTTTCAAGTGAATTGGGTGCCGCCAGAGCGCGCCGCCGAAGTGTTGCGGCAATGCACGGCTTAACGGCTGTAAAAAATCTCATCAACAAATTATTCTTTCACTTCAATGATGGCCAAACACCTCGTCGTAATTTTTCTCATCGTCTCTTGCTGCTGTTGCCAAAGCCGGCAAACTCTCCAAAAGCCGCAAACCGACGGCAGCGTCTTGATTTTTCCCAATGAAAAGCATTTTTCGCAGGTTCGCCAGCTTACCCGCGAGGGAGAAAATTCCGCCGAAGCTTATTTCAGCTTTGAGAAACAACCGCAACGACTGATTTTCCAATCGAATCGGCCGCCGTTTCAATGCGACCAGATTTTTATTCTCGATTTGCTCAACAATACGCCGCCGAAATTGGTGAGCACCGGCAAAGGCCGCACGACGTGCGGGTATTTTTTAAAGGATAATCGGCATATCATTTTCTCGTCAACCCATCTCGGCGGTGAAGCCTGCCCGCCGCCGCCGAATTTTAGCCGGGGATATGTTTGGGCGATTTATCCGGATTATGATATTTTCATGGCGCGTGATGACGGCTCGGATTTGCGGCAGCTTACGAAGACGCCCGGTTACGATGCTGAAGCGACTGTTTCGCCGGACGGCAAAAAAATTGTGTTCACGTCCATACGCGATGGCGATCTCGATATTTACACGATGAACGTCGACGGCGCCGGCGTGCGCCGTCTCACCAGCACGCCGGGCTACGATGGCGGCCCGTTCTTCTCGCCCGACAGCAAGCAAATTATTTATCGCGCGCATCGTCCGCAGACGCCCGAGGAGCTGAAAGATTATCAGGATTTATTGAAAGAGAATTTGATTAGCCCGAGTCAGTTGGAAATTTTCATTATGAATGCCGACGGCTCGAATCAGCGGCAAGTGACAAAAAATAGCGCGGCCAACTTTGCGCCATTCCTGCATCCCAGCGGCAAAAAAATCATCTTCTGCTCCAATCTCGCCGATCCCAAACGCCGCAACTTCGATCTCTTTCTGATCAATATTGACGGCTCGAATCAGGAGCAAGTTACTCATTGTGATGATTTCGACGGCTTCCCGATGTTCTCGCGCGATGGCAAGAAACTCGTCTTCTGCTCGAATCGCAACGCCGCGTCGCCGCGACAGACGAACGTGTTTATTGCGGATTGGGCGGATTAAATGCCTTAAGTAAATGGCGGGGCGCTATTCATGTCATTCAGGAAGAAATTTTTTACAATAGAAAATCCTCGCTTGGAATGAAAAAAAGATTCTTTCCGGATGACATTGGGTTTATTTCACATGGAATCCTTTTACTCGACAATCTGCACCGGCATCCATCTCCGCACTGAGTTAATCAAAAATATCGCCTCAGCCTGCCGCAAATCTTCGCGATGCAGTACGCGTTCAAAAAGTTTTTCCTGCTCCAAAAGTTCGGCGCGAAACGTTCCTGCCAATAAACCGCACGCCACCGGCGGCGTATAATTTTTGTCCCCAATTCTTACCGCTAAATTGGCCATCGTCGATTCCGTCAGTTCACCTTTTTCATTCATCAACAACACATCGTCACAATCGGGTCGTGTAGCTTTGCGATTTTCATAAACTTCGCGATGCGTGGTTTTGTGAAATAAGAAAACGTCCCAGCGATTGACCGGCTCACGCGCGACGGCGGCTTTCAAAACTTGTTTATCAGAAAAATCCGCCAATGGCTCGGACGCAATTTGAATTTTGCCCTGATGGGCGAGCCGCAAACGAACTTTGAGTTTACCGATTGGCAAAGAGACAACGAGATGTTGAAGCGCGGCGCGAATCTCATTTTCATCAAACCGAAAGCCGAAATAATCGGCAGAATCCGCGAGGCGCGACAAATGACGGTCGAGAAGAAAATAGCCGCTGCCGCTATCAAACAAAAGCGTTTCCAATAACTCAAACTCACAGCAGTTTTGCGACAAAAATTTGGCTTTTAACAAGCATTCTTGATACTCGGCCTCGGCAGACGAGTCATATGTAATGCCGCTGCCGACGCCAAGCTCGGCGACGCCGGCGCGCGTGTCGATCAGCAGCGTGCGAATCGCGACATTGAACACGGCGTCAGGACCGGACGAAACGAATCCGATGGCGCCGGTATAAATTTGTCGCGGCGAGCCTTCGAGTTCCGAAATAATTTCCGCCGTCCGAATTTTTGGCGCGCCGGTGACCGAACCGCTGGGAAACAATGCCTGCATGATTTCCACGAACCCGGCTTGCGGCAGCGGACGCGACGTGATGGTCGAAGTCATTTGCAGCACGGTTTCATAACGCTCGACTTCAAAAAGTTTTGGCGCTTGCACGGAGCCAAATTCGGAGATACGTCCCATGTCGTTGCGCAGCAAATCGACGATCATCAAATTCTCGGCGCGCTCTTTTGGAGAAGTTTTGAGTTGCTCAGTGTAAATTCGCTCTTCGCTCGTGGTGCGCCCGCGCGGGCGCGTGCCTTTCATCGGTTTGGTAATGAGTTTCCCATTTTGCCAATGAAAAAATAATTCGGGCGATGCCGAAAGCACGCGATATCGCCCCAAATTCAAATAAGCGCAATAACCGGCGCGCTGGCTGCGGCACAATTGATGATACAACGCCAAATCGTCGCCGTGAAAATTGGCGCGCAGACGAAAGGTGAAATTAACTTGATAGGTGTCGCCGGCGGCGATATATTCCCGAATCCGTTCGCCGGCGCGACAATAATTTGATTCATTGAGACTCGGTTGCCAATTGGATAATTCGAATTTGCCGTCGCGAAAAAATTCTCCCGCGGTGATTTCGCGGCGTTCTTTAAAAACCCCAAACCACAGCAGAGGAAATTCAGTCGCGCCGTTTACGCGCAAATTCGGCTCGAAGGCCGGCGCGGCTTCATACGAGAGAAATCCGGCGGCATGAAAACCGCTTTGCACCGCCGCTTCAATGCGACGCAAAGCCGGGAGAATCTCTGCGCGCGTCGTCGCCGAAATTTCTTCGACGCAATCCACAAAATGAAATGAGCGGCTCGTTGGGTTGCGTTCATAACTTTCGAATAAAACAAAAGGCGTGGTCATGTTCACAATATAAAATTTCTTCGGGCATTTGCCACGCCTTTTTGAATTTGAGAACATTCGACGGAATGACATAAAACCGCCGCTCGCTGCGCAAACCCCGCCAGCAGGCCGGCGCTTTGCGTTTGTTATTCCCCCCCAATCGCGTAAAGCGCTTTGTAACTCCGCAGATAAATCGTCCCGCCTGAAATAGCCGGCGAAGCCGAGAGACGTTCTTCCACAGTATTCTGGGCGATGATTTCAAATTGCTTTCCCGCTTTCACCACCGTCACCATTCCATCGGCGGCGGTCAGATAAATTTTCCCATCGGCATAAACCGGCGAGCCGCGATGGCGCTGGTTGTGCGTTCGTTCCAAATAAAATTCTTTTCCGGTTTTGGCTTCGAGACAGATCAACACGCCATTTTCACGACACAGATAAACCAGGCCGTCGTGAATGAGCGGTGAGGGAACGTCCGGGGTATTTTGCGCGAGCTTCCAATGATAATTCGTTGTTGAGTTGGTGATGTCACCTTTTGCGTCTTTGGGATTTATGCCGAGCACCGGGCCATTTTTCGCGGAGGGAACGACGATGAGTCCGGGCATCGCGACCGGCGAAGCGACGAGTCGAAAATATAGGTTATAGTTCTCCGGATTATTCAAGCCGCCGCAGCGCCAAATTTCGCGGCCGTCTTTGAGATCGTGCGCCGTGATATAATCGGCGCCGTGGGTGAGCAAAAACTCCTGATTGTCGAAGCGATAAATGAACGGCGAGGCGTAGGAATGCAAGCTCTCTTCATGCGCATTGGTCATGCGGAGGCGTTTCCAGATTTCTTTTCCGGTATTTTTGTCGAGCGCGAGAACGAGTTGTTCGTTGGAATGAAGAAGCTGAAGATAAAGCCGATCGCCATCAAGCAGCGGCGACGACGACATGCCGTGATACATGCTGAACGGTTTGTAGCGTTCTTGCAGATTGATACTCCAAGCTTCCTTGCCGTTGAAATCGTAGCAGGCTAAGATGCCGGTGCCGAATTTCACCCAAACGTGTTTCCCATCGGTCGAGGCTGCCGTGCAAATTGAATCGCGTTGAAGTTTCACGATTGAGCGCCAGCGCCAGCTTCGGACTCGTGCGCTGTCCGGCATCGGAATAATCGTCGTAGCGCAGCGAAGGAATGATTTTGATTTGCCAAATATTTTTCCGGCGCGCGGCGAATGGTTGCCACTCGGCCTGCGCAAACGCGCTGCGCTGCGTGCGTTCCGGCTTGCCGAGATCGGTGCTGGTAAGGTGATAGTGCCCGGCTTCGCCGCCGGCGAGCACGTCGAGAGTGTTATGCAGCCGCGCCCGATTTTGCAGTACGCCCAGATCGGAGGCGACTTCGTGATGGCTGTCAATCGGAAAAAATGGATCGGGATCGGTGTAACGCTGGTCGCGGCGCTGCGAAGCATTGTTTTGGCGTTTAATTTTTACGGCGTCGTCAATCGAGAAATTGCCGTCGCTGACGAGGCGAGCAACCACGACCGAGCCGCGCCAGCTTTGTAAACCGTAACCGAATTGCGCGCGACTGTTGAACGTGCCGAAACTGCCGCCGCTGGTTTGCACCGCGCTGGAAAATCCGCTTGGCAGTTGGAAACTGCGCAGATGAATGACGCCGCCGATCGCATCGCTGCCGTACTGCGCCGAGGCGTTGCCGCGCACGATTTCGATTTTATCAATCCCAACCAGCGAAAGCAGGCTGGCATCAACGCCGCCGCTTTGCGGATTGTTCAAACGCACGCCGGCGGCGAGCGCTAAAATTTGTCCATCGCCCGCGCCGCGCAAGCTGATTGTCTTGAGGCCGCTGACGCTGCCATACTCTCGCACAAAAACCGATTGCGATTGCGCCAGCGCTTCACCGACATTCTGCCGCGCGACAATTTGCGGCGAACTGATTTCGACCAACTCCGTCGCGGATGGCACTTCGGCGCGCACGGTGTTTTGTCGCGTTGCCGTCACCACCGTCTCCGAAAACAGCAGCGTCGTGGCGTCGAGTTTGATTTTTAAATCATCGCCAATTTCTGTGAGCGATAGTTACCGGACGATAACCCATGAAACTCACGCGCAACGAATCTGATTCGTTTGCCGTGGCAGTGAATCGAAAACGACCGCTGGCATCGCTGATCGTTCCGGCGCCGCTGTGCACGATGAACACATTGACGCTGGGCAGCGGCTTGCCGGCTTGCGCCTCCACCACCTGGCCGCGAATGAGTTTGCCGTTTTGCGCCGCAACCAAAGCGGAAAAAATCAAAATGCCCGCGACGCCGGTGAAAAATCGGTTCAACATTTCCCCTCCTTTTTTGAGAGATGAAAATAGAAACACTGAGGAAAGGCGGATGGTCTCGATGAAGGGGGGAAATAAAAAGCCCCACTTCGAGGAAACGGGGCTATCGTTAGAATAGACCAAATAACCATTCATTCACCTTGCCCTCGAAGGCTCCAGTCCCGACTTTAGATCGGAAGATGGATTTAACGCACAGGCAGGTCTGCTGACTTGCAGCGAATCAAACCGCCAAGCCTTCCCCTCCAACGAGAGTGGCTTGGCAACGTCGAAAGAATCAATCAGTGCTGCTTACAGTTGCGGGGCAGTTGCCGCTTTGCACGGCATTCCCTATTCTTCCCGCCTGCCGAATTTTATAGCCGGCGGGACACCTGTGTTGCCAAAAATATGGAAAAGAATAACGAAAACGCAACAGGATTTTCTCCTCAATCGCCAACCTTGACTTTTGAAGCAGGAATTTGTAAACTATACTTTTCAAAATTTGCGACTATTATTCGCGACTATTAAATGAAGCCTCGGAGAACCGCAACTATGATGAATTGCGACGCTCGACTCGATCGGCATTTTTATTTAAACAAATGGCTCGGACTGGCCATTATCTTTTTGGTCCTTTGGCTTTTGCCTGATTTGGAACTGCCGGTTTCTTGGGCAAAGGTGAATTTTCCCCATGACACCCCATCGTTAAAAAATACAAAACCGGCGGTCAACCCGTTCGAACAAGATCGCCGAAAGGAAAAAAGGAAGAAAAAGAAAGACGACGATGATGATATCGACGGCACGCGGGTTAAAGGCGCTCGTCCAACGCCGCCATTTGCAATTCCGCCGGTTGTTTCGGGAAAGCGTTACGCCTATTTCATCGCCATCGGCGATTGGGGCGCCGGCAGTCCGTACCAACGCCATGTCGCCAAATTGATGAATGAAAAAGCCGGCCGTGATTCATTGCATTTCGTTTTGCTGTTGGGAGATAATTTTTACAGCAGCGGCGTCACTTCGGTCAATGATCCGCAGTGGCAGAAAAAATTTGAAACGGTTTACAACCTGCCGTCGCTCAATGTGCCGTTCTTTGCGTCGTTGGGAAATCATGATTATAAAAAGAATGCCAATCCGGACGCCCAGGTGCAGTATTCCAGGCGCAACACGAAGTGGCGCATGCCGGCGCGTTATTACACCTTCACGCGCGAGCTGGAAGCGCCGGCGACGATTCAATTTTTTGCGCTCGACACCGAAGCGCTCAACAGGTATGACATTCTCGGCGGCGATCAACTCGATTGGTTGGAAAAAGAATTGGCCAAATCGCAAGCGACGTGGAAAGTGGTTTTCGGCCATCATCCGGTTTTTTCCAATGGCGAGCATGGCGACACGCCGGCGATGCATAGGTTCATTCGCCCGCTGCTCGAAAAATATCGCGTCGATTTTTATTTGTGCGGCCATGATCACGACCGCCAGATTTTGCAGCCCGTCAGCAGCGTCAACTATATCGTCTCCGGCACCGCCGCCAAATCTCGCGACACGGTTTGGGCAGGCAACACGATTTTTGCCGCCAGCGATCTCGGTTTCACGTGGTATCGCGTTTCAACCGACGAGTTTCATGTTCAGTGCATCAACAAAAACGGCGACATCGAATTTGCAAACACAGTTAAAAAAACGGATCACCGATCGGGCGGCAAAGCCGCGGATAAAGAATAAAAAATTTTGAATGCGCGTGACGCGGATTTGAGGGATTCTTGTGGATTTTTTATTTAAAATTTTTTGTCTGTGAAAATCCGCGTTTCCCCTGTCATCGGTGTGCCAATATTTTTTTAAAATCTTATGCGCTTCATTCATTTTGCCGATACGCACCTCGGCTATTCGGATTATTCCAAAGTCGATCCCGCCACCGGCGTGAATCGGCGCGAGCAGGATTTTTACGACGCCTGGTGGCGCGTGATCAACGCGATTGTCGCGGAGAAGCCGGATTTCGTCGTGCACGCCGGCGATTTGTTTCAATCGCCGCGCCCGAACAATCGGGCTATCGCCGTGGCGCTCGAAGGCTTGTCGCGCCTGGCCGAGGCGAATATTCCGTTGGTGGTCGTTGCCGGCAATCATTCGATGCCGCGCATTCGCGCGTTGGGAAATATTTTTGAAGTCATCGCCGTGTTGCCCAACGTTCATGCTTGTTATCAGGGGCGTTATGAAAAATTCATCCTCCGCCATCCGCCTTCTGCAAAATCTTGCGCGATTCATTGCCTGCCGCATTGCTCGCTGACGACGGAGCTTGAAAAAGCTTACGGTGAATTAAATATTGATTCTGCGGCGGCGAATTGGAATATTTTGGTCGCGCACGGCGGCTGGCGCGCTACGAATAGCGCTGGCCTCGATACGCGTATGGGCGAATTTAACGAACAATTTCTCGAAGATCCGGAAACGCGCCTCGGCATCAAATTCGATTATATCGCGCTCGGCCATTATCATCGACATCTGGCGATGAACGAGCATACCTTTTATTCCGGCTCCACCGAGCGCACGAGTTTCAACGAAGCGGGTTATGCTTCCGGCTACATTCGCGGCGATTTGGAACGACGCGCGTGGGAATACGTCGCCATTCCGTCGCGGCCGATGCTGCGATTGAAGCCGCTCGATTGCATCGGCAAGACGCCAAAAGAAATTATGCGCGAGCTCGAGCAACGCGCGAGCGCCGAAATTCGGGAGGCGGTGGTTTCGATAGAATTGCAAAATCTTTCGCGCGATGCTTATTTGCAGCTTGATTTGTCCGTTATTGACAACCTGTTTTCGGCGGCTTTTCATTTTGAGCGGCAATTGAATGTGATCTCAATCATTTCTCCCGAGAGCCGCGATGAATCCCATGTCGCGCCGAAGCTCGGCCATATCGGTTCGCTGCGCGATGAATTTTCGCGCTATCTTGTCGCCAATAGCGACGGCGCTTTGCCGCGCGAGGAGTTGGAAAAATTGGGTCTGCAGTATTTGGCCGAGGCCGAACGCGAGGAAATCGGAGAGTAAAGCATCGCCATGATTCTTCATTTGCTTCGTCTTCATAACTTCCGTCGCTTTCGTCACGCCGAAATCGAATTTCCCGAAAATGTCATTGGCTTGCTGGGCTGCAACGGCGCCGGCAAATCGACTTTGTTGGAAGCCATGGCGTGGGCGCTTTACGGCAGCCGCGCGGCGCGCACGGATAAAATGCAAATTCGCTCACAATTTGCTGACGAACGCGATCATTGCGCCGTGGAATTAACTTTTAAACTCGGGGGCGAAACCTACCGCGTCCGCCGCAGCCTTGGAAAAAATGCGGCCGTGGAGGCGGCGCTTTATCGCGGCGACAGTTTCGAGGCGGCGGCAGTTCGCGATAGCGGCGTCAATCAGGAAATCGAAAAACTGCTCGGCCTCGATCATCGCGCGTTTGAAGTGTCGATTTTTGCCAAGCAAAAAGAATTGGCGGCGTTGAGCGATTTGCAGGATGAGCCGCGGCGCAAAATCGTGAGCCGGTTAATTAATTTGGAAGCGGTGGATCGCGCCCGCCAGAAAGTTTCGAGCGACGCGAATGAGAGACGCAAATTTTTTGAAGGCGCGCAAACCACGCAAGCCGACATTCCGGCGCTGGAACAGCAGTTGGCGCAGCAACGGTTGCGGCTGCAATCCGTGCGGGAAATTTTGCAGCAACACGAAGAGCGCAGCCGGCGATCGGCGGCGCAGCTTGAAACGGCGCGCAAAAAGCTGGATGAAGAAATCGCGCGTCGCGATCGCTCTAATCGCCTGCAGGCCGACGTCGCAACGCTTCACAGCCATCAACAGGGATTGGCGCGGCAGCAGCAGCAGAACGAACAGGAAAAGAACGCGATCGTTGCCGAACAACCCAAGTTCGAGGCGTTGCGGCCGGCGCGCGATGAACAAAAAAAATTGCGCCGCGAACGCGAGGCCCTGCTCGCGCAGCAGCGACGACAGATACAGTTTTTAGAAAAGCAAAAGTTCGCGCAAAATCTTGCCGAGCAAATTAAAAATCGGCAAACTGAAGTGAGCCAAGATGAACGGCAAGCTGATGATCTGAAGAAAATCGTTAGTCAAGAAAAAGAGAATGAAGCGCGTTTTCAGCAGGCGCAGAAGGATCTGCTGAAATGTCGCGAGGAAGAGAAGAGACTCGACAACGAACTCACGCGCATTGCGACGCTCGGCAAAGATTTGAAACTCAAATTGGGGCAGGTGCAGGAACTCGGCGCGCAAAGTCCCTGCCCGATTTGCACGCGGCCATTGGCCGAACATTATCCGAATGTGGTCAAACATTTTGAAGAGGCGTTGAGCAAATTGCGCGGCGAATATGCGAAGCTGAATGACGAAAAGAAACAGGCAGAAGAGAACCGGCGCCGCGCCGAAGACGGTGAAATGGCGGCGCGCCATGAAAAAGAAAATCTCAACGCGCAACGGCAGCGTTTAAACCAATTGCAGGAAAGCTTGCTGCGCCGGCAAAAAGAGATTATTGCGCTCCAACGGCGTCTGCAAGAAGTTCAGGATGAAATGCAAAGCATCGGCGTCGTGAATTTTGATTCGGCGCGGCTGGAGCAGATGAATGCGGAGCTGCGGCAAGTTGAAGCGCGGGTTGAAGAGTTGACGCGATTGGAAACGAACGCCGGCCGCTTGCCGGAACTCGATCGCCGCCTCGCCGAAGCGCAACAACAATATTTGGAATCAAAACAAAAACAAGATGGCTTGCGGGCGCAGTTGCAAGCTTTGCAATATAATGAAGAAATCTATTTGACCGCCAAACATGCGCACGACGAGGCGAATGCCGACTATCTGCGCGGCGAAAAAGAACTCGGTGGGTCGAAAGCGCAAGTCGCGGTTGCAGAAACCGAAGTTCGTAATTTAAGCGAGATTCTCGACAAAGCCCGAGAATTGCAAGTCGCGATTGCCCGCGCCAAACACGAGGCGATCGTGCTCGATTCGCTGCAGGATCATTTAAAAATTTTTCGCACGGAACTGGCTGGCCGGCTGCGTCCGCTGATTGCTGATCGCGCTTCGGAATTGTTGCGGCTGATCACCGCCGGACGATATAGCTGGTTGGAGTTGGACGAGTCGTACAATATTTTTCTCTACGATCGCCGCGAGCGTTACGCGCTGTCGCGTTTTTCCGGCGGCGAGCAGGACGTGGCGAATCTGTGTTTGCGCGTCGCCATCAGTCAGGTGATCGCGCAGCGCACTGGCAAGCCGCCGCTGCAGTTCATCGCGCTCGATGAAATTTTCGGCTCTTTGGACGAGGAACGAAAAGCCTTGGTGCTGGCGGCGCTGCAGCAGTTGAGCCATTATTTTCGGCAGATTTTTTTGATCACGCACGTTGAAAGCATCAAAGAAAGTTTGCCGGTGGTGTTGCAGGTGGAAATGGTGGGGGAGGCGAGCGAGGTGAGGGCGATGTAATAAAATAAATTTTAAATTTTCAAGTAAAAATTTAAAATTGTCAATTTTTTAAAATAAATATGCCCATCATCCACAGCAAAATGCAAATCGCGCACACGGTTTATTATACCGTGCACGCGCCGGAAGGAAACGGTCCGCATCCGGTGTTAATCGTGCTGCACGGTTTTGGACAGCGCGCGGAGGAGTTCATCAAAGTTTTTGAAAAGCTGCCGGCGCAGGGAATTCTGGTGACGGCGCCGCAAGCGCCGCATCATTTTTATCCTCAATTTCCAGCGCGCGAGGTGGGGTTTTCCTGGCTGACGCGATACGAGCGCGATCAGTCCGTCGCGGATTTCATCGGCTACATGCGGCAATTTGTCGAGTTGTTGAAAACCGAACAGGCGGCGGATTTGACGCGGCTCTACGTGCTCGGTTTTTCGCAAGGTGTTTCGATGGCGTATCGGTTTTGGGTGCATCGAGCCGCGCCGGTGCGTGGAATTATTGCGGTCAGCAGCGACTTGCCGCCGGACGTTGTCGAGCGGCTGGACTCCGCGCCGCCGACGGAAGTTTTACTCTTTCATGGCCGCGAAGATCGAATGCTGCCCATCGCCAAAGCGCGCGAGGCGGAAATGATTTTGCGGGCGCATGCGATTCCGGCGGAGCTGATCGAGTTTGACGGCGGGCATTATGTGCCGTCGCTGGCGGTGGAGAGAGTGGCGCAAATGATAGCCAGCTCGCGGTGAGCAGAATAAAATGGGCGAAGCCGATCTTTCGACTTCGCCCGATTGCCATTTCCCTCAAATCCTTTTTGCGTCTTTACCTCACCAAAATCATCTTCCGCGTCGCCGTAAAATCGCCGGCTTTGAGCTGATAGAAATACGCGCCGGCGGGCAGCGCTTTCCCTTCGAACGGAACTTGCCATTTGCCGGCGGCCATCTCGCGGTCGAGCAGCTTGCCGACTTCGCGGCCGCTGAGATCGAATAGTGTCACGGTCACACGACCCGGTTTGTTGAGCTCGAACTCGATCATCGTTGTCGCATTGGGCGAAGCCGCTTGCAGAGGATTGGGATAATTCTGCGCGAGAGTGAAACCTTTGGGCAACTCGCCGTTGGCGCGGTCATTGACAGCGAGCAAGACGCCGATATTTCCATCAAAAACCCACTTATCAACGGTCCAACCATAATAGCTTTGTGAATAGATGTTGGGCCCCCATGCGTCGGCATCATACGTTGACGTATAGCCGCTGGCGGTGCCGAATCTTCCGCCATCCGGACGATCATTGTAAGCGCCGGTTTTGTTCAAATTCCATTGCGCGACGTCGATGGTATCCACCGGCGCGCCGTTCGCCGGGTTGATCAAATAAAGCCGGCCATAAGAATAACCGACGCCGGTGCTAAAAAGCGTGTCTGCCGCGGCAACCAAAATGCCCGGGGTTTCAATATAAGCCAACCCAAGAACGGTCGGTCGCGTCGCCGGCGCTTCAAGAATGACGTCTTGAGGGGAAAGCGTGAAGTTGAACGTCGTGCTCAACGTGTAGCCGGTTGTCGGCGAACCGGTATATTTATAAATGCGGCGCTGCGTGGCATTCGAGACGAATAATGCCGTCCCGTTCGCGTTCGTGGTAACGCCGCGATATTTGCCATCAGGAAGATTGATGGTTCTCACCGGCGACGAACCATGACTGCCGCTCCAGTCTGCCGCCGCATTGCCAATCGGCGCATAGATTTTTAGCTCATCGGTTTTTAAGCTAATGGCTTCATCGTCGACCACGTAAACATAACCGTTGTTGTCTACCTCAATGGCCCAAATCGGCTCCGGCCCGGTTTCCATGCGAAAGGCGGTCGAATAAACCGAATCTTGTTTGACTTCGTAAACAAGAATATTGTGCAAAAAATCATTGTTGGCGACGTAGACACGATTCTGGTTGTCGTTCGCCAGTTGCCACGCGCCGTCCATATCGACGATGTCATTGCCGGATTTCCAAGTCGAACGTTTGCCCTCGAGTTCAGAAGCGCCATACCCAAAAACGCCCAAACGGCCCTTGGTGGAATCCGCATTGCGATAACCGACCAAATAGTTTCGGCGCGACAGCGAATCCGGAACGAAAGTGCGCGTATTCACCAGCGCAACGAAATAGTTTTCACCCAAGACCGCCACGCTCGGCGTATTGTGTCCGGTGCCATTGTCGCGATCGTCGACGGTAACATACACGGCGTTCCATTGTTTGGTTTGGGCCCAAAGCGAGCCAGAAACGATAAATAATAGAATCGTGATAACGGCTGAACGTTTTGTAACTCGATTTCGCATGAAAATCTCCTTTGGGGTTAAATCGTATTCAGTTATCAGTATTCAGTGGCCAATAACCAGCAGAAAGTAAACAGTAGGCAGGCACTGATTACTGAAAACTGATTACTGCATACTACACTTTATTTCACCAACGTCACCCGTCGTGTCGCCGAATAGCCCAGCGCTTCGAGGCGATACAAGTAAACGCCCGACGGCACATTCCGCGCGTCCCACAAATATTCGTGTTGTCCGGCGGACAAACGATCATTGACGATCACCGCCACCTCGCGACCGCTGAGATCGAAGATACGGAGCAGCGCGTGGCTGGATTTCGCCAAATCAAAACGAATTTTCGTGCTGGGATTGAATGGATTCGGATGCGCCGGATGCAGCACGAATGCGTCGGGAAGGCTCGTCACGTCGCGTGAATCAACCGCCGTGGTGCCGACTTTTATTTCTTGCCCCGGCGGATTGGGCGTGACAAATAAGTTCGGCCCCGGCGGCGAAAACATAAAATTATGCTCGTCGCCGTTTTCCCACCAGACGATGTTGCCGGCGGGATCGACGGCGAGATCGGCGCGGCGATTGGCGTCGCTGCTGGAATAATCGACCACACGGTGGGCGGTGCCTTGCAGAATGTTAAGCTTGAAAATGCCGGCGGCAATACCGCCCGCCGCGCGCAGTGAAACATAAATTGAATCATCCGTGCTGCTGGTTAGATTGGCGCCGCGATTGATGGTAATGCCGATCGGCCGTCCCAACGGAATTGAGAAGAGCGAAAACGTGCCTTCCGCCGGCAACGGACCGGAAATATCATACGCATTCACAAAGCCCGTGACGCCGCCATCGAGAGAATCCGCCGGATTATTCGTGCGCAGAGTCACGTAAAGTTGGCCGGCATCATCTAACACGACGTCACGAACATAAGTCCGCGCTTCGAGAACTTTTTCCGGCGTGCCGGTGAAAACGTCGGCCGTGCCGATCTTTGCGCGAAAGACGGAGGTGTCGGCGGCAAAATAAATCGTCTTCTCGGCGCCGGCGCCGCGCACGTGCAAACCGCGCGGCAATTTCACGCCGCTGATGATGGCTTTGAGATTGGTGAGATCGTGATTGAGCCGATAAATTTTGCGGTTGATGATGTCGGAAAAATAAATGAAGCCATCATCATCAACAGTGAGATGCCACGGCTGACCGTTGCCGATTAACGGATCGAGTAGCAGGGGCTGCGCCGGATTCGCTTGCCGGCCGTCGGCAAACCATTCGCTGATGCCTTTGACATAAGCGCCGCCGCCGACATCTCCCGCCAGCCAATGCCCGAAGCGCGGCAGCGCCGGATTGCGCACGACGTCGCCGCCGCGCGTGAAAATGCCGATGCCGTCCGAATCAAAAATTTGCGTCCACGCCGGATAGCCGGTGGCCGAGGCTTGAATCTCGAACGTGTACGTGCCGTTGCCAGTGTTGCCGGTGCCGTCCCAGTTCACCGAATTGGGTCCGGCATTTTTCGCGCCGGCATTGATCGTATGCACGAGGGTGGCGCCGCGCTTGACGCGAACCGTCACGGCGTCGGCTTTGTCATTCAACACAAAGCTGATCACCGCCGGGCCGGCGGCGAAATTGCCGGAGAAGGTGACTTTGAGATCGCTGGCGTAGGTGTGCGCTTGCGCGTCGTGACTGGTTAAAATAAAACACAATAACATCCCAAAACAAAAAACCCTTTTTAACATGCGTCTATCTCCATTTTGCGTTGAAGGTATACGGAGTGTCAAACTTAAGTTTGACACCAGCCGGCGTCAAGCTGAAGCTTGACACTCCGTTTGCTATTTCAACAGTGTCATGACTTTCGATTTCACAAACCCGCCAAATTCCAGCCGATAAATATACTGGCCGGTCGCAACGGCTTGGCCGTTGTTGTCTCTGCCATCCCAAACCACCGCGTGTTTTCCCGCCGGATATTCCGCTTGTGAAATCAGCGCGCGCACCTCGCGGCCCATCACGTCGAAAATGCGCAGGCTGATCAGCTTGTTGAGCGGCAGCGAAAACGTAATCGTCGTGCTGGGATTGAACGGATTGGGATAATTTTGCGCGAGATCATAATCCTCCGGCGTGATGACGGTCCATTCGCGCGCTTGAACGCCGGTGGCCAAATCTTTCAAGTTGATGGATTGGGTGGAGTCGCCCCATTCAAAAAAGAAAATGTTGAAGGAATTTTTGCCCAAGCCGATATTCGGGGCGATGGTATCGGTGTTAGCGCCTTTCCAACTCACGACGAAATCGCGCTTGCCGTCGGCGTCCAAATCCAGGCCGGGGGTGACGAAGATTTCATTAAACAAACCGCCGCGCGTTTTGTAAACGTTGTCGATGTCAAAAACTTGTTTAATGGTATAATTCGTGGAATCCCCGGGGTCACCAGTGCCTTTATATTCGAGGTCGAGAATAGCGTCTCCCTTGCTGAGATAAATGTCGTAGCCGTCACTGCCAGTGCCATGATCCTGATCGCCGAGACCCCAGATTGAAAAAGCGCCCAAATTGCGCCAAATTAATTTCAAATTGCTAACGTCGACAAATTTGTCGTCAACGACGCCGTCAAGAATCCAGATGCGTCTTTGCCCGCCGGCATCACCGAATAAAAAGACGTAATCCGTGCCATTCAAATTGACGACGACCGGCCGTGCTTTAACGACGCCAAACCAATTGAATTCTTGGGACACATTAACGACGGCGCCATCTTCATAAGCGTTCGGCCCATTCACTTGAATGAAACCCAACGCCGCTCCCGCCGAGTTATTCGCCTGGGCGGTCACGATGATTTCCCGCGCCGGATCGCCATCGACATTCGCGACATTGATGCCGACCGGGACAAAGCCATCGCCGCTCAAAACATCTTCCATGGCTTTGTATTCATATTCAACTTTGAAAACGGCGTTTTTAGCCTCCCAGGTTCCGGATTCAACTTGCATGATGTAAACATCCGCGATCTCCAAAAACACAAATTGGCGCGAGGCAAAAATAAATTCGTTGCGGCTATCGTTGTCAACATCCCCCACCCACATGCCGGATTCGCAACGGCCAAAATTGCCCTGGGCGAATACCGGGTCGATTTGTTCCGGCTTGATCCGCGCGACCGGCGCCGTGCCGTAATTGTCGCTGCCGACAACGCCATCGTGTTCATAAATATATAAGCCTCGGAGTGTATCGGCCGGCGTGTAGCCAATTTGAAAGATGATCTCCTGATTGCCGTCATTATCGAGGTCGCCCGTAATCACCGACCGTGGCGTGGATCCCGAACCGGTCTTGCCGGCGGCTAAAATTTTTGAGGCCCAAACCAATTCCAATTGATCGTTGCCCGTCACCTCGAAGACAAAAACCCGGCCGCCGTCGGAATATTCCGTCACCAAGATTTCCGGTTTGCCGTCTTTGTCGAGGTCCGGGTTTCTGGCAACCCACAACCCGCGACCGGCGTCAGAATCCAGACCGGCTTTGCGCGCGTTTACGGCGGCCAAGCGGTACGAGTTTGTCCCTTCGACTTGCGCCAACGCCTGCCCCATTAAAAAAAATGTGCTCGCAACTGCTAACAATTTTCTCATCTTTGCTGCTCCTTTCATTTTATTAATGGTGGTTTTTGTAGCGACCGAAAACTAAGCGCAACAATATAAAAAGATGAAAGTCACAAGTCAAGATATTTATTGCTTGACAGCGATGGGAAAAATGAGTATATTTTTTTCACTTTTGGCGAGGGAGAAAAACATTGGCGACGGGAAAGCCTCATCTCTTCTCTTTTCAGGACGGCCGTCACTCATACAGGCGAAGAAATTCACATTCGGGTGGCGGTTTTTTCCCTCTATCCAAGTGTAGTCCCCGCCCTTGTGGGCGGCTATCATGCCGTTAAATTCGGTTTATTAAAAGTGCCCCGCAAGGGGGCATGACTACAAGCAAATTTCACGGAAGGAGAGAGAATGCCCTCCAAATTTACGAAGCGCTTGCCTTTTGGGCTGCATCATTGCTTCAATCTTTTACTTGTCACGGTTTACGTTTTAATCTATTGTAATCCGGCGTCCGCCGGCACCGTCGGCAAAATCGCCGGCCGCGTCACCGACGCTGAAAATGGCGAAGGCCTGCCCAGCGCGAATGTCGTGGTCGAAGGCACGACGCTCGGCGCGGCGGCGGATGTGGAGGGCAATTACGTCATTCTCAATGTCCCGCCCGGCGTGTACGCCGTCGTGTTCTCGTTCGTCGGTTATCAATCCGTGCGCGTCAAAGAAGTCCGCGTCAGCGTCGATTTCACCACGACGCTCAATGCCAAAATGAAAGTGACGGCGGTAGAAGTCGGCGCGGTGGAAGTGATCGGCGAGCGCCAGCCGCTGGTGCGCCAGGATTTGACCAACACGACGGTGGCGGTGAATTCCGAAACCATTGAGAGCCTGCCGGTCGATGCGGTGCAGGACATCGTGCGTTTGCAATCCGGCGTGACGGTGGACAACGACGGCGCGCTTCACATTCGCGGCGGCCGCGCCAACGAAGTGGCTTATCTAGTGAACGGCATCAGCATCGCCAATCCGTTCAGCAACGCGCAATCGGTCGGCATCGCCACCAACGCGGTGCAGGAGTTGACGGTTTCGAGCGGCACGTTTTCCGCCGAATACGGTGATGCGCTGTCCGGCGTGATTAATTTTGTGACTAAAGACGGCGGGCCGAAATATGCCGGCAATCTGAAATTTTGGACCGGCGACAATGTTTCTTCGCACGATGATCTTTTTGATAATATCGAAGACTTTGATCCGCTGAACACGGCGCGCACCGAAGCGACCTTCTCCGGCCCGGTGCCGTTTGCCGGCAACAAGCTGACTTTTTTCACCTCCGGCGTGTATGTCGATAACAAAGGCTTTTTGTATGGCCGCCGTCTTTATGCGCCGACGGATGGTTTGGATGCCAGCACTTCGCGATGGCGATTCGATCCGCTCGGCGACGGCTTGCCTTCGGGCGACGGCGCGATTGTGCCGCTGAATGCTACGCGCAGCACTAATTTTACCGCGAAGCTGAGTTACAAGCCGGTGACCAAAATTAAATTCACTTATGATTTGCTGTTTGACCGCTTTCGATCTACCCCCTCTCTACGGCGGCGCGAATTCAAATTTAATCCCGATGGTTTAGCGAAAACCAAAGAACTCAATCATAGCCACAGCCTCGGTTTGACGCACACGATTGGCAATCGCTTTTTTTACACATTAAAAGCGGCCTACAGTGAAACGAGCGAAAAAACCGCAGTGTTTGACAGCCCGACCGATCCACGTTACGCGCCCACTAATCTCGCCAATACGCTGCCGCCCACGGTGTTTCTCGTCGGCGGCACGGATATGGATCGCGACCGTTTGAGCTCGCACACGTACAATGTGAAATTCGATGCCGTCAGTCAGATTCGCAATAATCACGAGATCAAGCTTGGCGGCGAGGTGAAAGTGCATCGTCTTGAGCGCGAGTTTTACACGCTGATTTATGACACGCTGATGGCGCAGCGCGGCGACTTGCCGATCGTGCCCTATCGCACGCTGAATCCGGAGTACACGGATTACTCGTTTTACGTGCGCTGGCCGCGGCAATTTTCGGCGTACATTCTCGACAAAATGGAATTGGCGCGCACGTTCATCGTCAACGCCGGCTTGCGCTTGGAATATCTTGACACCAAAGGCTATTTCAATCCGGACTTGATTGCCAACGTCGAAGATCCGGATCAAAAATTGGAACGCGCCGAGCCGAAAACCCGCCTCTCGCCGCGCATTTCGTTTAGCTATCCAATCACTGATCGGGGCATCATTCGGTTTTCGTACGGGCATTTTTATCAATTGCCGACGCTGCAGCGATTGTACAGCAACCCCTTCTTCGAGTCGTTCAATTACATCCGCACGCCCACCTATGGCAATTCTAATTTAAAACCGGAGCGCAGTATTCAATATGAAATGGGTTTGCAGCAACAGTTCGGCGATGATTTCAAAATCGATCTCACCATTTATTACAAAGATGTGAACGATCTGCTGCAGACGCGCCAGGTGCTGGCCGGCACGGTCGGCGACCGCGTCTTCAACATTTTGACGAACGTGAGTTACGCCAGCGTGCGCGGCTTCAGTTTTTCGTTGTTGAAACGCCGCGGCGCCAGCAGTCCGTTCTCCGCCAGTTTGGATTACACCTATCAAGACGCCGAAGGCAGTTTTTCCGACCCGGCGGATAATTTTTTTGACGCCAAGAGCGGCAAGGAAACGGAACAAACGTTTGTTTATCTCAGCCACGATCGCACGCACACGCTCAACGGCACGTTTACGTTGAGCAAGCCGAACAACTGGAATCTCAGCGCGCTGGCGAGTTTTTGGACCGGCACGCCGTACACCCCGGTGCTGCCGAGCTCGCTGGCGCCGGTGGAATTTCAGGAAAATTCCAGCCGCCGCCCGATTTTTTTGAACGTCGATTTCCGCGCCGAAAAGTATTTCAAATTCAGCGGCCTCGGCGTTTCGGTGTTTACGCAAATCGAAAATGTTTTCGATCTCAAAAACGAGCGGTTCGTTTTCAGCAGCACCGGCCGCGCCTTGTATTCGCTCGACGAGACTTTTCAAGCCGGCACGTTTAACAGCTTGCGCGAGCGCATCGGCGCCAACCCCGAGTTCTACCCGCCGGAATCCGAGCTGGATAATTACTACCGTCGCGCCGATTTTCTCTCCGAGCCGCGCGAAGTGCGGGTGGGATTCAGTTTGTCGTTTTAGCTGGATGCTGGTTGCAGGATGCTTGATGCTGAATGTTAAAATCTAAGTTTTGGTTGCGGGTTTTAAAATAGACGAAAGAAGTTGCAAGGCTCCGTTAGGAGCCAAATGTTTATAGTTGAAACCGCCACAGAAATTCAAGCTCCGTAGGAGCGGCATGTTATCAGCCGTGAAGTGGAAGATGGCAAACACATACACACAAATCTATATTCATGTCATCTTCGCTGTGCAAGGACGGCAGAACCTGATTCTGAAAGAACACAAAGAAGAGCTGCACAAGTACATAACAGGTATCATTCGGAATCAGAAACAAAAATTGATTGTCATTAATAGCATGCCTGATCATGTGCATATTCTCATTGGACTGAAACCGAATATCGCGGTGTCGGATTTAGTCCGAGACCTCAAGACCAATTCATCGGTATTCATAAATGAAAAGAAATGGAGGCGAGGCAAATTTAACTGGCAGGAAGGTTTTGGCGCATTTTCTTACGGACAATCACAATTGGACGTCGTTATAAAATACATTCAAAATCAAGAGGAACACCACGCGAAGAAAACTTTCCAGGAAGAATACAGCGACATGCTAAAAAAATTCAACGTTGAATATGACGAGAAATATGTGTTTGTTCCGATTGAGGAGGAATGAAATCTTTGAATGAACATGCCGCTCCTATGGAGCTTAAAAATTTTTCCTGTATGATCTTCTATAAACATTTGGCTCCTACGGAGCCGGTATTGGAATGAACTTTTACAAAAAAGATCGACATAAAACTTTTGGAACATACCATGAAACGACTACTTCAATTTTTAAGCTTTACTTTCATTGCTGTTATCTGTGCTGGGATTTTATCTGCGCAGGAAAAAGATTTCAAAGAGCTTTCTCCCGCCGAGCAGAAAGCGATCATGGAGAAATGGCTGAAGCAGGTTCGCGAGGCGCAGGAGAAAAACGAACGCAGCTTGCGCAAAAGCGCGCAATTCCCCGGGCATGACCGCGAGAAAAGCGTTATCATCAGCGGCAATCAAATCACCACGGTGATTTATAATTACGGCTCGATCTCGCGCCCCGGTATTACCGATCTCGATTTGCAATGGCCGAAAAGTCCGGAGCGCCGTCTCGGATATGCCTATGAATTCGGCCCTCTTGTCGCGGCGGAAGTCCCCGATACTTCCGGTAATCTGATTCACATTGTCGATGATGGCTTCATCAGAGCTAGAGAAGGCGACTACGAGCCAGGTACGGCCGTGAAATGGGGCTGGCTGCCGCAAGCCGGTTTTTCCGATCCCAATTCCAACAATCTCGCCACCATCACGGCTAAAGACAACAATCGCGATGGCAAGCCGGACAGTTGGCCGGAAGCGTGGTACAATGCGGCGCTCGGCCGCTACGTGTGGCCGGCGTTTCTCGGCGACGACGCCACCGCGCCGGACGAAGAAGCGTATTATCGTCTCGATGATTTCAACAACGCGGAATTCGGCTATTTCCCCTTCCCGAATGATCGCAGCTTGCGCGGCCTCGGGTTGGAGTTAGAGGCGCGATTCTTCCAATTCAATAATCCGCTCGCGGAAGACATCATCTTTTTCGTTTACACCGTCACCAACGTCAGCCCGCGCGATCTCGACAAAGTTTATCTCGGCATGTATGGCGATCCGCACGTCGGCGGCGCGGGCGATTTTGGCGACGATTATGCCGGCTTCATCGGGCCATTCGATCCAACTTGCCCCCCGCCTGCGCGCAATATGGTTTACGCGTACGATCAGCCTGCAATTGGCCAATTCAACCGACCGACCGGGCATTTCGGCTACAAATTTCTCGAAAGCCCATCGCTCAGCACCGACGGCAAAGACAACGACGGCGATCAATTGATTGATGAGAGCCCCTTCAACGACGCCGGCGTGTTCGCGCTCGGTCCGGTGGGAATTTATGGCCAGCCCAAATTGCACTGGTCCGGCGATGAAGACGGCGACTGGAATGCGGAGTTTGACGACGTCGGTATCGACGGTATCACGGGCACGAAAGATTACGGCGAGGGCGATGCCAAACCTTCGCAGCTTTATTTCACTGATACGAATAATGACGGCGTTTATAACCTCGGCGAGCCGTCGTCGGAATCGCGCTTGGCCGGAATGCGTTTTGCCGGCAGCGAGCCCAACTTCGGTTTTCGCGACATTGCCGAGTCGGATCAACTCGGTCTGACCAGTTTTAATGCGCTGGATTATAATAACATCAACAACGTTCCAAAAAATGATGCGCTGATGTGGGAAAAAATGAGCGGCGACCTTTCGAACGTCGAAATCGAACAAGAAGCCGACAACGTTTTTATTTATGGCTGCGGCCCCTTCAAATTAGCCAGCGGTGAGAGCCAGCGTTTTTCCATTGCTTTGCTCATGGGCGATAATCTGCAAGACCTCTGTCAAAACGCCGAGACGGCGCAACAGGTTTTTGAGGCGGATTATCGTTTTGCCAAGCCGCCGCTGAAACCGCGTTTGGTGGCGGTGCCGGGCGATAAGAAAGTGACGTTGTATTGGGACATCGGCGCTGAAGCGTCGTTCGATCCGTTTCTCGCGCGCGGCACCGGCCAACAGGTCAAAGGTTTTGATTTTGAGGGCTACAAAATTTATCGCAGCGAGGATTTTACCTTTTCCGATTCCAAAATCATCACCGATCAAAATGGCCTGCCGTTTCTCTCCGAGCCGCTACGCAATGAACGCGGCGTGCCGGCGCAATTCGATTTGATCAACGAATTTTCGGGATTCTCGCCGGTGGAATACCGCGGCCGCGGCGTCAGTTTCAATCTCGGCGATAACACCGGACTCGTGCACACTTATGTCGATTCGAACAACGTCGTCAATGGCAAGCGCTATTATTATGCCGTGGTCTCTTACGATCACGGCGAAAACACTTTGCAAATTCCGCCGACGGAAACGCAGCGCACCATCGACCGCGACGCGCTGACCGGGCAATTTACGCTGGACGTTAACGCCGCGACGGTCATTCCCGGCCCGCCGGCCGCGGGTTACGTGGGGCCGAAATTGGATAATGGCAATGTGACGCGTGTTGCCGGCAATGCCACCGGCAGGGTGGAAGCGCGATTTATCGATCCGCTGCAAGTGGTGGATGGCAAACAGTACGAAGTGCAATTCACTCCCGGCAGCAAGCCGACCGATCCGCCGGTCTATTCCGTTGTCGATTTGAAACCGCTGACGATTACCTTCACCGCGCGCGACACCGTGTTTGCCGACCTGCCGCTCGAGCATTTGGTTCCCGGAACGCTGACGTTGCGCGACGCTTCCGGCGCAACGGTCGATCCGAGCCGCTACGAAGTGAATTACGTCGATGGCCGCATTCGCGGTAAAACGCCCGGCAGCTTGCAAAACGGCGCGAGGTACACGGCGACGGTGCAATACTATCCGGTCTACAACAGCACCGGCTTGAATAGTGATGATTTCAATCCGGTATTTGACGGCGTCAAAGTGATTGTGCAAAACGATCAAACGAATTTGGATGCGCCCCGCAGCGGTTTTAAAGTCAATCAAACCGGCTCGAATTTCACGCACACCGTGGCGATCTCGACGATCAATCTGCGCGCCAAACCGTATCCCGGCGACATCGAGCTGCGCTTTACAAAATACGACACGTTGCCGGGCGGCAAACTCGCCAAGCCCGCCGATACTTCCTTTACGAATATCGTCAGCAACTTCCGCGTCATCAATACGGAAACCGGGCAGGAGTTGAACTGGCATGTGAACGAATCGAACGCGGCGCTGCGCAATCGCCAATGGGATTGGCAGGAAAAAATTCATGTGTTTCAGCCCGGCAGTCGCATCGATCCGATGTACGAAGTGCAATTCAACGTGCCGGCCGGTCAAACGGCGAAATATCCCGGCGACAGCGACGTGTTTTTATTCGTCTCGCGCAAGCCGTTTGATTCCGGCGATAAATATCAGTTTACCACGCAGGCCGCAAAATTCGATCAACAAGCCGCGGAGCGGGAATTGGCCAACGTTTTTGTCGTGCCGAACCCGTACGTCGCGTTCGGCGCCGGTGAAACCGCCGGCGCTCGCGTCGGCACGCGCGACGAGCGGCGTCTGGAATTTCGCAACCTGCCGGAGAAATGCACGATTCGCATTTACACCATCACCGGCGAGCTGATCGATACGGTCGAGAAAAATGATCAGCGCGATTTCGTCGCATGGAACGTGTTGACGCTGGAATCGCAAGCCACGGCTTATGGCGTTTATATTTATCACGTCGATGCGCCGGGCGTGGGAACGAAGATGGGGCGATTTGCGGTGATTAAGTAATTTTCGTCGTGATGCCTTTAGCTCTAATAATCAATGAGTGCAAAAACAAAGATTTTTAAACCACCAAGACACGAAGACACCAAGAAAAACCGCTAAACTTCGTGTCTTGGTGTCTTCGTGGTTATTATCTTTGTTTGCGGCTCGTTCGCGTTATATTTCATCTTACAAATAGCGAGACGACACCATGAAAAGAATTTTATTGCTTCCATTTATAATGATTGCGCTTCTTGGTTTTAGTAGGAACGTGCACGCCCAACTCACGCGCTCGATTTCCAAAGTCGGCACGACGGCGGCGCAGTTTTTGAAAATCGGCGCCGGCGTACGCGCCATCGGCATGGGCGGCGCGTTCGTCGCCGTGGCGAATGACGTAACCGCGTTGTATTGGAATCCGGCCGGCATCGCCACCATTTCCGGCGGCGGCGAAGCGACGTTCAATCATTCCGAATGGCTGGCGGAAACCGCGTATGATTTCGCCGGCGTCACGCTCAACGCCGGCAACTTCGGCACCATCGGTTTGTCCGTCACCTCATTTCGCGTGCCCGAAGATGACGTGCGCACCTATCGTTTTCCTGATGGCACCGGCGAGCGTTTTAGCGCTTCGAGCCTCGCGCTGGCCGTCAGCTACGCGCGCATGTTGACCGATCGTTTCGCCATCGGCTTCACCGGCAAATATGTGCAGGACAATGTTTGGAACGAAACTGCGTCCGGCATGGCGATCGACATCGGCACGCATTACGTGACGCCGTTCAACGGCCTGCGCATCGGCGCCACCATCGCCAACTTCGGCACCAAAATGCAGCTCGAAGGCCGCGATCTTTATTTTAATTATGATCCGCTGCCGGAAGGCGGCACCGTCGATCAAGTGCCGTCGCTCTATCGTCTCGGCAAATATGAAATGCCGCTGACGCTGCGGTTGGGCTTGGCGTATGACGTCATCAAACAGGAAAATTTAACCGTGACCGTCGCCAGCGATGCGGTTCATCCCAACGACAATTCCGAATATCTCAACTCCGGCTTGGAAGTGAATCTGCGCAATCAAGTTTATTTGCGCGGCGGGTACAAGTCGCTGCTTCTCAACAACAGCGAACAAGGCCTGACGTTCGGCGGCGGCTTGCGCTACGACGCCGTCGGGACGAATTTGAAAATCGATTTTGGCTACGCCGATTACGGCCGGCTGGAGAACGTGCAGTTCGTGGCGTTGACGGTGAGATTTTGAAAAGTTTTTGAACGCGGATGACGCGGATTTAACGGAGTGGCACGGATAAAGCTCTTGAAAAAATCCGTGAGCACTTGCGCCAGCCGTGTAATCCGCGTTCAAAATTTTAAACTTGTTATTACCTTCCTAATAATTTTTCTGCCGCTTCCTTCACATCTTTCACCACTACCGACGCGGCATGATCGGTTTGCGGTTCCCCGGCGTAGATGGGCCGCTGAATCCACGCGGTGGGCATGCCTGCGGCTTTGGCGCCGGCGATGTCCGTGTGCTGCAAATCGCCGACGTGCAAACATTGCTGCGGCGCAACGCCGAGGCCGTCGAGCGCCAATCGAAACATCTGCGGATGGGGTTTGGTTTTTCCCACTTCACCGGAGAAAATCAGCACTCGAAAGCATTTCAGTATTTCGTAGCGCGCGAAAATTTGCCGCAGCACGCGGCCGGGCGTCCACGCCGTGTCGGAGATCAGCGCCAGCGGATATTTTTTTGACAACATCTTCACGGTTTCGAGCGCGCCATCCAAGGGTTGGGGGTCTTGATGCGTTTCCTCAAAATATTTCAATACATATTCAAAACGTTCTGTTGATAAACCGGCATCGAGATATCGCAGCATTTCTCGCAGGCCCCCTGCCGCGTCAAAGGCGATCTGTTTCGCCCATAAATCATCAAAATATTTCCACGCGGTCTTATAAGCCGCGCGCATTTGTTCCGGCGAAATTTCATAGCCGATCTTTTGCAATTCGTCGCGCAAAAAATTTTGCCGGCTTTCACTGTGCACAATGGTATCCGACGGCGACTGCTTGTCATCGAGAAGCGTTCCCCACAAATCGAGGGAAATGGCCTTCACCTCGCGACGCAGCTTTTGCCAGGCGGTTTCATTATCCTCGGGCGCGGTTTCGTGCTTGATCGATTGTATTGCCGCCGCGGTGTAATCATTCAAATCCGGCGTCATATTATGCTTTATCTTTTTACGCTTTACGATTTCCGTTTTAAGCTTTACGTTTTAAAAACCCCTTCACCAAATTGAGTTTCGAAAACTCGCCCTGCGACATCCACGGCCACACGCCTTCTTTGCCGAGCACGGCATCGCGAATTTTTTCAATTTCCCAGCCTTTTTGACGCAAGATTTCGATGCGCTGCTGCAGGTCTTCATAAAACTCCAATTTCTTTTTTAACGTCTCGACGGGATGATCGATGATTTTGCCGCTGCCGCAAAACAAAAACTGCAACGGCAAAGCCGTCACTCGGCGCAGCGATTCCATCAAGGCGAGAATGTCTTCATCGGAACGCAGCACGCGCACTTTCACGCTCAAAAATAAATCGCCGCTGAACAGCCAGCCTTGCTGCGGCTCATAAAGGCCGAGATGATCCGGCGAATGCCCGGGAAGATGCAGCACTTGAAACGAGTATTTTGTCGTGGAAATCATGGCGCCAATCGCGGCAGGATACGCGGGTTGCGGCACGCCCCAAACGACGTCGCGATAAAGTTTGAGTTTTGCCGGCGGTTTTTCGATCAACGGCAGCGCCAGCGCGTGCGCCAACGCCTTCACGCCGCGCCGCTGCTCGAACAAGTAATTCGCGCCAACGTGATCTTCGTGATGATGCGTGTTGACGATCTGCTCGACGGTTTTATTTTGCAGCGCTTGATAAAACTTTTCGGCGAGATAAGCGCATCCCGTGTCGATCAGCAAGCCGTCAACAAAATAAGCCGCAACGTGATAAAGATTTTTGCCCAAAACCGTGCGGGACATTTGATATTGCGTGACAAGGTCGAGTTCGGTGGCTTGGAGCATACGATAAAGGCGCATTTGACTTTTGCCATGCTTGAGCTGGCGAGGCGGATTTTATAAAGTCCGGCGCCAAGAGGAATGCCGGCGGCAGGATTTTTAGTCAACGTCGTGCGAAGAGATTGGATGTCTTCTTGTAAATTTCGATATTTCTTTTTGAGGCGCTTAAACGCTTTCGCAAATGTCGGCGTGGCTTTAAACTCCACGAAGCGCCTCGTCAAGATCTATGAGCTTGCCTTCGACGAATTCCTTTACCGCGCGTTGCGTCGAGCGGGGAACTTTTTCCTCATCCAAGAAGGTGATAATCACCAAGGATTTTTTTTGAGATTGTTTTTTGGGCAAAGGTTCTAAAAACTCGATACTTTTGCCGTCATATAAACCTTTTACGGCAATCATGGGAAAACCTCCCGTGTCTTTTCCGCTTGTTATTTTCACATTAAGCGAATTATGTCCGCCATGAAAATATCCTACAAAAATTGTCCTATAATAGCAAGAAAAAGTTTTCACCCCGGCGCAATGGAAATTTGAAAATCTTTCAGACCGCGTGTTTTCCTGGTCCGACTCACTCTCGTGCCCTTACTCGCCGTTGGCCAATCTTTAAGAAATGAGCAAGGGCACGAGTAAAAGTAAGCGTGCATGTGGGGACGAGTTGACCGAGCTACAATTTCTCCGCCATCACCTTCGCTTGCAGGAACAGGCCGAGATAATCGCGGCCGCCGGCTTTGGAATCGGTGCCGCTCATGTTGAAGCCGCCGAAGGGGTGGCCGCCGACCATCGCGCCGGTGCATTTGCGATTCAAGTAGAGATTGCCGCAATGAAATTCGCGTTTCGCTTTTTCGAGCTTGGAACGATCGCGCGTGTACACCGCGCCGGTGAGGCCGAAATCCGTGGCGTTGGCAAATTTGATCGCTTCGTCAAAGTCGCGCGCCTTCGTCACCGCCAGCACCGGGCCGAAAATTTCTTCGCAGGAAATTCTCGCATTCGCCGGCACGTCTTTGAAAACCGTCGGCTGAATGAAATAGCCGTTGTCCGGACCTTTTTCGCCGCCCACCAACAACTTGCCTTCCCTTTTGCCGATTTCGATGTATTCCAAAATTTTTCCCTG